>Ga0179593_1571738_pt1 | contig 13720 bp, 17 predicted proteins | sample CZODoug2_1_08_16_FD_185931 | JGI IMG/M metagenome (GOLD analysis project Ga0179593, IMG submission 185931) | Vadose zone soil fungal communities from Angelo Coast Range Reserve, California, USA - CZODoug2_1_08_16fungal (PacBio error correction) | ecosystem: Environmental > Terrestrial > Soil >... | reverse complement strand
CTTCCGGGCCGGCGGCTTTTTCATTTCCTCCCTCCTGGGATCCCCCTCGGTGACTTTCCGGCTTCTCAGGAAATCCCGAGCTCTACCCCAGCGACAGATTCCCCGGACCTGGCATTCCCCTTCTTTCGGTCAAACACCCCACCTACCAACCCAAATCCTCGGTTCCTCCCCCCCCCAGAGAGTATTTTTTTTCCTGGATCCTTTACCTTCTTGTCGGCTGTGTTTTTCTAATACTGGGAACCTCCCCAACACGGTTTCCTTAAAGGTTTCCTTTCCCCTTGGATCCAATGGACTTCTTCGGCATTGGACGGTCCCAGTCCCCCTTTTCCACTTTTCTGTGATTGGGACTTCCTTTCCTGGGATCCTCAGGCTCAGCCTTTCACCCTGGATCCCCTTGCTCCCGGTTCCAATCAGAATGTTTTCTTTTGTCCTCCTGTTTTTTTTCTCCTTCCGGCCTTTTGATCAGCCTGGGGACCTTTCCTCCGCCTGGTCCCTTCTTGAACGGCTCCGCTGTGGTCATCGCATGGACAGGGCTCCCTTTTTTCCCCGTCCCTTTTTTTTTGGGGGGGTCTTTTTGACTCTCGCAAAGGCCGAGAGTCTTGACAAATTCCCCTTTGTTTCCTTTTTGACCGGTCCCCCTGTTCAAAGACTGTCCTTCCGGTTACTGCCGTTTTCGTTCATTTTGGTTTCCTCGTCGGGTCCCGGTGCACGGCCCCCAACCCCCCCGTTCCAGCGCCCTTCCGGCCCACCTTGTTCCCTTGCCCTTTGATCCGTTGTGGGCCTTCCTTCCCCCATTCATTTTCTTGAACGGCCCCTTAACATCGATTCGGTTTTTTCAGTCCTTCTTGTTCACATCTTTCCCTTGAGTGATTCCTTTTGTTCGGCCTTATTTACCCTACTCCGTTGTTGTTGATACTGCAGTTGACCCAATTCAGGGATGATAGGTCCTCCCCCCCCAGACTTTCCCTATCTTTTTCTCGTAGTTATTTTTTTCTTTGACTGGCCTTTGGAAATTTTTTTCTTGTGATGTCCCCTTCCACCCAACGGCCTTAGTGGCTCTTTCTTTTTCGCAGTGGTACACCCTCCCTCCCTTTTGCTGGGAGAATGTTGGGTTTCCCTTCCTTCCTGGAGGCGACATCGTTTTTTTTCCCTTTCTGTCCTTTCGTTGTTTTTACGGTGCTGTCTCCTCCCCTGCCGGTTCCCCCACCTTCCCCTTTTTTTTCCCCCCTTGCCGCACATTCATCTTTAGGCCCGGCTTCTCTCCTCTCGTGAAGCTTCCTTCCTGTACCCTGGGAAGTTCTTTCAAAGCAGTTCCCCCTCCTGCAGATGGATATAAGGATTTCTCTTCTTTTGCTTTTTTTCCTTTTCCTAGGCCCCCGTGTCCCCTCCCGTCACTGGACAGGAATTGGAGGAAAAGCTGATTTGTCCCCGCTCATTTCGGTTTTCCGAGTGAGGTCCCTTTCGACTTTTTTCCCCTTTTTCCTTGGAGACAGGGACGGTTTTCCCTTTGTTCACTTCCCGGGGAGGTCCTTTGACCCCCTCCCCCTTTTTGAAGAGGGGATTCTCTTTCCACGACCGTGTAGTTTTTTCCTACGATAATCACCTTCCTGGCAACCAACCCGGGCCCCCCCCTCCCTGATATATATTTTTCCTCTCTCCCCCCCCCTGGTTTTGTTTTTTTTTTTTGAGAGAGATTCCATCGTTGTGATGTATTTTGGTGCCTCCTTTGCTTCCCTTCAGGGGTGTTTTGGCGTCCCCCTGACCACTGTTTCTACTCTTTGTGGAATTACCTCCTTTCCTTCCCCCAGGGAAGTTTTCCCCCCCGTCCATGGGCTCCCCCCCCCCTGTCGCAGCCCCGGGGGTCGGTTTTTTAGTTACGTTTGCCCGCCCGTGCCTGCAGCTTCATCCGTCTCTCCCCGTACATCTTTCTTTTCTTCAGCGTCCTCCCTCCCCCCCCCTTTTCAGAAAATAGAGCATCGTGGCAGTTTTTTTTTTTTTTTAATTTCCCGCTTGTTCTAGGTACTTCCTTCCCTTCCCCCCTTTTTCTTGACCAAGGAAGAGGTTTTTCCCCCATGTGGGAATTTTCCCACAGATTCTTCCAGTATGGGACAGGGCCTTTTTTTACAACCAGTCATTTTTTCCCAGACTTTCCAGCAAACGGATTCCCTTGACGCTCTCCCAGTTTCTTACCCCACTGTGGGAACGCCCCCCCGTGCTCTCCGTTGACCCCTCTCCGAAGTCTACGGCCTTGTGGATGGTTTTTTTTCCCCCTCCCCAGAAACTTCCTGAGGTGAGGCCACGGTTCCCTTCTCCGCAAAGACCCCCCCCCTCCGAGATGTTCTTTATCTGGCGCTTTTTTTTTGACGATTTTTTTTTTTTTTAGTAAAGGGAGCGGCCGCCTACAGCAGGGGCGCAGGTTTAAAGCCGCCCCCCCCCGCTTTTTTTTTTATCTCAGTGTTTGAACTCTTTTTTTTTCGTATGAAGTTTGCCCGATATTCCTCACATTCTTCAGGGAGGAAATGCTGGTTCTGTTAAATTCCCCCGGGATACGAACCACAGTGCGGGTTCCAAGTGGGTCCGGGTCCAAGGTCTTTGATGTTCTCCGGAAAAGACTCTTCTGGGGTTGGACCATCCCCTCACCTGAAAGGGGGTGGACCGTCCTTCTAGAGGGTGCTTTCTTTCCCAGACATTCTCCCAGTGGGATTAAGCCTTTCCCCCTTTTCCTTTCTGATTCCCCCAATGCCGACCCCTATGGCTGATAAGCAGTAAAGGCTTGTCCCCTTCGGTCTTCCTCCTGAGTTTCCATCTCTGGACCGGCCCCGGCTGATCTGATTCTGGTACAAAATTCGATATTCTGCTTATCCTAAGCGGAGCCCCTGGTCCATGGATTCAGGCGTTTGTAAATGCTTTTTGTCCAGGGGTCATTTTTATTTAGTTTTTTTTTTTTTTGCGTTTGCCTTTCTTTTACCCTTTCAGTTTCCTCAAGTTCACTGAGTGCCGTTCGGTATCGTCATTTTTTGACGACACGTCCGGCGGCGCCTTTAAGGGTTCCCTGAGAATGCCATTTTTCCCCGCCTCCAACGGGGTGTCTTACCGAGATAGGTCCACTCCGGAGGGCTCTCAACACCCTTTTTTTTTCGTGGGAGTTGTACCCTTTCCGATTTTTTTTCCCAGTCCTCCAAAGTGCCCTTCGATCTCCTCTTGCTTTTCCTTCTCGGCAAGGCATTTTTTTTTTCCGTCCTTGCCGCCCGGTCGGGCGTCTCCCGGTGGTTTTCACGGTTGCTCCCTCTTTTCGCCCAGGTGATTTCCTCACTCTTTTTTTGTTGTTGTTGAGTGATTTCTTACTTTCGGGGTGGCTTTTGCTTCTAATCACCGTCCCCCCCCCCCTTGGGATCCCGACCTTAACTTGGCCGGTCAATTCCCCTGCCGAGCCCCCCTCACAGCGCCCCTGAATCTCCTTTTTCCCCACCCCTTCCATTCCTCGAGGCCCCTTCAAGGGGTTGGAAAGGCTCCCTTTGTTCCCAACTCCACCCAGGTGCCGGTTTTCCTTTTGGCTTTTGGCTTCTTTCTCCTTCCGTTGAAAAAAAAAACCCCCCCACCTTTTCGCTTCAGGCTCTTTTTTTTTCCAGGTCTTACGTTTTATTGCCCCCCCTGTTCTCGCCGCATGGAAAGTCGTTTGGGATTTGGTTTTGACAGTCCCCCTCATGGGAAGGGGTTTCCTCATTTAATTGGTCGGTCTTGTTACCCTCTCAATGTCCCGGATTTCCAGGTCCTATCCCTCTCAAGGATTCCTGTCCAGTTCGCATGTTACCTTTAAGGATTTTGCTCCGGCATGTTTCTCTTCATGGGGACCCCCTACTGATTTTTACTTCAGGATTTTCCTCCTTTGTCAAACATTCTGGACCTACTCTACGTCCTTGACCTTCCATAAGCCTGAACAGTATCCTTCCCGTAGGGGTTTTTGTCTATTTGTGCCCCAGGGACGAGAGGCTGTTCCCCCCCCCTTCCCCCTTTCGTAAACTGTCCCCCCCTTGGAAACACCCCAAGCTTGCCCCCCCCTTTTCGGGTTAGTGGGTCTGTTCTTCGTTGGGACCTCCCTGGCCAATGGTCCAAGGAACGGTTTCCCCTTTTTCCCTTGTGCGCTTTTGTGGTGGGGTTTTTGGCCCTTTCGGGCCTATGGACGCCGCCGCTCAGGGCCACCGCTTCTCAAAGACGGCTAGACTTTTCCCCTAGTTCCCCCTTCTTGGTGAGACCTCTCGTTTTGATTCTTTTTCCCCCTCCTCTGAAAGGGTTTTCCGGTGCAGGGCCTTGCTTTTAGGGCACCCCCCTTTTGCACCTTTGAGTCGTCCCCCCCCGCCGTCAGAAGTCCGATAAACTTTCTTTTTTCCAATATAGTTTAGTTTATTTGAGACGGGCCCCTGTTGGACATGTGTTTTTCCTTTTGTTCCCCCCAAAAAAGACGCTTTTTCCCCGTCTTTTTTGGACCTCGTCGGCCCTGTGGTCCCCAAAAGAAGTTTTATCAATTGTTTTTCAAGGAGGTAAAAACTTTTTCCCCGGTCCGGAGCCTCTCCGCTTCCCTTAGGTTGTTATTCCGGATGCCTCAAAAACCTTCCTTTCCTGGAAGAAATTAATATTGTTCTCTTTTCCAAGCCCATGTGTCCCTTCTTGCTTGGTTCCTGAGCTTCAAAGGTACTCCTGTACCGGACCCTATCCCTCCCCTTTTTTATTTAATGGCTTTTTTTTTTTTCTCCTGGTGGACGTCTGGCATCCGGGCGCTTCGGATGTACTTGCCTCTTTTCACCGTAAGAGGTAATGTTTTTTTTCCCCCTCGAGTTTTTGAGCGGGTCTTTTGGAAGATCTTCTCCTGCTCGCCCTTTCTTGAACCCCCCCTGCTTCTCCCTTTTTCTTGGTTGAGAAAGGAAGTGTTTGGTCCCCGGATGGTCTTGAAGTTCCCTTCCCCCCGAGGAGATAGTTTCTTTTCCCCCGACGCTTTGGGTTAGTACGTTCCCCCCCCCCCCCCGACGTTCCTGCGGACACCGCCCACCCCGAAATATCCTTCTTTTTTCTCTCCTCTCTTTGAATCCTTTGTTAAATCTGCTTTTTTTCCGATGTCGGCCGGGTTCCTGTGCCGCTCGGGATTTTTTCCTGGACGAACCCGTTTTCCCCTTTTTGGAAGATATCCTTCTTTTTTTTTTGCGGGACTTCCCCCGGCGTTTGTACCCCCCCCCAGTCTGGGGATTAACCCCCCCTTTTTTCTTCTGGCAATCCTCTTCTAGAAGTACGGATCTTCCCAGAAAGGGACCGCTTTCCAGCTTCTTTTCAGTCACCCTTTCTTCCCCTTTCCCCTGCCTTCAGGCAGAAATTATTTTGTGAACGCCACCCCTTGCCGGAATTTCTTTTCTGAGGAGGCCAAGGTAATTCCTTCCTTGAACGTTAATCAACCACTCATAGTCCCTTCCCCCTTTTAAGGACAAGGGTTCCCTGGACACCAAGCTTCCCAGTGATGGACCTTTTTTGACCCAAAGGTTGGTTGCAAACCCGGTCCTCTCTTTCCTTAGATGAGGAGTTCTTTTCCTTTTTTTTTTTTTTTTTTGTGCCCGCGTCCCCCTTTCCAGGTTGACCCCCCCCATGACTCATCAGTGTCGGCCCGGTTACCACGAGGATCCCTTGCCCCAGGACGCAGGGAGTTTTTTTTTGGTTGTGGAGGCCTCCCGGAACTTTCACCGGCCACGTTCTTTTCTTTCCGCACTCTTTTTGACCCTTCATTGATAGGCGCTTCCCTTTTGGATTTTGACTTTTTTTAGGTGCATGTTCTCTAAGGACTTCCGGAGCCCATGTGAGGCTGGAAGAACCCCCCTTTCCACTGTCTCCCTTTCGGCTCGTGAGTCTCGTCTTTCCTCCTCGATGGGACCCCTTTGATGCCTGCCATGAGTGAAGGGGCCCCCCCCGGAAATTTCGGTGGCCGGGGCCTCTCTGGAAAATGTGGCCCTTTCTTTTTTTGGGGGCCGTTGCAGGCACCTCCCGAGGGCCCCAAAGACAAGACCACACCCGTGTTGGGACCTGGCTTTTTCCCTGTTAGTTGCAGGTTGGTTTCGACACAGTAATCCCCACCCCCCCTGCCTCTCGGTCCCTTTCAGATCAAGACGACACCGGGTTTTTCCTTTTTTGCTCCTTCCAGTGTCGTTTTCCCCCCTTTTTTAGCCGGTTCCAGGATGCACCCCCCCTTTCGGAAGCAGGTTTTTTTAGCGGCGCCGTTTCCTTGAAGGGCCGGCCATGTTTGTCCACGGGCGGTCCTTGTCTGTCCATTCTTTTGAGGCCCCGGTTTCCCTTGTCACCAGGCGGTCCTTTCGGTCCAAGCCTCCCCCCGTCAGTTAGTCCCATGCGCTTGGTCCAGGCGGGATCGGTTCAACGCCCCCAGACCCGTTCCCCCCCCCAGTTTTCCTTTTTTTCCAGCGGGAGAACCTGCCACGACTTTCCCCCCGAGTGGGCTATCGGTCCCCCTCTTTTCCCCCACGGCAACCTTTTTTTTTTGTATGTGGCTTGTGCCTCTGTTTTGCAAGAAGGGATTTTTTTCCTGATCACGGTCTATCGGCATTGTCCCATTTTAGAAAGCCGGCCCCCTTTCCCCCCTTGGTTCGGGCTGGTTGTCTGGTGATTACAAGAGGGCCTCTCCCCTTTCGGCATTTTCGTCATCAGTTGGTTTTTTTTCGGTTTCTGCGATACCTCCTTTTCTCTGCTCTGGTTAATTCCCCCCCCCCCCGCCCACCCCGGATCTCCCTTTTTTTTCCAGACCCCTTTTTTTGTTCCCTCCACCCTTCAAGGGGAAGGATTATATTTTCCCCCTTTGTCATTTCGAGCCGCAACGGTTTTTGCTTTTCTTCCTCTTCCTCCTCCTTTAAAAGGGCGGCCAAGGTCCACTGCCCCCCAAGGTTGCCTTCAGAAAGCCTTCTTTGTGTTGAACCGTGCTTCAAAACACTTTTTTGATAGTGGCAGGTATCCCCCCCCGGACCCCTGGTTCTCCTCCAGACCTTTTTTTCGTGTTTTTGGACAAGCGCTCCGCCCCCCCCTATTCTTTTCCTCATGGACGGGGTCCCTTCCCGGCTTATTCTTTGGATAAGCCTGAAAGCGATCTTGGAACGGCTCCGCCTTGAACCGGATGCATCTTACCGGCTAGGCCTTCCTCCCCGGCTCCGAATTGGACCTTCCTTGCGGACCCCCTCCGGACAGGGGGGCTCTTTTCTGGAAACCGGAATCAGCCCCCCTTTTCCGGCCTGGTGTCCCCCTTTGGACGGCTCCTCCTTTTTGATCAGGCAGGGTGACGGGGTCTTTTTTGAGCTGCGAAAGGCTGAGGATGCTGTCCCCTCATACAAACTCGAGTTTTCCTGGGTAGTTTTCCTACCTGGCCCCCCAAGAATTCCTTCCCCTCTGGAAACCCAAGTTGGTTGTCCATTGGTAGTTTGGGTACTCTGGGGTCCGTCTCTGGAACTTTTTGCCAAGGCCCCTGCGGTCCCTCCCTTCCCCTGATGCCTGCCGCCTTTGCTTTGCTTTCCCCGTTGGTGGGCATTCGTCCCCGGTCCATCCTGGACGTTTTTCTACTTTTCCCCCGGAGCGCGCCTCCTCGACGACACCCTGATGCAGATCTTTTTGCCTTTTCCGCCTCACTGTTCGTTTTGCTTCTATCTCCTGATTAATAGGACAACTTCCTTCCCGCTGCGTAAAAGTCTTTTGATCAAGCTCCTGTTCACCTTTTTCGGGGTTTTCAGACTGCGGCCATGTTCCCCTGGGGGGTTTTTCCTGGCCCCTTTTCCCCCAACAGACCGTCCTCCCCCCCTGAGTCGGCTCGGGATCCTCGTCCCCTCCGGTCACCGCCGACCTCTGTAGCTTGTTGTGGTAAAAAGTGTTCCTCAATAAAAACCCCTTACTTGGGGTCTGAACTTGGTGGATAGGTCCCGGCTTCTCAGCCCTTCCCAGGAATGTAATAACCCTCACCATTCCCCCTGGGGTTTGCAATATGATTGGTTCATTTTTTTTCAAGGTACTTGGTAACCTGGGATCTCCCTGCGATATAAGGACCCCGTTTTCTGCTATAGCTGCTACTCTGGCATCCCCGAGGTGGGTCCCTTTCGCTTGAGGACTTTTGAGGTCACCGCTTGAAGAGTTTTATTGGCCCCTTGTGAGGAATGTCTTCTTTCTGGACGGGAGGGCCATAGGCCCCTCGACAGTCGGTCCCGGCTGAGGCATAACGGTCTTGGTTTGATCCCTCACGGGTGAGGTTCCGGGGGCGAGGCGCTCCGACTATGCTTTACTTGAAAGGAGTAGATCTATTGTCCCGAACGTTTCCCGGCCACACCCCTTTCATCCCCCCCCCTGAGTCTTGCACCCGCACCCCCCCTTTTTTCCGGGACATAGACTTAATGACTTCCCCTTCCTACTTCTTTTTGTTTTTGAGACTGATCAAGGACTCGGCAGGGTTGGCGGGTTTTCCCTCCCTGCGGGATGAGGGAAGTCTTTTGTTGGCCGACGACCCCTCCGATCTCCTCTGGGGCGGGCACTTCTCCCCCCCCCTTTTCCTGGATGGTTCTCCACCAGCGGTACTGTTTCTTTTTTTTGGGTCCGCCGGTCGTTTTTTTTTTTTTGATGCAGGGACTTGTCCAGAACCTAAGAAGAAAATCCCCCCCCCTCGTTTCGTGCAGCCAACCGCTCTCCTCATCCCCTCCCCTCTCACACATCTGAGTGCCCCCCCTATGCATATGCATTTTCTGCGCTGCTTCTTGCATTTGTTACTTCGGTACAGGACTTTTTTTTCAGCTTCCCCTTTGTTTCCAAGACTTTCGGGGATGGACCACACCCGTATTCATTGGCGGCCCCTTGGCCTGTGTTGACCCACCCCCCTCCTGAGTGGCACACCTTACTTCCAGCTGTCTCGTCCTTGAAGAAAGTCCTTTCTTTTCCCCAGGTGCCCATGTAATTTCGTTTGAGGTGACCCCCTTCTAAAAGTATCTTCGCCCCCCCTCCTTTTTGGTGTCGGGGTCCTTTTTTTTTTTGGGGCGGGCCACACCCCCTGAAGATTCCACGGCCTCTCGCCCATTGCCCCTTCCTAGATGTGAAAATGACTGCTCTGCGGCTTGCACGATCCAGGTATTCGTGGACGGCCCCTGGCTTCTAAACACGCCTTTCATGGTGTTTTTTTTTTTTGTTCGCTTTTGAAGCCCTACCATGTTTCCTTTCCTTCTTTTTGGATGGGGTTCTTTATTCCCAAGAGTGCGTCTCCTCCTTGAGTCTCTTTTAAACATTCCGTGCGGCTTGGCGGGGCTCTGGCCCAAACCTGAAACTGGGAGGTCTCAACTTCGGGCAGTGAGCTTGTCCCCCCTTTTTTTCCATGGCGGCCCTTACGAGGTCACACCGACCCCCCCCTTCACTACCTCCCGTGGTGGCCCGGCAGGTTGTTCGGTCCGAAAATCCCTCCTGCGTTTTTTTTTTTTTTCTAGGCCTTTTCGATCCTCCCCCCCACGCACGAACCACTCCCCTTCTGTTCGGCCTTGAGCGTTTCCATGCGGACTTTCTGGTCCATTTCCTAGTCCGGCTTTCTTGTCAAGGGAGTCTTTACCTGTCTGTGATCGGTCCATTCTGAGGCCGGTCAGTCCCTTAGTCTGATCGGTACCAGTTTGGAGTAATCCCCGGTCATCCCCCTGTCCCCCTGCGGAGGCAGGTCTGCTGTACTCGGTCCTTTTCCGCCGGGTCCCTCCGACCAGTTTCCCCCCCCTTTTGTTTGTCCTGCTGGACTCGTGCCCCATTGGCCCGGCCCCCTCTCCGGACCGTCCCCCCTTCGCTCCATTTTTTGTGTGGTCCGGGGGCCAGGTTTCTCCTTGCCTCCGCCACCGAAGTGGGGTTGGTTTCTAATATTGTCACACTTTCCTCTGCGACCCCCGGCTTTTGTAAGGTGTCTTTTGGGACCGGTTGGCCTCCTGTTGTAGCCATCTGAAGATTTTCCCACTCCAGGTTTTTTTTCGTGACGTCTTTTCTCAGGGGAGGGACCTGGGGGGGCCGGCCCCTTTAATTGTTTCGTGGTCGTAGCTTAAGGTTTTTTTCGTCCCAGGCCGCCGACACCCCCCGGTTATTCTCTCTCCCCTAATAATTAAGTTGTTTTTTGTAGAGTTTAACATGACGGTTCTTTTTTCCGGCTCTGGTAACCCACCCGTTTCTTGAAGCAAGCCCTTTCTAAGGCCGTGGGGGGCAACTGCCCGCAGTTATGGGACTCCTCTGATTTGGACTCTTCGATTCCCCTGATGAATTCCTCGGGTTTTCCCCCAAAAGCCACCCAGGTTGAAGTTTTTTGTGTTTTCGGGAGTGGATCTTTCTTCTTTCCCCCCCCACACCCTTAATTTGGCTTTGTTCTAGTGGCATTCCCTAATAACTGGTCACCCCCAACTGGATCCTCAGCCTGGTCCCTGGACCCTGCTCCGCCTGGACCAGAATGGAAAACGGGTTCCCCCCTGGACTCTGCTTGGACCCCGGCTCTCTGGACCAGTGAATTTTTTCTGAACCTTCCCCCTAAGACTGTCCCCTTTCATTCAGCCCTTCTGACCGGATCCCTCATTGCTTTCTATACAGGAATTCCCGTTCTTCAGACTGTCCCCTTCCAGAATGTTTTTCCCGGATAACTCCTTGTTACATTTGTTTCCCCCAGGATCTTTCCTGCAGGCTCCCTTTCCTGGATTTTTTCCCCTTGGTCCTCCCGGATCCTTCCTGTGTACCTCTTGGTTTCGTGGTCCCTTTTCATGGATTTAAGAATGATTTGAATCACAAATCTGATGACCCTTCCGGTCTCCCTGGCAAGACTGCCTTTTCTTTGTCACACTTTTTTTTCCGGGTGTTTTTTTTTTGTCAATGCCCTAGTTCGGGTTTTCCACGGAAGGTAAGTGACCCCCCAAAGGGTTCCCCTCAATTAACCTGCCACATCCGCCATTTTGATAAGGGGGTTTTCTCCCGGGCCCCCCTCATGGAAGCTTTAGGCATCATTTCGGCAAGACCAAGAAGGAGACGGCCCCCTTCTTTTCAACTTTTTTTTTCTTTGATTTCAACTTCGTGGTTTCTTCTCTTTCTTCGCCTTTTCGGTCTCCCCGGCCGGGCCGGCTCTTGCCAAAACCTTTGTCTGCTTCCGCCGTACAGCTTCCCTCTTTTCCAGATCCTGTTTCACCATCTCGTAGTTTTTTTCTGATCCGCCTCCTGTGGCAATGGCCTCCTTGTTCTTTTTCGGCACACACCCCCCCGATCTCCCCCGTCGGTGGGAGATCCAGACGGTTCCTTTTTTTGGAACTTTTTGATGAGGCATGGGTTTTTTTGGTCACATTGTATCCCAATGGAAACCCCCTTTCCTTTTTTTTTTCCTAGACAAGTATTCTGGCTACGGGAACGGGCTCTCCCTCCGGTTGTCACTTTCACCATACTTTTCCCCCCTTTTCCTAAATCTTGTGGTCCCCCTTTTTCATTCCCTTCTTTTTTCAAATTCGTGGCTCCCCTGGTCCTTGTACCGGGACATTCTACCTTTCTTTTCGCTTTTTTTTTTCTTCTTCATGCGGATGCTCTATGCTTCCCTCTGTGGGTTTTTGAAGGCAAGAGGCGGGGTAACCCGTTTGAAGGCCAGCGGAGGTTGAATCTTTAGCTGCGGCTTTTTTTCTCTTCGTACGTTTTTGCGGAACCCACGGTTTTCGAATTTAAGGTCTTTCTCCCGTCTGTGATTTTTGGGGAGGCGTCCTCTAGTGAAAGCAACTTTTCTCTTCTCTATGTTCTTTTGGGTACGTCCGGGCCACCCCCCCTTCCACGCTATACAAGATTCGTGCACCCCGCAACTCAACCACCCCCCCCCCCCCCCCCAAACAACACCCACCCCCCCCCCCCCCCCCCCCCCCCCCCAACCCACCAACCCCCCCCCCCAAACCCGCCCCCCACCCACCTTTGTTTTTTTTTTTTTTTTTTTTTTTGTTTTTTTTTGTTTTTTTTTTTTTTTTTTGTTTTAATTTCCTGCTCCTTTCTTTCCCTTCCGTTTGTTGATCCCGATCAGAAGGAGATGTATCCGTTCTTTTTTGCTCTGCGGGATTTGTATCCTTCTTGAAGGGAGAAACTTCTTCCCTCCTGATTCTTTGCACTTTTTCGAAGGTGCCTCCCCCCGGCGTGTGACCCCCCTTCCTGGCTCACCCCCTTTTTTTAGGAGCAGCGTGTGGTTTCCCCCTGCTCGTCGGAGAAGGAAGTTTTTTTTTCCTGGCAGGGCTTCCTTTTTCCTCCTTGCCAGTACCTATTCGGCCCCTCCTGCTCCCCCTTCCACCATCTGAGTGTCCCTAGACGCATATGGCATTTTCCTTTTCTTTTCTCGATTTTTTTCACTTCCGGACGTCCCCCTTCCGCTAACGATTGGGCACCACAGTTCCTCTTTTTCAGGCCAACTTGTTTTTTACACAAAAGTTCTTTTTCCCCTTGCCAGCCCTTTTCAGGTTTTTCCCAGGAGGGAGAGTCCCGGTTACCCGATTTCCCCCCTTTAAAGATTGCCCGTTTCAGACGCCATTTTTTTTTTTTTGACCGCACCCCCTGCCTCTAGTTTGCGGTTACCCCCCCCCTTGAACCCCAGAAGACAACTGAATCCGGGCTGTTGTGTTCTTTTTTTTTTTTGACCCACGGCCTTTTTTTTTTTTCAACTTTTTGGGCCGTTTTTCTTTCCAGTTGAAACTACGGATTTTGCCCCTTACTTTGTTGCTCTTGCAGGAGTTTCCCCCTATCGTTTTTTTTTGCCAGGTTGGCCAGGAGCTTCCTTGCCCCTTTCCCCACCGCCCATGTCCCTCTTTTTCGACGAAGTTTCTTCCCCACGTCTCACTCAGTCCCGTGTGCAGTCTCCTTCTTTGCTTCCATTTTTTTTTTTTTTTTCCTTGAGGCCCTTCCGGCCCCTATTGTGGACGGGGGAGCCTTTTTCCCTTGATCGCAAAGTTCCTTGGCTCAAGTGCCGTGTAAGGTTTTTTCCCATTTTGCAATGGTCTTTTTCCCCCGACCCCCAAAAACCCTCCAAGGACAATACCGGCCGTGTTTTCTCCAGTAGTTTGTCGTTCCCTTTTTAATTTTTTGTCATACTCTTTTTTTTTTTTTTTCTTTTTTTTCATCCTATCACTTTCCTCCCAAGGCGACCCCTTAGGGAGATTAAGTTCTCTTTAGAGGTTCTTCGAAGGTAAAGGCGTCTAGGATTGATTCGGTCAAATGTTTTTTCCCCCCAGTCTGATTCCTTCCCTGATGGAGCCTTTCCTCCAGGAGTAAATTCTTTATCTGTTTCCAGTGAGGAGGGACTTCCTTTGACTACTCCTTGGAGAAGGTTTCCCCATTTATCCAGGAAAGTGCGGCAGCCCGACCTTTTTCCCCTTAGGTTTCTTCCCCCCTACGGCCCGACGGGTACATTTGGAGGCAGTTTCCATACCGCCCCCCCTCCCCCCCAGGCGGAGCCCCCCTTTTGGGGCCTCCCTTGAGGTCTCCCCTGCCCCCCCAGGCCCTCCAAGTATGGGTTTGAATTATCGATAGATTTAAACACGGACCCCCTTTCGATTTGCGTGGTCCCCCCCTGGTTAGAGTGGAAGGAATAGTTCCCTTCAGTGCTTTTAGATCAGCGGCTTTTCGTCTTTTTTCATTTGCCCTCGGAGAAGGCCTTCCAACGTGTTTCCTCCCCTTCCGGTTGGGCGGTTCCCGG
>Ga0179593_1556368_pt1 | contig 13720 bp, 15 predicted proteins | sample CZODoug2_1_08_16_FD_185931 | JGI IMG/M metagenome (GOLD analysis project Ga0179593, IMG submission 185931) | Vadose zone soil fungal communities from Angelo Coast Range Reserve, California, USA - CZODoug2_1_08_16fungal (PacBio error correction) | ecosystem: Environmental > Terrestrial > Soil >... | reverse complement strand
TCATGTAGACTGGCGATGTGATATTCCCAACCCCTCTCCTCTCTCTCCTCAGTGCTTATCTTTTTTCCTACTGCAGTTTGCGACAGCGACCCCTTCGCAGCACCCAGTTCCTTTTTTTTTGACGGCCTCTGAGAGAATGATGATTCCTTTTCAATTCTTTGAGAATGCCCGAACAGATGAGCCTGATCTCCTCCCCCTTCCCTAGAGTCCCCTTATGCTCGTAGCTAGACAAACGAGCCGACGATCCCCCCTCCGCATTAAGGTAGTTTTTTTTTTTTTTTTTTTGTTGGTTTTTGGTTTTCTTTTTTTTGTTTTGGTTTTGTGGTTGTTGTTTGGGTTTTCTTTCTTTTTTTTCTTTTTTTTGGGGTTTTTTTTTTTGTGTTTTGTTTTTCCCTCTTTTGCGTGTTTTTTTTTTTTTTTTTTTTTGATCTTTTTTTGGCGCCCGGCGCGCCCACAGTCGAACCGGTTTCACCGCGGACCCTCCTAATTTCCCAGCTTCCCGCAGTAGCGCCGACGCACTCCAGTACAATTCCACGTTTCCAGGATTTCTCTATCACCTCGATATCCCCCTTCCTCTTGGAGATTTTTGCCAGCTCTCGAAGGAGTGTCACACTTCTTAGTAGTCTTCCTTTCGCCGGTCCGTTCGAAACGTTGCGCACGATGTACCCCGTGTGCCCCCCCCCCCCCCATACCCCCCCCCCCCCTTCCCAGTCTTTACAGCGGCAGCCGCCTAGTTCCAAGAAGCCCCCCTTCTATGTGAAATCTCCGAAAGTCATTGTCCAGATCCTTTTTTTTCTTCGTCTTCGAGGCTCCCTTTCGTTCAACGCTCGCTCGCGCTATTTCCCCCCCCTGCACCTTCTAGATTCGGCTTGACAGAGAAGAAATTTCCCGACGCTCGTTGCGTAACACCCTCTTTCCCTCTCTCTTTTTTGACGTTCTTTAAGTCTCTCAGCACGTAGCGTCTACGCCATGTGACCTCCCCTGAGTTTTCATGCGATTTCTCCTCGCCGACGTTCCGTCTACCCTCGTTCAGTGCATACGAGATAGGGATTGTGTTTCTGGTCCATCGATACGACAAGAGCAGAAAAACCTTTAGGATTCCCCTCTCTCCCTTCCAAATTTTTGTTCTACGTCGTCCGCATAGGGCGCGCGCAATCCGAGCTTTCAGTGAACTCTCGCCTCCTAAGCTACTGGAGAGCCCGCACGTAGAAAAGTTTTCCATCCCCTTTTTTTTTCCCCCCATGCACCGTTTTTGAGCGACGCCACGGAGTTTTAGCGAATTAGAGTAATAACATATTCTCTTCTTCCGACCTCCCTCCGCCATGAAAATCCCTCGTCCGCCCTCCCCCCCCAAGTTCCAGGTCAACCATGAACAAAAGAATCTGTACTTGGCACTTCCCCCCCCCCCCCCTACTAACGTTTGTTTTTTCTCGAGATACTTTTGCCCCCCCCCCTTACGGTGAAGTTCTTCACATTTCACTTGGTACACCTCTCCTTTTTTTTTCTTTCGGCGGCATCTCTCCGAAGCTGCCTCGCACGAAAAGCTCAACCTTCCCTTCCTCCGCTTTCCCAGCCCGAGCGCGATCGCCCTGAGACCCATTTTTCAGTCAGAGCCCTTTTGAGAATGGTTCGTCGCCTTTCGGTGACCTCTACCCCGAGCCTCGTTTCCTAGGGCTTGCCCCAGACTAACTCTTTTTTTTTCCTGATCCTTTAATTTGAGTCGCCTCCTCCCCCCGTAACTATTTCTTTCATTTTATAATGCTGAGATGATCTAAGAGGTCAGACTTTCCTTCCCCTGCCCCCACCTCCCTAGAATGATCTGCATCCCCCCTTTTTCTTCCCCCGTTAGCTTATCAGCTACGACACCAGGTCTTGCGTTTAAGTGAAGTGAGAGAACTTAAAGACCTCCTGAGTTCCCCCCCCTTCTTTGACTATTAGACCCAGATAATGAGACTCCCTCTCCCACCCTTGACCTTAACCCAGCCGAAGAGCGGCTAAAAGACCCGCTTAGGATAGAAGATGATGGGTTCCCCCCCCCCCCCCCCGACGCGTGTAAGATCTTTTCAGTAGTCCTTTCTTCTCTAACGAACGTTTTTCACCCGGAGTAAGTATTTTATTCTAAATACAACTCTTGGCCCTTCCCTTACTCCCCCCTCCTCCTCGAAGGACTGTTCCCCGACGGATATTGTGAGTCAGTTTTTTCTGAACCCCTGACTTTCTCTAATACCGATGAGTCGAGTCTTTTCCACTACTTTTGAAACCTCCCTCTCTCGCCCTGCCAGCTTTTTCTTGTGATCTCTGTCTTCACTAGATGAACTAATTGAGAAAGATAAGTCCGAAAAGCTTTTTTCCCGAGACTCTACTTGAGTTCTTTAATGAACGTCTGGGAAGGCTTGAGCGTAACTTTCTCCCGTTTTTTTTCGCTGAGTTGTGTGCGCGCCGAGTACCAGGGATCCTTTGTATTCCGACTTTTTAAAACCCGTTTAGTTAGGAAAGGATATAGTCAGTCTGGGTGATGTTACCCCAGCACCTTGTATTAAAGAGAGCTGCCTGGACCCTACCTCCTTGATTTGTGTCTTTCGAAGCAGTGGCAGATGGAGCAAAGCTGTTGTTTCTTCCTTTTTTTTTTTTATTTAAGTTTTTTTGAGCCACTCCGTGAAAGAGCGAAGCCGAACGCTTCACCCGAATTAGAGTCTAAACGCGAGCGCGAGAAGCGGCCGTCCTTCTTTTTTCAGCCCTTTTCTGAGAGGAGATAATTTAGAAGATTCGGCAGCTCTTCACGTTGTTCATCTTCTCCTTTTTTTGATATCAGGCGCAGAGTACTCAACAAGATATGAATATACTTCCGGGTTCGATTATAACGTTATGAAAAATACGTAGAGATGTGAGATGCTTTTCTCTTTTCCCCCCCCCCCCCCCCCCCCCCCCCCCCCCCCCCCAAACCCCCCCCCCCCCCCCCCCCCCCCCCCCACCCCAACAACCCCCCCCCCCCCCCCCCCCCCCCCCCCCCCCCCCCCCCCCCCCCCCCCCCCCCCCCCCCCCCCCCCCCCCCCGCCCCCCCCCCCAACCCCCCCCCCCCCCCCCCCCCCCCCCCCCCCCCCCCCCCCCCCCCCCCCCCCCCCCCCCCCCCCCCCCCCCCCCCCCCCCCCCCCCGAGCGGCGGCGCTACATTCCACTTCGTGCGCGATGTGCTTCTTGACTCACGCTGCCGAAGGCCGAGTATCGCCCCACCCGAGCTTCCAGAAACGCCAGTGTTCTTGCTTAACTCTTCTCCCTTTCCACCTCCCGCAGCATCGACTAAAAGCCAGTTTATGGCCTTTCCTGACCCCTCCAACAACGCCCAAACCAAAGACCTCCCCGACCCCGCACGAACTCAAATCCCTCATCCGATCTCAGTCTCCCCAAGTTCATTCCCCGAACATTTCTTGCGCGACGGTCGTCTACAGTTCGCCACGATCGTAAGAAAAAGAATTATTGTTTTCCCCTGACCCTTTTTCCTTCCCACTCCTTCTTCCCTGGTACGGGTTTTCTAGGTAGCCCTCGCTCTTGCCTTAATTACCCCACCCCCCCCCTCCGACCCGTCGAAAAAGAACAAGAAAAAGTATTCCCCCAGGCCGCTCTCTTCTGCGTTTTTCTTCCCCCCGGGGGTATCGCATATCCTTTTCAACTATTGGCGTCAAAAGATACGGTGACGACATCCCCCCCCCCTTCAAAAACGGCAGAGAAAGACAGACTCGCGCTCCCCCTCTGCCTCTCGGTCTTATAGGATTGAGGCTGATTTCTCGAGGCACGCGCACTCATGTATACAATGGTCGATCGAACGCCCACGTTTTAAGAACGAAAAGCAAGGCTTAGCCTTTTTCTCTCTCCAGTCCAGAGTTGCGTACAGACCTAGTGTCCCCTCCTCCGCTGTTTGAATATTGGCCGACTCGAAGAAGCTTTTTCGTTTCTTTCCCCTTTTCTTTTTTCCTCAGTCATCCGGAGTTTCACAAGCGTAGAGGAAGTAGGCTCCGTTTCTTTTCCGATGTGACGAGCTACCGTATTCCCCGACGTCCCCCTTCTCTCGCAAGATCTTTCCAATATAGAGCTTTACTCCGTAAGGAGATATTTTCGATCTCTCCCTCCAATTCGAACCCCCCCCCCCCCACCCACCCAACCCCCCCCCCCCCCCCCCCTTTACCAAAATCCCCTTTTTTTTACTATTCTTCAGGGAATAGAGGCCTTCCCTGACCCATCACTGGGGTTCGCGCGCGTTCAAGGCTTAGACTTTGTTACGGGCAAGCCACTCGCGGTCGGATCCGCCCTCTCACCTCTCCTTATCCCAAGTGACAGGTCCTTCCCCCTTCCCCCCCTCAGTTAAATCGCTTCTATTATTCATCCTCCTCGTTTTTTTTGATCTTAGCCCAAGAAAATAAGTGTCTTCACCTTTCCTTTTTTTTTTTCTCTCTTTCCTTCAGACGCTGATCGCCGGCTCGTCCCTCCCAGTTGCTATCAGCAGCAGACGTCACAGCCCCCGCACCCAAGCCCTGCGCGCGCTTCCCCCCCCTTCCCCGAGTCTTGTTTGGTACGTCCCCGAAGACGTTCGACAGTTTTCTTCCCCCTCTTGCACTCTAGTCGTTTCTAGAGCAGGTGCAAAGCGCTGCACTGTCCAGATGAGCTTACTTCCCTCCTCTTGCCTGGCGCTAATTGATAGTCCACCCCCTTTTTTTCTTTTCCTCCCCTTAATGCCCCAACGCCCTCCAGATAGAGACCCGTTTTAATGTAAGCCGTACGTCGATTTTCGCCGAACCCCTTTTTGGTGGTTCACTGACGGACGCGGAGCTTCGGCTCGAGAAGATCCGACCTTTTTCCTTTTTTCTAAAGATTTCTACCCTAGTGGGACTCTGAGCTTAATGCTCTCACGAACTCCCAAGTCCCTCCATCTTCTCGGTTCGTGGAACAAGTTTCATCTCTTTCTTCTTCCAAGCCTTCATCATTTACTCGACGAGCATTGGGTCCCCCTACTAGTTCCAGAGGACATACCACTTTTTTCTTTTTTCTCCCTCTTTTCAGGACGAAGATGTTTAAAGTCTCCGTCCCTTCTGAGCTTGCCCGAGTGGGTAGCAGATCGACACTGATGGCCGTCCCTCCCTTTCCCTTTCCTCTCCGGAACGAGTAATTATTTACCTAAGTAGTTTCTTCGCCTTTTTTTAAATCCCTCGATACTCGCGCTGAGAGTATAGTAGTCGGGCATCGGCCTTTCGAGTAGTCTAAGCCCGGCAATTTATTTTGTACAGGTTCTCCTTCTGGTTAGAGTTAGTGTGCAGCAGTTACTGTAGTAGTTGGTGTCCTGAACCTTTTTTCAAGGTTTGACCGCTTCCGAGAACTGGGATGTTTGTTCATTTTTTGCGTTTTGATAGACGCCGATCGTTGCTCCTTCCCCTTTCCTTTGTTTGGATCGCTCTCTCTTCCTTGAGCAGCTCGGGGTCGAGGCCGTTAGTAACTTTTTTCCGTGAAGTCTTCCAGAGTCAAGACCCCTCCACGCCTCGCCTCGGCACCCCCACCGCCCCCGCCGACGCTCGGCCGATTTCTGTTCAAAATTCTGGGATACGAGTACCTTTCTTCTCTTCTCTCTTCTTTCGTCCCTTTTTTTTTTCCTCTTCTCGTCTTTTCCTCCTCCGATGTTGTTTTTTTTCTCTCTCTCCTTCCCCCCCCAACTTTTCTCAACCCTTCTACCTCTCTCCTATCGGCTAAAGAATTCTCGTTCATTTCCCGAACCCTTCGGCCGAGTCTTCAAGTTCGATGCGAGTGGTCTTTTTTTCCCTGTCGGGGCGCTTTTCCCCCCTTTCTTGTGTTGCGAGCGCATGCTCTTCCAGCCACCCACCCTCCTGTTTTTCCCCGGCATTCCTGAAGCACGTGAAAGCCTCGAGATGCCTAGACGCCGATTCCCGAGGACGATACTCGAAACCGGCCCCCCTTCCCCCCACGGATTCCCTTCTGTTGTTCTGAGCGGAGAGAAAAAGTTTAACCTTCAGTCTACCTCAAACCGCGTTTCCAAAGCCCTATTCCCCGCCCTGTCGTGTCTCTACCCGCCTAACATTTATCTGAGAAACCTCCCTCTACTGGTCCGTCCCTTTCCCTCTTAGCTTGCGCAGCCCGCATTAAGATTTCACTCCCTTCTTTTTCGAGCTTTTTAGTCACACCGGTTTCCAGGTAGATCTCCCTCGCTCTCCCCCTATCGCGGCGTTCGAACTCGCCCCCCATAGATCCCCTTCCTTTGGTTCCTTCCTCCTCCACGCGAATCGCGGTTCCAGAGACCCCCTTCAATGCGTTTTTTCCCTTGAATTCAAATTCGTCGAGAGAACATTATAGGCGAGACTTCACGCTAGCGAACTACCCGAGCCGCCTTTTTTTCTCCCGCTATTACTCCCGTGTTTTTGTTTTTAGTCCCTAGTTCGGATCCCCCCCACTCAACACCCCCCCGGCACTGACGCTAACGAGCTAAGATGTAAAGAATACCTAGCAACGGTTGTCTCTCCCACGTCCCTTTCTCTTTTTTCCTTCCCCCGCCCCCCCCAGCAAGTCTCTTTTTCAGGATTTTCGTAAAGAAAACCCTTTCCCCCTTGGAGTCCTTCCTCTTCCCCAAGTGAGTTATGATGAAGCTTTAATGGTGCTGGAACTTCACATCTCCCCCTCTTCTCCCCCCCCCCGAGCAGCACCTTTCGCACAAGGCTACCTTTCAAGTTCCCTCCGCTCATACTGCCAAGCGGTTAGTGTCGCCAATTACTTCACCGAATAAGTAAAGGGTAAGTCTCTGCTCTCTCCCCGAACCCTTTCTACCCCCCGCTTAGAAGAACCCAGCTCTTATCTTTCCCGTTTAGGTGCCAAGATTTTTGTTCGATTAGTAGCGCTTTCCTTTTCTTTAGCATACTTTTTCTCTCCCGTGACGCCGCATCTACCTATCGCCGTCTCCAGAACTGAAAAACCCCTCACGATTGTAGAAGTGAAATGGGTGTTTATGTGGTTTTTTTTGATCCTATATTTCCATAAAACTAATAGTTTTTCTGGTTTCTTTTTTTTTTTTTTAACCCTACCCTACGCTGAGTGCAGGTGGTCCTTTATCCCCGTAGACGATATTATGTTTTCTGCATCTTTTCCCTCCCCCGAGTTATGCTCGCAGAAAAAGATCTTTGCTCCTCCCTCTTCATCCAGCACCCGCGGATGCCTATAGCTCTGTTTACGTTCGAAGAGTTCGGACTCGCGTCCTCCCTTCTTCTTTTCTTTTTCTCCTTTTCCCTTAGTCGTCGCCGTCAGGTGAAAAAGCGAAGTCCCCCCCCTTCTTTTTTCCTTCGACCGTGACGACGCCTTTCCCAGCCCAGCTACTCTGGGTTTCTTCCTGCCTTCCTACTCAGGCATCCCCTGCCTGAGCTCCCCCCCACACCCCCCCCCTAAAGAACCACCATCTGCCAATTGCCGTCGGTAAGACATGACGTCGTCTCTCCTTTCCCCGATTGAGTCTTCTAAACGCCGCAAACATTGTTTTGCACTCCGAGAGCTTTTCCCCTAAGTTTGGGGGCCCCGTTGAGCGTTCTCCCCGGTGATAACTGTCTCTCGTCAAGCCCTAGGCCCCAGCCGAGAAAGAGTTTGTCCTTCTTCCTCATCTTAGCTAAGCGTTTCGCAGCGAGGTAGAGAATCCTCTCAGAGAGGAATCGTCAGACCAGAGTAATATTTCCCTTTGTACCTTTTTTTCCCCCCCCTCTTTTGACAGCGTCTGCTCACGGCCTGTGCCGCACGGCTCTTGTGACGGTCCCATGTTTTTCTCCCTTTCTTTTATATTCCAAAGAAGGGCGCCACCTAGAAACTCATGCCTAGCCTCGATGCACGTCACTTCTCCCTTCTCTTCTTCATGACATCCCTTCGACGACTTCGCAGCTGCGATCTAGTAGTTTTTTCATCTTTTACCTTGTTTCACTGCAGGCTAGCGGCGTGCCGCGCCGTCGTTCCGTGCAGTCGTCTCCCTGTTTTCTGTTTTGGATCCTTCTCCTCGCCCTCCCCCCCCTTCCCCCCCTTTTTTCCGAGCATGCTGGCGGGACTGTCGCCGCCGTTTCTTTTCTCCTTCCCTTTCTTTTGCGTGCTTGAATAGACGAGATCTATTTCGGACAGGCCGGTTGTCGTAGTTTCGTCACTTTTCGGAGCATGCACCATCGCCACCCCCCCCCCCCCCCCCCCCCCCCCCCCCCCACCTAACTGCCGAACCCAGAGGCAGGAAACCACGCATCCGCTCCTCTCGCTTTATGGTTTTTCCTCTCCATGAACTACTAGCGTCAGAAGTACCTTTACGAAGTCTCAGTTTCTCGCAGGAGATATGGATCTCCTTTCACGTCCCCCTACACTCCTTTAAGTTGAGAGAGTGTGTGGTTTTTTTTGTCACTTTTTTTGTGTTGCACCTGCAGTGGAAGAGCCTGGAGAGAGAAGATACCTCCCTCTGGCGAAAACTCGATCCCGTTACATTGTAACTTGTCTGATCGAGAGTCTTCGAAGTGGATGGCTTGCCGCGCGCCGTCGTCTTTTTCCTTTCCTTTTTTTTTTTCCGGTCCCCCCGAATTTGAACTCGCCACAACCGACGGAGCAAGAGAGAAGTTTTTTTTTAGCGCTACCCCTTCGAAGATTTTCCTATCATAGACCCTAAACCGAGGCGCAAGAAACACCCTATATAAGAGATACTGTTTTTGAACCTTATTTTTTTTTTTTTTTTTTTTGCTTTTGAAGATTCTTTTTTTTAGGTCTCCTGCCTTCCTGATGTCTTAAAAGGCTGCGCACAAAAAAGCCTTCAACACTCCGCAACAGCCTTTCCCCAGCCGTCGGTTTTCTCCTATTTTCCCCCTCCCCTATTTCTGACCGCGCGGATTGTTCCCTTTTTTTTATCCCTATTTCGACAAGAAAGGCCGTGCCAGACTCTTTAGTTAACCTGGGTTTCAGGTCGTGCTCTTTCTCTTCCTACCCTAACTTCGCGTTGAACTTCTCTAACCACAATCCTGAACCGACTCCCCGCAAGAGCGAGGGCCAATGAACCCAGAATCGTTGATGATCCTCTGGCCCCCCTTTCGACCCCCTTTTCCCAAGCTCGTCGAGAACCCAGAGCTAGCACCTTCCTCAAGGTCCCCTCTCATCCCTTCGCGAAGCGTCAGCGAACGCATCTTTGAGTCTTTAGCGCACAAAAACCTAACCAAAAATGACGCTCTTCTCTCTTTCCCACCCTTGGCCCCACTAAGTTTTGCCGACATGCCCGAGCTAGCCTCTTCGCGACTTCGAGTATCGGTGCGCTGTCCCACCTCTTTCGGCGGCGCTTTCTCTGTTTCTACATTGCAGATGCCGACGTTCCGCTCCCTTTCTTCGCTTGGAACTTTACCAGGTTCGATCCCGGATGCAGACAGGTAGGCTTGACCTTTCCTGCGCCCCCCGTTCATAGCAGTGGACGCCTTTTTTAACGTTTCTTCCTCGCCCGCGCGGCATCCCCCTCTATTTTGTTGCTGCCCTCTCGATTGTCCCATTCCTTTCTGCGTCTGCCGCCCGTCGAGCAACCTTCTTAAACCGGGCTCGCCACGGCCGCCGCCACCGCCCCCTCTTGGTTCGGCTCGTTGGCCTTTTTTTTCTCCCCCTCCTCGGAGCAACTCGGCATCTCGACGACGATCCGCCAGGCCGTACGCCCAAGTATGCCCTTTTCCCCGCCCCCTCTTCGAGGCGGTGCAAACTATACTCTCTTATTTTCCCTGGAGTCGATCTTTTGCCACCCCTTACGCACATCGTAGGGAACGTGTCCTGGCCCAACTTGGTTTTTCGCCTCTTCTTTTCCGGCTCCCACGGCTTCTTTCCAGAAGTAGACCTCCTCCCGACACGTTCCCCCATTTAAGAAAGTCCAACGCGAAACGCCCCGGCAAGGTGCGTCGTCTGGCCTCTGGGTACTTTTCTCCTGTTTCGAACTGTAGGGCAGATAATTCGAATCCTTCCCTTTCTTTAGTCTTCCAAGGACCTCTGCGCATACCCCATTCCCGCGAGTAAAGTCCTCTTGTTTTGTTGTCGCTTTTCCCTTTTTGTTTTGCTTCCGCCGCAGACCCTGAATGGAAGTTTCCTTGCCCCCGCAATACCCCCTGATAAGAATACCCATTTTGGGTAAGACGTAGAGCACGACCACTGTCGTCTCTCACACCCCTAGAGCTAGTTCATAGAAAGAAGAGTTGAAGTTCTGCTTTCATTTTTTTCCCCCCAGTTTTCCTAGCCAAACCTTATGTAATGAGCGGCTCAGGCATAAGCCTTATAGGCCCAAATCCGATCTTTTCCTTCCTACTCTTTCCAATTATTCTAAGCGTGATGCTCCAAAGCCTCTTAAGTAGTATTTTTTCTAAGATTCGGACGACAAGCAAGGCTGCATTTTTCCCCACATGCACCATCAACTATTGGATTGACATAGCCGTGAATGAGCAAGACAGGATATTGTGAAACGTGTCGACCCCGGAAGTGCGCAGGTCTGTGCCAACGATCGTTCCCCCTTTTCCGAACCGAAACCCTCCTTCTGAACCCTTTCCCCCGTCCTCCCTGATTTCTCCGGAAGCCGGGTGCTGCCGAGTCAGAACAAGTTTTGTGCTCGCTACTTGCATTTTCCCCCCTCCTCCCCTCCCTTTTCTCGTAGTCCTCTGGAACCGACGGCTGACCGCGAAGCGGTGGGCCCCCGTAGCCTAAAGAGGTCGTGGCGACGTTCGCCTTTTTTTTTTCTTTTGCGCTCACCCCAGCGTGACGATAGCTTTTTCGTGGGAGACTGTATCCCTGACATAGTCCGCCCCCCGTATTGGCTACCCAGTGTTTTTCGGCCTTAGAGAGATACGGCCGGCCTCCCTTTCTTTCTTGCCTCCCATCTGTTTCAGGAAGGACCCCCCATAGCCACGAACTGTTTTACTTCCGCCTCAAGAATCCCCTTCTTCGGCTGCGATAGACGGGAGTTTCCATTCCCCGCAGGACCGAATTAACATTTCGGCCCTCTATGATCGGAGATCTTTTTTTTTGCAATCCCCTGTGCATCTCATTTTCCTCCTACCTTTAACGGTTGTGCTTTTCTCGAGCTTTCCCCTTTCCCCTTAGAAACTGATTCTCATCTTCTGGGCGAAGGATACTCTATACCTCTTTGTCCACTCGCGCCAATCTCACCGAGGCGCTCGCGGATGCGCGTGGCGCCGCTTGACGACAGGCTTTCCCCCTCGTGTCTCTTTTTACGTCCCAAAGCACTTGAAGAAACGACTCCGTCCCCTTTTTAACTCACTACGACGTCCCAGAAGCACGCCAGTAGAGGATCCGGCCAGCCTCTTTCGAAACATGACGGCCCGACCCCCCAATCCCTCCCCTTTTCCCCCTTTTTTTGTTTGCGGTTGCGAGCGCGACACATCTTTTTTTTTTTCTGTCCAACCCCTCCCCACCCAACACCAGCAAAAAACAGAGCGCAACACCCCCGTACATACTCAAAAATGCCCTAGACAAAAGCCCGCTTTGTTCCTTCTTCCTTTTCCCCAGACCCTCTCCCATACTCGCAACATGAATAGTAAGAAAGTTTCTCATCATTATCCGCCGCCCCGACTTGATGAAGATCAGCGCGAGCGGGTGTCACTTTTGCGGAGCTACTTGTTGCCCTAACACGCACCCACTTGCTTCCCCATTCAAACCCCCCAGATGCCTGTAAGAGAACAAACCCCTTCCTTATCTCAGCGCCCCTTGGACCGAGGTTTTTTTTTTGTACCTCTGGAAACTACGCGAACGTTCGCGCTCCGTCTCTCAGAGGGTCGTGACCCCCCCCCCCCACCCCCCCACCCCCCCCAGACAACACGCAAAAAAACCACCCACCCCGGCGGAATATACCCTCGCGCTATGAAAACGAGCGTCACTAGTTGCCCCCTCTTCTCCTTTTTGTCCCCCGCAGACGGACGAGAGAAATGACCCAGAGAGAATGCCTTCCATTTTTCTCGTCAAACCTCTCTGACGCAAAGTTTCAGAAACGGCGCGGGCCTCTGATTTTCTCACGGTTCGCGTTCCCCACGTCTGTTACATACCCCCTCTTTCAATTATGCAGATCAGAGGATCACCTCTCCTTCTTTTTTCCGCTGCATGGCCACTCAGCCGACGGCAGGTAGCACGGTCGTTCCTTTCCCCGCCTTCGTGACATTCCACGCTAAGTGAATAAGCCTCCTACTCTATCTCCCTTTTTTAGAATGCCAAGGACGAATGTCTCAATGGTATGATGACTCACTCACCAGAAGTCGAACTTTCTCGTACCCTCTCCTTCTCTTACTCACATTTGACGCGCGAGGCGAATGGCTGTACTCTCTTCTCCCTTTTGGAGGGATACTCGGATCGCCCCCGACAGTCAGCTACCCAAGTAGACATTTACACCCTTCTAGGTCTCTTTTTTGAAATAATTCTCTATTTTATAATCTCTTTTTGTTGAGGAGCTTCTTTACTTTTGGAGTTCACCTGGCACTTTTTTTTGCACTTTGTCATGGGATTCGCCCGGGTCTCCCGAAGTATCCCTCCTTACCTATCGACCGCCCCGCGAGAACGTCAAAAATCTTTTCTTTGCGTCCTGATCCCGAAGTCGCAAGTTAGTGCTCGATTCACCCACCTTCCCCTTTCTGTTTCTCGGAGAGTGGCACAGGCCCCTACCCTCATTTTTTCCTTTATTTCGAGCCTGATCGACGGCACGACCGAGTAACTTTTCGAAAAGTGAAGAGGCGATATTGAACTATCCTTGGATAGCTCTCTTCCCCTTCCCTTTCAGCCCCACGAACGACACCTCTGCACGCTCCCTTCTCAACGAATGTAGACGACGTTCGCGCCTGACTGGTCCCCTTAGCACAGTGATTAGTTTTCTTAGCGCCTTGATTCCAGCTCTCCGTTTTTTTTTGCAGAGTTCGTATCCGGTTGTACCTTTGGGGTCTCGTGTCAAGCCCCCTCGCGACCCCCCAATCCGAAAGCGCAGTCCGAACGTATGCCCCTTGCGTCATATTCTTTTAGTCTACTTCGAAGCAACCAGGTCCGGTCTCAGTCTACAGCATAGTTTTCTGCAAAAGACTGGCGGCCCGTTTCCCTATTACATCCCTTCTTTCCCCTCCTGAAACCGGGAATGAGAAGATAGGTTCCTCTATCTCCTTTTACTCCCCTTAGTAGGAGCCCCCAGATGCGATACGAACTGACATTGTAGACACTAAGTAGCGCTGCCCCCGGCTCTTTATAACGGACCTATCTTCCATGACCCACCCTTTTTTCCTTTCCTCCTGACGCCGGGGTCGCTCTGGATAGCTAGGATTTCTACCTTCTCTTCTCCCGACCCTTGTACGTGCGCCTTTCGAGACGGAGGGTAGGTGGTCCGCGGTGCAAGTGTCATGTTTGCGCGCCCGCCCAACCCATTTTGTCTCGAAGCGTGTGTAATCCGAGTACTACTCTTTGTTCTATATCGCCTTTTTTCCATCACTTCGATGATCCCGCGCTCGCCCTGAGAATCCTAGCGGCTTCAGTCGGTCTCTGAGTTTTTTTGTTCGTCCCATTCGTGGTCCTGAGACAAACAATAGGAAAACGCCTCCCAGTCTCCCCTCCTCCCTCCCGTTAAAATTTTTCCGCCCCGACGCCTTCGGCGCGAAGGGTGCTAGAATTGAATTTTTTTAACTTCGCCCGCAAGAGGAAGCTACTTTTTATATACTTCTCCC
>Ga0179593_1458709_pt1 | contig 13720 bp, 16 predicted proteins | sample CZODoug2_1_08_16_FD_185931 | JGI IMG/M metagenome (GOLD analysis project Ga0179593, IMG submission 185931) | Vadose zone soil fungal communities from Angelo Coast Range Reserve, California, USA - CZODoug2_1_08_16fungal (PacBio error correction) | ecosystem: Environmental > Terrestrial > Soil >... | reverse complement strand
TTACTGTTGGGATTACATGTCATTGTGTTACCCCCTTGGTTAAGAGTGCCTTTCTACCGTCTTTCCCCCCCTTTTCCTGACCCAGCGATTCGAGCATGGCACACCTATCCTAGCTTTGGCAGTTGGTGTTACATGCTTCTCCCCCCCCTACGCTTGTTTAAAGAGTCCCCCGATTTTTGCCATTGGAACCCCCCCCAAATAAACTTATGACCCTAACAATTTTTTTTTCTCTTTCGAGCATTCCTCCCTTCGATAGGCGTAGCCCCTTCTTCCCGATTTCCCTCTCCACCAGAATCTTAACTTGGAGCGCCGCACCAGTTTTCCTCCCGTGTCCTCACGACAATATGCCCCTGCCAATTGGCCCCCCCGACGCCACTTTCGTGGTCTTGAGTTCTTGGCCTCTTCTGGATATTTCCAGGCGCACCCAGACGTTGTTAACTTCTTTTTTTTAAGTCATTTTTTTCTGCCGCCTGTATACTGTCAACTTTCGTGACTGGCTACTATCCCTTCCGTTTCCCCTCTATGCTGACCTTTTGCCTTTTCCCCCGTCCGGTTTTCCATTGTTGCCCCTTACAGAACCCCGTTTCTTTGGTCACCGTGAAAGCCTTCGGAGTCTTTTGTGGTCTTTTGCCACCCGTTTTTGCTTTTCCATAGGCCATCGGTCTCACTAACCAAGTAGAGCCCCCCCCACCTGTCGGTCCCCTTTTTCATCCTTTTCCGCAGTCCTCCTTCAGTCCCACGGTGATTTTTTCCTTCTCTAGGTGCGGTGCTTGTGTTTCCTTCCCACCGGTTTTCCGCTGGGAGGCATGCCCCGCCGGCATTGCTTTCTTTTATTTGGCCGCCCCTTCCTGGCATGGTCACCTTTCCCCGCGCTTTTTCTGTCGTGTCCCTTCCCTGTGGCAAAACACTTGCCCTCACGCGCCTCTGTGCTGCGAGTTTCTGTGACGTGCGTTTTCACCGTTTGGTTTGTTTTTTTTGTTTTTCCCAAGACCCCCTGGCCCCGCACGCAGATGTAGCGCCACCAAACCCTTCACGGGTCAAAAGCGTCTTTTCAAGCTGTTATTGCCGCTCTTTTTTATAACATTTGCCCCTCCCCCACACTAGAGTATCCAATCGCCATGTAGTTGGAATGACGCCGCCCCAATTTTTGTTCTGCTTTTAAAGTCCTTTTATATTTTGCTTCCCCAGCCCTGTCCCTTTTTTCTCCCATTCCAATATTTTTTTTCCAGTGCCGGGTGTTTACAAAGCCCTTATCCCCTGACCGGTTTTCTCCGCTTCCCCCAGTACATCGTTTCCGCCCCTTCTAGCAGTCTGATATTTCTTATTTCTGTGTCTTTTGATGGGCGGAGGGTTCTACACTGGTTTCCCACGTAGCATCCGGTGACACACTCCCTCTTCCGCGAGAAAACTTCTTCATTTGTTTGAAAACGATACCTGGCTCCCCGGCCCACACACACAGGCCCGTCGCCCTATGAAGGTTTTAATTTCTCGCTGCGTATGTGCCCGCATCACAAAAACTTTTTTCCCCCAACAACCTCCCACCAACGCTTTTTTTTGAAGGTTCATCTCCTCTTTCTTCAATCCGTGTTGTTTTTTTTCGTATACCTCCCTGTCGTCTTTGTATTTTTTTGTTTTTGTGGTTTTCGCGGTTGTTCTTGGCGATGCCTGGTTCTTTCTTAGAAATGAGGGCCACGTATTTTTCTTTGGGTTTCCGGTCGAGCTTGTCGGGGTCAAACCCATTGACCTACTTCAGTTTGATCATTAGTCTGTGGTAAGGGGTTTTCCACAGACGGCGCTTTCGAGCATCCCATGTATCCCTCCGTAAAGTAACCAACAAGCGTTGCAGAGCCATTCAGCCTGCGATCCCCCTTTCAGTGCTGATTTTTGCGTGACCGCGACCCCCCTTCGTTCATGGTCAGCTTCTTGAAGCACCCTTTAAATGGTTCCCCGTCTATGGTTCCGTTTACGTCAAAGGGTAGGCCCACTTTCCAAAGGCGAGGTCTTCCGCCGTTTAACTTTTTTAGGAGGACCCCTACGCGTGTCTTGTGTGCTATGGTGATGTCTGATGGGTGTGAACTAGATGTGTTCTTCTCCTTTCTTTACCGAGTTGTTTCAAAATTGGACGGGGTTTTGTGTGTGTACAGAGACTCCGGACCGGTTTTGAGGGCCGGTTTGCCCCAGACAAAAGGTGTCCCCTTGTTGTCGTCTAAAGACCCTCGGTGGGCTGTGATCTGGATGCGCGTTGTGCGCTTCTTGTCCGTTTCCGACCCGCCTCTTTTCGGGTGTGAAGGAACATGTCGCTTTTTCAATGATCACCTTAACTCACGGCGGATGTCACGTCCTGCCAGCGTGATCCTTTTTGGCTTTGGACCACCCCCCTTAAACCTTCCCTCTCTGATTTACACCAGTGGAAGAATACAGCGCTTTCGGTCAGGTGAGCTGCACCGGGGAACTTTACTTATTGAAGGGTCGGGTCTGTCGTAGCCATACTGCCACGCATTCTTCCCTCTGGCCGACGCGGTTAAGTCCAATACTTTCCACCGCCTTTTAGTGCCCCTGAACCACGGGGTCTCCCGGGGAAAATGCCCGTCACCTGATTCTCGGTTTCCGCATGCATGCCACCTCTGTCTGAGCGAAGGACCTCTCCGTTCCTTTACCCAGGTGGAGTACCAACTAACAGGGTACAAAGTTTTTTCGTTGGTTCCCCTCGCCAATATACTGCGCTTTCCTCCAGTCAACGTGGAGTCCCTTTTTGGCGGCCCATTGGCCAGGTCTTTGGCTATTAGGATTTAGAAGGTAGGGTGAGATGAGGGATATTCAGCGGCGTTGAGCATGTCCACTTCAGTGAGTCGCGACGCCCCCCCGACAACCGTGTAATTCAGTTCGGAGTAGCGGTGGTAGGAAGCATTGGTGAGGGGTGATGCTTTCAGGTTCTCTTCCTTTTCCCGGACAGGTTCGTAGATGATCCACCACAGTTCCCCGCTGTCCCCATAGAGATGCGTGTGTCCCATGAAATCCTCCCTAGCGTCATAGGCGAACTTTTGGCCAGCGTGTGGACAAGTTCATTTCCTCCCCCAGTGACCACCGGTTTTGGCCAGGGATCAGATTAACGACACTCTTGAATTCAATTCCCCTCTCCTGTATACTTTCCCCCCGTAGAACCGTTTACGCGATGTCTTAAGTAAGTCCACCCTACTCCAAGTAGTTTTGTCTATGCGTTGTTAGGCGCGGCGAATTTAACGTTAATCTTTTGATTTGTCGTTCTTCCTTCGTGTGTGTGGAGGTGTTTAGTTTTTTAGATGAGCCAAACCCTCTGTCCCCCCCTCTCGATTTCCCCTTTTTCTTTGGTAGTTCCCAACGCGGGCGGTCTCGGTTTAAGTTGATTATCTTTCCCCCCTTTCCTCGGCGGTTTCTTTTTCGCTTTGATGCGCCCTATCAGTGCAGGTCTTCAACACCGCCTAAAGATCATTTCCCTCTACTAAGTGTGTTTTTCGATTAGAGATTCTTAGGTGTTGATACCTGCATTAGTGCCGTTTTCGCACAAGGCGCAAGATAAAGATTTAAGGTGTCCTTCGAGCGTCCCTCGCCCCCTTAGACCGCACGGGTTCTGAAACCGGCCCAGTAGAGGATTTGGTCAAGACTGTGGTGGACCATAGATACCGACAAGCAACCCACCCGCAGGCTACCCCTCGTTCCTTTCTTCACACACCTTTGTTCCTGTTTTCATGAGGCGGACGAGGCGGTTTTCAACCCCAGGCCGAGAAGCCAGCCTGATTCGGTTGCGTGAAGTTGCCAGATGCCCTGCCGGCCCAGGTAACAGTTCTCGCGCTGGCATGATCCCGTTTCTGCATTAGTACACCTTTTTTTTGGCATTTGCGTATGCCCCCCTTTGAACTCTTTGAACTTGTGGATCATGTAAGGTTTCAACTGCCACCGGGACATGAGTTTCCACGGCGTGAGAGAGGCATTCTCTTGGGCCCGCGGTTTGTAATACTTCCAATCGAGGTCCCACTCCCTGACACCTTCATGAACACCACATCCTGCTGTTTCCGCCCCCACCGCGACCTCCGCCCGTGGTTTGAACTAGTATCTAGGTGTCCCGCGTCTTCCCTACTTATGCCCGCCGGCCAGTCCTACGTCTTCCACTGATTTCCCCTCTGATAGCCCTACGGCCCTCCTGGTCAATCGGGCTCCCCCAACCCTACCATTTATTGCCTGCCTCCTTTCTCATTCAGGATTCCCCTCCATCTGCCCAATCTCTTTTTTGATCTATGCGTGTCCGCCCACGGGGTTGAATTGAAGATGACCCCGAACGTGAACGATTTCCTCCGCTTTTGGCCCCACCAGAGTATGGAAAGGCCTGCCTATCTACCCCTTCGAGGTTGCCCCGGTGCGACCCACGTGCTTTAGGGGACCACTTGAACACTTCCGTTTCGTCTTTTTTTCATTCCAAGGGTAGGTCCTTGACGTGTCCGATGGCGAAAACTCGTCCGAAGCGCCTTATTCCGGTCAGGTGCATCGCTGTCCGACCGCATATACTTTTGCGGACGGCTTCCCCCCAATTTTCGCCCTCGCCCGGTTGGGGGGGTTTGTTGGCCGTTCCACCCGTGGCTCCCAACTAATGGTAAGTTTTTTAAGCCCGACCAGGAGAACCTTTGCTCTCCCGTTTTTGTCCTAGAACCAAGAGACACCTGGGGAATGTAAAAAAAGTTAGAGAGTTTTGTAGGAACGTTTAGGACGCCCAACTATGTCAATCCTGACCCCTTACCTGACCCCGTGCTGTCGGTCGAAAAGGAGGTTGGTTCCCCACAACCCCGTTTTAGGTTTCAACGACCGGAACACGCAACGGCTTTTCCTAGCGACCCCCACACAACCCCTGTCCACACTTTGGTCACCACGAGTCGGCGAAATGGTTTTTCTTCCCTTTTTGTTTTTGATGATGCCAGTTCCGCTTTCCTCCACACACGGAAATCGTCCACACATATCCACGAGCCCTCGACGATCGAGTGCTTTTTGAATGACCCCGTCTTGATCCCCCAGAATTACTTCCTTTCCATTTCCTTCACCTTCCTGGCGCAACGGAAAACGCTTCACAAGGGTTGCCTCGTTCGGGCGGACCAAGATTCTACATGAACCCTGGTCCCGTGCCGTCCCTCGGACTATTTGGTGCAAGCGTTTATCGCATGCTGGATTTGGGGATAGGTATCGTCTTTTTTTGCCTTTATCTGTCCCTGTTTTGATCTTCCTTCGCGATACGGTTTGAAACCGCCTGTAGAAGATGATACCCCGTCCTTTTCGCGGGCTGTTTTTTACCGTCTATTATCCACCTTGAGACCAGTTCAGGACCGTGGCCCGCTAGGGGGGTCCGTTGCCGACTGTTCATAGCAGACGTCATTTAACGCACCCACTCCACACCCCAAACAATTCAACGCAGACGGTCCGGTATCAATACTCTTTTCATAATACTCCGTGTTTGAGTCTGGTACCCCTTTCCCGTCGGTTGTAGTGTTTTCTTTTTTTTTTTGGGAGTTTGTCGGAGGGAATGGACGATGAGTCTTTTATGAGACTTTTCGCTGCCCAGGTTTTTCTTGAATGTGTGTTTTTTTATAAGGTGATCCGGATATTTTTTTACCACAAATTTCGCGCAGCCGGGTTGCCGCGTCGGAGGAGTTTATTTTTTTTTTTCCGATCGGGCGCGGTATAATCCCCGCGGCCCGCATATGTTTCCCCCCCAATCACGACGTGTCGCCCCTTCGCAGCTGCGATAAGGAGCAACCGATGTTCATGGACGTCGGATACCTCGTTCTGGATCCTGCTTTAGCCGTTTCCCCTGCCGCTACCTTTATAGATGGTGGCCTGGGCGCCCGGCCGGGCAGTTGCGGAAGCTATTACGGCGGGGTACAGACCCCACTTTTCGCGGCCGCCTCTTGATTGCTCGGGCTAGGGCTGTTCTCTTTCCGTTTCGACCGCGCCCGGTTTTTTCTAGTGCAGTCCGAAGCGGGACACGGGTTGGCGGCTGGTGTGTGTTCCGAGACCTTTCTTCCCCGTTGGTCGAATGTTTTTGTCCGCACCACGGTTTCCACACGCCGTTGTAGACTATGGGTCTTTTGCTCAGGACGTAGTTGGGGATAGGTTCGGTGCTCAGAGCTGTGAGTGTGGCCATGTCCCCTTTCGTCAGGGCAAGGCCACCTCTTCCTCCAGCCACGAGTCGGAGAGGTTCTGTTAAAGCGGTGGCGCTGGTGGCGCAAGAAAACGTCCCCCCCGTTCCCTTGATGCGGATCACCGGGTTTGCAGAGACCGACGTAGATGCGGTCTTGCGGTTTCACTCTTTTGGACTACCGGATTGGCGTCTGTGGCCTCCGACGTTTTCGAAATCTTCTCCCTCTAGGTTTCCCCGAGCCGACCCGTGTGGCCTGTGAAAAATTCGCCGAGGCGTTCACGTGTTGCACCGGCCAACCGGATGTTTCCTCTTGTGGCAACCTAGAACGGGCGGATTAGAAATCGCATTAGATGGTCCCCCACCGCGGACGAGCCCTAGGTTCCCCGCTCGTTTGTGTCAAGCTTTCCCGTGGGTACCCAAGACCAGGTACCAACGTTAGAAGTTTGTCCCTGCGGGTATCAATCCTAACCCCTTTGCAGACGAAGCAAGGCTGTTTATTTGAGAACTTTAACTGGTGTAGCCGGGATCGCCGGGGCGTGGGTGCTCGCGCGGGCCTGAAGTTAGAGATTTGAGAAGAAGTGATGCGCGCGATCTCCCAGGGTGGGTTTCCTTTGACCCTTCTTGTTTCCGGCCCCTGGTGGGTTTCACCCGCCCACCGTTGCTCGGCCTGGCGGTGCATGACCGGGTTACACGTCGTTGACCACGCCCCAGGGCGTAGAGCTCACCCCAACCGTCTTGAACGCTGTCCCAGTGCCCGAGCACTCCACGGTGGTATTCTCTTCTTAGTTTTTTCTTTTCGGAGAACCGGGTGGGCGGTTACTGCCATGCTCCCACTTGACCATGTTTTTGGATGACAGGCCGCCCACCTGCAGTTGCGGTCCCCTTTTCTGTGCTGTTGAATTTGGCCAGCGTGTCAACCCTGTAACCTCTAGCTCAGCCAAACTCCATGGGTGAGTAGCGTCGTGTGCCGCGCCCGGCCCGCACCTAGTAAGGGCATCGGTGTGTCCGCCGGCGGGGCCCCTGAGGGGGTTTTGCTTTTCGTTTTGGCGGTGTAGCCGATGGACACCAACATAAGTCTGGAAAAGAGGCCAGGGTGTTTTGTTTAGCACGCGGGCTTTCCTCCGGTGTCGCCTTTTCAAGATGCGGTTCCCAGGATGAGGCGGTTCGCCTTGATTTTTTAGCGCACAGAGTCACGCCGTGAGGTAAAGATCAGAAGAATTTCAGCTGTTCACCCTTAAGTTTGTTGTTCTGCTCGGTGGGGGATCTGAGCTGTGGGGACTCACTTCAAGCTTGCGCGCTGTGCACCAGATAAATATCACAGCCCTCGAAAGGTTGTGACACATTTTTTGGCATGTCCCAATTTCGCCACCGAGGACCGCCCCCCGAGTTGACACCCCCTTCGGCCTATTAGGATTCTTTGTCAATGCTGTTGGCTAGGTCAAAGACCCTGCTCCCTCCCACCCCCCCCAGAAGGGAGACCTTGGTTTTCCCAGAGTAATAGTCGGGCAGTCCCTTGGGAAACCAGATAGCCCCGTTACTGATCTTTTGTAATGCTCTCCCGGGACCTTGGTTCGCTTGTCCAGGTATAACGCCGCTGCCCTTCCGAAACTGCATTTGGGGAATTTTTTCTGGAATGACCAAAAACCTGTTTTCCCTTGGGGAGCCTTCCTCTCTCCCAACTGGCTTTTCCCCCAATGTTTTGCACGGCGCGCGGCATGGACCAACTTCATACGAGGTTTTTCCCTCGGTTGTTTTGTACTTCCTGTCGACCTTCATAAGTTTCATGGGCACGCTGCGAACCCCGTGCATGCACACCCCCATCCCCTGTTCGACCTACCCCCCCCCTCGACAGCAGCATGGCCGGAAATGGACCTTGGATCTCGGACTCTTATCCGCCCGTCAAGTTTCGCCGTACGCTACTCCCCGAGTTCCAGAGATTGCACCGCCCCTGATCCTTTCCATAAGCGCCCTCCTGGCCCCTTTCTCCACCCGAAGCAACCGTTTTTTTGAGAGGGAGATTCGGGAACATCCCGCCAACTCGCCGTGTTTTACTTTTTTCGTTTATCAATTGTGAGCTTTCCACCTACTTCATTTTGACTGATTTGCGACGTCGTGGGCTGTCTGGCTTGCACGGCGAATCAAGTTCCCGGTCTCTTTGTCGTATTTTTTACCAATTTTTTCGGTGGCACAGTGAAACGCCGGCCGGGAGTCTGTGGTTACGGGCCACCCTTGGGTCGGCGCGGACACAGCCCGCTGGCGAAAGCTTTGAGCTTTTTGTCCTTCGTTTTTGACGCACCAACAGGTAAGGCCCGTTTCTGCAGCGCCTGTCTAACATTTTTCGGTCTGTGCAAACCTTTTTTCCTTAGCAGGTTAGCGTTTTTGTACCTGTTTCTGGTCCCGCCAACCGCACGCCCCCGTTTGCTTTCGGACTTACAGAAGGAGCGTATTTTTTTGGTGTTCACCTGACCTTTTTCCCATGGCCACCCCGACCTCCCGCTTGCTGTGTAGACAACGGGACCGCGGTTTCACTCGTCCCTCTTTCTTTCACAGCTAGGGTGCGGTAGTCTCCCTGCGGGTGGACTTGGTGCTGGGACACCACTTTCAGGCACCGTCACCGCCCGCAACTCCGCGGAAAAAAAAACCCCCCGGCCCCCTTTGGCGGAAAACGGAGTCGGACCTCTTCTCTACTGCCTTCAGAGGTCGAACCGCAGCTGCCCAATCAGAAATATTCCGATCGCCGGGGTCCTCCTGACAAGTTCATGAGACTTTATACCCGATATCGGACTCCCCGCCCTTTCCCGGACTGGGCGAAGGCCCCCCAGACGGGACCCCTTGGCGTCGGGTTTTAAACTATTCTCCAGAATCTTGATCTCTTCCCCCGCAGGAAAGTCCTTTGGCTCTTCTTCCTCAGTCTCCGATGTTCAAAGACTTAGTGCTGTTGAATTTTCCTTGTGATACAGGGTTGTTAAGTTTTTTTCTCTACCGGTTGAAACTGACCTCCTCGACACGCGATCCCCCGGTTTTTCGCTGATTTTTTTTTTCAAAGATCCTGCCTCACCCTGGCGCCCCCCCACACATGCTCCAGTGGCCGCGCAGTTCGTCAACCCTCTTTCATGCCGACGGTCACTTGACCGCCTCCCACCTACAAAAAATAAAACCCCCCCACTACAAGCGACCTTTTTCAGTTTTTCTTATATACTCGTTTCCTCCTCTCAGGGGTTGTTGTTATATAGGCTACCTTCCCTTTTGTAGTTGTGTGCTGGGGAGTTTGTAGTCTTTTTCCTCCCCTTTCTGGCTGACTGGACCGTTCTTTGCAGAACTGGCTCTTTGACACGTTTTCTTTTTTGACTTTGTTTTTTTTCGTGAGAATTTTTTAGTCCAAACACAGCCGCGCCCCCTTTTATCGAGTTTATTATGTCCCCTTGTTGAAAAGTATCGGGCGCCGCTTTAGAGCCCCTTTATCACCGCCAGTCCTTCCCCCGACCTGCCCTTTCTGGTCCCTTCTCATCCTTCAGTAAGGCGTCCCCACTGATGCCTGGGCCTTTCCAGATAACGAGATTGAGAAGCTTGGTCCTCCCGTCGAGAAATGGTGTCCTTAGATGGTGTTGTTTCTTCACAGTTCCGGGAAGGGCTTTCCTCCTCTAAGGGGGTAGACTAACGCTGTGTCGTGCCCGCCTTGCGATTCTCGGGATATGTTATTTAGGATGGCGTGTTAGACCCTCGCGGAGTCTCTCCTGCAGTCCGAAGAGTTTCCCCCGGTGGGGATTTTTTTTTTTTTTGCCCTGCGGTGTTTTTCCGGTGCCGGGTCTGTCAAGCCCACTCTTTCCACCCTACCTGTACGTTATACAAGAAACCTATGGTCTTTACTAAGGATTATTTTTGGTTAGCGCGTCGCGCCCACATCAGCTTCTTCTGGTGGCCAGGTTCCCCCTTGCCGTATTTGCCCTTTTAAACGCTTTCCAGTTCCCGCTTCTGCGGGTTCACGTTCAGACCAGCGGTGCGGCCGGTGGGTCCCCCTTCCAGAAACTACCCGCGCCCCCCGCCAGTCCTTCTTCTACCGTGTGTAGAAGATGCGGCGAGGCGGTCGTTCCCTTTTTTTCCCCGGGGCTTCCCGGATTGGCGTGGGTCAGGACGGAGTTCTACATCTTGAAAGCGCGGTTTCCCGGCAGACGGAACTGGTTTTCCCCGTACCACCTACTCGCAGGCTTTTCCCCCTTTTGCCTTTTCCGGCGGTGTAGCACTGGGTTTCAAATCCGGGACACTGATTTTCTCTGTTTCAGAATTCTCTTGTCCAACCGCGGATGCCACTAGGTCCCTTCTTTTGGAAGTAGGGGCCTCTTTCTCCCTTTTTCCTCCCCCAACGAACAGGTCCACGGACCCTGAGGTGCGATGCGGGTTCTGTGTCTCCCGGGCGTTCCCGCAGCACCTGTTGCTTTTGGGCCCCCCCCTGTCTGAGGGCGCTTTTAGTTTCTCCCCCTTCGCGTTTTTTTCGTGTTGCTTATTGAGTAGGTAGGCGAGCAAATTTAGTGATTCCGACGGCGCCGTGTAAACCTTGGGGGCGTCGAGGTTTTTTTCAGCAGGGTGAGTTTTTTTTTTGCATGCCTTTTGTTTCCCCTGAGTGGTTCATTACCTTGGCCGAGATTTTCTCAAACATGTAGGACACTCACTGTCCCGCGAGAGATTTTCCATGAATAGCGCGGCGCTGGCCCTCCTGTTACCAAGGGTTGGAGCTGTGGTTGGTTGCACCGTCAACTTTGCCCCTAAACAATGTTACCCTGTGTGGTACCGTGGACAGGCAGAAAAACGGATACGCAGTCGGTTACATGGCCACGAGAGAGCAAAAGTTCTCGCCTTAAGCCCAAAAAGATCATTATTTTAGCTTCTTGTCTAAGCGCGGCCAGAATCGTTTGCCTCGGTTTTTTTAAGACTGCCTCCCGAGACGAGTGGGCTTTTCTTGCGGGGATTGTTCGGCCGCTTTCCCCCACCCACCTTGGAACCCCAACTAATCGGTAGTTTTGAGACCCTTTTCGGTTCTAGGTGGCTCCTTTGTCGCTTTTTGACACCGTCTCTTTGATTGTTGAGCTTGCGAGTTTTTTTCTGTTCCCACTGAGCCGCCTTAGTTATCCCCCCCCTCCCCTCCCTCCTCTCTCTCTCCTCCATAATTAAGGTTGTTTTTAGAGATCTGGAGGAGGTGTTATCCTGACCCGTCGTTGCACGTTTGCGAACCTTTCCCCAGTCATCACCAAGCCTACGACTTGTTTTACCCTCCTTTTTTTGCTGTTTCCATTCCTCCAGCCTACGGTCCCGTGTGAACACGACCCTGGCGTCGCTGATTTGGTCCAGTGCCGTTTGGCAATTCGGCTCCCCCGCAACTCCCGACACCCCCCCCCCCCCCGCCGACGCTGGGCGGACACACCGACCCGTAGCCGGGACGAGTTCCTTCCTCGGGGAACCTCTACGAACCCCCGTCACTGCTTTGTTGCTTTCTGGTCCTTTTCTTCCTAGCGCTTGGCCCATTCCCCGTCCCAGCTGACTTTCCCGCAACTGGAAGGTGGGCCCGTAATGAACTGCCACCGTGTGTACCTGTTTTTTAGCTGGCCTTTTAACAATCCTACACCCCCTTCGTAACCATGAGAAACCTGGCGCGTGCGTCGCATTTGGACAAACTCCCCTCTCGATGGTTTTCCCTCCCGGTGAATACACTGTTGGCCTCTATTCCCCCTGTTCCTTTGTCCCAGCCCTTTTTCCCAATGACTTCAACCAACCTTTCACCCTTGCGCCATGCCCCCCTCTCCCGCCTGGCTGACCTTATCTCGTTCGCGCTAACCTCTCTTTCCGACCCTGGCTACGGAGGCACAGCGAGAGCCCCTAGCCGGCTCCCGCCTACCCTTGACCTCTCATGGTTTCTGACCGTCCAACAGTGATTCCCTTTCTTTGAGACGGGAGTCCTGGCATTACCCCCGCCTTGCGTCCCCTCGCCTTGGTTGCTTTTTTGTTGTCTCCTGGAGACTGGCCAAAGACTTACTTCGTTCCTTCGTTTCTCATCAGCTTTTTCCCCTAGCTGATGCCTGAGATCATTTACGGTCATTTAACGTGTCTCCCAGTGGTCGGTTTTCCACTTTTCACTCGGACTTTAGTCTTTTTTTCCGGGCCACAGGGGAGCGCGTAAATGATTTCTGAAGGATGTATGTTTTTCAATCGTAGTCCAGAAGTCAATCCTTTTTTCATGCCTTTCCTCACGATGGAAGACAAGATTATAATCATGTCTTCGTACCCACTGTTTTATTTCCGAGGCCTCGGTTGTGTACGGGTTGGTCGCACCCCCGGTTTCGCAAACGTGGGCAAGCCCCTTTCCCCCTCTTGCCTTTGGACCCTTCCTGATATTTCCGCCACTGCCCCCCCCACGGGCCTTACAACAAATCCAGGTCTGATCGGCACGGTCCTCTTCTCCCAAGCATAATGGACACGTCCCCCCTTTTTCGTTTTCTTTTATTCCGTCCCCAGCGTTTTTAAAACCTTTTGTTGTTACCAAAGACCCACCTGCCCCCCGCACCACATCATCCCATTATCTTGAAACCCCACCACAAATTCCCGGGTTTTCCAGAGTGCATATGTACCCTTTTGCTACCTCCTGCGTCGGCGACCACGCATTGTTTACCCCTCACATCTCCACACTCCTCGATGCCGGCCGAAGCAGCACGTACTCGTTCGGCGCTCCCTCCGTTCTAGGATTCCACGCCTGCCCCACTGCATTGCAAGTTAGAGGGCTGTGCCCCGTCAGGTGTTCTCCCCCATCTCCTCCATTTACGAAGATATACTCATTTTGCAGGGTGACCTTCGGTTGTACCCAGTGCGGCACGATCTTGGTGCGCGCCACTTTTTCTTCCAGGCGGAGCGCCCACTCGCATGACCGTTCCTCCCCTACAGTGCAGGTGTTAGAATTTTCCCCCATGAGTGCTCGAACTGTCGAGTGAGTCCAGCGCTCCAGTTTTTTGTGTCCCTTAAGGTTTGCCTCGGACACCTCACCCCCTTTCAGTCTTTTTCACCCGGTTCTCTGTTTTCTTTAACTGTATTCCACTGGATTCTGCCGATAGTGGTAAGCGTTTCCCGCTATAATGTGTCTGGGTCCATTGTATCCGGCGGCATTTTAGTGTACACCATAGTCGTGAGTTATGCACCCATGAACACGTCCCCCTGCCATTGCACGTGGTTCCTTTCCGCCCGGCCTGCATTGTCACTGACAGGTGTCGACCGTCGCATAACTACCACCGCACCTGTTCTGCCAGACATTTTGCTACATTCAGTCGGGAACAGATTAGGTGCTTCGTCCTCAGTCCCTCCTCCCTAACTTTACCGATACTTCTTGTGTCTCAGAGCGTGTAGCTTTTATGCGCCGCGAGGTCCTCTATCCCCTTTTATGACTTGTTGAGCTCGCGACCCTACATTGGCTCGGGTACCTCCCTCTGTCAGGTGACCATTTTGGGACGTTCGCGCCTTTCCCTCACATTCAACTGACACTTGCCACGCCTCTGACGGTTTCTCGGCAATCTCATGCCGTAT
>Ga0179593_1412875_pt1 | contig 13720 bp, 14 predicted proteins | sample CZODoug2_1_08_16_FD_185931 | JGI IMG/M metagenome (GOLD analysis project Ga0179593, IMG submission 185931) | Vadose zone soil fungal communities from Angelo Coast Range Reserve, California, USA - CZODoug2_1_08_16fungal (PacBio error correction) | ecosystem: Environmental > Terrestrial > Soil >... | reverse complement strand
TTGCCGAGATTGGCCAGAGGGAACCCCAAAGGATATGTCTTTGAAGGTGCTATCCTCCCGCATTTCAGCTCTCTTTCCCTTGATTTGAGGGCAGCCTGCAACCCGTTTTAAGGATAGATTTTTCAGGACAGGAGGTCTTTTTCTCCCGTTCCCCTCTCGCCCAGCCAGTCCTCAAGAGCCCCCCCCCCACAAGATAATGTTAAGCTTAGTCAGTTTATCCTTCGGAGCTCTAGGCGCCACCTTCGTTCCTCAGAGGGGGCGACGCGATCGGGTTCCCCCCCTCAAAACATCTGTTTTCCCGACTTTCTTGTTTATGGTGCCTGGGAAGGAGCAGCATTCCCAGCCAGTTTTGAAGAATGGAGCCAGGTAAGCAAATATCGTGTCCCCCTCCCTGACTTTCCCTCCCCCACTCACAATCTTGTGGCGTCCGGCTTTCCTGGAGTCTGAGACCTTAACCTGTATCTAGAGCAACTAGTCTTTTTTTCTCTTTTTCTCCACCACAGGAAAGGGACCCATCCGTTTTTTCTCAAAGAAAGAATAGGACCATGGGTGCCCTTTCTGACCCCCTATTTTGGAGTAAGAATTGATTGAAGAAGAGACAATCTTCTCGGACTCCCTTTCTACTGTACAAGTAGGTGGTGCAAAGCACTGTTTCTCCCCTTTCCCCCCTCACTCAGGAGATCTGTGTAAGAATATCGATTCCCAGAGTCCCCCTCCATTTGTCCTCCCCCCGGACGGAATTTGAAGCTGGTATTTAGCTCCTGGTACACGGGGACCCCGCCGCGGAGACCCCTTCGCCTTGATCAGAGCTCTCACGTGAACCAATTTCGAGAGAAAAAGGCAATGCCAGGGGGTCCCTCAGTGAATCCCGCTCCCCCCCCGCCACAAACCCACACCCCCCCTACCCACCGGCCCCCCCCCCCCCCACCCCATTGCCCTGTTCCCTGCCTTATTTAGACCGGAGGGGACTCGTGGTTTTATGGAAATGTCTCGTGTGTGCCGGGCTTTTTGCACGCACCCCCCCCCCCCCCCCACCACTTCGGTCCGATCGGAATGAGCGCGTTTGAGGCAGACGAGTCTTCATCTACGTTTCGGGCCAGGCCCTTTACAAGAATTTTTGAAACTTTTTTGCCCCGCAGTTTTTTTTTGTTCGATGCTCGGGTCAGCGTTAGATCCATTTCTCGTTCGGTTGATAGCGATGCTTTACTGTTTTCTTTTCCCTATACTAAATCGACCCCGCTTCCCAGGGCTTTGGAGTGGATTTTAAGCGTCAGGGGGTTTTTATTTCGTCTTGCACCCCGGCCTTCGTTTCGCAAAGGGCAACGTCTCTCGATGGGAGTTTTTTTTCTTGAGGATCGTCACGGCCCAGTGAAAGGTTTCCTTTCCCACCTTTTTCTCCTACTAAGTCGCGTCCAAGTGGAGTCGTGATCAAAATTAGTGACACTTTCGCTTTCCCCCCCCAAGATTCCCCTCACCGACCAATGGACAATCCTAAGGCACCGCCGCCTTTTTTACGCAGATACGTTCTCTTCTAACTATACTTTATGTGCTGGACAGACCGAACCTAGTGGTTTCAAAAGTCTGGCCGGCCCTCTTTTAACACTATGGACCTATCCCATTGCCATCCAGTTTTTTAAAAATCTTCTTCCCGTACAGCTTCCCATGCTGGTTTACGCGCTGGAACTGGCACCCCCACGATTTGAGGCTTTACCCGTTTCCCCTCCGGGCCTTTCCTTTGAGTTGGCCCACGTGTCGACTTTACAAAGATGTTGGTCACGAGGGCTCCAGCGAGCTCCACTATTCCGACCGTAATCGGCCCCTTTGAATACCCGCGCGGAGTTTAAAGTTATAGTCCATCCCCTTTTCATGTTTTCTGGTTTCCGAAACACCGTTTGACCGCTGGTCAGTATGTTCTACGATAGCCGAACTTGCATGTCTCCTTAGGTAACCTTTTGATAAAAATTTTGAAATTACCCATGGCATATGATAGACCGAAAATCCAACCCCCCTTCCTTCACCAATTCCCCCTCTGCAAAAGCACCCTTGCCTACGACAAAAGTGTTTTTCTCGTGTGATACCCGCCTCTATATTTTCTCTCCCCCCCGTTTTTGTTTTCTCTTCAGCATTTGACGAGTCTCCCTAAAGCCCGCTAAGGCAATGTGGCGCTCGGGGTGCGGTCTTGTTGATCTGTTCCGTGACCTGAGTGGGTATTGTGACTATTCTGGACGGATATTCTTTGAAAAGGTTTACCTTTAGCACCTCCCTGATACGAATGTCCCCTAACAAGGGAAGTGTTCCGCTAAGTCCCTTATTTTCCCCCGTTCCATACGCGACACGGGAGCAAAAGTGTTCGAAAAAGGACATGTCGCTGGATCTGTTTCTTTTTCACCTATTACCCCCGCCCTTTTGACTGTATTAAACCCCACTTGACTCCGCGGATAGATGAGATCCCGTCGGTAGTTGACCCAAAGACTGACAGGAAAATAGAGATAGGGATAAACGTTTTTTAATCTTCGGAAAGAGATGTTTTCCCTCATCTGGCTTGGACTCACTCGCGTCATGATGCCCACGCTTTCGTAAAAGATGTGTCTTGACTTACTTTCGGTACGGTCAGTTTGTTAACTGGCCAGTCTGAGAGGGGAATTCTCCCTTTGTGTTACTAACGATGGTATTATGACAAATATAAACGTCCGCCTCTTTTTCCGAGAAGTTTTACTCCTTGATATTGTCAGGGGAACCCGTTTGTTTCACCCCCTTAGAAGGGTTTCTCATGACCTTGGTGTTTCCCTCTACTTTTTCCCCCACTCCCGGTTGATCCTTTAAAATTGGAACTCTGCTTCCCCCAACCCCCAAACTTTCCCCTTTTATAGCCCCCTTCCCTCTCCCCACATAACCAACATCGTGCCCCGTGACGAACACCCCGAAAAGCCGGTGCCTAAACACCTCCATTCCCCCCTATTCGCGGTTTCAACTCCCAAGCACGGTGGTCCCTAGTTAATTTAATCTCGCAATTATTTCATCACTCCACGTTGCTAGGAACTGATCCTATCCCTCTATTCCCCCTTCTGCAAAGCTCATAGACACCCTTCCATGACTCCCCCTGTAACCGTCGGGGTCCGGCCTGGTCCTCCCTCTAGATTCTACTTCCAGAGGAGTCCACCCTTCTCGAGTTGTTATTTGGGATCATTCCCAGACGATGACCGTCCCCCTTGATGAGTAAACCATATGCCCCCAGACACTGGAAGACAAAAGTACCTACTATTCCGACAACGCCCCAGGAGGCAGGCACAGTCAAGAACACAGTATTCTCTTCCCCCCATGATGATCTCGACCGCGCAATACGTCCACCCTTTAAAAGAGAATCCCCCCTCACTCTTTAGTTTTTTTCACTTTTCGGGTAGGCGTGGACCCCTGGGTTCCATCACCCCCTTTCCCTTCCCTCACGTTTCGTCTGTTCGGGATTGTCGTTTAACAGTGAACCCTTTGACCATTTTTAATCCTCGCGAGGGCGATATCCGGCCTTAAATAATTTCTCTTCCCCCCCCCCAAGTTCTTTTGTAAAGGCAATAACCCCCATCTTGTAAGTTCTTCTGTTATTTGTCAACCGGTATGGTGGCAGTTCCTTTTGGTTTTCTCCCAAAAAAAAGATCATGTTTCAGGGAAAGTTCGCTTTTCCCCCCTGTGGACTCGCTCCCAGTCCGTTAGCCACGATTGTGTTCCATACCCCCTGGAATGTTGAGGATTTAGGTTAATTATAGCCTCCTTCCTTTGACCTCGTCTTTAAATACCCTTGACACAACCACCAACACACAGGGGGAATCTTGTTTTTGGGCCGCTCTTTTTCTCTCCCCCCGAATCCCCGTGCGACTTCTCACGCTAAGCACGATAACCCTTGCATCTTCAATGGCAATTTTATTGTCTCCTTTCCGGACTTCTTTGACTCTCTCGGAACAACCCCCCCCACCCCCCCCCCAGATGTATTGATGAATGGCACGGCCCCCCTTTGTGTCCTTCCTAAATATCCTGCATCCAGTTTCTATACCTTAGCAAAAGAATTAGATCCTCTTTTGTCCTTTTTCTTTCGGAACTCCTTTCTTTCCAACCAACTTTAATACCTAAGTGGTTGTGGTGAGGCAGTTTAAGTATTTCCTGCTTTTTGTTTCCATCTTTGTTCCCCCCCCCGGCTATCCGACTTAGTGGCAGTGGACTTCTACTCTCTCGACGTATGGAGTGCCCCTTAACAGTTGACCTGATCCTCCTCCAGGGTGGAGTCACGAAAAGAGCGTCAAGCATGAAGCCCCCTCGTTTTTTTTTGACCAATCCAGAGTTCCTTAGATGAGCCGATTTTCTTTCCTTAGATTTGGTCCGTCACGTTTTTTAAGGCTTTTTCCTAGAAGAGAGTTGACCCCCCTCAGATGGAAGCCGCTTCTTGTTTTCCCTTTTAGGGAATGTTGACCTTCCTCATGTGCGTTGGCGAAAGGCGTAACGTCCCAGCAAGCTTTCCCCCCCCATGACTTGATTGAAGACCACCCGATCGTGTTCGAGGCTCCCTTCCCCACCCTTACCTTTTCCCGTTGGTCTCTTCAGAATGTATTGACTTTTTGTTTCAGCAAAGTCCCGGCTTTTTGAAACCCTTGTTTTTTCCCAATGAAGAAGAATGTACCCTTTGGCCAGAGCTTCTTTGCCTGTATGCCCCCATACGTGGCCTCCATCTAAGAGGATTACTACGTGGACATACCTTCCTTCGGATTGTTGGATGTGGGAGCAACTAAGTAGTAGGTCACCAGACCGGTTTTAGAATGAGATGAAAATAGGTTCCTTGGTTTTGTGTTGCTGAATGGTGCGTTTTTCGCGCCATTCCCGCACGTTCCTTTTTCGTTGATCTGACAATGTGCAAGCACGGGCCTTCTCTTTTTTTCTCTTCTCTCCCGTCGCGACCCATCAGTTGTTTGTCTGTTCGGGGCCACGGAGGTTTTACCATGTTCGCTGCGGGTGTGTGCTTTGTCAGTTTCTTCCCTTCTGTTCAGCTCCTTTGGAATGCTTCGCCGTCTTTTTTCACGCATCGCCGAGCCCTAGAATGCGCTCCATCGTTCCCCCCCCTCCTTTGACACTGGCCTCTTTTTGGCGCGGGCATAGGAGCGATTCTCTTTATTTCTCATCTCCCTCCCCGTATTCTTGATGTGCGCTCATGAACATAGGCCCCCGCTGCCCAGGGCTTGTTAGTAAAGTATGCTTTGAATTTTTCAATTGGGCTAGTTTGGAGGTGTACCTCCCCCCATTTTTTTTATAAAGTAAGAGTAGTGGCGGAGGCCCCTTCTTTCGGTTCTTTCTTTCCCTTGGCCCCTTTTACGTAAAAGGGCATGATCGATCAGGAAACTTTTTCCAGAGAGTGTGCCACCAGGATTCCACTTTCTCATTTGATCCCCTCGCAGTAAAATTTCCTTTGGGACCCACCTCACTTCCGAATGGCCCCAATTCTGGAAAAAACTTCCCCTTACTTAAATTCTTACAGCGAGTCTACCGTTTTTCTATTGTAGATGCTAAGAAAATCTTTGTGCCAAAGTTTCGCCCCCCCCCCTTGCCCCCTCGGCCCCAAGCCTCAAAAATCTCCCTCTCCCCCTTTCTCAACTTCATACCCAACCCCCGCGTTTCGAAATCCGGGCCACTTCTGGACGACGAGAAGGACCTCATGACTTTTTTTTTTCCCACCCCAGTTTTTTTTTGCCTATTCACCCACCTTGCTCTCCGAGAACCCCCTCTTCTCCGTTCTTTTTTTCTTCAGACTGCCTATACTTCCTTAGCTCCTTTGTACAATCGGGTAAAGTTTTTTTGCCGGCGATAGTGTTGGCTTTTCAATCCCCCTTATTCCTTTTAGGTCGAAACGTTGCCAGCTGTTTTGTAGTATGGGACCCCTTGAACACTCCCAGTGTCTCTTCCTTCAACCCCTTCCTCGGGCATTTGAGTATAAGATTATGACTCACAAGGTTGGGTAACACCAACTTGCCGCAGGAGCCTGTAGCTGAATAGCCCCCCCAATCCCCCCCGCAAACTTACCCCCCCAAGACACCGGCCCCCGCCCCACCTGCCTTGCTTCCATCACAGCGTCGTTTATGACACCCCTTCCCACCCTAGCTATATGTCAATAATCCTCTTGTGTGGCGATATATTTCCCCCCCTTCTTAGACTTTCCCCGCTCAGCGGACTTTTTTGTAGGCAGGTTCTGCAGAGGTACTTTCCATGCGGGTTTTTTATTGGCATCAAGTTAAGTCCCTCAGTTCCCCCCCTTGTCTAAATTTTTTCCTTAGTCCCGCCCACTGCCCGAGCGAAGGTTACGCAAGTCCGCGATGTTAAATTTTTACTATTCACCTCCGGCCAAAACCGTTCCCCCCCTGGTCTCCAGTTGGTCCGTCTGTCACTCTACCCTTGAGGTACAAAGCCTCTTCCCATTAAGATTTATCTCTACTCTTTTCTTCTTATTCGCAGGTCCCCGATCCGCAGGGCAATGGACAGGGATTTTTCTGCGTTTTTCAAAGTTTCTTCCTGCTGCCCGGCTTCCCCTTGGTTGCTACCTAAGGATGGCATCCTTCCCCAAAGCAGTTTTATATTCGTTCAACAATTTGATGTATGCCTGGATACGTGTGTTGATATTTTCCCGTCGGGGTACTGCTCTTTGCCGATTTCCCCCCCCCCCGTCTCCTTGTTTTAATAATCTGCGTATCACATCGACAAAGTACTTCCTCTACTAGACAGGTAGCGGTCCGTTGACTTTTTCCCCTTGTAAACTTCTTTCGTGCCTTGGATGCTTGACAGGAGTTTCCCCCACCCGTTAAGCCCGCATTTTTGTTTCCCCAGTTCCCCCCAGATCCTGACATTTCCAGATAAACCGGGAACGTTCCTAATATCATTACCGCCCCCCCCCCCACAGAATATCAAGGGCAAGACCCTATGTGCTTTCTACCACCCCCACTACAAAAACTCGCCCCTGTAATTAATTATTTCGAGTCACCACGACTACCACGTTTCCCCCCAGCTTTTCCCTATGTTCATGAGAGTCCAAAGCAAGAACGACCAGCCGATATCCTTCTCCTTCATACGAAGCGCCTATGAAAGCGCCTCCTCAACCCTTCCCATGGTCTGCACCTGTTCTTTCCATCTGGACATCCTTTCTGCCCATTAGATTGACGGAGAGTTCCCCCTTCCTTCGCCTCCATTTCCCCCCGCGACTGCATTTTTTTTCGTCCCCCCTCATAACCAGAAAGGTTCCCCCCTCCCCCAACGCACCAATTGACCCGAGAAAGGCCCCGCCTTTTGTTCCTCTGCAACTTATTATGGTCTTTTTTTCTTGCTTCCTCATCCTTTTTAATGTTTAAACATTCAGACACATGCCCGAATAAGTAATCCTCCCTTTCCCGTTTCTGGGGAGATTTGCCTGGATAGGTGAATATTCTCTTTCCATTAGTTTGCTTCGTTTAAGTGCGGCCCTTCTTTTACACCCCCCCTCTTGTAACTCGCCTCCTCGCTCTGATATGCGGAATAACCATTATCCCAGGTGCTCACTGGCTGGAATAAAAGCTAACCCCAGCCCCAGAGGCTTTTCCCCTTGAATGTTTCCCTTTCCCTGTGGTGCCAACCCCAGCTCCCTTGATGAAGGAATACGGCGTAGATAGGGGTTTTTTCTTCATACCGCGTTAAACGATCTGTGGTCTTCCCTTTAAGTGCCCTCAGATCTGAGTTTTCTAAACTTCCTTCCCAGCAGGTCCCCCCTTCCCTCCCGTTCCCCCCAAACCTCTTTTCGTCACCGCCAGCTTTGGTCCCGTTCTTCATAGCCCCCCTTTAAAAGAAGGGGCAGAGACCCGATTCCCTTTTATCCCCCCTCCACCCCTGAACACCTGGATTTTGGTCCCTGCTGGAGTATTCTGGACTCGTCAACCATCCCCCCTTGGTCTTCTTTCGACGAGCCGGCCCAGGTTAACCCCCTTCCCCCCCCTCATTCGTTCCCTTCGGACTCGACCCTGCCTCGTATGACGCCTGTGGACCCAGATTTCAGGAAATTAAGTCCTATCTATCTCTTCCCCCATCAGTTTGCGCGACTCTCTTTAAAGAAGCTTACGGGAGAAGCGGGCCCCCACCGGTTATACCGCCACGTTGCCTTCCCGGTTAGACAGAGAGGGCAAGTGGTAGGGAGAGCCGGGAGTTTTTTTCCCTAGCCCCTTCTTTGACCTCCCTCTCGTCCCTTATTAAGAAAGAGTGGACCATAGTTTCTTTCTTTCCTGCTCTCCGGTCATGCTGGGCCCTAGAGCCGAAGGCTTTTTCCCTTTTCTTTTTTGTCTTCAGAGCTGGAGACCCTCCCTAGCGTGACACTTGCCTGGTGTTTTTTCCCCGGCTGTTACGGTAGGAAGCTGATGATTTATGATGGGATGGACTCGATCCCCCCCCCTTCGGTGATGACTCCTCACCCGATCGTTTGGCCCTCCCTTGATGTAATTCGCCACCGCCGATAGACCCCGGACAGTGGAGTGGGTGCCCCTCCCCCAGGGACGTCCTGGTTCCCCAGCCCTACTCCTCCCCTTTTTTTCGATGCTGGCCTTTTGTCCCCCCTCCTTTTTGCCAGAAGAAGGATGAGCATGATAGGAAAACGGATGCTTGTGCTCTTTTGCGACAATTCGGGTGACAATAAGTGCGCCTTGCCCTCCGCACCACCAGGAGCGCGTGGTTAAGTCAGGAGGCCTTCATCTTCCACAGGAAATCACGGATGAGTAGCGCCGGTATGTTTAAATGGAGGATGCATTCCCTCAGAGGATGTACTAGCCTTTTCCCATACATTTCATTGGTGCCGAGCGTTTTGACGACGAGGTTGATTTTCGCGCCTGTGTCTCGGTGCGACCTGGTCTTGGAAGGGAGTGAAGACGTGGAACGATTCCTCTTTCCACGGTTGTTGGCCGAATATCCGATTCTAATCGAATCCTTAGAGAAAGGAAGCAACCCCGAATGACAATTCAGCAGAGTTCGTTCTCTGGATCTGCAGATGACTAATCGTGGTTATATCGAGCAGGATGCGTCCATGGAGCCTCTCACAACTCCCGACTTTCAAACCTTTTGGTCGGGCTGTGCCGTTTATGACTGGTAAGGGGATCTTGAGTTTTCTCCTGTCCCGGCTGAGACCGGTCCCTATTTTAGTTTTTTCTTTGGGGAGTTTCGAGTCCCCGGAAGTCGGAAACGCCGGGGCGGGTCCCTCGGCCTCCGTCTGCCCCATTTGTCCCGAGCGGCTCCCAACCCCTGGTTCCGGAGGCCCTCCCTGCTTTCTCACTTAACAACCGCTTCTATATGGCCCCGTCCCGGGTCCCCCCCCTTCAATAGTTCAGAGACTAACTTTTCGATTTTTCATAATCCCTCGTTGCTCCACCGGCATCCCCGTTTTTTAAAGGGCAGCCATTTTTTTTTCCTACACTTTACTCCCCCCGGCTGATCAGCTACATCCCCGCTCGAATGGGAATGCTGACGCAGGTATTTCCCTTCCCAGTGCCTGTGGATTCTGCCACCGTTTTTGCCTTTGGTCAGCAGAGTGCAAAATTGCGCGCCCTGATGCCCCTCCCCCCCTATGTTTGCACTGAGGGTTTCCAAGACGCTCGATAGCTATGTTTGTTACCCGCATCGGTTACATCGGACATAAGCGCGGTTTAACTTTTTCTGTTTGACTGCCTTTCCCCTGTTTTTCTGACACCCGTTGGGCCCCGGTTATAATGGGTCTTCTATAGAATTATTCCTCCAAACACTTTTGTCTGCCTTGTTAAGAGTTTGCCTCCAAAGTTGTCCCTACCCTTTGGCAACTGCAGATGCAGTCCTCTGTCTTAGGCCAGTAACCCCCGTTTTCCCTCCCCACTTACTCGCCACATACCCCGGCTCGCCCCCCCCCCTTCCTTTATAGTCGGATTCTAACTACGTAAAAAATATATTTGCTAATAAGTTGTTGTGTGGTTCTTCCTTTGCCCTCTTTATACATCACGAAAGATACCGCAGGAAGTTTGCGAGGCCATGGTGGTTTTGTTTCAGTCTTGGACCCCTTGGAAAATGCTTTTTTAGCTTTCCTGCTAGGCATTTCTTCGGCATCCTTATTAACCCCTTTTTCGTTACATTGGGACATCTTATATCCCCTCCCCATCCGGGCATTTTTAGGCTACTTCGCCGTCTCGTCCACTGTCCCCCAAATAGAAAAGGTCAAACCCTTTCAAACATTCACATGTCGCTTTGTGCAGGCTTGTACTACCATTTGCTTTAACGCCCGTAGAGATTCCAGTTGTAAGCATGAGGATTATTATATATTCATTTTTCTCTTGACCCCCCCCTCCCATCCCAGTTTTTTTTTTAAAATTTAGGTTAGTTTAGCGCGCACTTTTTCAAACGACCCTTTGGATAATACCTTTGATTGGCCATTACTCCATCCGCTTTCAAACAGCAGCCCCTTTAGTCCCCCCACCGCGTTTTTCGCTGGATAGGACGTTTTTAGGAAGCGTGTTCCTGTTTTTACTGCTTGAACGGCGAGTTGTTTTAATCTAACTATGTGAGGTGATGTTTCCCAAACTCCTTCGCCACTTTAAGATGAAGGGGCGGGGCTTCCGTTGAAACTGTTCAAACTTCATGAGGTTTGCTTTTTCGTCTTTATCTTAGTTCCCTTTAGTCCGTGAAAAGAGGTTTTATGAACTCTACCCAATTGGCATCTTCTCCTTCCCTCCCTTCCCCCCCCCCTGCCACGTTCCGTACCATTTCCTTCCTCCCCCCCCCCCCCACACGACTGGCCGGGCCGAACCCATCTTTGGTATTACCCCTCCAACTCTGCCCCCCCCAAGTATAAAGAACAACCCCTGGGGGCCCCGTTGGTGGTACTTTCTCTTTACAAAGCACGCAGCTCCCGATCTGCTGAAGATATTATCGCGCCTTTCGTCGACCTCCCCACCCTAACCTTCGTAATCACCCTTTGACTTCCCTTTTCCAGGGACAGACGAAGACTCTCATGAGCCCTCTATAATCCCCCTCGATTCCAGCATTGTTTGACTCCACCCAATCCCTGACACCCCACGAAAGAACTCCCCCCCCGTATCTCCGTCAAACGCTTTCCCTTCCCTGCATCCAGAACAACTAATTTGATATTGCTCCACCTATGATTTCGCCCCTTTTGTAAAACCCTTTGCCACACTAATACTTCATCCCGACTCCCCCTACTTACGTACCTTGGTGATTTTTGGTGTTAGGCATAGTCTAGGTAACCCACAAGCCAAGACCCTGTCGTTTTTTCTGAGTCTCCCCCTCCTTGGAACCCCCGTAATTTCCATTTCGCCGATCGCCGAGAATATTTTTTCGATAAATGATTTTCCCCCTTCCCCCCTCCCTCGCCCGAAGGGTGTTTCGTCTGTTCTGTTGACCTGTGTGCCCGGTAATTCCAAAGCTAAACTTGAATTTCCCCCCCGGTTCCCGATCGTTTCGGTGGCCCGCGATGACCACCGAGCACTCTAGGCCCTGTACTTCCCGTTCCTTTCTTTCGCCTGTCCCTTTTTCACCTGCATTTGCCTTCCTCCTCGTGCCCACCACACCGACTGTGAGTTAGCCTGGGTAACTAAACCCCCAACAGCCTTCTCTTCCCCCAGTAAGATAAGAAAGATCCTGTTCATCTTAATCCTTGAAACTCTGGTTCTGGGAAACTTGCTAATGATTGTTCTCCCCCAGCTCTTTTAGACGCACTCCCCCTTTTGGACGCGCACCCTTCCTTCCAGTCACTCGCGGCTTCCTTCCCCCCCCTATCAAGGGCCGAGTAGGGTTGCTGAATTTTTTCTTCTAGAAACCCTTTCTCCTTTTGTTTTGTTGAGAGCGAATTTTCGCCTGAATTCCGGTGCAATTGAAAAAGCTTAAGCGAGGATAGTTTAGATCCGCTCTAGGGACCCTATCTATTTTCCCCCCCCTTTTTCGGCTAGTAGCCAGTGAAGAATGAGGTGATTGGTTGAGACTCAATCGCTTCGTCAAGACAGCCGCCTAGGTAAACCAGAGCCCTCTCTATGCAGGTTTTTACTTGCGTTTCTCGTCTAGTGTTGCCGAAACTTTTTTTCTTTTAAGATTCGGTGGCTCCTCTGAATGAGCGGGGTCCACACCAACTGGCTCCTTCTTTTCTGGTGGGCACGGTTTCCGGTCTTTTTCCGGTGCGCTTTTATTGAAAGTTTGACGAACGCATTATACGTCTTCAACATTCCTTATATGTTCCGCCCCAGCTGTGGTCTACCCCGTTAGTCGGGACAAGAACTCCTTCTAGCCAACGCCCCTTATCTGCTTTAGCCACATGCTGTCAGTCCATAGGTAAAAATCCAGCCTGCCTTGCCTTTTTCTCTCGAGGCCCCTGCCCCCCTTTAAGCACCCCCCCTTCCGATGGGTCTTTCCTTATTCCTCCGTAGATTAGCCCCCCTCAGGTCGACTTCTTTTGCTTCGTCTTCCCAGATTTGAACCCTCATCTTTTGGATCCTTATTTTTTTCTTCACGTGACCGATCGCGGCCGAAAGACGCCCCTGTCCTTCCTCTTCTTTTCTTCTTTGGGTCCCCCCTGTGGCGGAGTGGTAAACGTTCCTGTCGATTAGAAAAATTGCCACCCCCCTCGTTTTGTGGACCCTCCTTTTGTATGGGCCCTCTGAATCCTGTTGGGTTTTGCTCAATTTCGTTTTTTCGCGATTGTTTCAGAACTTGCTGTGCAAGCTTCTGGGAATGAGTAGGATTGGTTCACCTCTCCTGTCTCATTTCTAAGATGTCTCCCCCTTCCCTTCTCCCCCAGAAGTGAGACAAGTGGAAGGATGGTAGATTTGGAATCCCTTTCCCCCTCCCAGATCCGATCTCGTCTAGTTAGATCGCTCGTTCTTGCGTGATGCTCCTTTTTGAAAACTCTTGGGTGTCTTTTTCGAGTTGAGCCCTATGTACTAAGGGTGCTGCGTTTGAGGTCAGTCAATGAAACAGTCATTTTCTATGTTCTCTTATTTGGCTTTTCGGGCTTGGACTGACTTCGTAGGACCGCTTTTGGTTTTACTTAACTTTCATGCTCCGAGAGGCCAAGTGGATTTAGGTTCCCCAAAAGGACTTTTTGTCCTGGACCCTTTAGATGCACGCGGCCCTTTAAAGCAGTAGACGTTTGGAGCGTCCGCGGACCCTCCCCTCTCCAGCCTTTGCTTAGTATGGCTACTTTTCGATTGGGAATTTGAAACCCCCCCCTCACTCTGTCGCCCAATCCTCCGGTCCGAACCCTCTTACAACCCTTCCTATCCATGAAAAATCATTTTCGAAGTTTCTTGCGCCTCTCTTCTTCCTTCCACTTTGAGGGCTGATCCCCCACCCCGGCGTCGAGCTGAGACAACTTCTGCCGAGACCCCTCTTGTAATGTCGGTCTTTTTTCCCTCTCCTCCCCTTTTATACTATTCTCCGCCTCTCTACCCCTTGGAATACTCTCGGGTTGTAATATTTCCGTGCCATTAAGTCGAAACCTTTTTTTCCTCTTTTCTCCTATTGCCTGACCCCCAACAGCCCCCTTACTTACTCGAAAATGCCATGTTGTTTTTTTTTCAGTTAACCTGTAACCCTCCCCTGGCATGAAGGCGCTTTTCCGATTCTTGCCCCAATTCCCCCCATACTTACCCACCTAAAGCCAAAGCCGGCATGAATTCTTCTTTTCGTTTGTATAACCTCCGGCCCCAACATT
>Ga0179593_1364579_pt1 | contig 13720 bp, 16 predicted proteins | sample CZODoug2_1_08_16_FD_185931 | JGI IMG/M metagenome (GOLD analysis project Ga0179593, IMG submission 185931) | Vadose zone soil fungal communities from Angelo Coast Range Reserve, California, USA - CZODoug2_1_08_16fungal (PacBio error correction) | ecosystem: Environmental > Terrestrial > Soil >... | reverse complement strand
TTCATTTGAACCTGTTCCACCATTCCCCTGGGATTGACCCTGGTCCCTCCCTTCCCTTGCGTCAAAAACCTTTTCCCCTGGTCCGTGTCCATAATCACTAGTAGTTTTAACCAGCAGGTGTTTTTTTTCCCTTTTCCGTGCCTTTAAACCTGAGAAACTTCACTTGACTGCGGGAAATTGCAATTGGACTCTTCTCCCATTACCACAACCACATTGTTTTCGGTTGGCCCTTAAGTTTTATAGCCTCCCTACGTCATTTTTAATGTACCTTAGTCCTTGTTTCTTCCCCTCCACTTTGTGTTGTTTCCCCGTTTTAACCAGGAGGACAAAAAAGGCTTCGTTTCCTTTTATTTTTTGAAAACAACTGCGTTAGGGTCTGCTTCGGTGTGCGCGTTTCGTTCCACGCAACCCCATTCCACCCAAAACGGGTTCCCCGGAATAGAAGCCATACAAATTGTTTTGTTAGCAATCATTTTACGAACTTGGATCGTTTCTTCAGGCTACGGATAAACTTCCACCCCTGAGTTACTTTAAGGGGTAAGCTGCCCTATTCGCGGCATGTTTTCTCCCCCCCCTTCAGGGACCAACCCTTCTTTTTTTTAATGAAAACCCCCACGACACAGCTTTGTTGAAGATCTTTCCATTTTCCACTTCACCGTTTGGAGCCCCACAGCCTCCTTCAACCCCGATCTTCCCGTGCCCCTCTTTCCACAAGCACTTCAGGCGAAATCCGTTACCCTTTGAAAGCCGGCCCCATTGGCCTAGGATGCTCTGTTTTCTCTGCAATCTTCTCCTTTTAGTTTTGTTTTTCTCATCTCCTCTTTCTATTAGGGGTTTTTTTTTCCCACCTTACATTCCCACAAATCTCTGGCATTAACATTCCGGAAGGATATTGTTGAAAAGTATCTGACCCTCCGCCCCTTCTTGGTCAACAAAGAGTAGGTCTTCACCCCATGCTTCCTTTCCTTCTTTCCTGAATGTTATTTTCCGGTCAACGGAGTTAATCTTTATTACTTCTCCCGGTTGAGTTTTTTCTAATTTTCCCATATGCAGGCTCCATAACGTACAACGTCCTAGCCGGCGTGCTCCACCACCCCCCTGACACACCCTGCTCCCTTACTTGAGCGTTTCCATCCCGTTGCTTTCGTTTTGTTTCCGTTTTTCACCCCCCCTTCTTTTACGGATACTTTGTATCTTTATTTTGCGGTTCCTACCCTTTTAAACCACCCCAAAACCTTCTTTTTTCCACAGTACTTGGGAGCCCCATCCCCCTAGACCGTTCTCTGTATTGTTGTACCCTTTTTTCAGTCCCCCCCTTCGCACAAATGTCTTGTTTCCCAGGAGGTTTTGTGCCATTACCCTGTAATCATATCTCCTTTCCTTTCATTACCCTGTTCACGACAGAGAGGGACGTATTTCCCCACCGTTCATGTTGGAACGTGGTTCAACTCGTGAGCATATCATAGCAAATTCCCCTGTTTGATTGCGCGCCAATGAATAACCCTTTCCTGCTCCTAACTTTTTAAGTTCCATTGGGATTTTTAAACCTCCCTTGAGTCTGCCGATTTACCCCTTGCCGACTTTCCCGACGGGTTAATAGTCCTTCTTCTTTCGGGCCAACCGAAATGGTCTTTCCCGTCCCGATGCATCAAGTCATTGTTCCCTTTTTCCCCCAATCGGTTGGCATTCCTACCCCAACTCGGTTGCTTGTTTTCCCCTTTTCATCGTGTCCGCTGTGGAAGTCCCCCTTTTTTTTTTGGGAAGGTTGAAACCCTTCTTTTTTCTTTTCAACACACTCGCTTCTTTTTTTTTAATGCCATTTAATGTCTTGCGTCTTTTGAATTTCCGGATCTGCACTTCCCGCCCTTCTTCACTTGTTTTTCATTATTCCACCTCCCCCAACCAGTTAGTCCTTTTCCTGCCACTATAATTTTTTTAACAATATTGTGGTACTGACAATTGTCCGGTTTTATATTTTTCCACCTTTTTTGCTCTCTTCTTGTTGAATTTCTTGTGCTCATCGCTGTTTCGGCCAACCCCCCTCTTTTCTTAAACTTAAAACGTAGAAATCCTCCAAACCTTCCCTGTAACAAATGTACCCTTTAACAACTACCCCCCCCTTTGGGATCATTTTTTGCCCCCCACCAATGTCGCCAAACTTTGTTAAAATAGCCGATTGCGTCCCTGTTCCTCCATATAAAGTTTAGTTTTGTTTTCCCCTCCGTTTAACCAGTTAGGATGCTCGTCCCCCCCTCATTACCCCTTCACAAGCCTGGATTTATATTTCCGCCCCCCTAAGCTTTTTTCCCATCCTCTTCCTCCCCGACCCCCCACGATAATCCCCTCCTTTTCCTCTCCCGCCGCCAATGACAGTTTAACCTGTCACAGGTGGTCACCGTTTTTTACCAAAAATGGAAGGGGCATCGGGCCGATTGACATAGGTCAAAGCGACCCTCGTGCCCGCCGGTTTTTTTTTTCCCCATTCCCCCCTACCTGGACCTTCCTGGCTCGGTCACCGTCCCTCTTTTCCACCACTTCCACCCTTATGACTTTTTTACAACTTCCCCCTAAGTCCTGGTACTGCAACTTTGGCCCCTTTCACAAATGGTAAACCTTTTTACCCAAATCACCCCAACTGACCTTTTGTCCGACTTACACCTTTGTTCCTAGCCGCCAGCCAATGCCCTTCCCCATATCCCATTTGCCTTGAAAGAAACCCCTTTCACAATCCTCCTGCCCCCAGACACCCCATTACCATTATCTCGGTGTTCCCCTCCCTTTGCGCTATGGTTGGATCTATTCGAGTTATGGGGAGTCTGTCGACCCCCCCCTCCCAATTCCCTTCACCGATATTTAGAATGCATCTTTGCCGAGCCCTTTGCAACTCTGGTACTGTCCATTTCCTTAAATACCACCTAGCATCCCCCCTGCCCCTTCCCTCGCAATCCATCCTATACAAGCTTCTGCCCCTCCCCCTCTCTTTCCTCTCAATAGTTGTGTTTGAGATCATTCCTGCCGGACGGCGCTTCCTCGGGCATGCTTCGTGGGGGGCGTCTTTGATTCTTCGGTTTTCCCACGTCTGCCATTTGACCATTATGCACGGTGCCCGTAGTAACTTTCCCCTTTGGAAAGCTTTCTTTGTTAATAATTTTTTTCCCCCTCCCAACATCCCTCTCTGCGAAAACGCAGGCTGTGGGAATCCTTCCCCAAAGGTTTTTAGTATGGGGATTGGGCGTAGGTTCGCTTGACTCTATGTGAGTATTTTTTTTAGCGGACAAAAATTTTTCTATGGCATTGGTTCAGTTCTTTTTTTTCCAGGCCCCCTGCCCAAACCGCCCGGGGGGTGAGGTTTTTTTTCCCCCCCCTTTTTTCCCCCCATTTTTCCACAGGGCATGTTTCAGGGGACTTTGCTTTTAAGGTTTGTAAAAAAGGGTAAAGACGGGTCACTTTTCCCCAAGGGCTTGTGGGCCGAAGGACTTGGAGTATGGTTTCTTGGCCCCTTTTTGTTTTCCTTAAGCGGAGTATCCGCGTGAGGTGGTCAGTCGCGTTTTGTCGCTTTCTCTTCCCGGACATTTTGGTAACTTTCCAGTGGATTGAAGTTTCTTGCTCGCTTCTGACCTGGATGGTTGATTCCGGCTCGGCGGTCCCCTCTTCATCCGCTCCTCTCAGATTTTTCCGCCCTTGACGTGGTCCGAGGGTAAGTCGGTTTGACCCCTTTCATGCTCCAGACACCAGGCTATTTTATGGATTGTTTTCCCACGGGCGCCACTTTTGATTCCAAGTTCTCCCCCACCAACCAGCCGGGGTTATTTTGGTCAACCCACAAGTGAGACAAGTGTTTCCAAGGTCCTTTTTTCCCTGGATTTCTACCTTTGTGTATACCGTTGGGCGGGAACTCCCCTTTCTTGCTCCCCCAGTATCCAAAACTAATTCTCCCCACGTTCCAAAGCTATTGGGCCCGGGGTCACAGGTTCCGAAAAAACCTGCCCCCCTGGCCCTTATTCGGTCCCAGCCGACAACTTTGTCTGAATACCGATTTATTCTCCCTTCTTTTCCCAGTCTCCCTCCTTCCCAACTCCTCCGAGCTGGGAGTCACCGTTTGCAGTCCTTCAAGGAACGAATTAACTTCCCCTTTTTCCCCCATCAGGTTTCCCCCCCTTTCCCAATACCGAACTACACTCGTCCCACCCGATAAACCCATTGTTTCACTCACCAGTTGTTGGACACCCCCTTTGTACGACTTTCCTTCCCCTGACAAGGTTTCCCAGTTCGATTGACACAAACCCATTGTTTTTTTAAAAATCATTTGCTTCACAGTACAGCGTTTTTCCTAAACCCATTCGCCAGTTCCTTCCGTTTCTCCGACCCAAAGGGTTTAAAAACTATCTTTTAACTGTTAGCAAATTGTTGTGTATGCATCTTTGCTCTTCCATTTCCACCCGCTTTATCCCTTTTTCTTCGATTATTTGCTTCCATCCAAATCTGACACCCTGAAGCTGGTGGATTCGTTACCTCTTTTCCCATTATTCCTCCATGAACTGAATCCACCAGTATGTCACCCACCTCCCCGTTCAACCCCAGGTCACCCGTTGGTTACGGCGAGGGTTTTTATCTCATTTTTCCACAACACTTTTACAAAGAGACTTCTTCTTTGTCCCCCTTCGTCGTCCGGTGAGAGTGTTTTTCTCAACTGTTCTCCCACACGGAAGATCCTTCCTTTCTCCGCTTATTTTAAGCCTTTAGACTTACCTACACGACCCCACTATGGTTCCCCGTACTTAACACGGCAGAGAGCGTCTTTTTTCTTGTCCAAAACTCAGTACCCTCAGTCAGTGGCTTTATGCAACTAATTTCTTTCAGGAGCCCCCCCTACACCTCCCCAATAACTGTATTCCTCCGGTGCACCCAGTCTCAACCTTCGCCACATATCCTGCGCATCGGTTTATTTCTAATTGTTAAAATGCCTCCCCCCTTCTTTTCCTAATTCCTCGGCCTTTGACACCCTCCCCCACCATTTTTTCCCACTTCCCCTTTCCTGTCCAAATTTCCGGTAGGTTGATGAGGACCTAAGTTAGAAAATCGTCTCGCAAACTCAAGTCTTAACCGACGACCCTTCCCCTCCCCTTTTCCTCCACTTTTCGGCCTGCATGAAACCATTTCGCCCCCCGTGCGGCCCCTGACTGGTTTGAAAGTGACTAATATGGTGAAGTGATCTGTTTGGATACTTGGTTCTTTTTCAATGTCCTAACATTGGTTTAACTGTCTTCACCAGTCCCCCTTTTTTCTTCCTATCTTGGTCCTCCACAACCGACCACGGCCGTATTTATGCCCGGGAGCTTTTCCCCCTGATTTCTCTCGTTTGGCATTTTTGGAATCCTTCTTTTCTGGATAAACCTCCTTGACTTCCTTAAAAAATGATTTCCCAAATTTTTCCACTGGTTAGGATCTGGTTTCTTGTGTTCACTTGGTTTCCGTTTCCCCCCGGGACCCCCATGGCCCTAATAATCTCCATCTCACTGCTCACTTCCATTTTTTCAACCAAAACTGGACAACTTTAAATGTTTTTTCCGCGTGGGTTTTTGGGGAACACACCAAAATTCCGACACCGGCTGGGACCCCCCCGTTCCTTCCAATCCCCATGACTCCCAATTCTCCTTGACGCCACGCCCATTCCTTTTTTGTCAAACAGGGAAGGTTTTTACCTTTTAAAATATCCTTTCAGTTCTTCCTAACTCCCGTCCCCATTGTCCCCCCCCAGACAATTATTTTCAGGAAACTTTCCCCAATTTTTTTTATTCATATTGCCTCTTGAACCAGGTTGAAGATTTCCTCTTTCCTGTGTCAACGGGCCAACCCTGTCTGGGGAAAACCCTTTCACCTCTTCTTCCTCATCATCTGGCGTTGATAGATATTCATTGCACCGGTGGTTACCTCATGGTTCACCTTTCCTCCCTTCCAGAAAGGTCTACCGGGACCTCCTCCAAGTCTGTGTCAATAACTCCATCGGTGGATTTTAGGAACTTCCTTTTTCCCGTGTCCGGAGGCAGCGTAAAAACCCCCCAAACTGGAATGGAAGGTTTTTCTCCGCGCCAAGGTCCTTTTCACTTTTTTCCACCAACCATCATTTTTCTTTTTGTTTCTTCCCTTTTTCTCGAGGGCTTCTTTTTCTTTTTGAAATGAGACGTGTTCCCCTTCATTGCGGTTTGTTGTCCTCCTCTTTTTTTCCCCGGCGCCCCACAGGGACCATTCCGGTTCCAATTTTATTTGAAATGCCTTCCTCATTAGGTTTTTCTCCTTCTTGGGCCATTGCCTGTCTTTGTACCCACGAAAAACCATTAACCCAAACGCCCGTTAAGAGCCCCCTCCTCCCCCCTTTGAATTTTCCCGCCCTCTCATTTGTACGTTTCCTTTTGATCGTTTGCTGCCCTGGTTCCCATCGGATTTACAAAGTGCCAAAAAACTTCTCTCACCCCTGTGGACCTTTTTTTATTTTTTCGTTCCTGTTTTCGTTACCCAATTCCATTTACCAGTTTTGTTCTTTTTTTTCTCTTTTTTTTCCTTTTCCCCCCCCTATCAATTGTTTTTGCTTTCCACCATTTCATTGGCAGACAAACAGAAACCCTTTTTGATTTTATTCCCCAAGCCCCAGTCATTTATTCCCCGCACTGTGCCTGAGAAATTTCGTCGCGTACTTCAAGAGGGATGAGCGGATTTTCTTTCCCGGGCTTTCTCCCTTCTGATTTTTCCTTGAGTTCAATGACCCTATTCTAGTTGCTCATAACCCCAAATTTCCCCAACTTATTTTTGCCCGTGAAATGGCTTTTTGTATGGTTTTGTCCCAGTCTATGCCCCATTTTCCTCCGTCAACATCTTAATTTGCAACACACTGCTTTTGCCCCCCCCTTTCATTGCGTCAGGTGCTTTTAGAAGGGCTTCCCTGCCCCCGGATTCTCTTCTCGAATTCAGCAGGGTTTTTTTTTTCTTCCTGCCCTTTCAATTGTCCGCATTTCATCAACCCGACACCTCTATGTCATGGTTTTTCCTCCACCTTCAACAAAAGGCGATTCCGGGTTCTCCGTTTTTTTTTTCCCCCCGGTTTTCTGTACGCTTTCCCCATTCAAATGTACAGTTCCCTGATAGGGAAACCCGCGGTTTTTTTCTTTGTTCCTCCCCCAGCCCCCCCAACTCACCCACGTATTTTCGTCCCTTCCCCGGTACCGGTTTTAAATGTTGTACCCATTTGAAGAGTCAACCTTGTTACAAACCGTTAATGTGGGTTTGCCACGGGGGGTTTTGTGCCTCCCTTGTAACATCGATAAGGCCTTTCATTTGTTTATATGTTCAGACCAAGAGCTGGCCCGAGTCACTCCGTTGTAGCGGTGAAAAAATTCTTTGTTGAGCCTCATCTTCAGACTTTCGGGGATGAGAGCCCCACTTAAATTATCAGGACACAACAACACTGTCTCACGCATTCCTGGGGAGGCTTGATCCCTCTTTCCTTCGCGGTCTTACCCCCTTTTTTACCCGGTAGATCCGATCGGTAGTGACTCTTCCTTCGTCCCAAAACTCAATTTTGTTCCTTGTTCGTCCACTGCAAGACTGTGTTCCTTGTTGTAAAGACCAAAATATAACAGGTTTTTTCCCATTTCTCCCAACAATCGGCTTTGCATTTCAACCAGGTTATTCGTTGGTTCGATTGTGCAGGTTCTTCCTGAATTATTTGGGTCATGTTTGAAACCTTTTCTTTGCTTGACCCCGTAAAACCGGAGGGCGAATAATGACCAACGTCTCCCCCTGATCGGATTTTTTCATTAGTGTAAGACTGCCCCTCTAGATTCTCATTGGTGATTCAATACCCACCAATTTCTTTCCGGCTTTAAAGACATAATATATTTTCTGGGCGCCCCCACTCTGTTTTTTTATGAACAAAGGCCCCATCTATAGGTGAACCATTTTGTGATCTTGGTTTGTTTTGAGCCCTGAGATTTTCTCAATTGCTGTTGATTCCCCCTTTCTCCCCCACGTGAAATCCCCTTGCCAAACCGTCCTTTACCCCTTTACCTTTTTTTCCCCCCAAAAATCCTTTGGGTGGCTAAACATTTGCCCTATGCCACCTTGCGGAAATACTTGTTTTCGCGCTCCTCCACCGGACTTGGCGGCGTCTCCTTTCGTTTAACCCTCCTCCCCCCTATGGATTAAAAAGGGTAGAAGTCTTCCCATTGGGTTCTCCCGCCGGATAAGAATATCTCCCGCACCCCGAAAATAGATTCCCATCCGACCCATCCTATTTTTCCCTCCATATCCTCCCTCACTGCCCTTTTTCCCAAGTCCCCCCCTTTTTGTCCCCGTTGGGGAAACCAAATTTTCTTTCTTGAATCGAACTTCCTATTCACCCAGCGGGGACATCCTCTTCCGCTTCCTCCCGGCAAGGCTTTTTAACCCCCAACTCTTCGTCCTCTCCCCCCTGGACCCCTTCCCCCAGTTGCCACACGGGACACCTTTCTTTCCAACCTGTTTTGTACAAAATCACCCCCCTTCCCCCGCCATAACTTTTTTCCAGGCTTTATCACATTTCCCACGTACCCCCCACCCCCCACCCCGTTTCATGACCCTTTTTTCTCGCTCCAGCCAATCACCATGCCCATCTGCTTTTCCAGCTCCCATTACCCTCGATCGAGTGACTACCCCCTCCCATACTCCCCTTAGTTTTCCTGATTCCTGGCGGGGTATTCTTTTTCGCTCTAGGAGTCTGTGTCTTTCGGGGTTACCACAAAATCGTTTTTCCTCCGTTTTGACTCGGGAAATTCCCTCCCCCCTCTTTGCTTTGTACTTGTCCCTCCCTTCCCAACCAGAGACTTTCAAATCTAAAGAATGTCCCTCTAACCTCCCGTCATTCACCCCTCTCCCTTCCTTCTTTTCCCCCCTCCTCGTGTTGTTTTTAGGTTTTTCTAGCAGAGTTTGGGATTGAAGTGACTGATCTTTTAGCTTGCTTTCGCGGTTTTTTTTTTGTTTCTTATTTTTTGCATTGAATTACAATCCCGTTTTTGCCCTTGTGACTTCGGCATGACGCATTCTTGAATCTTTGAGGGATCCCTATTTGTTTAAAAATTCCCCTACCCCTCCCGATAAGCCATATCTCGCCCAGTGTGTTTTTTCTAAGGTTTTAGTTTGGGAGTTGTTTTGGTGTAGTGCCTTCGCTATTATGATATTGGTCGTTCCCCCACACCTTCCTCTGGAGATCCTTTATGCTTGGCCTGTCGCTTTCCCCCCCCCAACTTTTATTTTGGGAGTTGGTGAACCTTTGTCCCACTTTTGCCCCGGGACCGCAAAGGTGCGCATCTTGACTTTGTGTTCCCAATTTTTTTTTTTTAGTCCGTTTTTAAAGTGTACTTGGTATGTTGTCCCGAAGTCTCGGGAGTTGTTCATTTTTTCGTCGCCGTGTCTTGAGGGCCCTAGCTATACTAGTACGCTGTAGTGCTAGTGCCTTGAGTTTCGAGTTTTCTCTCCCCGGCACTTTTTTTGTGCATCCTTTGCCAACCTGTGACCTTGGAATCATTTCTGCTCGTCTCAGCTAGTCTGACCCTAGGAGGGTCGGGATGTTCTGATTCTGCTCGGACCTTTTTCCCTCGGCTATGAGGCGCTCCTTTTATGGATCCTCGAGTCTCCGAAGATTTTTTCTATTTAACCTCCCGCCCTCAGCCAATTCTTTTCTTCCAGGGTCGCGTACCCTGCCTTCGGCGCAAACGGTTTGGACCGTTGTCACCCCTCCGTGGTTTTGCTTTTGGGTACACCCACAGTATTTCCCAGGTTACAAGTGTCCTGTGGAACCTTTTTCAGTTTTAAAGTGTCCTTTTCCTTTGTTCGGGAGAAACGCTCTGACTCAACTCCTTAAACAAACCCCCCTAATTCTCCCACCCCCCAAATTCCAGAGAGACCGTTTCCTGCTCCCCAAAAATTACAGCAGCCCCTGTCTCTTGGAGGGCCTTGAAACTTTGGTATTAATAATCCCTTTAGCCTACGCCTTATCTTGGAGTAGTACACTACTTTCCACCAATCGCCCTCTGCGCGACATGTAAGAATATCATCCCCCTTTTAAACCCCCCCGTTTAAACTCCCTTTCCCCATAGATCTCCCTAACTTAACCTACTGGTAAACACGTCACCTTTGCCAATTACACAGCGTTGTCTCCATGCCAAAGATCTTGTAACCCCGTTGAACGTGCGATCCTTCCCCAAAGGACCATTGTCTGTTTGTCACTCTTCTGTGCCTTACACCGACTCCCTGACTCAAAGTCGCCCCATTTTGTTTCCTTCCCTGACAGGGCTTCACCTTGCCTTTTTCCCCTCTCCCTGTGTGGTATTGTCGTCTTGGTTTTAACTTTTTTCTTTGAGGACGTTTTTTTCCCCTATCTTTTATCTTTTTTACATCTTTGCCCCGCGGCTTGTATGTACTCTAGTTGTGAAAAAAATGAACTTTTCAATTCTCTCCTGCCCTTGTTGCCCCCCCCCCCTCTTGGCACCATTGAATGTTCCTTTAGGTTGGTACACTCATTGGTAAACAACATTTCCTATAACAGTGTTTCCTCTTTTTCCCCTCCCCTAGTTGTGATGAGTTGTTGTTCCCTGTTGCCCAACCTCCCCTCCACTCGTCACATACTTCCCCCTCTTAATGTCCCAGTTATTTCCCCCTGAACGCCCCCCCACCGACAAATAAAAAGCGGATGGAGGTCTTCCTACACTGATCTCTCTTTTTTCGGTGGTGACTGCAAGGCTGCCCTCCGACCGTTGTTTTCCTGTTATGAAACCCTTCAAAGTGCGTACTCCCGGCCCCCCTACCACTTCACGAAGCTTATCACCTTTCTAATAACATCTCACTCCCTCATGCGTTTTTCATACTACACGCTTTCCATTTTTTCAAAATTTTTTTTTCTAATATTCAGGGACTTTTGCCCCCCCATACCACACACCTCCCAGTTCGAATGTAACCCTCCAGCGTTTGGTTTTTTTTCACTACTAACCCTCGCCACCAAACACTTAATCTTCTTTGCCCCAGATTCGCCAGAAATCGGCAAGTTTTCTGGATACCCTCCCACCCTCCCCCATTTCTCCCCCCTTTGGTCCACCTCCTGGTGAAGTGGATTTCCTAAGTGGTGCCGTGCTGCTGTTTTTTTTGGCTAAATGGTCCTGCATGTGGGAAAATGTCCCTTTCCTCTTTGTGTCGTGTTGTTTAACTTGCATAAACGTCCCCCCTCGTTTTGGTTTTTGCCTCTTCTTTTCTAACCCCAGTACTCGAATATTCTTGGGAGTTGGCTTACCCTTCTCCCCTCCTTTGGACTTTTGTACAATACGCTTCCCTTTTGAAGATCCAGTTCGTAACAATGATCCTTTCCAACTTCCCTTTTATTCGGCTCTTTACTTCCGGTTGGTCCCCCCTCCCCACTCCTGTTTTGGCCACCTAATAATCAGACTTCTCCCTGCATTTCAAAACCATGTTATTACCCCCCCCATCACTTGAAAAACTTTTTTTTAGGGTGAAAACCCTCACACACCTCCCAGTTGGAGTTTACATCCTAACCCCTCCCATTTACTCCCTTTTCGAACGTTGAAGCAAAACTTCCCCAAGTTTGTCCCCCGTGAGTGCCCCTTTTCTTCTACTAGCCCCCCTACCTTTTAATAAAGGTTTCCCAATTTCAAAGGGAAAACCCTCACAACTCCTTCTTTCTTTATTTCTTAGCATGGGATTGACAGGTTTTCCGATTAGGGACGTTATGATTTCCCTTGTCGAAATCCCTTTTCAATTGGGTAACAATGGTTCAAATTTACTCTCTTCCCAGTTGGTTTTGTTTTGCTTCATTGAACCCCTTGTTCCCCCCTCCATTTTGTCTTTTCCCCTTTAAACCAGAACTCTCTGGTCTTTCCCCATTGCGAGAGGGATCCGTTGTGTTTTTTTATTCCTTCCTTTCCTTTGTTCTTGTTCAATGGGGCGTTGGTTCAACCCAGATTCACCTCACTTGGAAGATTCCCGGGCTTTCACCTCCCCAACTTATTGTTCTTTTTCACGTTACGTGGAGTCCTTTTTTCCTTTGAAGGATCCTGGTTTCCCACTCCACGCTGTTTCAATAAGATTTCCCCGGCGACAACAAACCTTTCCCCCCTTACGTTTCCATTATTTTTTCAAATGTACCAGGTTTTAATCAGTTCGTCGGTTTTGCCACTTTTTCCCCCCTTTTTCGTTTTCCCCCCCTAAACCAATTCACCCACCCCGAAACCGTAAATTTTTCGCCAATCCACTTGGCCCTTTCTCCATATCATTTTTTCAAGTAACTTGGATCGTTCTTCTCCCCCTCCTCGGATTTACCAACTTAAAAACCTCATAATCAGGTTTCAGATTATTTTAGTTCCTTTTTTCTCCACTCTATTCAGCCAACAAGGATTAGTTCAGTAAGGACACCCAGCACCAGCTTCTTAATCCATTCTTGGATCCAAACACTTTGCCCCACTTCCACGGTATTCACGTCAGCCCTACATTAACAGACTGGTCCTTCTTAATCGTTCGTTGCCTCTTCCCCCTTTAACTGGTCAAGAGGCGTCGTGTTTGCTTTTTTTCTTCACGGAGTTGATTTCCTGAGTTTTGCTTATCCGATTTTGTCTTTTCTCCCCCCCACTTTTAATGTTCCAACTTTTTCGTGCTTCCTTTCGGGCCTGGTTTCTTTTTTGTCCCCCAAGGCTTTGGCAGTTCGGGACGAACATTTTTTATTCCACCCCTTGTTTAAAAGGTTCTCCCCCATCCCTTCATTTTGGGCGTCCCCCTTATTCCCCCGGTTTTCCCCTTCTTCCTGGCTTAAAATTCGTGGTCTTCTTTTTTTCGGGTTTTGGGAGTCCATGCATCTGAAGGAGCAGTTCTTTTTCTCCCCGACCCCCCCTCCGATGTCCCCCGCCCGTTTTTTTTGCCAATTCCAACCACCTTGAACTAGGAGACTAGCCTTTTCCCTCCAATTTCTTTTGTCTTTACTTTTCCGCTTTCAAATAAACTGCTTACCCTTTTACGCGATAGGAATGATGAATCTTTTTAGTTCTTGCGACAAAGTTAATAAAACCTCATACATCCTCTTCTCCATCCGTCCCTTTTTTTCCATGTTGTAACAACTGATCCTTCCCTCTGGGAACCCCTTCATTTTATTTTGGTTCGCGAGGTTTGTTCCCCACAATTCTTCTTTCATTTCTTTAACCCGAACCTCGTCTGCCCTATTCTCCTCCACGCATTTTGCGTGATGTAAAAAGGGAGCCCCTTTCTTCATCCATTTTCACTTTTTCTTGAGAGCCACTCCCCCCACTTACCCCCCAATGGCTACCAGTTAGGGAAGTTTCCCCCCCTTTGCGTCTTCTCCCGTGATTCTTATTTAACAATGGTCGACGGTTTCCTACCTTTCTGTAATTCTTCCCTTGATGGAACACAACCTCCCCCCATTTTTCTTGTTGAACCGTCAGCCCCTTCAAACGTGTCTCTGTAAAAGGTTGTTTAAGTTTCCCCCCAACTCGGGATTTCCCCCCCTTTTTAGCGTTGCTGGGGAAGTCCTGAATCTTTGTACTGTAGTTGTTAAACTTCTTTGAGCCTTCAAAATGCGTCTTCCTTCTGAAAATTTTCTCCCGGGCTCTGTTTATTTTTTCATTCTTGTCCTCTGCCATTCCCCCGGAGCGTACTTAAGTTATTATTCTTTTTC
>Ga0179593_1266250_pt1 | contig 13720 bp, 17 predicted proteins | sample CZODoug2_1_08_16_FD_185931 | JGI IMG/M metagenome (GOLD analysis project Ga0179593, IMG submission 185931) | Vadose zone soil fungal communities from Angelo Coast Range Reserve, California, USA - CZODoug2_1_08_16fungal (PacBio error correction) | ecosystem: Environmental > Terrestrial > Soil >... | reverse complement strand
GTTTCACAGTCATTTCCCCCCCTCTTCTTATCCACACTAACCTGTGTTCCCTCCCCCACTCACTCCACCTGCCAATGCCCCACGAATTCCCCTCTGCAATACTCTCTCTCCCCTATACCCCTTGTCACTTTTTCCACCGGCTATCTCGTGATATTGTTGTACTCTCAGACGCACTGGTGATCCCCCAATGTAGATAGACCATAGGTTCCCTCGCTTCCCTCCACCCTCAAATATGTTACCAATGTCATAGCCCAATTCTTTCCTTAAATATTCTCACTCCTCCTCCCCCCACAATTTAAAGTCCCCCCCGATTATCACCCTTGAACTACAGTTCATGTTGACTCATCTCCGTATTTCTTTCCTTTCCCCTTCAACTAGTCCCTCTTTGATAAACCCAGTCGTTCCTTTCCTATGTTCTACTACCCACCACCTTCTTCCGCACCCCCCCCCTTATGTTCCCCCTTAATGGATCGCCTAGCTGTGTCCCATATAAGTTATAACCTTACTTATTTCCCTGAAAGAATACAAGGATTTGTCACAATATAACTCTCCCAACCATTCCACGTACCCACTTCATTTACGGTTATAAGCCCACAATTCGACCCGGTCCCCCGCTTGTCTGGCTTGCTATATTAATCTACAATGCTGTCGAGGGTCGTCCTCCCTCACCACTTTCAGTTTTTCCGTTTCGGGACTGTGTCTCCTCCGAAATGTCTCGACCCCCAGTTGCAAAATTTCCCAAGCTTGCCACTGGATCGCGTGCTATCTGACTAGTTGTTTCGTGCTTGGGACGTTTCCCGAGTTTCGGCTTAGCACCGCGAGCACGCGCGTACTCCGCGTCCGCTGCCTCCGTGCGCTCCTGGTGATAGTCTGGTCGACCCGCTCGGTCTTGACCCGTCGCACCCCGTTTTACTGTTCTCCGACCGTGCCAGTCAGTTTTAGCCCGGTGTTTTTTTCCCCCAGGTTCCTTGTTTTTTTACTCCGTTTATTTTTGATCCCCTTTTCACGTCCACACATCCCCCGTCTTTCAACCCCCCCAAGTTTTATTAGTATTTTCTTCTTCGTCGTTTTTACAGTTTGGTAATTTCTTCACGATTTCGCCTACCAGAATCCCGCCTATTCGTAAGGCCCCACCACGATCCTTAGTATCTAAGCGCGTGACACCAGATCATATCTGTTACCAAACCCTTGCCCAATTTGTCTCCACCCCAACACACTCTGGACCCTTACATTTCAATTACGAGTGACTCATCCCAAATATATTTCTGAACCTTTTCCCTTTCCTTCCCTTTCTCGAATTTTCTCTTCCAATAGCTTCACAATGTCTTACGTTCGGAGATCTTGTCCGCTCCTATTCTTTTTCCCGCTCTGCTATCCCAGATTTGATTTATTGACCTAGCCTATGGACCTATGAACTAGCGAATCACTGCCTTTCCCTTTCTTTTTCCCCCCCAAGTTGAATTCCGCTATCACGATGAAATAATATATCAATTATGAGATTATACCCTGCCCCCCGGCACCCTCAGACTCCGGATTTTTGGATGTCTTCACTTTCTCTTCCTCTCATTTTGACAGGATTATTATCTTTCGTCGTCTCCTTTTCCTTTATTTTTTTTCCACAACCTTTCTCGTCCACCTCCGCTTTAGTGTTAACGGTTGTTTCCCTACCCTCTCCATTTGTGCCGGACCACTCGATCTATCCTGTTCCCGTCACCGTCACCCGCTATTAGGCCTATCCCCTTAGTTTTCCCCGAGGCACCTTCCAACTTATTAAAATTGACTTGCGAATTGTTTCCTCAACATGCTATTACCCTTCTGTGGCACCCCCTCTTAAAGCAAGAAGTCCCCCATTTCTCTTCAGAATGTAAGATTATGTAAACTTTACTAATTAGTTCTTATTCTCACTTTTCCCCTCCCGATTCACCCAGTCAGCACTCCCCTAACCTCCCAGGATCTTCCTTTCTTGTCTCTTTGTTGATGGCTTCCCTGTGTCCTGGTCCTCAAAATGATCTGTTTTCCAGCTGAGAGTCTCTTCCAAGTCTGGTTACGTTGTTGTTTCAAAGCTTCAATCTTTCATTTAGGCCATCCCCCTCCAGCGACTCTCAATTGACTCCGCTGAACCCCCCCTCACCATATCCTAATGCTATACCACGGCTTGCCCCCGCCCATTTTCCCCTATATTATTTTATCCCATCTACTTAATCCTTCTTTTAAAGCCTGGTCCATCTATCCCCGAGTTTAGCATAACGTTACCTTTTCTCTAGAATTGTCCCTACACCTTCTCAACTTCCCCTTCCCTTTTTTCCATCCGAGTCACGCTTATCCTTCTTTTTCGCAGAATCTCCCTCTCTCACTTTTTTTGATTGTTATGTCGTTCGGTCTTACCAGTACTAATGATTATAGATACCCGTTTTGACCCGTTCCTGCGCTGCCAGAGGCTTGGCTGTGCCAATTACCAACGTCGTGGACGGGTCCTCATTGTACTCAGTAGCTGCTAGCACTGTATATTCAAGTACTTCTTCTTCATTACCCCCATTTATCTATCCATGTTACCTTGATCAAGTTCCCCCCGTTCATTATCAAGCCGGCTTTTAGGTCTAACCCCCACCCAGAAGCTTAATTGGGTCGCCCTCCGTTGGATTTTTGGTATCTGCATGCGCCGGCGTTTTTTTGCTTTATATATTCTCCCAGCCTCATAGTGCGCGTCTTGCTGCTCCTTTCTGATTTTTCTTCACTATCGCTACCTATTATGTGTCTTTTTTACTTTATTCCTCATTGCCTGATATTGTCAAACCCCATTGCCAATTTTATACGTTCGTGGAAAAATCGCCGTGCCTCCTAAAATCCTTTTTCTTTGCCCGTGTTCCCGCCCCTTCTTTTTTTTTTTTTTTCCACCCTCCCCCTCCGACCCGTCCTAGACCACCTTATCCCTTATGTTTTTTAACTAGTATTGATGTAGTCCAAGTTAGTAGAAAGCCTACTTCCAAAGTCTTTTCCCACCATTACTTTTATGAGAGATGCATCCAGGTTTACACTTCTTTTTTTTTTTTCTCGTCCTGTCTTAGTCTTTGCCCATCTTGTCGCTCCTAATCGAAGTGTTTTCGCTTCCCACACATCTTCTTGCTACCCCCCATTATCTTTTTTTACAGATTGCATTCCCCTGGTTTTTTAGGCATCCTGTTCCCCCGCTTCCTGGGAATGCCCTTGTAATTCCGTCCGTTCAACCCCTTAAGTTACCCCCTTGAAGATAGTGTTTCACACTTCACCCGTTTACTAGGTCGCTCTGGATATCAGCGGGTAGTTTTTACTGTGTGGTCCCCCCCCCCCCTATCCAAACCGGCAGATTACCCTATCAACACCATAAGAATTCAAAAAACTTAGTTTTGCACCCAGTGACTCGACTTCAAAACCCCTCTCACACGTGTCTATTTTTTCTACGATTTCAGACCCCCTTACATAAGAGTCCCTTCCCCACCTAATGTTATTGTGCTAGTCCTAACCATGTTTTATTATCATGCCTGCCATATGTCTTAGTTGTTCTCTCGAGATACTCACAACCCCTACCCGCAACCACCACTTAAGTATTTGATTTTTCTACCTGCGTCAGACCTCCGGCCATCATTCGACATACGCCTAGCTGCATCTCTTGCGTGACCCTGCATTCTTGATTTCCTCCCGTGACTTTTTTCATCCTTCTTAAAATTCCTCACGGTAGATTCTGGATCAAGTACTCCATTTAACCGTGTATCAACCAAGTCCCTTTCCGTGTCTCGGACACTCGGTTGGTTTTAGCATAATGTTTAGTGTCACTTGAACCTCTTTCTTCTCTGTTTCCGCGTCGTACTATGATCCCCGCCGTCGCGGAAGGTCTCATTCCCCCTCCTTCGATTTATTTTTGTATCAGCCTCACGCAGACACTTTTTACTTCCAACTATAGAACCATCAAACTGTGTTTTTATGCTTTTTTTTCTTGGCCCCGTTTATAGACCTTCCTGAAACTTCAGACTCATGTAGAAAATAACGGGCCCCCACTGTTTAAGCTCAACCTGCCACCGCTAGTTGTCTTGTAGGAAGGCGGCGTACAGACCGGTTTCCGTTTTCTTCTCCCGTCAAACCTTTTGGCACCCTTCTCATTGGGAGTTCACCTTTTCAGCAATGGTTAGACCCACTCCGCTCTGTTATCCGTCATATATCTTTTAGAATAGCGCGAGCCGCGTTCTCTTTTATAAGTCTCAACCTATAAGTTTTTAAATTTTATCGTTTGGCGACCATCTTCTTATAAATAGTCTTTCTACCTTTAGTTTCTATTTATCTATCTCCATCACCTTTGGTGACCCCGTTACGGGCAGCGATACTCAACACCGGACTTTTATCACGGCTATTTTTGAAAGCTGGCACGTCATGAAATTTCTTAAGCTCTCTAAAGAGCACCATACAATGATACTCACCCCCCTTTCACCTAGGAGATAAATATTGTTTCCCACAATTACCCCCTTTGTCGATAAGTGTAGTGACATTATTATCTTTCAGACTTTCCTTGCTTTCGTTCATTGTACAACAGCCACTTCTTTCATCATTGTTCCGATTCTGGAAAAGTCGTATTTTCCCCCCCCCATTCCATTACCTCCCCAATACTGCTTCTTGTAATACACTCCTCCCTGTTTGTATCGATTGAATCTATATTCTTCATTCTCCTGCCTTGCTCCGCATTATCATTTCTGCGATTTTCCGGGTAGCTTGCTCCCCATTTTTGCCTACAGACCGTAGGTTTCCACCCTGGTCCTATTTTTCTCTAATTGTCCTTCGCGTGTTTAGAGACTGCGCCCTTTTCCCCAAAGTTTCCACATGTATCTGTATCGTTCAGCCTCCACCCCCTTTAGTCTCACTTCCTCTAACTTCTCTACCCCAGCCAGATACTTTCTGCTTTCTCTAATCATGCCTAACCTGCTGTCTCTTCCGTTGTTACATCGCCCCCTTGTAGAGCTTGCAGCTTCCATAGGCCTGATCTTGTACTGTCTTTAAGATTGCCCCCATGTCTCTTCTTTGAACTACCCTCTCTTCCTGCCTCCTTCCAATGCCCCTCCTGATTTCCCTTCTCATGTCTTCAACCAATTAAAGGTAATTTTCCCATTATTCTCCTCCCTTCTGTCCATCTTTTGACACATTTTCGATTTTTTGATTGATTCTGTTCTTGATCGCTTACTCTTTCGCTAGTGATAAAACTTTTCGTTATTTCCTATGGTACCCTACCGTCCCAAGTAATATATTTCAGCCCTTGCCCCCCATTAGCGTACCCTGTCATTCCCACCTTGCTTGCTAGTCTCCCTTCTTGTTACTTTCCATTTATATACCCTCCTTATTTTCGATCTTTTTCTACCCTATGTCGTCCCGCGTATTAGCAATTTCCATCAGGACCCCCAGCCTCATCATTTTGCATTCTTCAAGATAGAGTTTTTCGTATTCTTTTTGCACCCCTACCACATTCTTCTTTTTTCCACGTGTTTCCAAGGTCCTATCCATAATGAGCGACATTTTGTCAAACGGTATAGATAGCTCCTGCCAGGATTACTTTCCCCTACGTTTCTAAGTTTACTCGGGCTGTTTTTTTTGTTTGTACCCGCCCCTGTTCATCCACCAAGTGTAATGTCCAACCATATAATTTAGTAAACACGGCGTCCCTTGACGTAGACGCCCCCCCAGAAGATAAGTCTTTTTTTCCCATTTTGCGCATCCACCCCCCAGAATCAGTTCCGTGGATATTGCTTGATCTTCCTCCCCTAGGTCGCATCTTATCTCCATTCCAATTATAAGTTTCCTTCCTTTGCGCCAATTTACCCTTCCAACCCGGCCCTTTTTGTTTACTACCAGTCACTTTTTTCACGAAACTCTCTTTAACTTACTCCCTTCGCACTCCCAATCTCGAGTGTCCCCCAGACCTATACGATCTTTAATGCCGCCCCGATTCCATTGTACCACGTTGTCTCTTGAGGACTTGACTTTTCCCTAAGTGTCTGGCTCTTTGTACCGGCTATTCTTCATTGATTTTATCGTGATGTCGACATAGCCCGAACATAATTTTTCCCTTTTTTTCTAAAACCCCCTGTCCTCGCTACAAATAATCTTTTTTATATATCTAATATTCCTTCAATCAGAAACACCAACTGCCTCCGGTTTTTGAGTTTTAGTACCTTTCCCCTAATTTTTTTGGCCGTCATATTTTTTACTTCCGATACTCTGCCCCCATTATTTTGGAAACAACTTTTCTACCCCCTTTGTCCCTATTCACAATTTCTCATAAGAGTTTTCCCTTATGGATCCCTCATCAGGCTCTCCCCTTTCTTCCACTCTTCTAAATCCCACGCCAACATTGTCAGGTGCCCCCCTTTTTTTTTTTACCTTTTGTTTTGTTTAAAACTGCGATTAAACCCTTTTTTTGTCCCCTCCTTACTTCTCTTCTTTCCCCAAGACTTCCCCCCTTAATGTTCTTCCATCACCTTCCTTTCCCTATTCTATGTCTATCACTAGCCCTCCACGACCCTTTACTGCCAAGAGCCTCCTGTGGGTTTTTGTCTTGTTTGCGCGTTCGGACCCAATTTATTTTAGTCGCCTCTCGTTTGACCCTTTTCCCCCTTTTTGGTCACCCTTTTAAAATTAAAATGTCTTACCTACTGAAGTAATCCTCCGTAATCCAGCCACATAAATCTTACCGGATTTCCCCCCCTACTATCAATATATTCTTTTCTAACAATATCTTCCTCCCTCCTTTATAAAAAGAATTTTTCTTATATATCTACATTTTACCCCCCAATAAGATCTACTTTTCTATAGTTGAATGCGTCACCCCCTCTTGCACCTTTCCCCAGTCCCTCTTTAAATCTCCTTATTCCTTTATTAACCTCCTCACTTCTTTATCCCCCCCGTTGTTGTGGTGATCTCTATTTCTATACTAAGAATTTAACAGCTTTGACCTCGCACTGTTTCTTTACTCAGTCTATAGCTAGAACCTCACCCCTTCCTTTTAAACCTTCCTATATAAGAACACTGTCATTACCAAGACCACGTCTCGGCTCTGCTTCTCACTAATCTTTAAATCAGCATATTTTTTCCATCGTTCTAGATTGGAATGGTTTTTTTTGATTCTCTTGTCCCCTACTCGTTCCTTTCCTCGACTTATTTTACAATTGACACGACAATTCTAAGAGTGTCCCCACCACTCTCCTTCTTTCATCTCCCCCTATTTTCTTTTTTGCTCCCCCGCCACACACCTTCAACCCAGCCCGAACCCACATGTACCTCCTCTGCGCTTTTTACATAGGTCTTTCACGGGTTTTTCCTCGTTTCCTACCACCTGTAACTCTAACAACTGTTCCATATAGAACCTGTAGATCATCATGTTATGAGAGCATGAACTTTTGCCCCCTTATTTTGTACCCAGATTCGTATGTCCTATTTCCGTGCCTGTGCCCAAGTGCTTAGCGTGTTGTTTGTTTCCATTATCTCCGTTTTTAGCCCCTCATTGCTCTCCAATGATACCGCCTGCCAAGTTCCCAAGATTTTCTTATAAGGGGCCCCCCGTGGTTCCGTAATGACCCGGACCCGACCTTTGATATTTCTCCCCCCACCTTTCTTTACTTTCCCTGCCTGTGACCATGTTTCAGTTACTCTTTGAGGAAAAGCGGCCTGTTCCACCACATTTCAACCCGGCCCTGTCTTACCTTCCCCCCCCCCCCTCACGTAAACCGCCTAGTTCTAAGCTTTTAACCAACCCTCCAGAAGACAATTAGTCCCTCCACCGCGCGGACTGACGTTTTACATTTAGGATAGCCGCCCCCCACATCTCTCACTCATCGCCCTTCGATATTTTTCTATTAGTTATGTTCAATTGTTTATGGTAAACACGGCCACCTGTTTTAGCCTTTCCCCATAGGGTTCTATTCCTTACCCAACCACTCACTCCATCTGAGTCACCTGTAGAGTAGTTATCTCCACCTTCAATGCCCGCCCCTTCCAGATTTTTCCGCATCTTTTGACACCCCTCATTGTCGATTTGTCTGGCCTTGTCCGCCGATTTCATTCTCTTATGTTATCTGACCTAATTGAACTCCTTCCCCACTTTTTTTAGTTTTTTTGGTTTTTTGAAGGAATCCCTTTCTGATCGGGCCATTCTTACCCGTCTTCCGTCCTCTCATTGATTCTTTTCGTCCCCCACACTTCCCCCCACCCTTAATTCCAAACTCTCTCCTCTAAGCGTGAGGGGGTTGGCTTACCACCTTTCCCCCCGCCATCCTGGCTTTTCACTTTTCTGTTTGAGTGCTGTGAACCACACCTTGTTTAATAGAATCCAAACTTTTCCTCTGCCATACGATAACGGCTAACCCGAGTTCTCTCTGTGATTCATCCGCCTTACTGGCTTCTTCCTTTCATGACCTGTTTTTTTTCCACACTTTCCGATTTTCTCCTTTTTGACACAGTGTTTCCCAGGCCTCCCACCCGCAAGTCACTATCGCACCTTCTCAGTCGAACGCCCCCCCGAATTGTTTTAATTTTTCTGCACCCTCTTTTTTCTATGAATTCTGATTTTCCCCACAATCTTTTGCTTTTCTTCCACTTATCGCCGCCTACCATTCTAGAGTCCTCTTCCCCATGTTAATACCATTCGTTTATGGGCATAATATTTTTTCCTTCTCCCCGTATTACCGTCACCCCCCCCTGAGTTTTTCTGCCCACCACGGTCTTTAGCGTGCCAGCGCCATCTCAGTATCCATTTACACTTCATTGCCCTCCCCATCACTTCCACTTGACCTTTCCCATTTACTACCACAAAGGAGTTTGTATTCTTCACCCCTCTCATTTTACTGTGACTCTTTTCCTCTTATGAATACATTTCATGCGCGTTTGATTCCGAGTACAGTCTCTACCTGAGCTTCATCGTAGCTGGTCCTGTTAGACTACATCATATTTGCTCCCCCGTATTCATCCCCCTTCCCTGTCATTCCACCAAGTCACCCATCTAATCGTCCTGCAGGGTTATCCTTACGTAGGAGGATGGGTATCATCTTCGGACATGTTCGTCCTTCTTGGCGTCTCCCAGTTTATTTCTTGTTTTTTTTCACCCCCCCCTTTTGGGCGTACAGTTTGTTGGTCATTGTCTGTGCATCATTATCTCTTTCACGATTCTCCCTCCGTTTTTGTTGATCTTTATTTTTAACATGTCTCTCCCAGCCCTGTCTTTTATACACACCCTTTCTAGCCCCCAATATTGTACGAATGCATGACTTTCTCCGTAACCTGCACTATCTCTGCTGACCTACCCTGAACGTAATTCTCACGCCGAGGAGCTTATCGTTTTTAGCCCCAATTGTTTTGAGTTGCATCTTACCCCAATTCCTCAGTTTTTGATCCCCCGTCCTTTAACGGGTCATTTTTTCCCCTGACTCTGTGCCTCCCTATTAATGTGTTTCCCCAGCCATTCTACCTGGACGCAATATACTACTTAACTACTCATCTAATGTAACTATCACATTTAAAGTCTGTCTCCACTTTTCCCAGGCTTAGTTAGTTTAAGATGCTGGTATGCTGCCCCACCTTTACTTATTCTGGGTGACCCTTAACCTTGTCTCTTTCCTTTTTACACTCTCGTCCCTTCTCCCTTTTCTGTTATGCTGTTACGTCCCATGGCTTCTCCCCCCCCCCCTTATTCCATCCCATAGTCCATAATTGCTTATACTATAACTCCCATATAAGTATCCTCCCCTGATTACTTTTTTATAAACACTACCTCTTTTCCTGACCCCCATAGACCCGCCCTCCTATTTCTCCTGTTACCCTGACATTGGAGACCTCGCCCTACTGTTGCGCTGCCCTACTACCTTTTTCCTCAGTACCCAGCTTCCGGATTTCCTTGCTTGCCCCTACCCCCCCCCCCGTTTTTACTTTCTCCTCCCCCACTTAATCAGCCAGTTTTTTTCATCCCCCATTTTCCTCTGTGTGAACTCCACTCCGTGCTTCTCCGTCGATCATGCTTCTGTTCATACATCGTGTTATCTGTCTTATTTCCCCCCCCACCGATGTTGGGCTTTTTTTACAAGTTTTATTTTCTACCTTGTACGACCCCCCCCCCCTAATTACCACCATTTCGCCCAGTATGAGGGATTCTTCCTTTTAATTTTTCGTTCTGTTCTCTCCATAATCGTGTCTCCATGATATGTCACCGTTTTTTCTCACTTTTCTAATCTACTCTTCCAGATCCTTTCGTCTCTTTACCTATTTTTACTTTTTTTTTTCTTTTCTTTGTTTGCTCCCCCTTTCACGTCAATCATACCCCCCCTTTGCCCCGGACCTTGTATCCTGTTATCCCGTTAAGATTCTTTTGTCTTGAACAATAGTCTTTCGAGTTGCACTTCACACGATCTATATAGTTTCCTGTCCCTAGCCAGCTGCGATCCCATTAATCTTGATTTCCTCGGTATATGTATCTTGCTGGCTACTGTGTCTGACGTCAGTTGACGACTACCATCTGATTCTTGCTTGTAGGCTGAGAACCCCCTACACCTCATCCATCTCTTTTACTAAAACTTGATTAGCTACCCACCATAATATTTTAATTCCCCCATAATTCCCACTCAGAACCCCCCCACTATCACCCCTTGTGTATATCCCCTTTTTTTTTTGTAGTTTTACGCCCCAGTCATTTGAATTCCTGACTTCTTTACTTCCACTTTTGTATCTTTCTGAACCCCCCATCCTCATTCGTCTAGTACTCCATTTCTTCCGATTCGCACTACATTTTCTAGACTGTCGTCGTATAAATTCCCCATAATTCTTCTTCCTGTCTAATTCTTCCATCCTCATCGTTCATCCAACTTATTTCTCACTTCCCTGTTCCTTTCTTCTAGAATTTTACGTCCATCGCCCTTTTTGTTCCAATTACCTTTTTCTCCTGAACTGTTTTTGGCCCCACAATACACTATCCTATCAATGCATATACTGTGACACCGTTCCCTTTGTCCCTTCAGTACATATTTTTACCTATCCACGCTTTTTAGTTTTTTCGCCCTTTTCTCTGCCCATCCCACGACATCAAGACCGAACAACCAGCCAATCTCTCCTGTTGTTTTTGCTTTTGTTCGATTTTCCCGGTAGTCCCGCATCCCACCATTTTCTCTCGCATAATAGCCGGTACTTGGTTGTACGCCCTTTGGCATCATGACAAGTCTCCCTAACCTTTTCCGCTTTTTTTTTCTCCGCGTAAAGTGTAGTCAATTTTCGCTACAGCTCGACTTACTTTTTATAATGGCCGAACCCACCTCGGTTTAGTTTTTTCGCCCAGATACGTATTAGCCATATATGCACCCACCTCCTGCCCGACATTATCACCCCAACTCCCTTCTTTTATATATACTTCTTCCCTCCTTTGTTCTATAGATATCCCCCTTTGACATTCATCTTTTACCGCATCCGCTTTGAGCCTCGTTTTTCTCGCTTCTCTCCCCCGCCCTACCTCACTCCGACCATGCAACTCTTATAATAATACTCTAGAACGTTCTACAGGTTCTCCTGTTCGCCTCTTTCTATGGTCTGTGTTTGAGAGCCTGCTTTTTTCTAAGCTCCAGGTTTAACCCATATTGTATTTTTTTTCCACAAGACGTCTGCTGACGGTCGCCATCTTTTCTAGGTCCCCCGCCCACTCTTTCCTCTAGCCTGAGTCGGTCCTTACCCCGCTACCCTTAACCCTTTTATTTCATCCTTATACCTTTCCCCCCACTTTTTTTCTACCTGAAGCTTTACGGATAATGTTACTACACTATTCATTGTATACGTGGATGTTTGCGCTTCGCGTCTCCGCCTCCCGGGTACCCTAGTATTTCATCCTGCATATGGTCTATTTATGATTACTTGTCTCCTGGTTATTACTCCCCCCTTTTGACTTCGATTGACCCCCAACAGCCCTAGTGCCAAACTTCCTTCGAACCATCATTTTTTGTTTCGTCCGTGCAAATTCAAAACCCCGCTTACAACCCCCTGGATCACTTAGGCCCTCCCTATGACACTTTTCTGTGTTCCTTTTATTTCCGCCACAATAGACACCTTCCATATACACACGTATTATAAAAACCTTTTTCTGGAACGATTGTTGGTTGGGCACTTCTTTGATGCCCCCTGCGTACAGTCTTTGTCCACCACCTAATTTATTTTTGCACTTTTAGATATTTTTCCCCCTCTGATTTTGCTATCCAATTCTCCCTTTTCCGTAGTACGATTTGTCCAAAATTTGTCTATGTCCTATAGGTCCCTCCCTAACCCAAACTCCTAAGCAGGCATTTGAACCTCCGCACATTTAGTGGCGAGCAAGGTGTTCCCATTACAGGACCTTAGTCTCCCCCTACGTAACCCCCAATATTCGCCCCTTGATCCTCCTTTTCCAAACACAAACACGTATGCCCAAGTTATTTCTTTTTGATTGCCCTTTCTGATTCGTTTTTGAATATATACATCCTGTAGTGTCTTAGCTTCCCGGCGTAAATCCCCGTCCCCGTCTCTTTCCTCTCTTTATCAGCCCTACCCGCAATCAAGCATATGTACTTTTTTCAGTCTTCCACTCCCCTATTCCCCTGTCCTTTCCCATGTCACCCATCCGCATGATCCTCATTTGTAAAGCCTTCTTTGCCACTATTGAGATTTCTGAAGTGACCTTTTTTACCTATTTTTTAATTTTACTTCCTTCTTCCCCCCACAAACGGTCTTAGTTTGAAGGTATTGGGGACTTAACTTGAACTTAGATCTGGGCCCTTCCCATCTACGATCAATTTTAATATCCGGCTGCTCTTTTGCATTTCCCCACGTAACAAAAATTTAAAATGAACTAATTTCCGACAGCATCACCCGGTTATGATTGTGTTTTTGCGGGAACCGTGTTGACACTCCCCCACCTCTTTTTACCACCCCTCCACCCAGTCTTTACGATCCTTCCCTCTTAAACGTATTTTCCCTCTTATATATCCTCCTCTTCGTTTCCCTCTATACTTTTTCCCCTTTTCTCCTGGGGAGGTTTGCTATCAGAAAGGTAGACCCCTACCAGGATACCACATTTCTTTCATTTTCATATTTTCTTCAATCCCCGAATAGCGAACTGACCCGCATTTTTCTGTATCAAAGTCAGCAACTATAATTTGGGTACCTTGCATTCCCCGCCCAATTTCGAAACACTTATGTTCACTTCCGACTGCGATCTTAGTCCTGACTCTTCTAACGTCAGGCTTCTTTTCCCTTCTCTTACCTACATTCCTATTCCACCGAGTTTACGACCTTCTTTTTTTTTCGGTAGCACGAATAAGCAAATACCCCTCCTGTTCCCCAGTCTAGTTTCACGTCGCTTACCTTATAAAGACCTCCATAAATGAACTTTTTTTTAAGTTCAAAGGATCCTTCAGCCTCATTTGAACCCCAAAGTGATCTGCTTCAATCCTGTGTTATTTGTACCTTATAATCATTTAATGGATAGTAATCTGCTATGCGTCGTGAGTACATATAATATTTTAGTTGAATCGTCCTTCCACGTCCTTTTCAACTATACTTTCATCTTCCCAATTTTACACAATTCTCGGTATTTCGAATGAATTCGTATCTCATTCTTTCTCTTCCTTTCTTTCTGCTAAGTGATCTCTTTTTTTCCCCCCCAATTTGAGATACCAGACCGTCTCTGGACTCTGTGCCACATTTT
>Ga0179593_1224524_pt1 | contig 13720 bp, 5 predicted proteins | sample CZODoug2_1_08_16_FD_185931 | JGI IMG/M metagenome (GOLD analysis project Ga0179593, IMG submission 185931) | Vadose zone soil fungal communities from Angelo Coast Range Reserve, California, USA - CZODoug2_1_08_16fungal (PacBio error correction) | ecosystem: Environmental > Terrestrial > Soil >... | reverse complement strand
CGCAATTTTGATCCAAGTGCTTTTTGTTTCACGCCGCCCTGCTCCCTTCCTCATGGATGTGCGTTTTTTTTTAGGAAAAAGAGCGTCCCTTCCCCCCTCTCCCGTGTTGATTATGCGATACTGCCTCCCCCTTTTCCGGTTTTTCAGCTTTTTCCGGAGGCAGCAGTTGCGGGATACTTGGTATTCTCCCGCTTCCACGATTCCGTCGACTTCCCCCGGGCCATTCTTTCCCTTCTTTTTGGCAGTCCACTCTCCTGGCTCTCTGCGTTTTTTTTGTGGCTCCCACAGGACGCGCCCTTTGCTCATTCCCGGAAGCGCTATTCGTTTTTAGACGTTTTACGGCCTTTCCCTTCTTGTTGCGGCTTCTCTTCTCTATCGTCCTGACCCTTTCATGGACACCCCTAATCTTTGCCGGGATTCCTCTTTTGCGGCTGGTTCGATCCCTTTCCCCGTTGGGGAGGTTGTAGGGCCCGCGCCCGCTCTTTTTGGCACTGGCCGCTTTCCCAATTCCTTCTCCTCCCTCTCCTTTATTGGCGTTTTCCTGCGGTTGCAGTTCCGGGTTGCTTGCTTTTCCCTCTCCGTTCGTTGGTGCTAGTCGCTTTTCTTTTTTTCGGAGATTAAATTCCTCTTTAAACTGTGTCAGGTTAGGTTATTCTTTCTCACTTTGCGCTCAAAGCACTCCCCCTCTCCCGCCTCTGCAGCTGGTGACGCGTGGATTTCCTGCACCGCCCCTGCCTTTCCCCCCAGATTTTGTTGAGTTGCTTCGATGCCTTCGGGGCTTCCTCACCTCTTTCCTCCGATATTGCTTACCCTTACCTTCGCCGCCGATCTCGTTTAGGCTCACTCCCCGCGCTGTCGATCGCCATGTGATTCCTTTTTGACGTGCGCCTTAGTTCTTCTTTCTCCCCTCTTGGGCACCTACAGCTTTGCATTGTATGAGGTCGTGTCTCTTAGTCGGCCGGCCGCGCCCCGCACGAGATTTTTCTGCTATGGTTAAGGGCCGTCGTTCTCTCCATTCGTCGTCGCGCTTTTTTCGGCTTCCGAGTTGGCGCCCATCCTTCCTCTGCCTCCGGTATGCTCCGAGCTCCCTCCCAATCGTGTTTTGGCGGAGGTCGCAGCCGACGTCCGACCGGTGCTGCCATGGCTTTACCTCCAACGCCTTCTCCGTTGGATTTGCGCGTCTGCGTCCTTTCTTTTTTTCCTCTCTTTTCTTCCCTCTCCCCTACGCGGAGGAATTTTTTCCCTGCGTCGATCGCGAGGCACGTTATGAGCCGTTTTTTCGAATGACCTCTTTTTTCGTTCTCCCCGTGAATTTGGATTTTTGTTTGCGCCGTCGCTTAGTCCTCTTCTGCTTTTCGACGTCGTACCGCTCGGCATCTCTCTTTCGGGAGTAGTTCTTTCTTCCTCGTCGACGTTCCTCCTCTCTCTGCTGTAAGAGTTTTTGCAGGTTCGTGGTTAATGGTTTTTTTTTTTTTGACGTGATTCGGATCTTTTCTTTTTTTGCATTCTCGGTCGCTATTGATGTAGGGCGGACGGACGTTCCCTTTTGGCACGTTCTGGTTAGCGAGTTCATCGTCTTTTTCGTTTTAGCGCAACTTGCAGCTGAACCCTGGATTTAGATGCGCCCCATGGTTCCGCGCTGGGGTTTCGACCTTTTTTCCCGGCGAGCGCGATGTTTTTTGGATCTTTTTCCTTCCCCGCGTTTCGCGCGGTTCGAACCTCGCTCGGTTTTCTCTCGACGGTTAGATGTGGATGGAGCTACACCAGGCCCTGGATAGCTGCCAACCCTGGGAGGGCTGCTTTTCCCGTCCTTAGTATAGCTCTTCCTCCTTCCCATTCTTTTGACGCTTTCAGCTTCCTTTCTGTCTTCTTCGTCCGGTATTTTTTCTCCTTATTCAGTAGTGGATGTGGCTGAAGGTCCTTCCCCCCGTTCTCCTACCGCGTTCGCGCTTCTTTAATTTTTGGCTGGCGCTTCATCTCACTGTGCTGTGAGCGGTGTACGCCGACCGTTTGGGTATCCCCCTTGGTCATGCGGTCGTGAGAGACGCAGATGCCCCGTCAGAGCTGAGTTTTTTTTTTTTGCTTTCCCAAGCAGTTCGCGAGGGTAAATGAAGCTTTGCTGCGGGCATGCCTCTCCGTCACGTGCACTACGGCAACCTCTTTCTTCCCCTTCTCGTCTCAAGTCGGCGTCTGCTCGGTTTAGTGTTGCAGATCCGTGATCCGTGGTCCTACAGGCCGTAAAACCTTTTTTGACGGAGAGCAGCCTTCCGTTTCCGAGGTTTTTGATTTTTCACCGCCCGTCTTCCTTCTCTCGGCCCTCTTTTTCTACCCATAGGTCCCCTTTTCCGTTACGGCGTGCGGTTATACTTAGGTCTTACGTCTTCGCCGGCGCGTGGCAGGCCAGAGCAAGAGATTATCTTCGCCCGCAAGCCAGCTGCCTCTCCGGTGGTGAAGTCCGCTATCTGCCATTTTCCTTCTTCTCCCCAGCTTTGAACCGTGATTTTAGGGCGTTTTCTGTTCTCCGCTCTGGTCCGGCGCGCAGTTGGCAGTCGGGAAGGCGGCCGTATCTGGAACGTTCTCTTTTGCTGCTTTCATAGCAACGCCCTCAGAGCGCCATTTTTCCTTCTCGCTCCGGAGTTCCCCCCCTCTCCCAAGACCTCTGGGGCAGGAGAGGGTTTTCTTGCCTACTTCTCGACACGCGTGCGCCTGTCTTTTTTGGTGAAAGAATATAGAGTCTTTCGATTTCGTGTGTCGCCGACTTCCGCGTCCCCTCCCCGCTTTGATTACCTTTGCGCCGGGGGACTTCCTCCGCTTTCTCTTCCCGGTGAGGAGTTTTTTTACCTGCCGGCGGCATTGCACCGTTCCTCTCGTACATAACGTTCGAGCAGGCCCAGGAGGCGCCCCCTCCTCCGCCTTTGACGGTTAAGGCCGTTTTTTTCTGCTCTTTCCCCTTGGCAGCTGTCTTCTTGGCTCTCTTAGGTTTTTGTACTCTCTCTTTTCCTCCTATTGTTGTTTTTTCTCCTCTCTAATATGATTCGCTTTTTTGTGACCGTGTCCTTCTCTGTTGCCCCCGGACTTTGCCGTCTGTTTTGCGGTGTTTTTTTATGGTGGGCATTGCATTTAATTTCTTGATCGACCGGAATGTTGAAGGTTTGATTTCTTCGCTCGACTCCTCCCCTCTGGCCCTATCAGCTCTTCCAATCCCCGCCGGGGGTGTCCCTCTCTAGTTGGTCCTTTTAATTTTTTTCGTGTGAAGACTTCTTTTATGAAGGTATCGCTAGAGGTCCCTTTTCCTTTGGACTCCTTTTTTTTTGTTCGAACCGCACCCTCTTCCCGACGCCGTTCGGGAGCCACGGCTTTCCCCCCGCTCCACCCTCGCACCGTGAGGTTTTTGTCCCGGTTGAGCGTTTTACTCTGTTTCTTCTCGTTTGCCTTGCTTGCCGTTATTTTCTTTTTTTGCCGGTTTTTTTCAGTTGAAGGCCGCAGTCCCGCCCTTCCAGGCACGGACCGTTTGTGACTGCGTTCTTTTTCCTCCCGCGCCTTGTGTGACGGACGTGGTCTCCACCTCTTGTGTGCAAGTTTTTTCAGGAGAGGAGCTGTATTGAGGGACGATCAAGTCTCGGTGCTCTTTTTGGCACCGTCCCTTTTGCGAAGACCTCGTCGCCGGACCTCCTTTTCAGTACGGACTCGTCGCGAAGCTTTTCTTTTCTTCTCGGTTTTCATCCTTCAAGCTTCTCTAGTCCTCCCTCGTTTTTTTTTTGCGCGGCCCGCACCGCGATCCGGATCTATGCGGTACGGGTCGTTTTGATTCCTCTGGGTCCTTTCTGTTTCCTCTTTCTCTGACGAGACGTGGCAGTGTAGATTCTGCTTTTTTTTTTCCCCTCGCAGGCACAGCTGCACACTGTTTTCTCTATCCTCCTGTTCCTCACGGCCCGTTGATTAGGTATGCTTTTCGTTTCCCCAAGCAGTAGGTTCGCAGGACCTTCGGACGCTCGACGACTAGGTGACTATTCTATTGCAGTCTGAGCTTTAACGCTTCTTGCGTTCCGAGTGACTTCTCTCCCTCCACGTACGACGAACTGAGGATGAAAGCTGGGAGTCCCGTCCTTTCCATCTTCGCTCGGCTATCCGTCTGGCGGTACTGTGGAAGGAGTGCGATTGACGTCCGGTTTTTTTTCAAGGTTTTCCCGGACCCGCTGACCCCCGGTGTCTTTCCCCTGCTTCTTTTTTTTTCGCGCACCCCCTCGCTTCGTCTTCGACGCAACGTTATGTCTCCCTCCCTCTTTGACTTTTTTTTTCTGGGTAAAGAGCCGGGGCAAGCGCGAGGCTCGTTTTTTTTTGCCAATTTTCCGACGGCCACTTCGCGCATCTCCTCGCCAGGCAGGGCGTTGGGAGAAGAGGTAGTCTTTTTTTTTATTGCCAGACGGCGCGGAAGCGTCCTTCCCACGTAAGTTCAGTTCTCGTAGTTTTTCAAGAGAAGCCCCATCTCAAACCCGTTTTTCTTTGTCCCTTTCCGCCCGGCCTCTACCCCGCTCCGTTGAAGGCGGATGAAGAGTTCTTTTCTCTGCTACCCCTCTGCCTCTTTGTCACGCCTTTCCCCTTGGGTGTCTGTGGCGTCGAGTTCTAGCCTCCGAGTTTTTAGCTGACGTATTTTCGCATTTTCGAGCACGGACGAGCTTCCCTTTCTCTTGGGTTTTTTTTCCGCGTTTGATCGGACTCAGTTTTTCCCTCTATTCCCCCGCGTTTATTCTTTTGAATGTAGTGACGCTCCTTCCGATCACCCTTTTGGACGCCGGTTTTCCCCGTTGAGTCGTGTGGGAGACAGGTAATTGATCCTTCCCCGATCGTCGTTTTTATCTTTTATTTCTTTCAATCCTTTTCCTGGATTGATCTTCCGGCCGTGCAATCATGTCCTTTTTTTCCCCATTTTTTTCCCACGCTCGTCTTCCGCCAAGCGCTCGACTTTTTTTCGCTGGCGCCCTGTTTTTTTTACCCGTGAGCACGAAATTTCGGGTCTTGCGACGACTTTTGACGTTCGCAAATCTCCTCAAGAGCGTGCTCCCTTTGGTAGGTGCTCGTTTGCGTGTCCCTCCCCAGGACGCCGTCCTTCTATCCCCTGGCGCTCGATCAGGTTATCTGATTTCAGACTCTTTTGACTCTTCCCGTTGGCCACGGTTGATTTTCCCTAGCGGGCATCCCGGCCCAGTTCTCTCTTTTTGCCTCGTCTCCTCCGACGATCCTGCTCGGCTTTCAGGTAACCTCCACGGTTCCGTTTGAGCGTTTTTACTTTCCTTTCGGCCGGGGCTGGGCGGTTGGCGATGGAAGTCGTTTGCTTTCTACCCTCAGCACATTATTTATCCTTATCGCCCAAGTTGATCTCCGCACCCCACATCCCCAACGCCCTGACTTATCCTAGTTTTTTTTCGGGTTTTTTCCTTTTTTTGTACCCCTCCACTCGCCCTCCCTTTTTTCTCGCTTGCTTTTTGACCTTTCGGAGCGCAGTTTCCGAGCTGGTTTTCCCTTGACCTTGCTTAAACATGCACACGGTTTTGCTCTCCCCTTTTGCTTTTAAGATCCCGGAACACTGCGGTGCCCCCCGTTGTGGTGTCCCGCTTGTGTTTCGCATATCTTCTCTCTACTTGCGATCCAACCCAAGTTCTCTTCACCTGAGTCGATGACCCGCGCAGCCTAGAGAAGACGGCGCGTGGTCGAGTAGCGTTAGTTTTGCCTTGTTAATGACAGATCCTTCCGGTCGTCGTGGCTTTGCACACACCTTCTCTCTTTCGTTTGACTTTTCCGGAGAGCTTTACTTTTCTCTACGGAACGGGCGGCGCACGCTTTGGTACTAGAAGTTTGCTGTCGCTTCGCCGGTACCCTTGTCGAGATCTTATCCTTCTATCGGGTAGATAGTCGATGAGAGTTTTTCTCGTTCGCGCTTTTCACATTCTTTTTCTCTGGGCGGCGTCAGTTCTTTTTTGTCACGGGGAAGTTCGTTGTTTCTCCTCCTTATATTTCTCCTCCGTTTGTTGTTTTTTTCTTTGATTTTTTTTTTCCTTTCGTATAAGGACTCCCCCTCTGGCCGGGACGCAGCCGCTCCGGCGCAGTGTGTCGCGGCTTCGTCCCTCTGCCGCGCGCAGATCACTTTCCCGTTCTCTAAGGCTTTTCATTCGTTCGCCCTTTTTCCGGGGCTCCTCCGAGAACGTCGTTCGCGTTCGGCCGCCCGTTTTCCTTTCTTCGCCCCTGTGACCGAGCTTCGTGTCTCCCGCCTCGCCCGGGCGTCGGGGACGTAGTTTGAGTGTGGGTGTCGCTTTACGTTTTGGATTCACCTGTTTTTTTTTTTGTTTCTTTCATTTCTTCAGACGCGCCTCTCCCGCGCCGTGTCGCTCTATTTCCTGTGTCACCTTTGTCTGACGTTGCGGTGGTGCTTTTGTTAGTTTGGCTGATGAAGTCGCGTTTTTGACACCCACCGTCCTTTTTTTTTTTTCCCTGGTTTTGAAGGGAGAGTCCTCCTCACCGTTGTGCAATTTTTGGCTGGTGTAGTGCCCGTCTCCGCTTCGTGCTTTTTTTTTTGCCTGTGTCCCATTGCTTTCCTTCTCCATGCCCGGTTTTTTTTGGGCGGTTTTAGGCCGGAGGGACCGGCCGCCGGAAACCGATAAGTCGTGTTCTTTTTTGCTTGGATTTGGGCGGCTCTCCCCACCTTGGGCGTCCTCGTCAACATGTGGTCTTTTATATACTCCCTCTCCTTCCTCACGCGCCGTCACCGCCCAGCCGTTACGTTCGCCAGTTCCCCTCGTTTCCCCGCCTTGGAGTTATCCTGATGCCGTTCCGAGCGTGATTTTTAGTAGTGAGAGTGGTTCTCTGCTCTCGACGATTTGGCCCTTTTTCCGAGTTGCCCCCGAAGATCAATTGGCTCTTTGTAAATTCTTTTTCCGCTAGTCTCTTCCTCGCCCGCGAATCGAGTCATGGTTCTGAGATGGACTTTCTGATGGAGGCGTTTTCCGATTGTCCTACCCTAGTTAGACGCTCGTTTAGTTTTCTTTTTCTTTTTGCTCCTATCCTTATATCGTCCACGCCAGAGTAGTCTGCTTGGTTACAGGGCCTCTTCCTCTCCTCCCCTCTGATTTTTTACTTAGCGATTTGGAAGAAACTTCCTCCTTTGGTGCCTTTGTTTTGTAGCCTTCTTCAAGATGTTCTATTTGTTTTTTTACAGCTCTCCGACGGCGTTGGTGCGCCCACGCTTCTCTTTGCTTGCGCGCCTTCGTGGGGAGATTTTTCTCCTGATCTCCGGGAGCCTGCTGTCGCGGGAAACGGAGGCAGATCTCTGGCCCGCTGGCAGCCGCCGTTGCTTTTTTCTTTTGTGGCTTTTTCTATGATAAGGTGTTGATCGCTCTTTTTCTTTCTTCCCTTCCGCCTCGCAACGGCGGCTTTTCGGACATTCGTCTTTCTTCTGTTGCGGGGCTGCCCTTACGTAGAATCCGGCTCCTCATCGAAGCTTCGCTTGAGTGGTTTACTAGTGTTTCCGGCCCAGTTTTTCACGCTGGTAGTTGTCGTGTGTTTTTTCCGTTCTCTAAGCACGAGTGTAGTGGGTCCCTCTTGCCTTTACGTTTTTTTCGTCTGACCGACTAGTACTTCTTTCTCTCATGCTTTTCCGCCTTTACATGAGCTTCAGTTCGCTGGCGTTAGTCCGGTGTCCCCTGCGATCAAGTTTTTTCGCGCAGCGATTTCCCCCCCTCTTCGTTTTTTTTCGCTCCCGGTTGGAGAGTTCTACGGACGTTTTTTTGTTTGCAACCACCGTCTCTCGTGTTTTCGTTTTTTTTTGGTGAATTCATGCCGTCCTCGCTTTTGAATGAAGGAAAAGGGTTTGATGGCTTTCGTCGTCCCCGTTTTTCCTGCGTTTTTTTTTTTCTTGAAGGAGAATAGACCTGATTTCTTTTCTTCGTCGGTTTGGCTGCTGGCCTCGGAACCCCCCTCCCCCTTCTGTTCTCGCTTTACCCATTGAGGATTTTCTCTCTCAACTTTGTGGCGCTGAGGAGTTTGTTTCAAGACGATATTGGTGTCGCTAACTGACTTCTCCTTTTCTGGTTTTCTGAGGAACCGACGATGAACCTGGTGAGGGGCGTGTCGTTTTGGCGAGGGCCTCTCCTCTTCCGCTTCCGGTGCCTTTTCTATTCCTTTCCGAGTCCGGGCGTGACTTTGCAGGCCTCGTCGTCCCGGCTTTCCATTCCTTTTTTCCGAGAAGTTCTCAGTTTGCGTCTCCTTCCGTCATCGATCGACTGGTTTTAGTAGCCTCTTCTTTCTCGCGATTGGTTTTTATTTAAAGCGTCGACTGGTCTTCGGCGTTGCCGGTTTTTGTCGAGGTCGTGACGTGATTGGAACAGGTTTTTGCTTCGGCGAGAGGTTTTCTTTTCATTTCTGGCAGGCTGCAGAGGTTCTCCCCTCTCTCCTGACGACTTTTCAAGTGCTTGGCCCCTTCCATTTTCTTAAGCCTTAGTGGCGGTGGTCTTCCCTTTCTTTTTTTACCGTTCGGCTTTTTTTTTGCGGAGGGCCAGTTCTTTTTTTTGGGGTGAAAGTAGTTGGTCAAAACTTCGATTTTTCCGTCGGCCCCCCCGAGGACTTTCCTTCCAGCTGTTTGTTCGGCCCGTCATTTTGAACAGAAAGTCGCTCTCAAACACGGTCCGCGGCGGCTGCTCCCACGACCTCTTTTGTGACTTGGATCCTTTTGCTGGCGCCTAGGTTTCTACTTTTTTTCTAAACTCTGGTCAGGGAGGAGTGCTCTTCCCTTTGTGTGCCTCGAGGCTCGCGTCTCCCCGATCGCCGACTTACGTGCCGCCCCTCTACTTCTTTCCTTTCCCGTCTTTTTGTTTCACTTACTTGGCGGGAGGGGAAGTTTCTAGGTTCCTCTGCCCATGCGGTCGAGTCATTCCCGTTTATGACTAAGGCCACAGACTTTTGCGCCACCGCATCTCCATTCGGCACGTCCGGTTTTCTTTAGTCCTGAGACCGTTTACTGCTTGAGCGGGGTTTGAGGTTTTATGTACTCTCTATCTTTTCCCTCTCCCCTCTTTTTTTTTGTTGTGATTTTTCTACACCCCACCTTTAGAGAAGCTCTCCCGCTGAACTTTTTTGAAGGAGCTTGAATTACGTGGAAGGATGGCTGCTGCTGTGTTGCCTTTTTTCCTAGTTTTTTCTCCTCCCTCATGTGCTTCTTCTTGACTCGGTCAGCTCCGCCTCCCCGCGGAATCCCTTGCTTAGCCCTTTTTTTTCCTTCCGCAGTCTACGCGCTTCGCTGGCCTCGGCGATCGTGGCGCCTGATCGTCTCGACAGTCGCTGTTATGGGGGCACGCCGCCTGATCTGTGTTTTCCCTTTTGAGTAGACGGAGCCGTTGGGCGTCTTTCGACCCGACTCCCCATCCCCGCTCAGTCCTTTTTTTCCCCCTCTCTCGCTCGCGCAGTGTCGGCTCCCTTTTTTTCACCCTTATTGGTCGATGAGCGGGCTTTTTACGTGTGCAGTTTTCCTTAGACAGTTTCCGAGTTTTTCCGGCGTTTTTACACCTTCTGTTCTTGGTTCATAGAAGAAGACGTCTTCCGGTGAACACGCGGACGCTTTTTATCCAGCCAGTGGCCCCTCTTTTTTTCCTACATTTTTTTTTGCAGGGCTTGTAGGAACTTCCTTATTTTCGCGGCACGCGACGGGACTCCTAGATCGTTTTTCCCCTCAACAGACGTCGTCGGGCCTCGTCGACGAACGCCGGTCTTCCGCGCGCCAGGTCGATCTTTCCTTCTCACCGGATCCACCTTTTCATCCAGCTGCGTTCGTTTTTCTGACGGTTTGGCTGATTCGGCATTTTCTTTTCGTCTCTCTCTTTGCGAGTTGCTTTCTTGGCGCCTTACCGGTCTTTTTTTTCAACCTCCCCTCTTAGCTCTGTCGGCTCTTTTTCTTTGGACTTGCAGACCCTCAGTCTCTCTTCCGGTTGTACTTTTTCGGTTGATTTTTTACCCCACAACGTAGGCTTCTGCCCGACCCCGCCTTGAGGTTAGCTGCGAGCGCCGCATAGTCGCGAGCTCGCTTTTTTTTTTTCTGTCCGATGTTGTTCTGAACGACAGCACAGACCTCTAAGAAGAGGTTGATTTGGCTTCTACGGGACGATGCACCCGTCTAGGATTTTTTTTCTCCCGTCCAGGCCTGGGGCCTGTTTATCTTACTTTGGCTTTTGCTGATTGAACGGAGCCCTCAGACTCGCTGACCATGGTTTGCGTGACTTCCTGGAGGTGGTGAGCGTCCCCCATACGCGGCCGGCAGCTAAAGCTTTGCGACCCCCACCCTTCTATTCCCTCCCCCCGCTTTGAACGGGGTAGGGACCCTTCATTCACTGCTTTTTTTTGGCGTGGCCACCGCGAGCTTGCTCCGAGTTTTTTTTTTTTTCAGTTCCAGTTTTTCCTTGGATGGGGACTGAATAGGAGCGTCATGATTTACCGCGATCAATCGTTCGCTCGCCACCTGGCCTTACCTCGCGACCTGTCGTTGGCTTCAAGGCCTCCCAACCAGCGAACGATCCCGTAGACGGCCCCTTTCGCGGTTTTCCCCTTTTGCGCCGTGATCGAACGGACTTAGCTTCATCGGATGGCGCGGCGACTTTTTGGCCGACACTAACGAGGCGTCTCCCGCTTAGGTCTTTAGCGTGTTGAGTTTTTCTTCTCCCCCGCGCGTCCGAGCGACCTTGCGCGTTCGCTAGAACAATCAGAGAGCTACGAGATTTCCTCCCGAGATTCATTCTTTTCGAGAGATACCAGGACCTCCCCTGGTCTGCCGCGATGTAGGTTTGTAAGTATCGCTCGTCGGTTATTTTCCGATTATTTGTTTGCAGGACGTTATTGAACTTCTTTTCGCGTTTGCAGGTTTTCTTCCGTTCGATATGCGAGTCCCGTAGGGTTCAGAGAGCTTCCCCCCTAAGTTTTCGGCTTTCAGGCCGTTTTGCGTGTTTCCATAGCTTTGTGACCTTGGACGTTTTGCGTGCAGCCTTCTCCTTTTTTTCTGACGGCCCTGTTTGCCCCCAGTCAGACCTAGTATCTGTTGGAGGATCCGGCGACTTTAGTTTCCATCCTTCCCTAGTGAGTCCCTTTTCGTTCCCCAGTCCTAATTCTGGATTTATGGTCCTCCCTCGTTAACTTCCCTCGCGCTTTTTTTTCCCTCGTGGTCTTGATAGCCTGCGAGCGGCGATTCTGTCGAGTGTCCGGGGCTCTTTTCCGCGGTTTGCCTTTTCAATCTATCGAAGCCTCACGCGACGATCTGTAGTGGGCGTGCATCCACCGCTCCCCGCTGCGGCGCCGGCCGTGCGTGCGGTGGTTTTCATTACTTCTTTTCCCCTTCTTTTGAAGTCTAACCCTATTTTTTCACATGTTTTTCTCTTGAGCAGACCCCCGTTGATATGCAGACACTTCCCCTCAGACGAGCACCTTGGGACGCTTTTAGGGGTAGCTCGTTCCCTTTCTGCAACGCTCCGGGCAAGTTCTGAAGGAGAAGTCGTTTCCCGCGGGCGCACTTTCTTCCAGAGGAGAGTTCCCTATCCGCCTCCCACCGTCCCCTTTTTTTCGTTTCTCTCCAAGATGCAGGCTGCCATCTTTCCGCCTCCCGCGACCTGTTCCTTCTTCTCTTCTTCGCTACGCCTTTTCACTCCTTGCTTTTGACGGTTCAGATTTGACCGCTTCCCTCTTGTGACGGAGAGTGGACGCTTTTCCGTCGATGCCCCAAGGTGACTGACCGCGTTTTCTTTTTGTTCCTGCATTTCCCCCCACGCCTACGTCCCTTATGGCCGGCGGGAGGGCTAGAGGTCTTTTTCATTGCGGGTTTTGGGCGTGAACGCGGCCGCTCCTTGTCTGTTCAGTCCTTTTTAACCCGGGCGCATAGATAGATTGAGATCTGGTCTCCCCGGTTTTTTTTATTTTTTTCTCTCTTTTCTGACGCCGCTCATCCTGCGCCGTGGTAGGTTGGCGTGCCCACTTTTCCGGGGCTCCTGTCTGCGTCGTCCCTTTTCATACTTTTTTTTTTTCTCTATGGTTTTTCCTTCTTTTCATCTGTGACACGTGAATGGGCTTGACGACGCACTTTCTTTAAGCAGGATGTGATTGTCGTTGCGGAACGCCTTCCGCACTTTCGCCAAGATCCGTTCCTACGTATTTCTCTTTCCCGTGTGCCGGTCCGACGCCGTTGCAGTCTATGACGTTTCGTCTTTTTTGGTTTATTAGAACTGTTTAAACGCTGCCCGCCTTTGAGTCTGAAGCCTTCCTTTTTTGGCCGTTTTTTTATTTTTTTATCCGGTCTTGCCACGACGACCTTCTCTGTGGCACTTGAGATTTTCTGTGGTTCGCATGACATTCCCCCGTATTTCGGAGAGATCGATTTTCTCCTCGTTAGCAGTCTTTCTCAGTCCCCCTTTTTGTTTTGGAGTCTCTTCTTCCTCGAATACCCCTTTTCACCCACCCCGTATATTTTCCCGGGATTTTTTTTGTGCCTTTGAGTAGAGCCAGTTAAGTGTGCCCTTTTATGCGTTTTGGCCAGAAGTGCGACCTGTCGGTCCGCGGCCTTTTTTTTCTCGCATTGGGTGAGGGATTCGTTTCTGGGTGCAGGCATGGCGGGACGGCTTTTCTCCCAAGATACTTCTTTGTTTTGTGCTCGTCTTTGAGTGGGAGTTTTTTTGATCACTTGGTTTTTTTCCTAAATGTTCTTCCTTTATACCGTTTCGACGCCGAGCGTCAGCTAGTCAACGAAACATCCCGAACGCTTTTTCTGCGCTAGAAGTGAAGCGGTGAGTGTTCCCTGCACGCGCCGAGCACTTGTTTTGCGTGCTTTCCCTCGATGCGCTGTCGACGCGCGATCTTCCTCTTGGGTTAAGACCCTTCCCCCCAGATACCCGTACTTGCGCGATCGCTTCTTCCTACAGCCGCGATGCCTAGTCTGTGAGCGCGATGGGCCGTGCTGGAGGGAGGCGTTCGCCTTTTTTTTTTTCTTCAATCACAGCTTGTTTTCCGTTTATCGTGTTTGGCTGTATGGTTTCCGCGTATCGCCGGCTATCTCAAGAGAGATGTAGTTTTGTTTTCCAGGTTGGTTATTTTCCGTCGACATCTTTCCTTTTTTCGGCTTTTTCTGAGTTGTTGTTTTAAGTTTCCAGTTCATCCCTTATCCCCTGGTGGGAAGATTACTTCTGCCTTTTTCCTAAACGTCTTGGAGTTCGTGCTCGTTTGTTTGCTACTCAGGATCGACGCCTGTTTTTGCAGGAACCTAATCCGGCAAAGACTTCTGAGATGTGACCGGGGTCTGCGTACCTGTTTTGTCTCGACTTGATGTTCGCCTGATAGATTTCTGAGGTTTACGCATGCGTCGCATCGCTTATGAACCCTTGGAGTACCGACTCATCTAGCGTCTCTTTCCGACAGCCTTGGCGAATACGTTCTTTTTCTTGCTATTTCTTTTCTCGGCGTTTCTCGCCGATTGATCCTCGCAAGTCGGCGCAAGATTGGTCCACTGGGGCGGTCGTAGTTGAGGGATCCCGTCGTTGCCGAGCACATCTATCATCACTTTCCCGATAAGGAGAGTGGTTTGCCCGTCCGTTACGGGGTCCGTGCTCGGTGATAGTGTAGCTTTGTTTATCGTTTAGCACTACGCCGGTAGGGCGATTTCCGTCCCTGGTTTTCCGTGGCGCCCCTCTAGTTATGGTCTCGCGTT
>Ga0179593_1361377_pt1 | contig 13721 bp, 12 predicted proteins | sample CZODoug2_1_08_16_FD_185931 | JGI IMG/M metagenome (GOLD analysis project Ga0179593, IMG submission 185931) | Vadose zone soil fungal communities from Angelo Coast Range Reserve, California, USA - CZODoug2_1_08_16fungal (PacBio error correction) | ecosystem: Environmental > Terrestrial > Soil >... | reverse complement strand
CCATCCGGAAGAATCGACTCCCTTGCTCCACGAGATTTCTTCCGGCTCTGCAACCGCAAAGCCTGATTTCGTTCCCCTTTCTTGGGCATTTGCAGCAATGAGCAATCGAGCCGAAGTCGCGCGAGTCGAACTAACTCTTTTCCCCTCGTTTGTTTTTGACCCCTGATCTATCCCAAATTTTGGACCTCCCCCCCTTTCTTCCTTTTTTTTCTCCCGGTAAAGTCTGGGAAGACGAAAGAAGATTCTCGGTATCGTCCGATCCAACGGCTGGATACGTAGGTGCCCGGCCTAAGTTGGATCACTTGGAGGTTTCTACCTCCCCCTTTTTTCGTATCCCCGACGGCACCTTGGTGAATTCCCCTCTTACCCCACATTCGTGCTCACCTCGGGAGCGAGCGCACTTTCCCCCCCGTTTCCATTTCTCCGCTTCACCTGGATGTAGGAGGCCTTGACTGCTTGTCTTTCTCTGCGACGAGAGTGAATTTTTAGCTTGGTCTCTTTATCCTCTCACCTGCGTGGATGGCTCGAACTGTCAGCGGAAACCCCCTCTTAGATTCCCACAGGATTTTCTTACCAATCCGCTGACCTTTCTCCCCTCTTTCGAGATTCGTTTCATTAACCCCGCCATTTCTTGATCTTAGAGTAAGAACGCCGTTGCCCCCAACAAGGTGTCCCTTTTGCTTGCTTGCCGGACAGATCAGTTCTTTCTTTTTTCCCTTTCACAGGCACGAACTGTTACGGCCAATCGCCTTCGCGCCCTGGCCCAATACCCCCTTTCGAGGTGGTTCTCTCTTTTTTCAGTTCCCGGCCGCTGCAAGCCCCCCTGACGGCTGTCCTCTTTTTTATCTCTGCTGCCGCATCCCTTTCGGCGTTCCGCCTTCCTGTCCACGGTGGCCGGACCTGCATTCCTTCTACTCTCAATGGCCTTTTCCTTCCCTTTTTCTCTAGTTCTTAACAGAGGCTCCTCACCGTTTTCTCTTGTGGATGAAATACTTCCGCGCGCTTTGGAGACGATCGATAATGGGATCCCCGACATCGGCACTTCACCTTAGTGGAGGCATGACCCAAGTTGTCTCTCTAAAATAGCCCCCAGAAAAGTCGACTGTATTTGGCGCAGAGGCAACTCAATTCCTTCTTCCGGGCTTTCAGTACGCTTCGGACTTTCTTTTTTCCCCAGACTCCGGCATCTGTCCAAGCTTCTTCCCATCCAACTCGATAAGATTCGTCTTGGAACTTAATGCGAATTTTACTCCCCCCCTTTAATGAAACGTTCCATTTTTTCGTGGGTTTTCCAGGATCAACTTTTCGACCGCTGTCCTTCAGGTTTCAACCGGCCGTCGTGTGGATCTCTCCGCGCGCCTGATGGTACACGGGATGATCACCAGGCATGGCTTTTTTCCTGTTCTATTTTTGTCTCCATTATGCATTTCTTTCTTCCCTAGTTTTCGCGGCGCGACTTTCTCGCATAACCAGAGACCGTCCGAGAGTTCTCTCTTGCGCTTGGTCCTGCTTTATAATTCCGTGCGACCGGTCGGCTCCTGTCCTCTCTTCCGGCTCCGGTTGATCTCCAATGGGCGCGGATCCCTACCCTGTCGTCGTCCCGATTCGCACACCAGTTTGATAATGTCTGGGAGTGGTAGGCTTTTATCTTCCCTTGCGTGAATTCCTTCTCTTCCCGAGTAGGGACTTCCCCCTTCAAACGACTTAAGCCTTTTCCTCTCTATGACCTGGTGCTCACCTCCCGCAGTGTCCTGCCCCGCATGGGTTTTTTCAAGTTCGTCGAATCTATGGCGAGAGTGGGAGCGCTTGAGCGGGATCGGCCCCCTCTACCATGTTTCCTTTTTTGGTTACATCGGAGCCATCTTTTAACTTGCTGTCTTTATGACCCCCTCTCTCCCCGGCAGTGGTGGAGGCATAGCCGAGAGTCAACATATGCTTCCCCTCCCTTTTTTTTGAGAGGATTGATCGCTCCCTCGATCTGTTTTTTTTCTCCCCCCGTTGTCTTCACGATAGGCCAGCGATTTTCCAGATTTTTGAATACGCCGATGTTCGCCCCTAATCGCCATGTTGGAGAGTCCTCTCTTCCCAGCTCCCCTCGCCATAGTCGCCTGCCCTGACGAATTCTGCGAATGCCTTTGCGGCACCAGGTCAGTATCGCGCTTCGGCCATTCCGGATTGAATCCGAACGATTTTTTGGTAGCAACCTTCTGCCTGCTGGGCCGATTGCAGGTTTCAATTCTACCTCTCCGACCCGTCCAGACCACTGCTCCTTTTTTTTCTCTCGCCGAAGACGGATTTACGCGCTTCCGTTGTTGTTGCAGATTTCGCCAGGTCCGAGATTACCACATGAGCACCGATCGTATCGTCGGCACGTCCGGACTTTTTCCCCAAACGCTTTGTCCCCCCGTAATACTTCGTCGGCGAGCTCCCTTCTTTTTTAACGCGCCGATATTTTAACCGTCCACTTTCCCGCCGTCGTCCCCGCTCGAAAGGAGGCCTATTGGGATAGGCCCTTGGTGTTTTTTTCTCTAATACCGTTCCACCATTCCATTCCTGAAATACTTATTTGGTTTTCGGAGTTTTCTCTCTTTTTGCTGTGGACGCTCATTCCAATGTCCGATTTCTTCCGGTGGCCGTCTCAAGCGCAGTTAAGTTCTCGAAGTGTCTTCTGGATGAGAGGAGTTGCCCTCTTCCTTCTTTCTCCCCAGCGTGCTCAGTTTCCCCCCGGCCGCAGGGATAGCGTCGCCGAATTTTTTTTCCTTCAATATTTTCTTATTTCTCGGAAACGCTGCGTGGGCAGGACTCGCCCAAATGTATTACGGGCCCTTTTCCCCGGTCCGCCGGAGTTCTTCCCCCTTCGCTTAGGTTACCCCGAGATTTCCTTCCTCCGAGGCCTCGATCCAACCGGGAAACTCGATAGAAGTTGTTGTGTACTCCTGGTTTACGCGTCAGACCTCCGCGTATCGCCTTTACAGGCCTGCCGAATCGCCGAATCAAGAGGCGGAACATAGCGTCTTTCCCCATAGAGTTTTCACCTCAGTTGGGGCTCCCCTTAAGCTCTGTAGCCGAAATCGAGCAACTCTAGAACTCTCCTCGCAGTTCCTATTGAGTCCTGACCGCGGCCTATTCATTCCCCGCCGTGCCTTGAAGGCTTAATTTCGTCCCCCTCCTTCTAATATTTCCTCTGGAGTGTCCTTCATCCTAAGTATTGCGCGCCATGCTGTGGCCACGGCGGCGTCTGGACGATCCGAATTGTCGAGGTTCCCCCTCCCTTCTCCTCTTCTCCGATTCTTTTTTCTTATAGGCTTAAATTACGGAGACCCTCTACTTCGATTTGGTCTTCCTCGGACTGTTTCCATCATCCCACTATGGCTCCGGCGATAAACAGCGACCAATCCTGCTGAAAATTGCACGCTGTCTTAGCGGTTCAGCCTTCGCCAACTTTCCCCTCCCTAAGGACATCGACTTGTACTCGCGCGTTCGCCGAATGCCGGTGAGCCTGAGCGGTTCCGATTTCAGCCCCACATTGGATCGGTAAGCGTGCCCTTTTTTTTCTCAGTAATAAAATGAGTTAAATAATGATTCCTTGCCGTGACGTAACCCCCTCCCCCCCCCCCCCCCAAGCCGTTGGCTTCGATCTCTATACTTTCCTTGGGCTGATACTCTCCCACCCCATCCTTTTCTGCCCTCGTTTTCTATAATCGCTTGCGTTCTTTGACATCAAACGCGGTGGACCCACGGTGCAGGATTTCCTTGTCTTCTGGACCTCGTACGATGACGTACACCTTCAAGGCCGATCCCTACCACTTCTTTCCTTTCGACCTCTCGTCGCCGGCCCTTAAATGTGGAGCACGCTCTTGAGCCCTCCCCCCCTCTCTTTACCTGATGTTCTCTCATCCTCAGTGTTTTTTAGTTTCATCCCTCTCTCGAGGGCGCAAGACTTCCAACCTATCTGAGCGCACGGCTGAAGTCGCCAGGAGCACACGAGTTTCGGGACAAGATTCGTTTTTCCTTTCAGACCTTGGGATACGGAGCCTTTCCGCGCTGGAGGGCGTAATCCGCCCTGACCTTCTGGTCCACCGTCGTTTGAAAGAACGCAACGGCTCTCCCTCCCCCCCCGATTTTCTGTGATGGGATCCAGCTTCCCGGTCGACGCTTCAATATAGAAGGTCATCGTTCAACGGCACTACTACCGTCTTGCACGGCCCTTTTTCCCTTCTCTCTTTTTTTCCTTTGACTGCGGTCAATGACTCCTCTCACCAGTGGAACATCGTTCCGACGTCCACCCAGGTTTTGGGCCCAGAGACCCGTAAAACCGCAGTCGGTTCCTCCCCCTTGAATTCTGTGAGGTGTACAACTCCTGATCACATCGTATTTGCAGGGTGTTGCGGATGAAGGAAGGGGCTTCTCACCGGCCGACCGCCATCTTCATTTTTCTACGAGTGGTGGGTATCGCCGCGATGCTTTTTTTTCTCGATTCAGACTCTCCCCTCTCAGGATGTCGCTTGTTTTTTGACGGCAAGCTGAGTTCGTGAAGGGTCCCGGCTCAATGCGGATCGTCTAGGAGAACCGCGTTTTTTTTCCCCCCAGACCTTGTTTCTTCTACTTCTGGCGCATTCAGTCCCGCTTCTGCGAGCTTTTCTAAGGCGAAATTTTTTTACGTGCAAATGCCGGCTCTTTTTTTCTTTTTCCCCCTTGAGCTTGGCGCAGTTTTCGCGAAGTACCCGGCGTTTTCCCGTGCCCCACAGCCCCGGATGAAAGCTCTGAGCCTGCTGGCCGCATCACGCCGATCGGAGCGAAGGCTGTCACTTGGAGAGAAATTTTTGCTTCCTTTCCCACGGGCTTCGTTTTTTTACTTCTATCAGGTTCTTAATCGTGACTAAGACCCGAGAAGAAAACGTTCTATGTGGATGGAATACTCCGGCGTTGCAGTTCTCGGACGCTCGAGGCTGGGCATCGAATTTTCTCCTTGTTTGGTATCGGTTTTACCCAATGAAATACCCATGACAATCAGAACTTTTTTTTCGCCCGTGGGCAAACTAGCAGTTTTGGGCGTAAGACTTTTTCCTTTTCTTTCTGGAGCCTGATCGACATCTCTCCACCCCTCCATTCACGATTTCATTACTGCGCTTAGGCACCACCTGTTAGACTCGGCCTTTGAATACGTGGGTCTCCCAAGGCCACCGCGAGATCACCCTCCTCCCCTCGTTCCTTTCACAGGACCGGTGTTTCTCTTCGCCGCTGCCGTGCGCACCAAGATGTTCCAAAGAAGTCGAATCGCTCATCCCTTCTTTGGTTTTGATCGACCTCCAATGGGACGATTCAGGGCCTTTCTCTTTTTTTTTGGCGGCTCCTTTTTACAAGCGTCCCTGCTTCTCTATGGGACAACCGCTCTCCGAGCACGTGCTCTTCAGTCTTCAGGTGAATCTCGAATACCTGCGTTGATCTTAAAACCCGCAGCGCGTTCTCTTTTTGTCCCCTTCACGCTATGATTTCTGTGTTCGGCTGGGGCGTGGCGGAATTGCCGAGGCGTGCAGGCCTCCTCGATGTGCACCGAAGTCGTCGCTTCACCACGTCTATTGCCCGCCGGCGCGAGTACTGACTGGTTGCTCACCCCATGTTTTTCTCCTAGAAGGGTTAGTACTCTCATGGAGACGGATTGCGTGTCCCTGTCAGATCCGCGCCACTTCGCATGCGCCGGAATAGGGGTCGCCATCGGAGTAGCCCCATCGATGAACCTTGTTGACTTATCTTGCGAATGACAAGCGCGCACCGAGCAGAGAGACACTTTTTGTCTCACTCCTTTTTCAATTCTTTCTATTGATTTTGAGAGACTTGTTGTAGTCCTCCCCCCCACGTCGTCTGCTCGGGTGCGGCTTCAGATAGTCCAGCGGACTTCCCCTTTTGAATACGCCGATGGCCCTTCCGGAGCCATGTTGGCGATAGTGGAGGCAAGTGGCGCTACACCACTTCCTTTCTCTTACTTGAAGGGCTTTTAGTTAAGTTATTCAGTCAGTAGCCTCGCTCGGGCAATAGTCGTTTTTTCCGACGACTTCGGTTTCCCAATTTTCTTCAGGATGGGTCTGCACGCCTCGGCTACAATTCCCCCCCAGCTGACCACGCCCCCTACCTTTTTGGAAATAGACGACTTATCCTGTCGCTGCCGTGTTGTTGAATCCCCCGGAGCCCCAGGCTATTCTATTCACCTTCGGACACGACATGTAGCGGTCGGCACGGCTCGCTTTCCTCCCCTTTTTTTCCCCCCCCGCGACTCCCACTTCTTGGGATTCGCCAATCGCCGAACGCGCCTTTTTGAAGTCCCACTTGACGATTCGATCAGCTCGACAGGGATGTTCGTTTTGCTTCTTGGATCGGCCCCTCTGTGATCGCATCGTTGCATCGCGGCGCTCCCCTAGGGGAACCTTTCCGAGCCTCGTTTGGGGCCTTTTATATCGGTCTGGCCTTTGGATCCCCTTCGCCACGTATTCAATGTACGATAACTTGTGCTGTCCCCCTTTTTCCTTGTACCGAGCTCATTTCTGGGATAGTTTTTGTTCCTTTGCCGAGGGTAAAATCTCGTACTCCGGGCGCCGGCCCTGTTTTGCTCGGCGCCAAAACAGGATCTTCCTTTTTATTTAGGTTTTTTTCTCGGTTTTCAGGCCCCTCCTGTTTATTCTCCAGGACCCGAGCGTCGCCCCTGCGAAGATTCTGGCCCGATTGAAAAGTGTTCTTATCAGCCGTCGATTAAAACGGGAACTTCCGTTTTTCCTCCTTTCTTCATGGTGCGATCAGTTGCTCCCTCCATCGTGCCGCCGATCGCCCCTTCGATGCGGCCAGCCGGTTCCAGACTTCTCATCCCGCAGTTGGAGGGCGCGGCTTCCGGGTGTCAGATTCGCTCCCCTTCTTCCAGAGTTCGAGCGGTTAAGATCCGGTTTTCAACGTAACCGCTTTCACTTACCACGACTTCGTGTGAAGGCTTCTTCGCCCCGAAGTCCCCCGAAACTATGAATGTAATTGAGTTTTTTCCCTTTCTGCATGATTAGCGCACGAAGCGATCGTTGGTGTGACCCGGCTGTCTATGACGATGCGCGAGGTGACCTCTTCTTTCCCGCCTTCTCCCCGATATTAGATCCCTCCGGCGTTTATCCCCCCTTTCCCAGTTTGAACATTAATGGCCTCTTGCTTCCATTCCCTTTTTTGGACCTTTTCCACATCTCCACGCCTTTTCCTTACTCCTCCCATCTCGTTAAAACTGCAGTCTGTTCTTTTTTTCCAGGCCAACGCCTTACTATCAAGAAATACTCCTTTTCTCCCTAGCGTGACGTTGTACATGCGCGCCGCGCCATGTCCGGTGAGCCCGACTTGTTCGTTCGATGACCACCTGTTTCCTTTTTTCTATCGCTAGTAGCCTTGCCGGGCGTCCAAAGTGCTGTTGCCGAAGCCCGTGCCGTTTTCTTTCCGATGGACCTTGCTTATCTTTCAAGGCCTGACCATTTTCTTCGCCCGTGTGCCCCGTTCCCGTTTTTAGATGCTGCTTTTCTTCAGCCCCCACGTGGACCGATCAGTGCAGGATTCTTTTTCGCGCGGCCACCGCGTAGCGATATCCTTCCCCCCTGCTGCTTGATGTTTTTTACAACCGGCTCGTTGTGCGACTTCGCCGTTTCATCTCTGGCGCACCTTCTCCTTGCACTCGATCAGCTTCATCGGATCTCTCTCTTTTCCCCCTTTTTGTCGATCCCTCCGGTCGTTTTTTTTTTTTGGGCGAGAGTTTTCCCGAGATGAGGACGGCGCCCTTCTTCGCCAGGACCGCCCCCCTCGGTTCGACAAGTTGGCATTTTTCCCCCTCCTGGCTGGTTATCGTCTTTTCTTCCGCTGGGAGAGATCTTGCACTTCCCCCATTCCTTTTTTTTGTTCTGCTGCAGACGAACCACGACTTCCGTCTCTATTTCCCCGCAAACGTAGGGCCGAACCCGTTCCTTTCCTTTTTGACGTTCTTAGTCCTTCCGAATGAAGTAATATAAGGTATCGTCCGACCACCGGCCACGGTTATTCCTTCTTCTGCCATGAACTCAGCTTTGGGGCCTTGTCCCTTACTCTCCTTCTCCCCCAGGGCAAGAGTATAAGGCACCATTTTTTTTTCTATAGTAGTTCGCTTCGCCGCGGCGCGCTTTTTTACCCGTCCTTCGACTCGAGTACTCGTATTGCATGTCGCGGGCTGCAGGCATGGTTTGTGATCACCTTTTCCTGTGGTATTTTCCGAGTTCCGTTCTCCGCTCTTCGCGTGTTTTGGAGAGGTAATGAAGATTCGGCTTGTATCGTCTCGTGGTTTCTCTGCGTAAAAGACGATGAACTTCCCGCCCAGTTATCGTATTCAGGTTCCCGATTCGTCCCTGCTCCCGCGGGTCACGCGCCGGGTTTCCACCCAGATCTGCTGGTCGGGTCTTCTGTACTCATTGCTGAACTCGTCAACCCCCCAGCCTTTACTGGTTCCTTCACTTTCCTCCCCCCCTTCTGCCCAATATGGCCGGTTTCGCGCCCTTCACCCCAAGTTCTCTCTCAAACTCGCCTCTGTTTTTTATTTATTCGGCATTTCTGGTTTATTTCCGCAGAAGTCTGGCAAGTTTTCTTTCTCTGACTGATTCGATCGCGCAGCTCGCGTGTCGCATCCCTTCTTGCATTGGTTTACCCCCCCTGGCCCCCTGAACATCTCATGTCTTACCTTTTTAACGAGGCATTAAAGAAACGTTCTCTTTTTGACCCCAGAATACTTCGCCTCTGCAGTGGAGCGGACGCTCGGCCGGGTTTTTCTCCCAACAAATGTAGGGTTTTTTTTCCTGAAACTCGCTTTGTCGGTCTATTAAATGAAATATCCATGGACCCCGGAATCTTTTTCTTCCCTCGTGCCTTCCCAGTCCGGGGAATTCTTTCGAGACTTGCCTTTTTTTGATCAACCTTTCTTTTCGCCCCCCTTGTTTTTTCCCTCTTATTCTAGAGAACTTACCGCTGTGCGACTGCAACTGTTTTCATCATTCTTCCGACTTTGGCTAAGGGTAAAGGCCTCTGCCCTATCTACAAATTACTCCTTAGAGTTTTCTTATGTCCCCTGTGGTCGCCTTCTGGGCGATTGTCGTCCCCCGATGGTTTCAAGGAGCTCCTCCTCTTCTCCCTCCTCTTCTGTTTCTTCGTGGTGGGCGTTCCCAGATTTGAGTTCTTTCTTGGCCCCGATGCCTCGAATTACCCTACGGTGCTCTCTGTTTTTTCTGTTTTCCGCGTTTCTTTTTTCTCTTTCCGACCCCTCCTTCTTTCAGGGCTCTTTGGATGCTTTTGATATCCCAACCCCCCCCCCCGGCAGTTATTCCGATACGTTTGACGATTCGCACACCCGATAATTTTTTTTTTTGTGTTCCTCTTTTTTGCTTAGGGGAATGAACTCTCTTTCCTCTCCGTCAGACTTCTCTCTTCATAGCCCTTCCCCGGACTCTTTCAGTCCATTCGGATTTACGACCGCCCTTTCACGCATATGCTTCGCCCGATTTGTCTGCAAGTTTTTTCGCCCTTGATTAGTGGTAGACGCTGAGACTTTCCCCTCATTTTTCTCCCCACCTCCTCCCCTTTTTTTTTATGGGGAGACTCTTTCCTAAAAGGGCTCTTAATCGCGTTTCCCCCCCTACCCCCCGAGCATCCGGCTCAATCTCTCTTTTCCCCCTCTTTTCCGTTGTTGTGGTTTCTCTTCATGCCTCGCGCGAGGAGGAAGACTCGATTTTTTTCTTTTGCTTTTTGCTAGTCCATCGATTAGATTTTACTATGCCTTTTTTTTGCGCTCGTTTCTTCCCCCCGGCTCAGTCTCTACCCCCCCTCCGGCTCCATTAGAATTAGACGATTCTCTCGCCCTTCTTTTCTCCCTTTTTAAGGTGAGCACTCCTTCGGTTCTCCTTTGACTTTTGCTCAGATCCGCAATCGTCGCAGGCTGGTGAATCCTTTCGGCTTTCCCCATCTACGCCACAGCCTCCTCCCCCTTGATTTCGTTTTTTTTTCTTTAATCAGTTTGCTCTTTCTTCCCCCCTCTTTTTTGTTTATCACGGGATTCACCTGATGCATTTGCATTCCTTTTCGGAACCTTCTTAAGTTACTAAAAGAGACCAACCGGCATTCCTCCCCCGACGTTGCGTCCCGCACTCCTTAGTCCCGCCCCCCCCTCCTGTAAGTTGTGAACCACTTGACACAGCCTTGCCCCCTCTTCCCCATGGATCTCTGGATCGCCTTCTTGGGATCGGACCTTTTCTCCGCCCATATTCCCTTTCTTCGCCCTTTATGTGCCCTTAAGGGCAGTCTGTGCGGGGCGGAAGTTGACTCGTTGCGCGGGAGCCTTGGTCCCCCCCGTCGGCCATCAATTTTCCGTATTCTTAACTTTTGGTTTTTCCCACAGCGTCCTTCCCCTTCTTTTTTAATCATTTGTAGCCTATCTTTCCGATTCTGCTTTTGAAGCACCCACTCTTCTCCCCCTTCCCCCTGCCCCCTTTCTTTTTTTTGACAAAGGATTCCTTTTACTTGTCCTTTATCATAGCAACGGGGCACTCCCTCCCCCTACTTTATTCCGGTCCTCGTGCCTCTCCTCCCCTTCGTCTCCCAACTGCTATTTCAGTATTTTTCCAAACTCTCCCCCTTTTCTTTTTCTTTTCGCACTTTAGTACGGAGAAGTTTTCTTCTTTTTCCCCCCCTTTTCCCTTCGTTTAGTCGCCAAAGGAGATTTCTCTCCCCACTAGTTCATCCTTCACTCCTCACTCTGTCCTTTTTCTTCTTTCAAATCGCTGCAGAGCTATCCGTAAGTGGCGGGCTTTTGCTCGGGGTCGTTCTCTCCCTTTTCTTTCAGCGAACCTCCCCTTGCGAATTTGCTTTTTCCTCTCTCAACCGCGTTCTTCTTTCCTTACACGCTTGTTGCGTGCTTTAAGTATTTTACTTTTCTGATTCTTGAACGCTGTGTAATTCAGTTTGTCTTTCGCAGAGACCTTCCTTTTGCCCAATTTCGGTCTGTTACGACCTATTGGCGCTATTGTCCTTAAACGCTTTTTCTCCCTTTTTCCTCGTACATCTGATCCTCCTTCCGTCTCCCTCAGCTTTTTGTTTTCTCTTCATTTCCCCCCCCTCCCATTGTGCGCTCCCGCTACCTACTTTTCTCCCATGTCCCCTTTATTGGCATGTTTCCACAGACAGCCGTACACGCACAAGACTTTCCCTCTCTTTAGCTTCGTATTTTCTGCCGAGCTCCCGTCTCTTCGCCCCTCCTTTCTTTTGAGGAGAGTCCCCCCACTGGTGGCCGTCGTCTCGTGCCACTGGGTCTTCTCTCAGTCCTGCCAGGGCATTTCCTTTCCCCGCTGATATTCGCTTTTCCCTCTTACTTCCCCTGCCCGTGCTGTTCTTCCGAAATTGAAGGTGATGCCCTGCACAGCAGCCTTTTTGCTCGTTTTCGAAGCGATTTTTCCTTTTTTTCAGTCCAACGCTTTTTGACATGACCATCCTTTCTTTTTCCTTCTCCTCGACTCTTTCGTTTCCCTCTTCTTCCCTCTCCCGTATTCCTTGACTGGCAGTCTCCTTTCTTCCTGTGCGCTGCTCCGTACGCTTCCCCCTCAAATAGTGGCTCTTTTTTTCGATCTCATTTTTCTGGATTCCTCCCCACGTTGTGACTATCCCTTCCTCTATCGTGGCGCAAGAGCTCCCCCAAGTCGTATTGGAGACTTTGCGAAGGCTAAGTCTGCCTTCCCTCCACCTTCGTAGTCGTCTTTCAGTGAGCTGGTATGCGGATCCATCTGATACTGGCCCCCCGTAATGCCCACGATTGGTCGTTCCTTCCGGACTACCCGCTTGATTTCTTACTGCTCCGCAAGATGTTTTTTCTTATCCCCCGCTGGGCCCTCCCCAATTCTTGCTTTTTTGATTTTCACTTTTCCTTCCTACGTCATCCTCTATGAAGCTTCCTTCAACGGACGGTTTGCCCCTTTGCCCTTCACTCCCATACCGTCCTTGCTGTTGCCGTGTCCCTTCTCTACCAGTGACTTATCCCGACGGCCTGTTGGGCCTTACCTTTCGTCCCTCAGCGGGTCTCCCCCTTTCCTTAGGAACCCCCTCTCTCGTCCATCTATTTGCGTAGTGGGGGCCTGACGTCTTTAGCAAGGCTCCTCAATAGTTTCCCTTTTTTCCCTCTTTGTATCTCATGTCACTTCTTTTTTGGGATCTTTTCACTGTCTGTTTAAAGACCTAGCCTCTCTATTGTAGTTCTCTGTCTCACAGGGTTTGTTTAAAAGCCGGCAAGCTTTTATCCTTCGTTCTAATCTTTCCACTTGGCAATGCGGATCCTAGGTAGAACGCCTTTTTTCCAGATCGCTGTCTCTTTCGCTAATTCCTTTTTACTCCCTTTTCAAGTACACATCCCTCCTTGCGGTCCTTCCATTTCCAACCCTTTTCTTTTCTTTTCAAATGCCCGAGTCTCCGGCAATCTAGGCCCCCCAATTCCGCGTTTCCGATGCTTTTCTTTCCTTCCTTCTCTGACCGTTCCTCCTTCCCCACGTACGATGAGACGCTCTGGCACCGATATTTTTTGTGCCCCGCAGTCCCCCCCTCTTTTTGGCCTTCTTGCTATGTTTCGAGCCCGAGCCCTGTGGCTTTTTCTTACGCATTCACTGCCCAGTCCTTTTTGAACTCCTCTTGTCTCCTCGACGCGGAGGAAATGTTGCTCTTGTGGATTTTCATTTCTTCCTTCGTTTTGCGGACCCTCTCGTCATGGTCATCCGATTCCATGGAGGGTTTGTATCTGCCCGGCGGTCGCCCCTCAATCAATGTTCCTTCCTGATTCCTTTGGCGCCTTTTTAAATCCGTGCTTTCTTATTCCTGAGATTTTTTTCTGCGCTGAGACCTCTGTCTGCCAATTCTCTCCCTCCTACTCCTCAAGATCTTTTTCGAAGAACGTTGCTTTTCTTTTTTTGAAGACCCTGGCACCCCTTTACAGTTTCTATTCCATCCGTGGCGCCTGGTTTCTCGCGCTTCTCCCCCCCCTTTTCCCGCCTTCGAGTCCTCAGATTTCCTTTTCTTCCTTTCTTTGATCTTCACGCGAGAGCCCGGCTTTGCGTCCCATTGGCCGCCGCCGAATACGCTTCTCTGTCATCTGGATCGACCTTGCATTTTCTTCCGTGTCCTAGCGGCGCGTTTCCGTGTGCTTTCTATACCAGCCTCTTTCGTTGGTTTGCGGGGGGACCCCCCTGTCTTATTCCTCGAGCCGTGCCGCCCGATACTGGCTTTTTGCCTTTCTAAATACCTGGCTACGTGATCTTCAACAACACGCCTCTTTATCCGCTCCTCCTCGAAAACCACACGCTAAGGTCTGTGCGTGGTCGGTGGGTGGCTGCTCTCGCCCTTGTTCCCTTCCTCTTCTCTGTCTCCCCCGAACCCGAAGTGCGGCTTTCACCCCCTCATTAATTGACTCTTCTAATGGTAATTTGCTCACCGTCTTTTGATGCGCACAAGATGGGTCCCGGCCTTTGACTTGTTCTCTGACTTTTAGCGCTGAGCCTGGCCCCCCGATTGCTCCTATCTCAAAATGGCCGCGGCGGTGGCGCCATCGGCTCCCCATCGATGATCGCTGTGGACTATCTGCGCATGACAATTGCGCACCGTCGCGGCTCTTATGTTTGAGGCCTACGCGGACGGTCGGAGGGGGTCGGCCGAGATCA
>Ga0179593_1270594_pt1 | contig 13721 bp, 12 predicted proteins | sample CZODoug2_1_08_16_FD_185931 | JGI IMG/M metagenome (GOLD analysis project Ga0179593, IMG submission 185931) | Vadose zone soil fungal communities from Angelo Coast Range Reserve, California, USA - CZODoug2_1_08_16fungal (PacBio error correction) | ecosystem: Environmental > Terrestrial > Soil >... | reverse complement strand
TTCTTTTGAGTCATCTTTTTTTTACTTTACCCACGGGGTAAGACCCCAGAGAATTTAAAGATATATTTCCCGATTCCCTAGAACAAAGACACCTTCGTTTGAAATTGGTCACTTTTTTTCCCCTCTTTTCCCCCTTTTTGAAGATGGACATCTTCCCTCCTGTCTTTCTGAAAGGTGACCCAGCCCACTGTTTATAGTTCTCTTTCTTTTCTCTCAGCCCCCCACCCCCACACCCAACACCCCCCCCCCCCCCCCCACCAAACCCACCCTACCCTCGTGTTCTTTCATCTTCTCCCATCTGATTTGGACGGCGTTTCCACCGCATTTTTAGTATATTTTTTTTAAGCTTCTTGGAAGAGATTCTTATTTAACAATTTTTTCTCCTTTTCCACCTCTGCTTTGCGTAAGAGGACCCCCCCAAGTCCCATCTGCCTTGGCTCTTTCTTTTGGATCCGTGTTCTCTTTTCTTTGACGAGCCGAAGAGCTTGTATCTGGTTTTTTTCCTTTGGCGGCCGGCAAGAGGGCATGTGGTAGGGGGACCCCAATTCCCTCCTCCATTGAGGAGGCGGCCTTTTAGTTTCTCTCCCTCCCTTGCTGTGCCCAGAAACGATGACGCAAGAAGGTTAAACGCGCCCCCCTGCCTCTCGACTTCCTTCCCCCCCCAATTGGGCCATTAGTTGGAATCCTTTTTTGCCCCAACTTAGTGTATGGTCGTGCGCGGTTTCTTTTTGCTCAATAACCTCTTCCCTCCCTTCTCCCCACAAGCCAAGCGAGCGCGTTCCATGATTTTTGAGTTTTTCGATTGCCCATGGACAGGGCGGATATTTCCGGTTTCCCCTTTTTTAGTTGTCCTCCTCGCTTTTTCTGTTGGGAACCTCTCCTTTCGTTCTCGAATATTTTGCCTTATTCCTCGACCCCCAACTTCTTTGTCCTTCGTGCTGATTTCTTTTGGGCCGTGGACTCGAGTGCCATCCTCTCTCTCTGGCGGTGGTTTTGTTTTGCTTTGACTATTTCCTCATCGAGGTTATTCTTAATTTCCCTTCCCCTCGGCGATGGTTTTTGATCCCAGCGAACTTTCTCTCTACTTTTTCCTTCTCGTTGCCTGCTGACTTTACTCCGAAGTCGGAATTACTGTGATTCTCTGGCAAACGGCAAGCCATCATCCTTGCGGATGTGGAAACGGCTTCGTCATATTAGAGATATGAGACGGCATTTCCGCCGGGAGTTTAATGTTTTTTTCTTTTCCATTTACAGGCACGCCAGATGCAACGTTTCAAAGGCTCAAGTCTTTTTGACTCGACATGGTTTTTTTGCTTTTTTTTCTTCTTCTGGATCGTGGTTTCCAAAACACGGTTTGCTGAAGGTTGTCCGCCACTCGCGTTAAAAGTCAACTCCCCTTTTTCGTGCTTGAACATTGCAGTTCTTTTCCTAAATTCTGTTCTCTCCCCCCTTTCTGTTAATCTTTGGTGGGGGGGGGTGGTTCTTTTTTTTTCTTCGCTCCGAAAACTGCCTGACGTGGTTTTTTTTTGTCTTTTCCCTTCCTTTGTTTGGCCAAGCGGATTTCCGGGCCCAATGCAAGAGTTCACACCTCTTTCCAATAGAGCTTAGGGTTTCTTATATTGATTCCTTCCCCGCAAAAAGAACTTTATGGTTTATCCTTCATGGACTCTAACGCTGCAGGAGCCTCTCCTTTCAATGACTTCCCAATCCTCCTTATCTGATCTTTTTTCCCCCGGTTCCAAGCACAATCTTTCCTTCTTTACAGGCGTCGAGCTCTCCTAAGGAAACCTTCCTGATCTTTTTCTTTAGCGGCGTCCCGTTTGTTTTTCAAACCATGTGGATAACTAAATTTTTCCTTTTTTCGATCTTCTTTTCCTCCTCGTGGGTTTTTGTCTATAGATACTTAACTCATGCCTTTTTTTGCGTCCCTATGGAGTCCCTTTTCCTTGCCTGATCGACCATCGAATAATTCCCCCCTCGAGTGACATGTATTCCGTCTTGATCTCTACCTCCTCCTCCACCGTTTCCCCTTATTCTTCCCCGTATTGAAGAGTCTTCCGATTGCTTTTGAATTCTGCTTTTTTTTCCGTTCTCTTTTTTTTTTCTATTCTTGATGACTAGCACCCCAAGAATTTCAGGTGGTGATTGAGAGACAGATTTTTCATACGTCAGAGATTTTCTCTTGCACGACCCCTTTAGACTTTGGCAGGGTTCCGGACCATCCTTTTTCTATTCCGTACTCCTTCCAAACAGTCTGGTTTTCGCGCGCCGGCGTGCAGTTGACCCGCTTCCGCCCCCTAATGGTTCGACTCAATTTCCCTCTTTCTAAGTTATTTTTCCCCTTTTCCTCCCGAAAGGTGATTGAACTGTTTCTGAGACGTTTTCTTCCCACCCCACGTCTCCTTTGGAACCCTCGATAAGCCGCAGAAACTGTCGTCCCCCCATTGTCAGTCCCAAAACCCCCAAATATCTTTTACTTGCATCGGCTTAGAACCCATCCTCTCATGAAAGACCGCTGAATTGTTCCCCTCTTGCGTGGGAATGTACTCGCATAATTTTCTTTCCCAAGCTAAAAGCTCGGGTCTGTTCTTCTATTGTGTTCGTCCGTAAACCCAAGAAGTTTATTCCGTTTAGCTTCTAGGGCGTTTTATGTTAAATGATCTCGGAACGTCTAACTTGAAACCGTAGGACTCTTTCTAGCTTCACCATCTGCCTTTTATTCGCTCCCTTTGGGAAGAATAGGTAAGAACTGATGGTCAAATTCCTTTTTTCTCCCCTTCCCCCCCAACCACATAAATTTTAGTTGATTTCTCTGAGTACAACAGCTTTTAGTGTCAACTCTTCTTCGCCAGAACTCTACTCGGTTTGGGAGGAGTCGACTGAAATTCTCCGAGTCCTCGTTCCAAAGATTCAGATTCTTTTTGCAACTTTTGTGCAACAGAATTTTGACGACGTAGTTCTATCCGCCAATGCCTGGTCCCCTTCAACCCTGTAGTATTTCCCAAGCTCCTCCTTTTGCTTTTAGAGCGGGCCGATGTTCTCTTTGAAAGATTCTTTCTCCTTTCCATATACTACAAATTTTTTTTGCTTCATGATTCCCTTTCCCAAACCAAGTGCCCCCGTGCAAATTTGTTGTTCCAGGAGCTTCTGCGCGTTCCATTCTGGCGTCCGTTACATTAGGTCCCCCTCCCTTTCTCAAAGGCGTAACGGACCCCTAATAGTTGCCGGCCTGCAAAACTGCGCGACCCTGCCCTTTCTTGAAGTGAATTTCCATCATTCTTCGGTTTTCGTATCGCAAAGAACCACGAAGCAGCTGCTCTGCAACGGGCTTCCGCAGATGGTTATGTGTCCTTGTGTCCTCTTTTTGAGCCACATTTGACGCGCTTTTGAAGCTCTTTTGATGCTTGCTTGACCACCGGGACTGTTTTCCCGGTTCACTCCTGGCAGCCCTATCTTTGAAGTCCCGCGTTCTCTCTGCACGAACGCCGACGATGCGGTTTAGAACCTTTTTTTCGCGTTGAAGGTCTCCCCGTTCCTCGGCCTTCCTCATTTAATTCCTTTTTTTTCCTTGCTGTTTTGTCTTTCTCGAATGAAAGATTTTGCATTCTCAGTTTACCGTGTTTCAAACAGCGGTCCCGCATTTTTTTCCCTTCCTTTCCCCTCCTTTTTGTTTTCTAGATTCCTTTTCTGTTGCCGACCACCGGTAAGGCCCAACCTTGACTCTCCCCCCCCAGATAGGGATCCTACTCACAGTACAATCTTCGTTCGGATGACTTGCAAAAGTTCCAGGTCATTTCGCCGAGGGTCGTGAGATGGCCATCTTCCGGCTCTCCCTTTAGCCCCCGGTGACGGAGGCTCGTTTTAGGAATCTGCGACCCGCGTGGACGTCCAATCCGCCAATCCGTGACTTCCTTTTTTCATTCCACGCCGCGCAGCCGGTTTTTCTTAAGGTTCATTTTGAAGATTTTTTCAGATTTTCCAATGGAGTTTCCACCTCTCCCTTTTTCCGAGACAAGACTGCGGAAGTCCCCCTTGAGGACCGTTTTGCTCGTGCGTACTAGACTTTCGTCCAGCTTTTCGAGTGTCTTCCTTACTGCGGTCCCGGATAGTTCCGGCGTTTTTCCCCAAAGTATTCAGTCAACGGAGGAGTTGTACGAGCCCGTTTCGCGCAAGCGTGTGAGTCCCTCCCCTTTCGCCGAATTGCAACGCGCAAGCTCCTCCTTTTCCCCCCCCCATTCCGGGCACTTAGTTTTTCCCCCTCCCTCCCTGCAACCCCAAAAATTTTTGTTTTATGGCAGATTCGCGGCCGAGCGTACAAAGACCCGCGGCCCGCTTCTAACAGCCCAAGCGCTTTTTGATGAGCTCCTCTTTCCCTTTTGCCCGGACCTGGCGGAGATCTCTGGGCCCTTTTCCCTTCTTTGCCTTGAGTTTGCCCCTCCTAGTCGGTTACAGCCGGTACGCGAGAATTTCGTCTTTAGCTTTTTTAAGACCAGCGCCGCAGTTAGAGTTCTTTTTTTTTTTTTTGACTTGGCCTGCGGTTGTCCTCGGGGACTGAGTAAAGCATCCTCGATCCTTGAGGTTGTTTTTGGCGGAATTTTCGTGCCACGTGACCGTTCGCTCTCTGGCCCTTTTCAAAGGAGTGTATGATGGTGCGTCGAATTCGTCTACGGGGGCCTTTGTTCGTAGACAGTGAATTTTTTTCATACGGCGTGCTTTTTTCCCCGCTTCCAACCAGCCAGACGCTAAGTTCGCGGAGTCTGGAAAAGGCGTCTCGGGCCCCCTCCCTCGAGAGATTATTGAGAACGGCCGACGACCTGCCTTTTCGATGTTTGAAGTGAAGGCCCCCTCGATTCCTTTTCACTTCAAAGGCTTTTGCCCCTGAGCAATGGATGGTTAGCTGCCGGTCTTTGCGGATCGTGGGGAACCCCCTCTTTGTTGAGCATGTGTCCGAACTCGTGCGTGTCATTCACAAACCTTTTCTGCGGACCCTTTTAAAATCGGATTTAACCAGTTTCCTGATTTTGCTGAGACCCCATTCGTTGAAGGGGTCTGACAATATAGTTTGCGTTCCCCTGCAGAAATTTTTTTGTTTGGTGCTTTTTCAACTCCTTTCCGTGACAAAGAGGATTGTCCTTTCCCACCCTCAGCGTGAAACTTTCCTTGTCCCCTGCTGCTTTTTTCTTGTCGAGATCCTCTATCAAAGCACCACCTGACGATTTTTTTCTCGCCGAGGAACTGTTCAGTCCCCCTCTTTTTCGGAGACGAGATCGGCCCATGTTCAACGTCCACCGGTAAGTATGAGTATAAATTTGGCGTTTGACAGAAAGAGGTTCCTGTATGTGAAGGCGGAGTCCCGTACCGACCTCGGAATCATTTACAAGAGCAGCTATTAGATGAGGTCAGTCTCTCGGTGACCCTTGTCCCCACCTGTGCCATAAAACAACAAAAAAAAAAACACCCAACACCCCCCCCCCCCAAAACAACATAGAGGCCATTATGTTAAGATCTCTTCCTCTAGTGTTGTTGGTTTCTTCCTCTCCCGGAACATTTGAATGGCCCCCCTTGCTTTCAGTTTATGTTTTTTTTCACTTGTTTCAAGTGTCCCGAGCGCCCACCCTTCCCGTAGTCAAGCCTAGTTTTGCTCTTAAATGGAGTTGCGGCGGCCTGTTGCAACTACTCACCTCCAATTAAAAGATTGCTTCCCCTAACCAACCTCGAGATCATCTGCCCTCCTTTGCCAAGTCCCGTGTTCTTCGCGTTCTCCGTTGCCGCCCTTTTTTTTTTTAACCGAGACGTCTTCCAAAGAACGTAGTTGTTTTTCCCCCTTTGAGAATTGGGATCTCTTCCATACGAATCTCTATTTAGCAATTTCTTTGCGTTTCTTGGCCATGACTTAATCGTTCTCCGTCACCATTCTCCTTCGAAAGACACACAGTGTTTTCAGTTTTCGCAGAAGCGTTAGAACCTTTCGCTGACTTTTTTTGATCACAATTAATGATGTTCGATGTCTGGCAATTTCCTCCCCTCCAAGGTAGCCTTGAAAAGCGATGAGAAACTCTTCAGTTCTGTTGTCAAACAACGTTTCCGCGAGACCGGGCCTTCACATGTCCTCTCTCCACCCCAAAAAAGCCCTATAAGGTTTTCACCTTTGCTCTTAGTCCTTCATACCCTTCCTGACTCGCTTCGTGTTGCGTTTCAATAAACTCCTCCGTTTGTTTTCTTCCTCGCTCACTTCCCTTTCCCATCCCCTCGCCCGATTTTTTTGTATTATGCCCGTGTCCGTCATAAATCACGCCGTCATTTCAGACTCTTTCTTTGAATGTTAATGTATCCCCCCGCATGCAGAAGGAAAACGTTTCTACTCCTTTTTTGATAGCATCTTCGAATTTCGCCCCATGAGACCCTGAATCGGATCTTTTCCCGCGTACCGAGGAACCTCCGCGTCAAAAAAAACCAACCAGGTTTTTTCCTTTCACTTCGAGTTTCCCCCCCCCTGTCACAAGATTCCAATCCCTTTCGCCCCCATTACCTACTACAGTAAGCTTTTATCGCTGTTGAAGTTTTTCGTTCATAGTCTGCTTGTTTTCGCGCGATTCTTTCCCTCTGGCCCAAAGGGGACTTTAAGCACTTCTCCCTCTTTCCCTCCCCCGTTCTGGGCCCCCACACGGTTTCTTGACTAGTTTTGCTGTTAGCGGGGCCGTTTTCTTATTCCTATTTTCTCCAATCATCCTACAACCTTTGGGTTTGGCTGATTGAACCATGAGTGCTTCCCCATTTAGGACCACGCATAGTGCTTGCGCGTCCTTCTGGAGGCGGCGTTTCGGTTCCAAACCGATGACTCGAAACGGCGCGTACGGCCTCTTTGCTGAGTTTTCTTGGCAAACGCTCTCCCCCTTCCCTTCTGAAGCGCCGCTCATCGCCTCTCCCTCTTTTGAAGTGATTTTCGTCACCACGTATCCCGCTTCCCCCCAACGGTTCTTCGCGAATTGCCTTCCGAGTGAAAGAACCCAGAAGGTGTTGCCCCCCGGATCCCCCCCTTGACGTGGCCCCAGGCGGAATCTTCTTACCCCGGATGACACCCCTGCAAAAACCGGATTTCGCGGGGGGAAACGTTTTTCACATTCACATGCAGCGCTTCACCTGGAGATATTGACGTCACGCTAGAGTTTAAGAACTCACTCGACAGCCCAGTTGGTTCCCCGTGCCCTCCCTAATAGGCTTCTTGACTGGCACCTGAAGGTTACCCGAGGCGCCATCTCCAGCCTTAATCGGTGAAACAGGCATTTTCCCCTGTGATGATTGTTGGTGTTGAGTGTTATTCCTCATCACGAACTGGAACAAGGCATTTTTTTCCTTACCGGGTGGTCTTTTAAAAAGCAGTTCACCCCCCTATTCTCGTCCACCCAACTCGAAGGGGGGTTGGCTGGTTGGCTATCTATGCGTTACCGCGTCCAACTGAGTGTGGGGTCAAGGCAAACCAACAGGTCTAATCTCCACTTACATCCTTAGGGCCTATCCCAACTTCACCCGGTACCGATCCCCCCTTGAGTTCTAAGCTACTTCGTCTGACACAAATCCATACCATTCCTGGTACACCTGACCCCTTCAGGTTGTAGAACTTTCTCCATTATTTTCGACACCGATCCCTCTCCGCACGGTGTTAAGACTGGTCCCGGTCGAAGCAGGGCCCCATACTTATGTTGGCCTTCACCCAGTCAGTGTCAAGCCGAAAGGTGACAGAAACCCGGGAATCAGTCGTAGGTGTACTGCTGGAATCGTAGAAGCGTTCGGACATGCAACAGTTATAGAAACTTTTACAGTTAATTGAGTTGGACCAGTTCAACTCCCCGCTTCGGGTTTCAACAGCTCGGTCACTCTCGCCGCTTCCCGCGCGGTCTTCAGGTTGGACGTTGTACAAGCGGTTTTCCCCAATCTCCACAGGCATGTCTGCAAGACCGTTTCGTCCGGTGCTTCGAGGGGAGGGATAGAGTACAGTGCACAGTCGAGGAGAGAGCGCGCCGCTTGGAATGTCAGCCTTCCCGAGGAGCGTGATGTTACTTGGAACTTCGCTAGACGTAGCATTTTAAAAAGGAAGAAGCACCCAACTCCGAGCCGTTACTGCGGTGACTCCGACCCCTGAACATTTGGGAGACATCAATCTCGGACTGGGACAGACGTAAATTGCAACTATAGGAGCGAAAATTGCCCCCACATGCCTCTGCTGAGACTCTAATGGGTTCAGACCACCACCAAATGTTTTCCGGGTACCAGGAGGGCTAGCTTACGGGTCTCGACTAACTTCTTCCTCTTGCAACCCAATTACCCCCCCCCAATTTTGTTGGAGGATTTACTCGCAGCTGCATGCCCCCCGATATACCTGACGCAGGAAAGACACTCCTACCATCATAGATGCCGTAAAGCTTTTATTCTCCGTAAAAACCGCAAAGCCGACCTCCAGACAGCACGGACCCTCCTCGATTGTTTTCTCAGAATGGGAAGTCCGTGGCTTTAAACAGTGGCTCCATTTTCTGTGGACGTGGAATCCATGAATGCCGGAGTTGTACTAACGCCTGGGGACGGGCGAACCCAGCCGTTTGGCTCACATCGTTATCACTTAGAGAGCCCCATGCCGAGAGTCTTCACACGAACTGTCTTTCCTTGGAGTACTAGCAGGCACGTTCTTTGTCTTTATCCCATTACATGCTGCAACGCTTTAGTTTTTCCTTTCCCGCTCTAGACCTCATGCACGTGAGAGGTAACGTGCCAGAGCCTACATGCTGGACATGTCCGCGGAGCCGCCGCTTCGTTAGCCCCTCTTAGATTGTGAAGCAATATGACTGCCGTCCTTGCCCCCTAGTCACAATTGCCATGTGCGTTCGCTCGTGCCTTGTTGCATCGTACCTATTTAGTCTCCTCAGTAGAATCTTTTTTACCTCTGTCAGCTTCGAACAGGCGAGAATTCTTTTATATGGACGATGGACCCCCATTAGCGTATCGGAACTTTGGGGTGATGACCAACACGTAGTAATATGGTAGCGCCATATGCATGTCTGCGTTTACTTGACGTGTGACAACTTTGTCGTCCTTGAAAGTTGACTCCTTAAATTCCCCAGTTTTTTCTGTGTCACTCTATGAATGACTTATGACGGGACGGTTACTACAAATCTTCTAGTATACGAAACAAAGACCTACGGGTAGCGGCGTTTTATAAGCTGCATGCGGCACTAAGCAGAGAGATCTATTTTCTCACGACACAGTAAATGGACATTAGCCAGTCGCTGGTGAGGAATCCGCGCAACTACATCGGCAGTACGAATCGCCGGGATGGCTGCCATGATCAGATGCGGAGGGTAAGGGACACGAAGATTGACAAGGTGACAAACGGAACAGAGTGGTAGTCTTGTGGCCGCTTCGTAGAACATTTGTAGGCGCGTATGACGACCGGTAGTTGTATTGGGATTTATTTGTGGGGGCAACAACACTCGTGTTTGCCGTAAGTTTTCAGAACCCGAGCAGTTTCCCCAGTCAAAGCCACCTTTTCTTGCGTGACATTGGCCAGCGGCGAACCCCCAGCAATTTTCTTTTTCTCCCTACATTCGCGGAATGATGTCTGCCCTTCCTTTCCTTCTGACCCTTCTCAACGATCGGGTTGCTTCCCGTCGCACCAAGCATTTCTTTTCCTGTCCCCCCAAAGCCCCCACTCAACGTGACAATTTTTTTCCCTCATTTCTCTTGTCGGAATTGTCAAACGATCCATCTTCACAGACCCCCCTTTCACTTTTACTTTTGCGCTCCCCGATTATCACGAGTGGAAAGATCTTGGCCTTCTTTCCCCCCCTTTTCAATCGGATGATATTCAGTCCACTGAGTTTTACGCAAATCTTTTCCCTTTTTTTTTACGGATGCAGCGTCTCTCTCCGCGACTCTCCCTTATTTACCTTTACTCTTTTGTTCGGCCCTCCCTCCTGTTTTTCCACTTTCCAACATGTAACTTAAAGAGACTGTTTTTATTCTTCTCTTTTCTCCTCCGTTGGTGTGGTTGAGTTTCCTTACTTTCCCTCTGCCCTTGCTCATTATGGAGCACATGTTTCCCCTTCCCTCTCTCCCCCCTCTCTCAGCCTTTTTTGCTGGGATTCCGTATTCCTGGCAGGCTTCTCCTTCCCCTCCCACGGAACAGATTTAACGCCTATCGCCCCTCTCCATTTTCCGTTTTGATTTTTTTACATATTTGAATGAGATTTTTCTAATTGACCCCTCTTTTTAGCTCCTATTTCGTTCAAAAGCTATGTTTTTATTGACTCGCTCCAATTTTCTCTCTCAATCAAAGCCTTACTGATTGTCCAGAAAGTTTCTTTGCTTTGGCTTCATATTGTTTTTTCCCCCCATCTCTTTCCGCCCACTGAAACCGTAGGCAGTTTTCCTCAGGAAGGCTGACACGCTTCCTTTCAGTGTTTAGCTCCTTGATTGGTAACCTCAGATTTCCCCCTTCTCACTAAACGGTGGCCCAATTGTTGACATTGGAGTTCGTTCCACCTTCTAACCCCCTTCTTTTTTTTGGAAACCCCACGATAAGCCTCTCCTTAGCCCCACTCGTCCGTTCGTCCCCCCAAGAACATTGGAGCAGTTGTCATGTCATACGGCGGGAATTCACTTCCCATAGCTAATCTCCCTCCTCTTCGTCATTCCTGTTCTAAATCTCCTCGGCGTGCATTTCCTCTCGACCCCTTTACCGAACCTAATCTGTCCCAAGCGAGTGTTCCCTTCTTCTCGTGTTTCAGCCCTGAAATAAGAAGTCTTTTTTCCAGTTCTCATGGCTGGAGGGCACGAAGGTTCAATTTGGCACCGCCACCCCCTGGGAAGTACCCAAGTGAAAAGTTTCGTCCATCGCTTTCCAACCCACGCCGATTTAAGTCATGAACCTCACGGTCAGCGCAGAAGTCGTTCCCCTTCTTTTCCCTCTCCCCAACACCACCACCACCACCTCCTTTCCCTCGCTTATGCCCCACTTTTTTTCCTTTACCCTATAACCTTTTTTTTCCTCTTCGCGCCATGAACTATAATGAGGATCTTTCCCTCCTCACTTCGCGTCCTCGATGCTTGTTCCTCTGGATTAGTTCTTGTTGCCACCCTTTTCAGGGAATTTTTTAAGCTGTTCTCCCTGTTCCCTGGGCCCCCGTTAAAAGGATTATCTATTGGAATTCGAGCCTTCTTGTTAGTCGGGCCGCTGTTATTTATTGAAGCCTCCTTTCCCTCTCTCTGCCCTCCCTACCTTTTTGCTTGATTCCCCAAGACTGACACGTTTTTTTGGTAGAATTAAAGTTCCTGGTTGAGCGTTTCTTTTTCGGTCCTGCATAGACAAGTTGACCCATACCCCCCCTCTTCTCTACCCGGCTCTGTAACCGCCTATTCTTGATTTCTTCCACTTGGACCCCGGAGATTTGGTTTAAAATTACCCTTCTTGGCGCCCGAAACCGTCTTTCCCCGTCAGCGGCACGGATTCTCCTTTAACTCCCCCTGATCTCTTCTCCGTCAAAGGGTTCCGCAGCGCTGTTCCTTGTCCCAAGAAAAGCAGCTTTTTTTGAGGCCCCCCAATTTGAAGCGCACACCCCCTTTCCGCGCGATTTCGGTTAGGTCCCAACTTCTTTTTTTTTTTGCAAACGTTGGTAACGAGGACAGCCCACTTCCCGCTTGGCGATATGACGTCCGAGTTCTATATTTCGCACGACGCCTAGTATATTTTGGCTTCCCTGTCTCCCCCCTCTATTGCCCTTTCTATGCTCAATTTTTTTGCCCCTCGGCCTACATGCCCCCCGGAACAGTTTCACTTGATCGACTCTCTTTTTTTCGTTCTCGATGGTCATCGCTTTCCCTTGTTTGTTTTCCCTTTTTTCCCTCTCCCCACACGGTTTTCCTTCTTACTCCTCTTTTTGTTTAGGATTAGGTCTTTCCTTGCTGTTGAGACCCCTTCCTTTCCTGCATTTCCAGATCGTTCCTCGATTCAGAGCAAACTTTGTTTCATCCTTTTCGTCGATGCACTTGACCATTTCTTTGAATTGCTGATTCCGTGTCCTTCTTCCCCCCCTCCCTCCCCCTCCTTGCCGCGAAGGTTTAAGACCATCCTTCGTCTCTTTCTGTCTCTATCGTGGACGTTAAATATCGCCATCAAGACAAAACCCTGTCTGTAGGCTTCACCGTTCCACGCGCGCATCCGTTTTTCAAGACGGTCTTTTGATCGCTCCTTCATCTCCTTTCCCATTTTTGGCTGGTGTTTCCCCCTCTGAGAGGTTTTTCCTGACCCCCTCCTTCTTTTCCCCAGCCTTTTCCTTTTTTTAGTGACTAGTTCTGAATTAAGTAAGTGATCTGTTTTCTTTCTTCCTTCGGCACGACGGGCAAGTGTCTCGCGTTGCCCAGGTCCTCTTCCCTCTTCGCGTTTACCTCGTTCCTTCGTTCTGTTGACCTCAACCTTCGGACGCCATCTTTGAGACCCCCTCTTCCTGAACCCTATCGACCTTCCCACTTTGCGGGAAATTTTTAACCCCAATCCTCCCCCCCCCTTAGGATGATGGTTAGAGAGCGGAAGACAAGGTGCCCCCAGCCACCCATCGTCCCGTCGTTAACACTCAAGCGGCGCTTTTTTCCCCCAGATTCTCCCCGTTTTTTCGGTGGTTCCCCCCCCCTTCCAGTGGAGAGAATGCTCCGGGGACCCATTTCCTGGTCTTCCACTCCCTAGCGTTCCCCGCATCGATGGACGCGAGAATTTTGCAGCCCGAATCCACTGTTCTCTCTCTTCTGGGCGCGCATCTTTTTCACTGCGTCTTTGGCTCCATTGCACCAATTTCATAGTCTCCTTTGGTTTTTTTTTGTTCAGAGGGTACTTCTTTGACAACGGTACCGGAGCGCACTTCGAGGGTTGATCGGAGAACTCTTTTTCTACGGTTCCTTTGCGGTTCCTCTCTTTAAAGTTCCCATTCCGCGTCCTTCAATCGCTATTTCCTCCCAACCTGAATACGACATTCCCCTTTGTTCTGGAAATTGATCTTCCCTTCCCTTTTTTTTTAGATTATGAGAACTTCAATGGCCGCAACTGCGGCGTTCTTCCTGTATCTCTGTAGGAATGCACTTCCTCTTCAACTTTGCCCATGCTTTCCCCAGGTATTTTCGATCCTTCCCTTTCTTTTTGAGCGACGGTTTCTTTGTTCCAACCCAAAGTGTCGCATTTTTTCCTACCTCGCTTGTAAGTTAAAGAAACCCCTTTTTCGTTTTTGTCCCTTTCCCTCGGCGAACCTTGCCCTTTTTGATTTTTCCTTACCCATTCGCTGGACCTTTTCTGTCATCCTCTTCCTGCACAACTTTAACTTTGTTCTTGGAGTCCGAGAATTGGACGGCCAAGAGGATCCGGGCCCAAACTTCCAGCGTGAACATTTCGTGCATTTCTCTCTTTTTATGTCTCTTCATCATCTTTCTCTCAAGCACCACACATGCCGTTTTTTTGGCACTTCATCGCTCCCGAAACGCAGTTCTTCGTTCCTCTCTTCAATGTTTCAAAAGAATCGGAAGAGGATTTCCTAGAACACTTTCCCCTTAAATGTCCTGGAGGACTTTTTTTCCCCCACCCCCCCCCCCTGAGCCCATGCCAGTAGGCGGAATCCTTCTCTTCTCTTTCAGGAGTAGTTGCCCCGACCAACCATGATTTCTCCCAAATGAGCCAGGTCCTTCTGTTC
>Ga0179593_1372882_pt1 | contig 13722 bp, 17 predicted proteins | sample CZODoug2_1_08_16_FD_185931 | JGI IMG/M metagenome (GOLD analysis project Ga0179593, IMG submission 185931) | Vadose zone soil fungal communities from Angelo Coast Range Reserve, California, USA - CZODoug2_1_08_16fungal (PacBio error correction) | ecosystem: Environmental > Terrestrial > Soil >... | reverse complement strand
GTTACCGGTACCTTTTCTTCCCAACCCCCCGAAACGCCCCTCATTATATCGAGATCAGGCCTTCCCCCGGCGAGTTCCTACCTCGTCGTTGTCCGGCAACTGCCGTTAAGTGCCTTTTTTTTCCTGCAAAACCCGTCAACTTTTTATTGACAGTGAGCCTGATTGTTGTTTTTCTTTGTCACCGCAAAAAAAAGCACTATCCATAAGACATCTTTTTCAATAACCTCCCCCCCTCTTATCCCCGAGAACCCTCGATGAATAACCCCCCCCCCAAAGAAGCATGACCCTCCCCTCTCTTCATTAACAACCTCCCCTTTATCAATCTAGAGACGCAGATGAGACCTTTTTTACACAAGATACAATCCCGGTATAGTTAGCTGGTCAGACCCCCCCCCCCCGCGACTTCTTGTCCCCCAGCGCATAGTTCTCGTCACTTAAAGTTTGAAGAACACTGGTCCAAAGGTCTTTTTACCGCCCGCACACCCCGTCACATCCCCATTCCCCCCCTTCCGAAAGCCGTTTCCGTTCCCGTCTCAGAGAATCGTATCTACTCCTCTTATCATCAAAACGCACGTGCTGTCCATCCGTCGTTTCATAGAAAATGGGTCCCCCCTCATTGAAACACTTTCCCCCCAACCATGTTCTATCCAACCCTTTTTGAATCTCGTCAAGAGATCAAATCATGTCCTCCCCATGTCTCAAGGCAGAGCCTTCTAATAAAACGCGACCCAGACTACCAGCCTATCTCCTCCTCGAAGGAGACTCCCCCAGTGGTGTGGAAGAATAGATTTTCTCCATGGTAAAAGATTGTTCGCCCGCAGTAAACTGAAAGGCACCAGATCATGTTTTGACTTGATACGCGTCCGGCGTCTCATCTATCCTTTTTTTTCCTTGTTGAACCCTATCCACAAGTTATTTTTTCTGTTGACTATTTGCTAGTACTTTAGTCTTGTACTTCAGGCTATGGGATTTATCCCTCCCCCTTTTTTTCTCACGCATATTGATCCTCCCCCAAGTCGCCATAGCGCGTTAATTTGTTCTCGACTCCCCCCCCCCCCCCCCCCTTAACCGCCAAGTCCATTTCCTCCTCGTAGGCAGCCGGTAACAGGCCCCATCCGCCTTGACCGAACTATTTCCCAGAATTCAATCCCCCCCCCTCCCCTTCAATCTACACGGTTGAGAGGATCTTTCCCACCGAAAAATACTTAAGTAAAAAAGTTTTCAAAAGTAACCTCTCCCCCAGGCCCCTCTCCTCGCGATCCACATTAACGCATGTACCGGTCTCTAGAAGTATGTATGCCCTTCCTGTTCCCCTTTCTTCCCTATAACCGCCAGTAGGATTAAGAATCTGGAATTCACCCTCCAAATAGAAGGACTACTCTCCTCCTAGTCAGCGTCATAGTCCCATCTTACTCTCTCTCATCATAACGACCCCCTGTGAGGGTACTTAAACCCCCTTCCTCTTACAGTGGTTTCCACCCTTCCCCCCCACGTATAGACCCGCCTTCCTGGATGGTTTCTCTCACTTATTGACAGGTTCCTTCCCTCCGGTAATTTTACAACTTTCTAAACCCTTTTTTCTTTTGGAGCACAGTGATTTTCCCACGGACGCTTCTCGCTCGAAGCGCGCCTCTCATTTTTTTTATCTTTGAAATTTCTTCTTTTTCTTCCTTATATCCGTTTTCAATTTTGTTTAACCCCCTCTTTTGAAAAGAGCATTACTGCCTTTTGACATTGACTCACTACCATTTTAACCTTTGCAAATATCAAAAAATGTCCCCCTTTCTCCTACCACTTTTAAAGTGAAAGTCCCATCTGTTAATTTCTGTTATTATTAAAACATCCCCCCACCGTGCTGTAAGCACTTATCCAGTAATCCACCTAAGACCTCCCACTTTTTGAGGACTCGCAGTGTCGTTTCCACCTTTAGTACCTACGAAAATTTCACCGCATACCCCCCTTTTCTTCTTCCCCGTTTAACGATCCATGCAGCCAGTATTCAATTCTCCTATCCTCCAGACCGAGAGCATCCCATTCAAGAAAAGTCCATCTTTTTCATAAGCAAGAGATCCGCCGGCTGGACATACGAATTTTCTCTCAACGGGCCCCGTCATCCCATTTTCTCCCCGAAGAGTAACTCTTACAAAACCCCCTTCCCCTTGCTCGAACGAGTATTTTCCCCCCACGACACACTACCCAGGTCTTCCTTCTCCGCCCTACTTTAAATTCAGTCCTGCTTCCTGAGAGAGAAGATCGCCCGAAGTTATCACCCAACATCCCTTTCTCTTCCCTTATAGAACCGCCCCGTCATTCCCCCATAAAGGGTTAAGAAGGTTCTTTGAACTCCCCCTTTTTCCAGGACTGCTCCAGACCCTGATCGTTCTCCCGATCCAAGGTCTTCTTTTCCCCCCCTCTTCCCCCCAAAACACGACCGAGATTCAATGAGATCTCCCTACCTGCCCGTCGTCGTTGCCTGACCTCAGTTCGGCCTGTCTCTATCTGTTTTACTGTGAATCGAGCCGCTCTCCCCGTCATTTCCAAGAAACGACCCTTCCTCTGAAGTATGACTGTTCACAGCAACTTCATCTTAAAAAATCAACTTCGTAAGTCTCCTTTTTCTTTTTTTCAATTGCAGCGACCGCAGACATACCCTGCCCCCCAACAAACCCCCCCCCTGCTGCAGATATACGCCCTTCCCTCCCAATATATATATCTTCTCCTCTACGTTGTTGTTGTCGGATTTTTGTTTTATCGTAGTCTTTGTCCCCCCATTGGTGGACAGGTGGGGCAGGTATTCTTTTCTTCGTTCCGTTAAAGTGAGTCTGTAGCAGACGTTATGTTTTCCGCGATTGACGAAGATCACTCAATGGACCCCTCATCCTTCATAGTATCTTGTATTGGCATGATGGCTCTCGTCCAGTTCTTTTCTCTGCACATAATCAAGTTCCCGTTTAAAGAACTGACGATACTCCCTTCTGTTAGTCGTGCAGTTAGGGTCGATTCCTATCTTCTGTTTGTTTCCCTTTTTTAAGGGAATCAGTGGTCTGTTTCTCCCCCTTTTCCCTTCGGAGAAAGGAATTAATGGGGCAAAAGTTTTTTTCCGGAATCGATACCATGTCTGCTCCTGTTTCAGCGACGTCTGGGACGATGTCCTTCCCTTGTTCTGATGGTTGGATGCCCTTTTCTATGTCGGCTACTGGGACTCATGAGCTTTCTTCTTTTTTTTTTTGATCAAAGACCAAGCCGGTTGGTGGCGTTGGGGATCCGCTCCCCGTCTAAGGGGTTTGGACGAGCTTTTTTCACACCTTGGGTTCTCGCGTTGTAAGTCCGCGGCGCGCATACAGTGACTTTTTCATCTTCTTTTTTCTCGTCTTTGGGCTGTTATTCGGTATCAGGGGTTTCTTTTTCTTTCCTGGTAGGTCGGATACGGTTATTTTTCTCTTGCTGGCCCGTGTAATCCGAACAGTTGCTCGATTTATGGTCTTGCAGGCGATGAAGTTTACACCTCCCCTCCTCGCTTCCCCCTTTTCGTTGCGACTTTTATTTTTTTTTATGCGTTCGGCTCGGGGAATACTTCGTACCACCTTCCCCCCTTTTCTGGAAGCTGCACGGACGTACCTTACTCGGGAGAAGGTGCGGTGTGGTATTTTCCCCCGATCTTCCCCCCCCCTTTGTTGTATAAATGTCCCCTAAGTTACCCCCTTTCATTGTAGTTTTACCACGGGGGACGAGCCACAGTCTTTGTCCCCCCCCCTACAGATTAAAACAACCCTGACTCTCTTGGCTTTTCCTCGGCCCTCTCTTCCTCTGCCCTGTGAGCTGTGGCACGCCTTCCCCCCTTTTCCCTTTTTTTCACCGTACCTCGGAAGGCCTATGGCAATGTCCCCCTGTCTTCCCCGCAGCAGTGCTTCCCCCTCGTGTTTTTTCCCCTTTTGGGGCGTTGCAGGCTGGGCCGGCGTGGCCACGTTAACGACAATTTTGCTTGGATGATCTGTCCCCTCGACTTGTACGATACTTTCTCTCTTTTTTTCGAGTCCCCGGATGGCTCGCATTTTTCCTTTTTTTTCGCCTGGAGGGGATATGGGATGCTTGAATTTCAATTTGTTTTCCGTCGTAGCGGGGATGTGGATCAAGCTGGACTTCTTTTTTCGAGTTTTTCCTTCCCGTGGCAAGCGTCGTGACTTCTTTCTCTACAGGGTTCTGTCGCCGACTGTCCCCCCCCTGATAGTGATTGCCGTGTCGGCGTGAGACCCACTTTTTCCCAGTTCACATTCTCTTCTTCATGTTACCGGAGGCTAAGATCTGTTTTCCTTTCCCTTTTGCGTTATTTTCCTAAGTCCTGTTTTTCCCCTTCAACTCTCGATTCTTTTTCCTTTCCCAGTGTTCCCACCCCCTGGTTGAGTCGAGCATCATCCATCGCCTGATCTTTTTCTTTCGCTGGATCAAATCCGCCTCCCTTTGACCGATATTTTTTTTTTCCCTTCCCCAGTCTGCCTGAGCCTTCAGGGTACACTTCTTGCGTTTGCCCTTCTGGGATAAAGCTGGGTCATTATTCCAATCCTTCCCCTCCCCCCGGTAGTTGAGATTCTTTGGTCTTAGGAGAAGGATATGGATGGTCTTTTTTTTTTTTTTTTTTTTGTTGGTTGATTTTTCCTGTCGTAGGGACCTTTTGCCGACATTATTTCCCCTTTCTCTCGGGCGACGCTATCCATCTTTGTATAGGGAACGGTGTTGTATTCACCCTAAGTTTGGCATCCTATTGGGCCTCCCCCCCCTTGTGATGTCCCTCCCTATACCTGAAAGGTTGTTTTTCTGGGTCTTTTCGATCTTTTAGAGGCTGGAGGGTTGGAAGAATACGGGGCTCTTTTCTTCCTGTTGAAGGAGGAGGTGTCAGCTTTCTGCTTTTTGCGCATCTTTCGAACAACATGTCCCCCTCTATTCGCGCGCCTCCGTGTTTTCCCCGCCGTTGTTTCATTTTTGTTTCTCTGGTTATTCCTTTTTGCTCCTCGATTAGCAATCCTTGTTTTGAGATGTGAAAAGCACCTGGGATAGGTTGTACATGGCGGGTCTTATTCTTTATTTTCGTGGGGAGATGGGTTTAACTTTAGCACCGCGGAGATCGGCGAGTTCTGAGTGGATAGGATTTGTAGGTGAACTGAGACACCCTGCCCCCCCATCGGGCGATTTTTTGTAGCAGATCCCACCTGGATTAATTTCCATCTCCCCCCCGGCGCCGTTTCATGTAGGGAGTAATCTCCTAGGGGGAACTGTGCTGTTACTGTTGCTCATATTATCTTTAATCCCAGTTTTTATCTAGAGCATCCCCCCCCGTCCCCGGCGAACCTTCCCCTAACCTATATTACCCCCTCCCTTTTTTCCGGAGATTTCCCCCCCAATGCACTCCTACAAATTTTTTTTAATTGGAGGGCTTCCCCCAAAACCCTTTCCCCCCCTCCGAAATCATTGAGATTTCAGGTTTCTTTTTCCTCCTTCAAAGAACAAACCCGCCCTCCCGCCCCTCCCTCCCGCAGCTTTTTCTCTTTCACGGTCCCGCTTCCCCCCCCTAACAATTCCCTGTCCTCTCCTTCCTTTTCTCCACCAACCTTCTTTCCCCTCCTCCCCTTGCTCAGGGTCCCCTCACGATCTCATCTTAGATTTTGCGATTCCTTCATTCCCCATACACCTTTGGTGCGCTGATTTTTCCTTCCCCCCTTCTCCCCCCATGAGACCCCTCGTATTCGTTTGAATTTTTCTCGACCGGGCGGCCTCACCAACGCCGCCCGCCCCTACTACTTACACCCCTTTTTTTCCCTTTTTCAGGAAGAGAAAAGGATAATTTTTTTTCTTACCAGCTCCCTCTTAGCTACGAACAGCTCGAGTCGCCTCCCTTCCCCCCCTGACGCTGTAAATCTTTGGAATCCTTTCGTCCGATTCAGCGGCCACGGACAAACCTGTGTCCCCCCCAATGCTGCCCCGCGTCGTCAACGCCTTCCCCTTTACTCACAAGTTAGACTTCCTCCCCTCCAAAACAACGTTTTTTTCCCACCACTCACCGACGACCCTCTCTTCTTGAAATCGTTCCCCTACCTGTGCGTTTTCCGTCCTCTTATGTAGTTGTCCCCCCAGCTTTTCTCCCCTCTTCCAATTATTTCAAACGCAATCTCCCGCTCTCGCGTCCTGAAGGTTTGTCCTTTTTATTAACTCCCTACGTTCGTTCAGTTGTTTTCCCCCCCTCGCAGGGAGTCCCCCGGCGTGATCTGTAGAAATCCCCCCCGTCCTTTCGTCACCCTACAAAAAGTAGGCACGCTTCCTTCTACCGTGAAGATTTCCCAATCCCAGCCAAAGCTTCCCCGAGTCTTCCCCCCTTACAGAAAAAGATCCCAGACCCTCCCTCTTTTCCTTAATGCCTGCACTTTTTTTACACTAATCTAGTTCTTTTCTTCTTCCCGCATTTCCAAGAAAAAGAGTCCAAGCGCACCGAATCCACCCCCGCGCCCCCCCTCCTTCGCCAAGGGAGTGATCACATCAACGGCCGACGACCTTGTTCGCTCGTCGAGGAAAATTCAATCGCGTCCCACTTTTTTTTCCCCCTACCTCTTGAGGACAGGACCCCCCCTCTTGCCCCCCTGTCGCTTAAAAGTAAACGCCCTTAAGCTTCGATTGCTCTCCGTATATCAGAGGGTCTTCTTTCTATAAATGAAGCCTACCCTTTAGTGAGTCACTCTTCCTCCCCCACTTCCCCCAGACCATCCCCCAGCCTCCTCGCCCCTCCCCTCCCCCTTGGCTTGGGAGTTACAACATTACTTTGACATTGCCGCTATTGTCTCTTAATACGGAGGGTCCCTTTTTTTTTTCCCCTGAGGCACCCCCTTTTGGAACTATCTCTGCAGCCACATTGAATTTTCCGCCTATTTATGAAGAAAGCAACTATGTGTTTATCTGTTGTAAAATATGTGGTCTGTTCTCCCCCCGTGTTATCCGGCCTGCCGAGTGGCGCCCCTTTTTTTTGGGGTGAGTACGCTTTTTACAAACCTTGAACCTTACCCTTTCCCTTTCCTGTTACCCCCATGCCGACAAATTCTATCCCCCTTCTGTCCTTTCAACCTGACTCTCTTTGAGCCCACCCAAAATTACCAGAGTCCCTCCCTTCTTCTTTTTTTTTAACCTTATTCCCACTCCGCCCCCTGCCACGTGAGATGTTCCTCCAAGTGTCGTTTTAACCCTCCTCTCCCTAAATCCCCCAAGTCAACAGCCCTCTCCCCACTGCGGCCCTTTGCGAAGCCCGATCTCATTTGCACCAAGGAGAATAAGTCCCCTTTGCAACCTGTTCACCCCCCCTGCTTTTCCCCCCCCCATTAGAGAAATCCGCCCTTCTTCTCGAGGCTGAGCCCCCCTGAATTTTTCCCCATTATTAACCCTTTTTTTTCTTTTCCCCCATTTCCCCAACCGAGATCATCTGCAGCCCCCCCCTTCAGTGATCGCCCGCTGATCGTTCCCCCCCCCCCCCCCCCCTCCCCCCGGTTCTGTCTCTGAAACACGCAACTCCTTTGACCAGCTCGCGCTCCCTCGAGACGTCATCATCCCCCCGCTACGGATAGCCCCCCCTTATATGGACAAGCAGCGCCCTCCGCCCTTTCCACTGCACCCCAGGGTTACCAAGCATGGATAGCGTCTTCGCCCCCCTTGGCTTCCACGGCTGGCTAAATTTCCTTGCCCCTTTTTTTTTTAGACCCAGAGCCCCACCCCCCCCACCCTGATTTATAAACCCTTCCCCCTCCCAACCAAACTGGCCATCAGCTAGAAAGCCGAAGATCGCCCCCTAACAGAATTAACCGTGGCGCTGAATTCTTTCTGAAGCTTTTCCCGCTGCACCTTCCCAGTCCCAACGGAATCGGTACATCCATTGAGCCGATCCCAATTTTTTTTGACCGCCTGAGGAGTTTGTTTTTCCCTTCTTTACCCACACGTACAACAGGATTCCCCCCCTTCTTCCCTTTGCGGAGCAGATCCTGACCCCTTTCCCCGCAGACGCCCCCTACACACACCCATGGCCCCACTGGGCGCACCGTTCTTAAGCGACCACTTAAATATATCTCCCTTTCATTCCCCTTTTTTTTTTCAGAGTAGTGGGATAGTTTTCCTTCACCCCCCCTGTTGGAAATGGTTTTTTTTCCCTGTTATTTCTTGGTCTTTCCTTGTTCCGTGATCTGAGATTTTTGCGCCCCAAACCTCTACTTATGTAGTCATGTTTTTTCTGCTCTTGCGTAATGTGCACCCCCCTTTTCCCCCTGACTTGCTGATACTGAGAATTTCGTTGGACTTTTCCCCTTTGGCGAAGGGAGATTTCCTCTGGCGATCCTCCGTCCGACGCTTATTGCAGACGCCTTCGTCTCCCTCCAAAGTTGCTTTTTTTCCTTATAGCTGGTTTTTGGTGTGGGACACTTAGATAAATGTGTTTGTTTTTGGTCTCTGGTCGTAGACCAACATGGTCCCGCTTTGATTCTTTTCAGTGCATGGTTTTTCTTTGGAGGACCGGCAATGCTAGCCCCTTTCCCCCCTTTTCGTTTCCCAGTCCTGAGGTTGGCCTCTTTCTATACTGGTGTTTTTCCTTGATGGTGGAGGGATGGATTGGATTTTTCGACTTTTGCGATGGTCGATCCTGCCTGAATCTTGCTTCTTTTATCTGGGGCAGATCAAGAAGAATTTAGGTGGATTGTGGGGGGGACGATCCTCTTCTGAACGGCTATAAGGGGTGGGTTTCATTTCTCTGGACGTTCGGTTTTTCAATCCCTGGCTCTCCTTTTTTGAACTGGGAAACGTTAGGCTTCCTGATTCAGCCGTCGTGAGGATGGTGGCTTTTTCTGTATGACGTTAGTTCGTGGGGAGTTATCCTTCCGAGCCCTTAGCGTTGAGGATAGGGTCTGAGATTCGGAGGTCGCGGTTTGCTTTTTCGAAGTGAGGAAGATGATTTTTGACATTGATGGGATTTCCAGCGATGGTTACCCGTCTCTGAGGCGGCCTTCCGCCCCTTGGCTCTTGGCGGATGGTCTGATGCTCCTTCTCTGGAGGAGGAGGGTTTCTCCTCGGTATTCCCCCAGGATCTGTTCCGTAAAAGTGGAAGCGTGCTTTCTCCCTTGGTGATTTTGCGGAGCTTTCTTTTTTGGTGTCACTTTGTACCATTGTCTCCTTTCCCCCTCGAAAAGATTCCTACCCCCGTGATTCCCAACCCCGAGAAGAGGATAGTTTCCCCCCCGATCAACAGCAACCCCCTGAGTTCTTGGATTTCCTCTGCGTGCCTCCTTCTTCTTCTTTCCAGCTGGGATGAATCTCGTACCCATACCGTTCTCCGCCTCCGGTGGTACCATTCCCCCTGGGGCCGATTAAAGTCAGCAGGGGCCCCTCCCCCCCCCCCTGCAAGTGGCGAGAAAGAATCGTCTTATTTCCCTTCGCTTGGTGCTTTTTTTTTTGACTTTCTTCGTGCAGGGAGGTTTTCCCTCAGATTGGTTCGTAAGGGAGGATGACCCTCGTTTTCCCCCTTTCACCCCAGATGAAGCTTTACTGATCTTTTGCTAGCGAGGTTCTAGGTGACTCTCCTCCTGAGGGAGCAGGCTTTTTTTGCAGTTGTAGCAGACTTGCTTTTCCGGTGAATGATTGAATTTGCATCTTCCGGTGATTCCCTTTTTTCTTTTATTATTTTCTGTTTCCCCCTCGGTGCGACGTCTGTTTTCCTGCTGGTGTTTTCTTCCAGGGTGGTTTCTCGGAGGCTAAAGGGTTCTTGTGTTTTCTCTTCCTTTCACTCACGAGATTTGCGTTCCCTTTCCTTGACATTCTTCACCTTCGTCCCCCCCCATTGTCCTTACAGGAGGCTCACCGTTACCTCTTTTTTTCCTTTTGGCGGGTATTTGGGTTGTCCTTTCTTAGAAAGGAACTGCCGATGGCGTTGTTTGAGTTGAAGTTCAAGATTGGTTTTTTCCCCTTGAGTTCGTCTTTTATAATTTTAGTTCCTGAAACCTCTTCGAGGAACAAAAAACCAGTCCAACGGGGAGTTGGGCGCCAGTTCCCGGACCCTGTATAAGCAGCCTGCTCTTCCCCTCCGTGTCTGAATCTTCCCCTCCACGGAAGTTCCCGCTACCCCCCCAATGGGGAAACGTTACAATATCTGACCCGGTTCCCCCCATTTATTTTTTTTTTTATTTTTTATTGTTGCGATGCTGCGGCGGCTACGTTCCGTTTGCGGGATTTAGGGTGTTTCGGGGTTTGGTATTGCCGTTAATGTCCTCAATGTTTTCCTTCAGGTTCTCGGGGCCGCCCCCGTTATCTCTTTTTTTATCACATGGGGTGGTCCCTTTTCGGGCTACCCCATAAGCTGTACTTTCCCGAGTTTTGAGGCGGAGTGATCTTTTCCTTCCCCGACGAGAGGAGCGTTATTCATCGCCTGTGAGCCCCTATTTCCCTGTGGACCCTTTAGGTTTCTATTGTGAGGATTCCTTATTGATTTCCTCCATAGGTCTTTCCACCCCTTGAGGAGTCCTGGCGCAGGCGCTGTGTGAGGCCCCATTTCGGCACGTGCATCCTGACAGGTGGTCCCCCATCTTGTCCTCCTTTCCTCTGAGGATATAGATTTTCTCCATCTTGTTTGGAGCAAAGTCTTCCCGGGTTATCCGCTCTGCGGTATTTAAGTTGGAATTTTCTTGGTTCTCTTTGGTTGGCGTGAATCGCAGTGTTCTTGTGAAGCAGGAGCTTCGGCGCCAATCTCTTCTTTTTTTTGTGTTTCGCTCACCGGCATGATAAATTTCGAGCGCTTTTTCCCTTAGATGTTTTCCCCTTTCAAAATTTCTCCCTGTTCCCTCTCCTTTTTTTCAATGCTAAGGTTGACCTTTGAGCGTATAGCCCCAGGGGTTTAGATTTCCTTTTGGTCAAAGGGGGTATGCATCTTCTACCCCCTACCGTTGGTTTGAGTTTTCTCCTACCCCCCCGATACCAGAGAACCCCCTCCACCCCCCTTTGCTCTTGAATATTCGAAATTGACCAGTCGCACCAGATCGAAGTGCGGCCCCTTTGACTAGAACAGGTTTTTTTGGCTTTCAACCTCGAACCAATTCTATTGGTTGTCAGAAAGACACCCACAGCCTCCCTTCCGGTTCGAAGAACCCTTACCCCCCCACTCCCTCGCTTCGACAGCGCCCACAATTCCCCCTTCCCCCCCCCCTCCAACCTCCAAAGCACACCCTCTCATAAAAAAAGAGCACTGCTTCCGAGCCAAACCTGAGTTCAAAGCATGCCCTCCGCACGTTCCCCCCCCCTTCTCACAACCCCTTCAGGACTTTACTTTTTTGGCGCATTGGAAGCCAAAACCCCCGCGCCATCTTAGCAGTGAGTTTATCAGGCTTTGGCGACAAGGAGAAGCTCACCCCCTTTGAATGACCCTCCCATTCCCCAAAGTAAGGCCCTCGTCACCGGATTCTCCCTCTCGATCGAGAAAAGACTCGACCTCCTGTCCTACACCCCCGTCCAGTGTCAGGTACCTTTCCCTGTTCTTGTTTCGCCCTTTCCTAAAACTTACAACCCCCTTTTCCTTCCAAAAGCTGCATGTCCCGATTTACGACAGTCCAAATGTCGACCCATTGTTCGCGCAGAACGAAGCCACCAACCCCTTCCCCTCCCCACGCCCCCTCCACCTTAACTAAGAATCCAAAGACGGCCCTCTTTTCCCGAGTGCCAGCCTTTCCTCTTCTCTCCAGGTTCCCCCTGCATTTTCAGAGAGCGGTCTTGCAAAAAGCCTTCCGACAGCTCACCTCTCCCTCATCACGGCCTCCTGGTATTTTTTGAAAAAATCTAGTCCCCCATACCCTTGGGTAAGTGTTTCTTTTTTCTACTGACGACCCTTTCCCCCTTATTTGGCCTCTGATTGAAAAAAATTGCAATCACCAGTTTCAACGCCAACTCCTACTCGTAATGTAGACTTTCTTGACACCACCCCCCCCCCCCCATACCTCGCAATTGAAACCCCCCCCGCTCGGTGAGGAATAAAATTACCCCCCTATAAATTTGCCCCCTTCCAAAGAATGTCCCCCTCCGCATTACAGGAATCTCGCGTTGCCCTGTGCTCTACAATGATCCAACCCCCCCGGTCTCAGATATTACCATTGCCCCCCCCTTGAATAAAACCCAACTTCCCCCTTTTTTCTTAGGCGCCTTTGTTTGACCCCCCCCCCAAACAAATTTAAGACCCTTTCCTCCCTCCTTTTTATGGCAAATTCACAATAGAGGTGAACCCTTCCTCCAGACGCCCCCTTCCCCGCACCTCTGAAAGACAAGTTTGCAAAATTCCCCTCCCTAAGGCATGATCTGTCCTTCAGCGCATTAGTAAGAGGGTCCTCTGATTTTTTCATCTTCCCCAGCCCCCGGTCTTTGAAGGTAAATTATAGCTTTTTTTAAAGCCCTCAAACGTCCCCCCCTAATAGGGTCCGCCCCGGTGGGGATTAGCCCTTTGCCTTGTCCCCTGCTTCTCCTGAGGGAAACTTCCTTTCACGTCGAACCTCCTGACTAAGAGGGCCCGCCCCCTTTTTTCTAGAAGATGACGCCCCTCTCGAAAGTTTGTTTTATATTTTCCCCCTTTCATTGTGGCTAACAATCTTCCCGTATAAGTTTTTGTCCCAATCTGGGAGAAGTCCAGTTTGAATTCAGACCATTTGAAATTTCCCCCTCTAACTTTTCAACCTTCCAAGCTCTCCTTCCCCTGAGTAAAGTGTAAGTAACGTGACATCCTTTTGATACCGGGGATTCTTTCCCCCCCCCCCTTTTTTTTTGAACGGGGACCTTGCCCGATTTTTTCCCCCTCCGTCATAACTAGTAAATACTCAATCAACTTATTCTTCAGACCGAGAGGAGTGTAGTTGTACACCACACTTTCTCCAATGTACCGCAATCCCTCCCCCTTGGATTCGGACCCTCAGATCCTTTTCAACTGGGAGAAACCCTGATACTTCTCCCTCAGACCCAAAATTTCCCGATTCTCCGGCAAGACCCCCCTTTTTTGAACACGATTCAGGAGCGACGGCTGTCTGCCGAACGTTAAATCACACCTTCCCAGTATTATACCAGTTCTACCCCCCCCCTCCATCCATATTTTTTTAAAAGAAAAATGATCTTACAGTTCTCCGCAGTTTTGCAAACAACTTATTATTATTGATGCACAGAATCCCTCCCCCTCGGATTGGCTTACGCCCCTTTTAGCTTCCCTCAGTCCCTAGTCCTTTCATTCCCCCCCAATAGAGAAGGGATAGTACCCCCCCCCCCCCGAAGTCTTCCCCCCCCTGCCCTTGAAACCCCGAACGGGTAAAATACTCTCTTCTTTTCCTCAAAAATTGGCACAATTCCCCTTATGCGTACCGCTGAAATTTTCTTCATCAAATACACCCTTCTTTCCTTGACCAAAAAAGAAGAGATCCATCTTTTTTTTATTACGATCGTCGATTCTCTTGTAATAGCAGTCCCCTTCTCTCTTTTTCCTCGTTAGGATAGAGGGTTAAGAGACCAGGCTCCCAAGCCGTCCAATGTGCGCCTCCAGTACCTAAGTCCTTAGGTGGTAAAGGCACACTTCCCCCTCAGGTAATAGACTTACGACATCTACCGTACATTTTGAGATCGACAGCCTCCCTACTCCAAAACCCTTCCCACCCCTGGAAAAAAACCCATTCCTCCTGACTTTAAAGAGCCCCC
>Ga0179593_1647202_pt1 | contig 13723 bp, 7 predicted proteins | sample CZODoug2_1_08_16_FD_185931 | JGI IMG/M metagenome (GOLD analysis project Ga0179593, IMG submission 185931) | Vadose zone soil fungal communities from Angelo Coast Range Reserve, California, USA - CZODoug2_1_08_16fungal (PacBio error correction) | ecosystem: Environmental > Terrestrial > Soil >... | reverse complement strand
CCCCTTTTTTTCTCCGGGGATCATTACGTCGATCGAATGAGTTGGCTTTAGCTTTTTCCCATTCCCGTGAAGGCTATGCGCCCTTCTATGGTTCAAACTGCCCCTCCTTCCGGTTACCAAGAGTTCGTTCCCCCCTTCCATTTTGAGCAGCGGCTCCCCCTTCGCACGTTAAACGCGTCCAGCCGCCCCCTACCGATTTGAACTGGACGACCCGCATCATAAGAACCAGTCTTCCCCGGACCTTCCTTCTTGGGCCCGTTGGGCTCCCCCACCCCGCTCCTGCGTGCTCCATGCGATAAGTCATTTTGCAACAAACTGGGTGTTGTCTTTCACCATCTGAGCGCACGCGTGGAATTTCTCCCTGTTTCCTCACAATGGCCGACCATGGTTTCAACATGCCTAGCGGAACTTCCTCTCCCCTTTTCAAGAAGGCAAGCCCCTTTTGTGAGCCTTTGGGTCCGCGCTGCCTTCTGCGCTTTACTACCCTGCCTCTCGTTTCCCGATCCTCTTTCACCCCCACGATTGCATGTCCCCGAGAAAGACCATCCTGCCCCCCCCCCCCCCCCCCCCCCCCCCCCCCCCCCCCCCCCCCCCCCCCCCCCTCCCCCCCCCCCTCCCCTCCCCCCCCAACTTTCGAATTAGGGAAATTTATCCCTCTATACAGAAAGGCGCGGGGCATGCTTACCAGAAGCTATCCTCCTCTCCTTTTGGCGGGGCGCTATGCTCATCTTTCTCCTCCCCTTCTGCCTTGCTGTCCCGGCAACCGACCTTTTTCAACTTTCTTCACTGGCCACACGTCTACGATGACATTTCCCCGTTCTGTCTCCACCCCCCCTCCCCTCATTTCCCGGCTCCCGAAAGCGTCGTCCCGCTGTCCCGACAAATCAACCTATTTTTATTCCCCTTGCGCAGGACATCCTTGAGAGCTCTTCTGCCCTCCCCCTAGTTCTCCCGCTTGGCATGATCGAGGACGTTTCCCCCCTTTTTCCTGACCCCCGACCGGGTTTACTCGTCCCCCCCCTTGGTTCACATCATGCCGCACCCACATGGCCCACACATAGAATTCCTTGGGCGATCCGCTCGCCCCCCCCCCCCCCCCCCCCCCACCCCACCCCCCATTTGCATGGTCCATCTCTGTATATACTAAGGATTTGCGAGCCTCCCTGCACTTCTAATATGGCCCCCCCCCCAGAAGCTTTCCCGAAGCGGGCCTTTTAGATCCCCTGTCCCCGTTCCGCAGAATATGTCACCCTTTGTCCAAAAGTTTAGACGATCCATTTTCTTCTAAGTGAAAGAACTCATTAAGGCTCTTCCGTGCAATTCTCACGATTAGGTGACGATTCCGTTGGTTGATCTGGTGGGGAGCCCGTTTTTTTTTTTGCTAAGTGTCGCGTTGTTTGCATCCGCAATATTCGAAAGACGACTTCACTTCCCGGCAAATTCGCTTCCCAGTCCTAGAATCCACCAGCATTTTATTTTCTTTCTCCGCATTGAGAGATGCCAGACCACGCCCTCTCCCTCAGGCAACGGCGAAATTGCGAGCGGTTCTTTTCCACGGTTTAGAGAATAATCCGTCCCCCCCTACGCGAGCCTCCTGAGTGCTAGATCTATCTTGCAGGCTGGCTTCGGGAGGTGACCCCACCCCTTTATTTTTTTTTCATTTCGGCCGGCGCCTTTCCTTCCGCCCTTTACGACACCTATCGTAACCTCCAGGCCCTTCCCTACTTTTAGGGAATTTTCCCCTTATTACGCGGTCAGAAATTCCCTTACTCCTCCCTCCGTGCTGCGGGTGGTTTCGCATTTTCTTTCTTTCCGGCCACATGCGATGGATTTTTTAATCACTTTGGTGTCTCTTCGGTAGAGCATTATCCTGAAGCTTAATGGTCGCTATGTTGTACTTTGCCCGAGCGCTCTGGGCAAGGTTGCCGCAGGGTAAAGCTTCCTTTTAATCGTCCTTTTCCTTCATTAGCCTACAGGATGGTCCGTTTCCCCAAGCGTCGGGCCAGCTGTTTCCTGCTCGAGAGAAGATTTCGGTGACTCGCACCGCTCTCTCTCTTTTCCTCTAATCTTTTTGTGCTCTCTGATTGCAATTGACTCCTCTTCTCCTTTTTAGTGATCGAGCTGGAGCACTGATCTTGTCTTGACGACTGTTTTTCTTCCTATATTCGGCTCGTTTCGGGCGATGAGTGAGCTGCCGTTTTCGTTTTTTTTCCCCAATCTGCGGATCGTAGATACTCCACCATAGCGACGCCTGGGTGGCTGCGTGGCTCGACCAGGTCGTTACCAAAGACTTCCCCTGATCGCCCCGAGGTGGCCGGAGCGACTCGTTTGCTCCTCCCGTTCGCTATTAGGAGTCTGGTCTCCTGCTGTACCGATCCTCCGATAATGTTCGGCCTCCTCTCGTTCTGTCGTCTAGAAGGTTTACCCCCCTTCGTCGGTCGGCCCGAAGTAAATTGGCGACGGCCTCTTTCCCCTTCCCACGGCGAAGCGTTCGTTCCCCCCTATTTTATGCCTCCTTCCGCTCGCCGGATTCAATGTATTAACCCCTCCACCTTGATTCCTTTCCCTCCGCAGCGAAAAGGGAACTTCGCCTTCTCCATGAGCATGGCGATTTACTCTTCCTTTCCTCGCGGATGCGAATTGCCGTCAATCTATGTATTGTCTCTTCCTTCCTCCGGGAACTTAGTGGCCGCAATTGGCCCTTTTTCCATTTCAGGTCGCCTTTTTTCCTTAAAACCGCGAGAACGTCTCATCTCCACTAGTTGGATCAGGAAACCCTCTCAACAGTCCGTGATCTTGCGGCCCCGTAAATCTTTCCCGGTCCCCCATTCCTCAACGCAGGGCGTTGTCTCGCGTGTAGTTTCCTTTCCCAGCTATAGTCTTATTTCAGCAGTCCGGATAAAGCAGCTCTCAATTCCCCCTAGTTGTATTTCCTAAGCCTTTTCCCTCCTTGTGCCCCCGGATGAAGGAGTGCCTCCTCCTTAGTCTGAGAAATTCTTGCCCATCCCCTGGATCGCCCACATGATGTGTGGTCCAATGTGATTTGTTTTTCCTCGAGAAACTGCTCTTCTCAGCTTACCCGGTGGGGTGATAAGTCCAAAGGCGCGTAGTACCCCCTTGCTCCTTACCCGGACGAAGAAAGTCTTTCTCCCCCTGCTAATCAATGGTTAATTCTCACAACGAGTTGATGTGTTAGTTAAGTCGTCAGACTCGGTTCCCATCAGCGCGGTGGACGACTGGCTTCGGGCTCCCCGGTTAGAGATTCTTTTCCAGTTCTTTCATGCTTTGCCCTTGCACCCTATCCCGCTTCGCGCGCCATTCGATCTTTCTCTTTATCACACAATGAGAGGAGGGGTTCTATCCCCCTCCTATCTTGGTAAACCCTAGAAACCCTTTCTCACCTTCTTTAGCGTTTTGGGACGCCATATCCTCCACAGAGGGCGTTTCCACCTTGTATATGTCTTCCCCTCTATCAACCATCTTGGGTTAAGCTTTTTTTTTTCTTTTTCTTGAGAAGACCCCGGTTCTCCCGCCGACCCCCAGATAACAAGCTTCCCCACCTTGTTCTGATCCCCCTCCCCTTGTGCCGTTATCGCCGTTTTTCGGATCTTAAGCTCTCCTTTTTCCCCCAGCTTGCCATGTTTTAATTTTTAGTCAGTTGAGTTTTTTGCCCCCCCGACGAGACCCCAAATAGTGATTGCTCGTCTTTTGGACGCACCCCAAACCCCCTTTGCGAAGGTCTTAGCCGCATGAAACCTCCCCCCCTGCACTCGGTTGTTGTTTTTAACCTGAATGCTCCCCCTGTTTAGGCAATTCCTACGTTATTATGCGTTCCGTTCAGAGAGATCGGATGGAGGATGTTCTTGACCGTTGACTTTAGCCATGGGCGCGCTTTTTATCCCTTTTATTCTTGTCGCTATGGATCCTGACACCACCTGCGTCTTTCCCCAACGGGCTTTGTTCCTCGTCTGCATCTTCATATTCGGTTTTCGTGATAATGACTATTTTCTCTCCCGATCAACGGCGTTGGCTCTTCTCTCTCCGTTTTGTGGTCTATCGATACCCCGGTTATCCGTTACGGCCCTATCGGTGCCTACGGAGATTTAAAATCAACAACGACGGCTCTCTCATCTAGACACCCCCCCCCCCTCTACTGGTGAAACGAAGCCTCTTCCCCCCCCAAAGCGACTATCATATCCCGGTGCTTCCGCAGAGCCCCCATTTCGCAAGGTCACGTTAATAACAGAGTGCCCGATTCGATTGATTTCCCACTTTGAAAGAACCATTCCGCATGCGCACGTTGTATTTTTTGGGTCGACTCACGGTACCCCTTCTAGGTGATTTCCTTTACTTTTTGCTGCCAAAAACTTTTTTTGTGCACATTTGATTTCCACAGCACGATTTTTTTCTCGGTGCGTTTTCTTAAACCCCCCATGCGAAACTCAAGTGTTCTCCCACAGGACGTTCCACCCCACATGCGGCTACCCCCCTCCCCTCCTTGTGATCAGAAGCTGTTTTCTCTGTTATCTCTGCTTCTAGCATTAACTGAGGAGTCCCTTCCGAGGTCGACGAGTCTTTCACCCAAGATTTTTCCTATGGATAACAAACCCCCCCCTGTCGCTCGACCTTTGGCGAAATTCTGATTGTGCGATAACATCTACAGAGAAGATGGCATCATGTTCTTTTTTTTTAACAACCCTAGTACAAATACTAGCGGCTCTCCCGTCTTTTCCTTGGCGGCCCTGTTTTTCCCGATTTTACCAAAAGTCTCCTTGCACCCATCGCTACCGATCGAAGAATCTTTACGCCCCGCACTGATATGCTCTGTTGAGTTCTCTCCGGTAAGACCGGCACGACCCCACTAGGTGAGAGATTGTCCACGCACAATATCCGCGAGTAGGCACTCTTTTCAGTTATCGGGGCATGATCGCGTCTCCTTTTTTTCCTCTCTTTGGACAGAATCTCCCGATCACCCTCTGTAGCGCGACCAGCTCTTCCATGCCGTAACCCTAACCCATCATCCCCCCCCTCGACTAGGTGCTTCTCGTTTTCTGTTGAGGTTGCCGTCTACCATTCTTTGATGATAGCCGGCACCCTTCCCCTTTAATGTCTTAAAAGACTTTCCTAATGACAAGGACATCGTCTGCATATATCCGAGGACCTTTACACTCTCCTATCTGATTCCTGGAAGACGATTCAAGCGCACCCTCCCCTTCTATGAGACCTAATTACAATTCAGTTAGTAGGACCTAATACTCACGGTGTCTCGGATTGGTCATGGGGGGAGCCTCCCCCCCCGACCTAGGGTTTGAATAGTTTGTTTGGCCCGCACAGGCGACCCCTATCGGGTTAAACGGCCCCCTTAGCGTTAGAGGGAAGAGCTTTATTCTCTTCCCTCCCTAAAAGACTTTTTGACTTCGCATAAGAAAGACCAGCCTACAGAGCAAGGATCCCATCAAAGTCGTAACGGCGAGAGAGGTATCCCTCTGGAAATAACGGCTATGACTCAAGTGCGCTGAGTAATTCTTCTCCTTTTTAGCTGCTTGGACGACGTACCTTTTGTTTTTCCCCCCCTTCTGATAATTATCGGCCGGAGCCATTGACCCATATTTGATGTTCACCTCCCACGAATTTTCTTACTCGCGAATTCACGAGCTCTTTTCCTTTGACCTGATCTTCGGCTAGGTCCTCACATCCGAACGTTTGTTTGTGGGTAAACGTGGCCTGATCGAGTCCCCCCCCTCTGCGGCTGCTTTTTGGTTAGTAGCCTTCCCCTTTCTAGCCAGCCTCTGTCGCTTTGTAAGGAATTAGTTTCTCCTGCTCTTGCTGTTAGCGGGGCCAGCGCCGCCGGGTTACCTCAGTCCTGTCGCCATCGAGAATCGGTCTTCTCCAGCCCCTCCCTTGCAACCCCTGAGTTCGCTCTCCCAATAGTCCTGCAGAGTCCTTCTCGCAAGGCATCTTCCTCTCTTTACCGTTGTTGAAGAGATGCTTGCTCGAAGAGGGCGCCGGCCTTCGTTTTTTTCTTCTCAGCCTTTTGATTGCATGCGTTTTTTATCTTCGGTCTCCCCTGGGGCTCGAACTGGCTGCGTTCCGTAAGCCCTTGCCCCTTTCTCGGCGATTGGCCCGTCAGATTTGTTCTAACCTGCCGTACAACCACCCATTTTTAGACCCTTATACGGCTCCCCTACAAACCCTGATGTTCCAGCGGAGGTTTCAAGCCTTGTTGCTCAAGAAGCCAGGCATATTGTCCTTTCGGTCAGAAAGTTGACCGAGCCTCCTACCTTTTTTTTTCCGATGCGTTTTTTTTGAAGAAGGTGCTCCTCTTTTCTTCAATGACTAGTCAGGCGCACGGAAGGAAACCTCGAGTTTTAAGAAGACAAGCTTTTCTTCCAGTATGATTATCGAGGCCTCCCTTTCCGCCTTTCCCCCCCCCCCCCGGTAGAGAGTTATTCCCCCAACGCCGCGCTGCGGGCATCTTCCCTCTTAGAGTCCCTATTAGGGACCTGGAGAGGGCATTTATACCGAGTGCCCATTCTATGTACTCTTCAGGCGTCATGGAAGTGTGCCTCCAGTTCTTGCTCCTAACTTCTTCTTTTTCCGTGAAGACACACAAGCGAGAACTCCCTTTTCCTAGTTTGATACGAGAACAACACTTTAGGAAAAGTGATCTTGAGGAAGCCTCGCCTCCTGCATTGCCAAACCCCAAACTTCGAAATCGAAGTAGGGCATTCGCGTTCGTCGGCGGTGTTCAAGATGATTTGATCGTATTCCCGCTTTACAGTATTAGGAGAGCTTTTTTCCCGAAGAATACTCTCCAGTTCCGTATACTTACAGCTTCTTTTCCCCCTTTTATTTATGCCGGCGATGCCTCTGAATTTCTGAATCATCGCCCCTTTGACAAGAGATCCTCATGGCGGTTCTGGTAAAGATGTATTCTCAGCATCTCCCCGGACGCGCTTAAACAGGTAGTTTGTGACTTTCTTCTTCTGAGGCTCAGTCGTCCTAGCTCCCTCCAGAGAACTCTCGATATTTTGGAATAACCGATATAGACCCTGGTCCTTTTCTCCCTACTACCTTTGATGTTGGGGCCGGCATCTTTCCTTTTCTCGCCTTTCTACGCCGTTTTTTTCAGCTCGGTGTGCGATACTTGTTCCCTCTTAGAGTGGTTCGCGATGAGGGCGTGGGTCAGTCTTTTTTGCCTCCCAGCCACTTTTTGGGGTCCGGTCGCCTTTCTCCTTATGCGCGCCCTCCAAAAATGAGAGGAGGGTGGCTCTCCTCGGTCCGAACCTGATGCCGAGGAGGTGTTCTTCTTCAGCATTCGTTCTCTTTGTTTTCCGCTGGAGCTTTTAGGACGCCTTTTGCCGTTGCATTAAAACATATTGGTTTTACTCTTCCTCTTCCCTCGTCAAGGAGCAGGATTCGTCGACCGCCCGATAGATACCCGACTCATACCCACAGGTAGCCTTCGTGTTTGCCGTTCTCCGGATGGCCTACTCGACAGGTTGATCCAACCTGGCATTTTGAAGTTGATCCCCCCCCTCAAATCACCTCGTGCGGTTTCTTGTGCCCCCGACCCCACCCCCCTTTTGGGAAAGTCTTATGACCCACCCTCCCTTCGCTTTTCTGTTTCTCCTTCGCCATCGATTTCGGCCCTTGAGTTTTTTTTTTTCGTCCCTTTCAGAAGCGATAGTTCTTTCTTTCTTTCCGCTTTGGACGTGCTCGTAGCGGTCTGGCCGCAACCGGATTTGCTGGTCTTGTCGATCTTTGTTCAATCCCCCTTCTACGACTTTCCTTTCTCGCATCGCTAAGGACCATTTTTTCTGTCGATTTTATCCTAATCTAATCGAAGTAACGTAATTTTCAGTTCTCTTCTCGCTCTCTTTGGATCCTCCTTCCCGTTTTTTCTAGTCCCCCGTTTCTTAAGTTACGGCGATGATCTCCATCTCCAATCTGAAAACTTTCTCCTTTCGCCACCCCGTTGCAATGAGCGAGAAGCAGGGCGCTCCCCCCCTTCCCTCCCTCATACGTCCCATCAGGGGCCCATACCGCTCCTCACTTCCCCCATCCCCCGAGAAGACATACCGATTCGATTTCCCCCGAACGCATCATAATCCTCTCCCTTCTGCAGTAAATCGGCTGGTTCTCGATCCGAAAAGAGAACGGCTTTATTTTCATTGCGATAATGCTTGCGGACAACGTTAGTGCACCCAGATTTTTTTTTCTGCCACAGCAGTTAATTCATAGGTCGGGTAAACTTTCCCTTTCACAAATGGAACGCTGTTGCTAATGCTCTCTCCCCAGAAATAAGGACGGACAAGAACGGATTGTTCCCCCAGCCTCCTTCTTGTTGGTTTTCTCTTTTGGCTAGAACCCCTATGCCTAGGAGTCGACCTCTACAAAAAGATTTGCTCCTATTGGACGCACGACTCCCTTTTACTCCTCCCCTTTTTGAGACAAATTAGGGACATTTATTCACCCTAAGACCCCTTTCAGTTGGCATATGTTAGAGGGTTTACCCCTTCCTTGAGGTCCCCCAAAAATAGAATTTCTGGGTTTGAGTATGGCGGCAAGAACAGCTGACTGATGTTCTCCCAGGGTCCCCCCCCGACCCCCCGTTCTCATGGCAAACTTCTTCCCCCCTTTTTCCCAGTAGTAGAAACCTCTTTATGGCAGAACGGGACACGAGATTCCGGACATTTTCCACATACCCCTATTAGGTCCGAGCCTTCCCCGCATTCCCGAGATCATTGTAGGAAGCTCGGATTCTTCGGGAGGTTGCATGATTGCTCTTCCTTCCCTTTGCCTCGAAACCCCCGACTTTTAGAAGTTCGGCGTTTGAAATCTTCCCCCTTTGACAAACACCCGAAGGACCTTGGAGATCCTGCTTTCTTCCATTTTCCTATGGCCAGCCCCTACTTTTTTCTATGCGCGCCGGAATTACTCATATAAAGCAGCTGTCGAAGAACGGAATCTTTACCCCGATACCGCCCTTATTTTCCTGACGTCCTATCCCCGTCTCAACTGGAGAAGATCAAAGGTTTTTTTTCCAATGAGAATTGAAACCCACCCATGGACAATTCGCGATACCCTTCCGAAAGCTCTCGTTATGTGATCGGGGGGCGCGTCCCCCCCCCCCTTTTTTTGCTGGCCTCAGTGATAGAGGTTGGCAGAGGAAATATTGACCTGTGCGGGCCGCAATAAATGCCCCCCCTTCCCCCCCCCTACTTTTTCTTCCTGAGAAGAGAAAGAATAAGGGTGGTCATTTCTCGAGCGCCTGAAAGCCATGAGCCAGACTTGAGAATCAACCGTCCCGCGTCTCCCCCCTGTTTACCTGCTCGTCTATCCTGGATGGAGCTTTCCCGGCTACGGCAAAGCGAGCGTTTGCTCGTCTCTCTCTTGAGTTTAGTTGGAAGAACTCTTTCTGGGGCGTCCGATTCTCAACTTTCTCGGTCCTTGTCCACCCGTTCCCGTCCCCTTTTTTCTCCTAAGAGGTGAGGTAAACTATTCGCCCTGGACTCCTCTTGGAAGGCTTGCAGCTTTCTATGAGGGCTCGGCAGACATGGAAATGAAATCCCCCGCCTAGGGCGGGTGCGGGGGGTGGGGAGCCATGTTCTCTACCCCCTAGACTCTTTGATATTCAGTTCCTTGTAGTAGACTCCATCCCTTTTGCCCTGTCCAGAAGAAGTCGTAGTCTTCCCCAGGAAGGTTTTCTAGATCCCGTTTTGAAGTGGCACGGCCGGTTTTTCTGCTTACGAATAGACCCTCCCCCCCCTTTTATTTTTTGACGATCCCCCTCGACAAGCTCAATTTTTCCGGCTCAGCTCGATAGAGAAGGCCATCGGGATCCCTCTTCCGGAATCTCTTTTCCCCTCATACTTTTTTTTTTTATGAGTCAGAAGGTGCGACAGGCATGTTTCTCTCTCCCTCTCGACCCTTTTCTTTTCCTCGGCTCTTCGTGGTTTTTTTTCCTTGCTGACTTTGAAGATTGAACCTTCGGTCTCTTTGTTCAACTAGCGGATAGTCGACTAAACCGCAGTCCCATAGTCCGTTTGATGGCCCTTTGTCTTATCAGCCGATAACAATGTTCGATGTTCCCTCTTGCTAGGTGGTATCACCTCCCTTTGACCAACGACGCAAGGCATTCTCATCACTTGCCATTTCTCTTCTTCGCCTGACTGCCCTTTCTTTTGTCTTTTTCAGAATTTCCCCAATCCATTGCCACTGCGAAGTCATGGAGAAGAACAATGAGATTTTAGAAGGGTCACCCCTGCTTCAAACTCGCAAGATTCTTTCCGCTCTAGTTTCCTTCTCCCTTTAGCCCTCACAGCTGGAGATCCAAGGCTCGAACATTCAATAGAGGTTTTCTCCCTATTTCTGAGTTTTTCCCCGAGCTAGGCTGAGAATTCCCTCTCTCTCCCCGTTAGATTATAGGGAAATTTCGAGGCGCAGACCCATTGTCGGTCCCCCCCGCTTCCACACCGCGGAGTGCACGGTTTTCCACTTTTCGGCAATCCCATATTTGTTTTGATAGACTTCAACCCCTCCCCCTAGCGCAAGTGATCTTGACGGGCCGTATGGCCCTTGTAAAGTCATCCCCTCATCTTCTCTTTTATTAGGGCACGAGCCTTTTCGCTCAGCAGCTGACCTTCGTAGAACGCTGTCCCGACTGCAGCTAGCCCGCATCTTCGACCTCTTTCTATTCCCCCTACTCCTTGATGCCGGAGGACGCTCCTTCCCTCTGCGCCTAATAGAAAAGTTCCCCTTTTGTTCCCCCACTACTACTGAGGGGGTTCCCATGTTGAGTGACCCTTCCCCGCGCTTCCTATCACCCCGGTTTTAGCTCACAGCTTTCTTCTTTGGTCGCCTTTATATGCACCGCGAAGAAGTCCCCCTGCCTCCTCATTATTATAGACAATGGTCACCCATCTTCGGCTCCAGAATTCTTTCTGTTCATGGCATGCCGACGGATTTCGCCCCTCAGATCTTTTTTTTGCGACGGAAGGTTCCCCATGTCTTTTCTATATTTGTGCCAATGTGCGTGGTCATAGGTTTTTCTGCTCCCCCCCGTTTTTCAAGGACCGCCATGACGCTTGAATTTTTTCCCTAATTAGAGGAGGGGTATAGTCTCTTTTCTTTTCCTGAAAATAAAGAAAGTAGGTCCCTGAGGCTCGTCCGCATAGAAACATTTCTCCCAAAGGGGCTCTTTTACTCTTGGCTGTCTTGTCTTCCTTGGGCATAAACCATATTGTTTCGGCTTTCGACATCCGTACGTGCTATGCCGAAGAAGCTCTTCCAGCCTCTTCCCCCCTCTTAGTCAACAGCATTTCGCTCGTGAGATCTTATAGATCAATTTTATTCCCCTCCCGAAATGTTCGGCCCTTCTCCGTCGCCGAACCTCTTCCCACACCTAGTTCTTCTCTCCAATATTTGTGCACGACCAAACCCCCCCCCTTGTGCTTCCAAGTTTTCTTCTCTGAATGCCCGCCTTATCGAGGGTCGGATTCACGTTTCCTTGCACTCTTTACGGAAATTTTTCTCCTGAGAATGCTTATACCGTACATTCATCATCTTCACTTTCGAGAGTATGGCCTCCTTTGACTGTCTTTTGGGACCCCTTCAGAAGTCAAGGGGCTGCTGGCTTCTTGACTGAGGATAGTTCCTTGCTCCTCCGCAGCAATCCGAAGGTAATATTTATTGCTTCCTTCCTCTCCTACCCTCCCTACCTGATTCAAAGGCGGCGATCTCATTCCCAAGTGTGTTTTGTTATATGAGTGATCTCAAACCCTCCCGTTCGTTACTTCTCTTAGTCACTTCCAGTTTTTTCAATCTGACAAAATGCAGTTCGCTTATGCTCAGACTATCCTTTCGCTCTCAGTCGGCTTCACCGTCGCTCCCCTTTCATCCTGGTGATATGAAGGCACTGCTCACAAGCGGCCATCCATCCTCCTCCCCCCCGCTTTTTTCCCTGTTGAACGCATCATTCCTCTTCCCCAATTTCGAAATAGGCTGTCGACTTCTTTCTAACTTACCCTCTCTCAGGCGGTATTTTTAGATACGCCTTTTTCGCACCCTGTTTTCTTTTTCAAATATATTCCCCTCCGACCCGAAATTTTCTCTCTCACCCGGAGATTCCTTCCATGGCCGGTTGATCAACATGCGCGTTCCCTCTCACAGCAATTCCTGGTCCTCCTTAGATTTGTGATCAGATTGGGTATTCTTTCTGTTCTCTCTTCGGAGGGTCACCTCATGCTGCTGTCTCCTACTCCTCTTACCCACAGGTGTTTTTCTGCCCATCTGTCTAGCCCCCCGTCTTTTCCAAAAAGCGACGCTTTCTTCCCATTCTTTCCTTCCTCATCTACCTAAGGAAGGGGTTTGCATAGTTAAAGAACCGATATCTCTTAACCTTTCATTTTTTTGGCGGCGCGCCAGTCTTTCGGAGATACATTTTCTCTGTTCACGTCAACAAGATGACCGTCCATGGACCACCCCGATCTCTCTTCTGCGATCCCCCACTATTTTCCCGCCGGCTCTTCTAAAGAGTCGTTCCAGTCCCTCCCTGAACCCACAATAAATATGTCGTCCTCGCTTTGATCTTTACGTCCCCTCTCCTTAATGGCGAAGCTCTGCTTATATAGCTTCGTCTCTCTTCATTAATAGATCAACTAAGAAGGCCCCCTTTAACCCCCCAGCCCGGGTTAAGCTGCCCGCGCTTTTTTCCCCCACTAAACATTTCCCCTGTTCACCCTTCATGGGCGATACTCTTTCGATGAGTTCCCTCCCCCGTATTTACGGAAGCCTCCTTCATTTTTTCTCCCGGCGGCACTTGCATGTAAAGAAGATTTCCAGAGCCTAATAGTTGTACTTAGATCCCGTACTTCCTCTTTTAAGTCCGCCACTTATCTGATTCAACTTTCCTTAGACCGAACCAGGTCCTGCCCTGATCCCTCCTTTTCGACAGGACCCCTGCCTTTTCCCCGTATTCAGTTTCAAACTCCGTTCAGAATATGGTGATCTTTGTGCCGTATCCCACCCTAGGGAGGCTGGCGTCTTATTTGGTCTGGAACTGGAACTAGACAGAACCTGTTGAGTCAAATCCCTTTCTTCCCTTTAATTTTTTCATCGCGGCAGATCCCCATCCATTGGAACATTAGAAGAATAGTAGATTTTTTATCAGCAAGATCTACATTTTCTCCTCTCCCTCTTTATCTGATTCCCTCTTGATATACAGGTGGTTCCACTGAAAGCTCCGTGCAAGAACGCGTTCCTTGAGCTACCGATCAGCAAGCCTCTTTCTGATTCGCGTGAGGCGGTTGCCCGTGAGCGCTTTTGGCTCCAGCCCTTCGCCCTTTTGTAACCCTTCCCCAAATTCTTTCGGTCAATTCGCCTAGACAGAACTCCGTCGTTCAGTGCGAACAGGATTTACTTGGTCGTTATGAACTCCCATAGCCAATAGGCCGTTCTTTGCGTTTGGTTTTTATCCCTGTCGTCGGGCCACACTCTGCTCTCGGGGGTAAGCGGTAGTAGACGACCTTTTCTCCATCGAGCGCTCCGCTTCTGTACTCATTTTTTTTTTCTGCTCCCCTCTTGCGCGGTGACTTTCAGCCTTTTTTTTCAAAGATATCTGGCATCGACCTCCATTCCTCCCTGGGATAGTCCTCCCGACCATGAGGGTCACTTCCTCCCCTCCCCTTCCTCCCTCTCCGATAGGACATGGTTCGCCTTC
>Ga0179593_1587534_pt1 | contig 13723 bp, 11 predicted proteins | sample CZODoug2_1_08_16_FD_185931 | JGI IMG/M metagenome (GOLD analysis project Ga0179593, IMG submission 185931) | Vadose zone soil fungal communities from Angelo Coast Range Reserve, California, USA - CZODoug2_1_08_16fungal (PacBio error correction) | ecosystem: Environmental > Terrestrial > Soil >... | reverse complement strand
TGGAGGATATCCTTTTTTTTTTTCGAGCACTAGGAAGGGCGCCTCAGCAGAGAATCCCCTTCTTTTCTCGTATCTGAAGCCGCCGTTTTCCACGATATGGGTCGGATGTGGGTCCCCGCCCAACATGTTTTAGTACGGGCGTACCCTGCGGGCGTTTCTTTGGGGTCGCCGGATCTCTTTTTGTCAGAGGATGTCTTGAACATATCCGACAGACTTATATAGGCATATCTCTCTCGCCCCCTTTGCAGGTAAAGGTCCCCGAATACGTTCCATTGAGTTTAGCAGTTTGCTCCGGACCCCCCCTAGCATCATCATCCCGGAACGATGAACTTTTTTTCTTCTGACGGAAGCTAGTTCCAATTGAATGGAGCTCGTCTCGAAGTTCCCTTTCCCCTCGGGCTGGAAGGCTGACCCATATTCGAGATTAAAATTGGTTCCTAGGATGACATGTACGTTTTTCTTTGAAAAAGAGGAAACAAATGGAAGAGTTCCTAGCTACGACATAGGAGGAGGGCTTCCTTTTTTCCTTTCCGTAGTTCTCCTGCGAGATCTTGGTGACAGATCCTTCGTGAGCCGTCTCCGATGTTCTATTCCCCCTTCGTATCGACGTTGGCCACTTGTGCGCAGTCCTTCGTTGGCTAGCTTGGCTTGCCGAGAAAGCATCACAAGACGCTGTCTTCTCTTCTATGAGAGGAATTCTTGCCTCTTGTGCGGTTCCCCCAACCTGAGACTTCTCCCCCAGTCCCTCTTTTTTTTTCATGTCCCGCCAGTGAGCTGGCGTGGTCTGCTGATTAGTTTGTCCGAGGTTTCCACACCCTTTGCGGGTTTAATGCGCAGTCCCGCGACCCTGCCCAATCGCTTCGGCCAGGCAACACGATTCCGCCGCCGTTTCCTGTAGAGCGGAACTTCTCTCCCCAGGTCCCCCAATCTTAATTTTAACATTCCCGGGGTCCCCATGGAATCCTCCTTAAGACATCCAAAAGAAGGGAAGTTCTAGCACGTAAGCAACCCCTCGAGACCGAATTGGAGGGTTTTTTTAAAAAATTTTTCCTCCGCCTCGAGGATATAGACCTCGCGGAATGATTGCTAGTATACAGCGAAACGCGTTTTGTCAGTCGCTTGAGACAACTTGAATTCAGAGCCTCCTCCCCCTCCGATGATGTCGAGGCTGCCCCTTTCCTCGGTAACCGTTCAGTTGGACAGAGTCTATTCGGTTCGGAGGACCTCCATAACTAGTCTCCTTTCCTGCGTGTAGTCGGGTGCGTATTTTTTCTCCGCGCAGGATAATGTCTTTCGATGCGAAGTCTGATGTTTTCTAGATAATTGGTATACCTGTCTCGAGGTTTCTTTCTCCACCCTCGATCTCACATCTTTCTCCTCCCGACCTTTTTGCTAATACAAGTCTTTCTTGCTTAAGGCTTCACCCTGCCATGACCCCCCCCTCCGTAGCCCTGGGTTCCTCTCCCCCCTTTCGGACGTTGGTGGATTTTTTCTCCTTCAGCATTTATAGTTTTCAAAGTATTCTTCAACCATACACCCAGTTGCATTTTTCGGCGCCCACATTTGCCAGTTTTCTTCCTCGACCAGGACCGTTGAAATTTCTCTTTCTTTCCAAGGGTGCAGCCCTCCACCATTCAACCTCCCCCCCCCCCCTCCTCTGATTGTTCTTACGCGACCCCCCCTCGCCGACTTTATCCACCTAGGTTGCACCATCTTTCGAACTCGAGTCTTTTGCGGGGCTTTACTCCCCCCCACTCAACTAGCGCCTCCGGCCTTCGGCGGCCCATACGCTTTCGTAAATTTGACCCCATCGCGTCTCTAGCGACGCCCTCCTCCCATTGACGTTCCCGAGGAGTGGAGTTCGAACCCCTTCGGATTTCCCTCCCCACGCAATGGTGCGTTCCGGTCTAGTTGCATGAGGACAGCACAACCCCGGCGTTTCCTCTTTCCCCTTGGCGTCTTCTGCAGGTCCTAGACCTTGTTCCTTTCTGGGAGAGGGGATTCGGCGTAACACAGGAGGACTTGCAAGGACCACTTAATCGACAGACCCACTCCATGCAGTCGCCAGCTTTCTGCCTTTATTGGCATAGTTCCTGCAGCACCGGGATCCTTCCGCCCGCGGGCAGCCCGTTTCGTTTTGCTGAAAGTGTGTTTCTGTGTGCCGGAGATTTCTCCCCCGGCCTTTCCCCCCCTCCCGGTACCTCTCTACACTCCCCCTCCCCTTTAGAGGCCCCCAAGTGCCCTTTGTCCCGCGGAGGGATTCAGCACCGGGTTACCCAATCTCTCCGGAGCGGTTAGTTCTCTTGCAATAGCATTTTTCCTTCTTTACTTCCCTCCTTAGTCAGATGAGCTGTGCTGGAGTTGACCCCTTCACGCCGAGCGCCTTTCTTGAAGAGACACCGCTTAGAAGGGACCTAAAAGCCCCGGGAATACGGGCCCTCCCTCCATAGGCGAAAGGTGTGTAGGAAGGTTTTACTTCCCATGACGGGAATTCCGGTGTACTTTGGATTGTTCTACGCCGCCCCTCCTTCGAACGAAACCCTTCGACACTGATCTTTACTTAAGCAACCCCCCACCCACATAGAAAGACCCCCTAGGCCGAAATCTCAAAGGATGATGACTTTCTCCGCGGAGAGCTAGAATTTTCCCGGTTCAATTCTGTCCAAGAAAACCCCGACTTTTTCGCGATCTTCGCTTTTCGGGCTCCTTGGGACGTGCACCCTTTGCCTGGGTTGACGACTTGGCCATTCTAATAACTATTCACTCCTGCTCTACCCTCCTCAAGATCCGTTCCCTTTTGAAGAGGATTTGGTGATGTAGCGCTCAAAGCTACTTCTTCCTGCACCGCTTGTCTTTCGGGCTATTGATTATAGGCGTATCTATCCCCGAGACAGATTTTTGTTTTAGAACTGGACTTTGGTCAGAGGTCGCCCTATTAAGTCTGCCCCCCGGACTTTTGCAAGACTTTTTTTCCAAAAGCGTATCTCCACGAGCCGATTGCTTGAGTCGACCCTCATTTGCGATCCGCACCCCTCCCCCTCCCCACAGAGTTCCCTCGCCAACGCTGTGCTTCAACCTTTTGATGCGTGCGTTCGGGCGAGGTCCTCCTAAGGGTGTTCTGACTGACTGAGGGACCACCCCTGACCCTGCAATATTTTGTCTTCCCCGTCTGTTTTGTGGGACACGAGATATTCTTTCCAAGGAGAGTCCTAAAAGGCAAAGGTTCTTTCAGCCCCCTGGTTAAGGACAGATTTTCTTTTGTAGCGATACGAAGCTGATTCTCCTCAACAACCCACGGAATTAAGAGCAAGAACAAGATATTGTTTAGTTGATGCTAACCATTCTTCAACAGTTCCGCTTTTGAGCTCTTGAAGGTCTGGTTTGCTAATTTCTTCGTGAAGCATCCCCCCCCCCCTCAGTCCCCCCCGTCATGAGCTAGCCTCCCTCAGATTTGCCACAGCCTCGAAGCTGAGAATTGTTGTTCTTCGCCCCGCAAACGCGCTAACCCGTTAACTGAAGAGGGAGGTTTTCTGTCCGACACCGGAAGAAGACGACGATCTTTCCCCCCCCCTGAAAAGGCCTGGAGCAGGGTTACTCTTTATTTGCAAGAAACACAAGCGACCCCCCTTGACGGGGACGGTTTTGCTCATTGGTCGGAGGCAAGTTCTAATTGTTTAAATGGAATTAGAGACCCCCATTAAGTAACGTTCTCCTTTCACATGGTCAATCTGAAGAGCCTCTCGAGCCCCTCTTCTTTGACGGGAGCGTACCCCTTACGCACACGCGGCTTTTAAGCGTTGTCCCTTAGGGCCGGCTGCGGGGACCTTTCGGTTGTGTGAAGTATACATTATCTCTGTCCTGAGAGTAGGGGGATGCCCTTCCACTTCGAAGAGCTGACAAAAGAGAATGCTTGGAGTTGCCATTTTTCCCCGTTTTTCTTTTTCATGGGCCACTTCACCTCGCTCCTGGATCTCCCGGTCCTCTCTTAAACAAACCCCCCCTCAATCCCGTATATGCCAAAATGTCCTTTTCTTCTTTGGTAGATGAAACACTGGTGTGGTTCTAAATCTCATGAGACAAAAGAGCACGATCTGATGCTTCCCATTACTTTTCCTCTTTGACAGGTCTTGCCTGAATGCAGCTGACACGACGTTCTCTACAAAAAATGTCAACCCCCACATCATTTCTCAGTCCTGTTATTTTCTGGAAAGGACGCCGCTGCCGAGAAATGTCTTCCCTCCCCCGTAAGGGAATGACTTTCTCCCCGATCTTTCGGGAGCGTTTATCTTCCGCGTGCAAATGGGCCACTCCTGGTCGGACCCTACCGCCGGAAATAAGACTACCGCCCATGTAACTCTGATGAGCCTCCTCCCCAGATCTGCCGTTAAAGTTTACCTCGGCGTATTTTGCACTCTTGCGAATTCCGACCCCCCCTCCCAATATTAGTTCCCCTCTGCCGACAATTCTGTCCCACTGCCAGGGAGCGCTCTCTCTCTTTGATGCGGCCCTGGAGCCGATCTGCTCGCGTGACACTATTTTTACGATGAATGTGTCTATCTTCGCATTCCTGCCCCTCAGGCTTTGCTGTTCTCCCCTTTTTCAAGGACAGCTTCGACTTTCCTTTTTTCAGATCGGTTTTCCACCCCTCCCGAGGCGCCGACTTTTTCCCTCCGTCTCCAAAACTTTTTATTTCTCACTTAAAAACCCTCATCCCTGATCCTAGTAAAAGGCTGCGCCCTATAGACTATCCCTGGCATTGGCTTTAAGCGCCTTATCATATAAGTAAGCTTTCATTTCATCATTTAAGACCCATATAACCTTCTCCCTTCTCCCCATAAGGTGTTGGTTAGATCGTTAGGAGGCTGAAAAGGTTCCCTTAGAGAAAATTCGGACTTCCGGAAGAATGCGAGTTCTTCAGACGATCCAATGTTTCCTTCGAGATCTTCCCTCGCCGAGGTACTCTCGGGGTGTGAGGATGTTGTTTTAATTTTTCCGATAAACATTTTTTTTACTTTGTTGCCCCAGACTGGGTAGAAGAGTGTTTTCTTGGTAATTATATTACTGCTAGCTCAAGAGGCGGTTTCCTTTTTCTCTCCCAACTATATCCTTTTATGTAGACTCTATCCCCTCCCTCACACGAAGTTTAAGACGAAATGATCCTTAAGGGAGACTCCTTTAACCCCTCTCATCCATAGAGAGGGCTCTCCCCATGGAATTGGGAAAGTCTACCCCTGGAAGATATTGTAGTTATCACGGGAGCTTTCCTTAGTCATCTTTCCACTGGAACTTCTAGGTCTTTCTACGCTCTTCTCAGCTCACACTTGTTTCGAGTGAGCTTTTGCTCGGGTGGGTTTTCGGTTGGTGAATTCACTCAGTGTACAAAAGCCGGGCCACGACCGGCAGAGGATGAGGAACTAACAGAGGGCGTTCCTTATCTCTTCCACCCCACCCTTCCTTTTCTCGCTCTCTTCACGCCTTCACCCCCCCCTCCCCTACTTTCCCCAACAAATGAATTTTATTTTTTCAGCGATATTTTGGGTAATTTCTAGCAGGTCAATTCTTGGTTGAATTCTTCCCGACTCATTTCGGATTGGTTTTCGAGTCTGGTAGATTTTTTCATGGACGCTCCCCTGTATCCCCTTTGAATGTAGATGTTAATGAGACATCTATGCGTTAGCGCGCGTTTGAGGAAGCGTTTGGCCCCTTTTGGCCTCTGTTAGCAGACATTTGCCCCCTCCCTGTGAGAGGTCTTGTTGTCGATTCTTCCGCGTCCCTTTAACATACCCCAATTTTTTGGCGTTCCCTGATACCAGATCTCCCTTCACCTCTGCCGGCCCTTTTACCTCCGCTTCGCGTCTTGTTCTTTGGGCCCTTGATAACAAGAAGCCATAATTTTGAGCTTGTAAGTCCGTCCCCCCCCTTTCCCAAGAGAACTTACCCCCCCTGGCCTTGCTTCAAGCCAAAGTTTTCTTCTTGATTGGGGATGTTGCCTCGGATCCCCCCCCCTTCCAGCCGTCGCGATCCCTTTCGCTTTTCATTCTAGGCTCTCTCCGCCTTCATGCATCGGCCGTTTTAATTGAAGACTCACCCGTTTCCAGCACTTCACTGATGGCGGCCGAACGATTCACTGTTAAGGTGAATGGTTCCCTCTCTTACTCTTCAGGTCTGGGTCTATGGAAAAACAGGACCTATAGTTGAGAGATGTTAAAGTCCTCGGGCGGGTCGGGAAAAAGCAGATCTAGCTCCATTCGTTGGTCTGTGCTAGTTATCTCTTGGCTATTGTTTCTTTTTTGAACAATATATTTCTCCCCTGAGGTTCCCCTCCCCCTTTTCCCCTCTCAATCAACGCGTAGCTTTTTCGTTGAGTGCCTCCCCGCCACTTCTCCTGGTCCTGAAGGGTTTAGCTTCACCCTTTCCTGTGGTGGTTCCCTCTCCTTCCTGTACATGTCCCCCTCTACCCAATAACAGTTGCATTTGAAGTACACTTTGCCCCACGGCCCTGAATAAACTGTAACTCCATCTAGCTGACCCCACACCAGAAAAGTTGGCATCTATTTACCCCCTTTTGGCATCTTGCGTTTCTAACCCCCCCCCCCCGCCCCCTTATAAGCAAGCACGTATTTTCCCCGCCCGATGCGAAATCTTCGCTCGAGAATCGCCCTTCCTTCCTACGTCCCTCAGCGTCCCCCCCAATGGACCCTTTGTTCTTTTTTCAATGGTCAAAATTTCTCATGCTTAATCTTATGAACTGCGAAAGCCCTGGAAAAAATCGCCATCTTGGGGCGGAAGAAAGTCCTCATTGAAAAAGAAGCAACGCTCCATCTGGTCAAGTCTCACTTTCACGGAGTTGTGCCCCAGAACCCAACCCCCTTTTTTTTTTTTCGTGATCCGTTGCGCTTTTTTTCCTTGTCGTTCCCCCGTAGTAATAGGAGGATATTTCCTTCTTATTAAAAACTCGCCGGAAATTAGCCTTCCTTTGCCCCTCAAATGATTTTTTTTAAAATGATCTTGTTTAGAGCATACTATTAGATATCCCTTAGCATTTATTCTGCCTGTGTGATGCGTTTGCGCTCATTCCTTTAGAGGTAGGACCCCCTTTCCTACCGTAACCGTTTTTCCCTTTCGGCTCCAGTGCGGTCCTTCCCCCTGATTTTCCATCCCACGTGTGTCGTTGAGAAACGCGCTTTAGTGCTTCTTCTTGCGAACGCATAAGAGATATTCTCTCCCCCTCCCTAATAGTTTTGTTTCTTCATGGCTGCGGGACGTCAACCCCGTCTCCACGCAGAATCTCTCTCCGTTGCCCCATGTCCCAAGGTTGCTTCCATCCTTCTGGACCCCCTCACCACGGTCCCTTGGTGTTGTCTCCACGTGGGCGATCTATGCTTCCTCCTCCCCCTTTCCCTACCGGAGGATGTCATTTTTGTAACAATCGCCCATCACAGGCTGCCTCGTATTCCTACGCTCGGCAAGATTGAGTGTTCAGGTGATGAGTGCCAGATGCTCGTACCTCAAGATAATAGCACGACAATGGGATGTTTTTCGGGCGCTTCTTGGACTGCCCATCCGGCTTTTCCCTCGTTCAACCTGCGCCCGCTTACGCCCGGTTTTGTCCTCCCCCAGATCGCCCGCTTCAAACGTATGTTTGTGCTGTTTTTCTTTGAGCACTTGCTTTTTGCCAGTCAGATAGGAGGGATGCCCCTCGATTTCTTCCTCGAGGAGCCACCGTCCCGGTTTCTCATGGAGTTTGGACTCTCGATCCCGCTGACCACCTTCTTGGTCCTTGACCCCTAACCTTTTACGTGACATTTTTCATTCGAAATAGTTTGTGGGCCGTATGATTTTCGCGATCTATACCCTGCAACCTTCCCGACGATTCTCTAAACCCCTCGCCTGTGAACCATTCGTGCTTTGGTATACATTGCTGTGGAGTTGTGTTTGACAACGCCCTTCTCCAGACCCTTCATTGGGATTCCCCGTGTGTTTTTTTTTTGTCCAAGATATTTCGGCAAGTCACTGAACACTGTTCTTGCATTATAAATATTCCCCTATTTGGTAATTTTTTTTCCCTTTGGTAGGCACGTATCGACTCGAAGATGTGACTCTTCTTCCACCCCCTCCGTTTTATTCTAAATCCCCCCACCCCTCCTCTGGGAGAACAGTTCGGTACCCCCTAGGTTGGAAGCTAGCTTCCTTTTTAATTAGCTTTTTCTCTCTTATCGATTTTCACTCAAACTCGATTCCCAGGTCTCCCCCACCCAATGTGAGGGGGGAATCCCTAGCCAGTTCTAAAAGACGATCGAAGCTTCGCATGGGGTTACGACCGCCAGATTCCTCCCACTGCGACTAACCTCTCTGTCAAGTGAGGTTTCTTTTTTTGACCCTTTTCCCCCCCACCGGCGGCCGACTTTACGTCCCACCAACCCCCTGACCTGTTTCGTTCCTCCGTCTCCAACCAACGAGACTGGTGTGCGGTTCTTCTTTACGTACTCTTCACCTTTCGAAGAACCCACGCCCGTCTTATTTAGTATACTATGCTCAGCTTCCCTTGATATAGCCGTCTTCGGCCTCTGGTCTTCGTTCCCATTCTACACCCCCCACACCTTCGTCTTAGAGTTGTAACTTGCCCGGCCTGTTCCCAGGAGGTGTCTCGCAAGTGTCTTGCCTCCTCCATTATTCTTCTTCCTGTGGCTCCTGTGCCAGGCCTCACCTAGGGGACCGCGCAGTAGTTTTGTTTTTGAAATGTTTCCCTCAGATGGCAGCTTCCCGTAATTGTGTTTCATTTTGCCTCCAGAGGTGGTTCCTTTCACCTCGCCCTTTTCAATTTCAACAATGAATCTGTTTTTTCTGCCAATGGCTTTGTACTTTCCCTGGAGTAGCTTCCCCCCTAGGGGCGCCGCACTCTCTCCCCCCAAAGTCCTCCGCGAGGCGGGATCCTTACACCAATAGCCCCTTGGATCTCAGGCACCCAGAGTCCTTTCCAATTCTGCGAAGACGTGCGCCAAAAAATTGACACAATTCATTCTAGAAGTACTTCTCCCGATGGTGCCAAGGCCCCTCCTTTCAAAATTTGTAACAGGAGCTACTCCCCAGACGTCTCTGATGATTTGGGTACCTTCGGGAGGGCTTACAGACCTAGCCCCGGTTTAGTCTTCTCTAGGGGCGTAACGAAAAACAATCTCAACGGTAAGAATACGAAAGATCCCGGGGCTAAGGCACTCGAGCTGACCCGCATAGAATCTTGCGTTGGAAGGGCACGAGGCTCACCCGCCGAGTCCTACTCCTTCAGCACCACTCACATGGCCAAAACCTGCAATTTCTCAGTTCCTCCCGCTGCGACTGGAAGTTAGGCGCTTTGCGCTCATGATACTTTAATTTCAATTTCTTCCCTACGCTGTGGGATGCCCCGGCTACGCCTACAAACGGAGTCTCCCAACTTCTGCCCTTTCAGAAGATTTCGATTGATCATTTCTACGGTCAGACCCATCCCCATCATTATCTGATAAGAAGTACTCCATTCGATATCACTCCCAACCAAGACCAGAAACACTCAGCCCAGGCGGCTTATCTCGAAGAGAGCGTTTTATTAATGACTCTGATTCCTTCTCGTCCGACCTACACCTCTCTCCCCTATCTTTCAATCCTCCTTTTCATGCTACGATAGCGTTAGAGGCGTTTTCAACTCGGATTCTAGTTACCTTTCCTGACGTGTCGCGGCCCCCCCTCGGCAGTAGCCCTTATCGCAGAAGACGCTTTATGATCTTCTTTTTTGTGAGGATTTTGTTCACCGTCTCCCAGGTTTTCTCATGACGTGTCCCCCCCCGTGAGGGAGCCTGTTATTGGGTTCTTATCTAGTTAGGGTATGATGCGGTGAGCCACCCCTATATCGACGACTCCTGATATACTCTTTTCCCCCCTCTACCAGAAACCGGGCAGTTAATATCAAGGCCATAGTGCCTGTAGAGTTCAGCATTCCCCTCTCAGACATCCACATTAGCTATGTCGCGACCCCTTCTGGGACAAAGCTATTAGGTCCTGTCTGCTCTCCATGTCGAGCAAGTTCGCCCCAGCGTGCAAACAATTTTTTCGAGGATGCCGTGCCTAAGCATATCTGATTCTAATAACCTTGAGGTCGATTAGTCCATTGTTGGAGTGACCCCCTCCCGGGAGTCGGCAGGCGATGTTTGAAGCCCCGAGATGGGTCAAGGAGTCCCCTCCACTCTTCTTGAGGATACTACATATATTATCTTGTTCATACTCCCCGGAGAGTTTAATCGGTCTATTTTCTATGCTTGGTTGTTTCCTGTCGTCGTGTAGTTTTTTGCTGGCTTCCTACCCCCCTGAATAAGAGATATTCTTCAGCAGATGTCTCGAGCTGTGGTTTATCCTTTTTGAGCACCAAATCTTGTAAGCGGAATCCTTTAGACGCAATGTGGACAACTCTTTTTTTAGAGGGGGGTGGTACTTTGTCTGAGCCGGGAACCAAATGGGCGGCACTGAACACTCTCTTTAACAAGAAAAAGCTGCCCCTTCCCCCTACCGCATCTTTACAAAGATCAAACAGAAGACCTTGGAGGGTTCCCCCCTGCTGAAACCCGACTCATCATGATGAAGTAATTTATCACTAAATTCAGCTTCAAAAATAAATGGATCAGGACGGCAGCCCTATTTCAGACTTTGTGATTTTTATTTGTTTCCGCTAACGCAGGCGACTCAATTCTTTCCCCTCGCGAAGAGAGCTTCCTTGCTCTTCATAGCTTTCCTCAAGAGAATTCGGTATAAGTGCCCTGGTTCCTGAAGAGACCTCAGAAACGTCACGCCTCCCCCGTGCGCGCCCAGACGTTGATGGACTCCGCGTAGGTCTTCCGCCCCTACTTGTTCGGGAGAAGGCCCCCCTCCGCCATCTTTCTTTAAAGAAGACTTTTAGGGTTTTTCTCGCGTATTCGGTCTGCCCGCGCGCTATCTAGCATCTTGGCTCCTGCTGTTGGTGCTTTTATATCTTCTGGTTTATTATTGGTTGGAGGGGCTTTAACCCCTATCTCAGATTCTCCCCGATTCTCAAACGAGCTCTTTTATAAACGGTAGTCTTTCCTCATACTTTTTGCATCCCCCAGAACTTTCTACAGAGCGGTTATTCTTACCCACTTTGGGGAGAGCTCGACTCTTATCGAGTTCTTCCCCGCCGATTCTCCCTCACACCTTTTCCCTTTTGAGAAAGTCCGGTTTTCTAGCCTCGACTACGCACGGCAATTAGAGCGTGCACACCCCCACCCCTCCCGGGGCAGCTCCCATTTTCATGCGGTTTCTTTCCCTCTTTTTTGTTTTTTCTCAGAGCCGCGCCTCCTAATTTCGCGACTGTTGACCCCCTTCTTGTACTTTTAACTTTTGAGTTTGCTTTTTCGCCCGCATCATCGAGCGCCTCATTCCTCTGCTGTCAATGGACGATCTTAGTTTCCAGTAGGCCCCTTCCGTGTGGTTTCCGCTTCCATCGTCGCCCCAGAGTCACGCTGCGAAAAAGCGCTCGGTCTCCGATAGTAACCCCTACCGCCTTCTATCTCCCCGACCTAAAGCATAAAGAGGATCTTTGGGAATTTGACGGACAGGTCGTGCTAGTGAAGGCCCCGACACTAACCATCCAAAAACCCCCCCCCCGTGAGGTGAGCTCGGAGTAATTCTTGGATTCACCCGCAAGAAGACTCCGTCTTTGCTCGGGCAGAGGGCTTTTCGGATCCGAAACCCAAAGCTGAGGAAGGCCAACAGACTCCCTCCACACCCTCCCCTGAGTTACATGGTGATTTTGTATGGAGAGTCACCCTTTGCATAGAAAAAATACTCGAGCGGGCCCGCCAGGGAGTGATCGGAGCCTCCGGCTGGACTTTGCCTGCTATCACTGTCCCCCTTATCCAGGTCTTGACTGACCTACTCTTGTTCGGAAGATGCACCAGTGCCGTTTTTTACCTAGTATTCCTAAGACGCCTGTCGACCCCCAAACTCTGAAAGGTGCGTTTTATTTCTAGAGGGAGTGCCCACATCCACGCAAGCAATTTTTTTTTGACGATCTCTTACCCCTCAGACGTAGTGGTTTGGCTGAGATTTTACACTAGGGTTTCGGCAAATTTTAATCTTGCAAGAGAAGTTTCATTTCCTGGGCTCCCCCGTGTCGAAGGGGAAATCGGCGGTGCTACGACCCCACTTTTGATCTTTCCCCCACTTGGGAATAGATCGAGGTACCCGCTCCCTAGAACTAACTTCTCCTCTGACGGAGTCCCCACCATCCGCCCCCTCCTCTGATCTACGCCCGAACTGCCGATCTCCAGAGATCTCTCCGGCTGGTCTTGCTGATTCCTAGAACTACCAGATCATCGATTTTCTCCTATTGGATCTGTCCTTGTTCTCTGCCTTTTTTTTCCGGGCTATACGGGCCTTGGTTCTTTTGACTGCCGCCCCAAGCCACTTGACGATTTCCTTACCCGGCTCCTCGCCAACCTTTCCTATCCCACGCTGATGTTGTGGTTCTTTGCGGCAGACCGTCCGCGGCGATTTCTATGGCGCGTTTCTTCTGGGCTTTCGAGAAGTCGTTCTTCTCCTCCTCCCTCCCTCTCGCCTTCTTTTTTTTCTCCCACGGATGTGTCATTTTCTGGACGATTAAGGCTTCCACTTGCCGTTACTTTTCGCCTTTCCCTCTCCCTAGCTTGATGGCTCTTCTCTCTTTTTCGTCCCCCCCCATTCCCCGAGTTCGAACGCGTGGCAAAACTTACCCTTTTCTTATAAGATAGAATTCGGCGATGATTCAAAACGCCCCCATGATGACTTTTCTTTTTTCCCCATTTGCTCCCAATTGTTGGTTGGGTGGGCACAGCGATTTCTTTTTTTGCCCATTTATCCAGTTCTAGCCCCATGGTCTGTTCTCCCCGATGAAAAACTTAATTGGTCATCCTCGGTGGTAGCGGTTTTCTATATCTCATCAAGCTGGACGCTCTCCTTCCCCTGTTGGGTCATCCCCGAACCCCTACTTGCGAACTGTTTCTTTATTCACCGTAATTTTTTCTCTAGAGCGTTGATCTCGGGTGATGGCTGGTCTTCTTTTTTCTCTGGGAGTTGCCATCCCCAACCTTCTGGTCCGGACCCACAATTGCTTACCTCCCCAGCCCACGATACTGCCCACGTTGACAAGAGGACCCTTACAGAACATTTGATCTAGAAGACTGGGTCGTCCCTTGTCTCGCCGCAAGACAGCTCAACGTAATCCTGCCGGGATATAGAACTTGCGCGCAGCCTCCTGGACCGGCGTGTCCTTTGATCCCAGGGGGTCTATCCCGGCTCCCACCCTCCGATCGTTCCTTCTGACTAAGACAAAACGCCCGCCCGGAATCGTACAGAACTATGAGCCAAGCTACCCAGGACCAAGGAACAGAAGGTGCTCTTCCCCCTGTGCCCCATCCGAACTCCCCCCCCCACCAGACCCCCCCCCCCAGACCGCACTGTGGACGGGGCCCTTCGTTGGTGCTGGGCCATGTCTCTTCTCACAAGAAGAGTTCTTGCCTCCGGAGACTCTTCACCTGAATACCCAGACCTGCCCTCCCCTTTTAGCGGAGGAGTCCTAGATTCTAACAAGCTGAAGACGGTTGCCAATTCTTAAAGAGGTCCTTGACTTAGCTCGTATGGGGTCTTCCACAGGCTTCTTCTATCCCTGATGGATCGGGAACCCGTACCTCTCCCAGGCAGG
>Ga0179593_1426993_pt1 | contig 13723 bp, 10 predicted proteins | sample CZODoug2_1_08_16_FD_185931 | JGI IMG/M metagenome (GOLD analysis project Ga0179593, IMG submission 185931) | Vadose zone soil fungal communities from Angelo Coast Range Reserve, California, USA - CZODoug2_1_08_16fungal (PacBio error correction) | ecosystem: Environmental > Terrestrial > Soil >... | reverse complement strand
CCCTCCTTTTCCGAGGCGTTTCCCCCCCATTTCCTTTGTTACCTTCCCGTTTTTTGATCACTTTCTTTTCTCTCTGTACTCCTCTACGTGATGATAGGCCTTCGAGTCCTAAAAGGGATCCGGTTTGTCGGTTTTGGAAATCACCGCCAATCTCTTTGATCTGAATTCCAAGCTTGACTTTGTGCCTTACCCCGGATTGTTGGAATTTTTGCGGTTTTTCAGTCTTGTTTTCGTCTACTTTCTTTTTACACAACCCGGCCCCCCCTTCCCCCCCTTCTTTTCCCAAGGCCTGTCCCTTCAGTATTAATTTTTTTTCTCTTTTTCGGTTAAGGCTCAGTGCAACTCCTCTTCGTCCGCTATGTGACTCCTCCCGGCCGACGAGTCCATACTTCGATTTCGGCGTTTGTTTATGTTCCTCTCTGCCTGATGGTGGAATGGTTTGCTCGTTGCATCCCCCTTGACGAGAATTTCAGCGTTCGTTGAGCCCGGGAAGTTTTACCCCCATGTTGTCTGAATTAGTTTCCGGCTGTCCCCCGAAGTTTGTCCCCCCCTTTCATGGTTGTTTTTCCAGCTTCTTTCCCTCTTTCTTCCCCTTTTGCTGTTGAAGTTTCCCCTCAGTAGATCCCCCCCCCCGCCTTTGGCCGGTCTGTCTTATCTGGTTTTTCGTATATTTGTTAGCAAATGCCTTGATTGGACCCCACCCCCGTCTCTCATCTTGTGTAGGACGTTCTTAGTCCCCCCAAAGCTGAAGTTTCCTTATGGGCATTTACGTCCCAATTGCGTCGGTTTGCTCCCCCCCCCGGTGTATATTTAGTGCCCCCCATTAGTTCCACCTCCTTTCATGCTCCCCCATTGGCATTGCTTTTTTTTGATTTGCCTCCAGCCTCTGCTGCGGCGTCGAACCCCGTTTGTAATACCAGGTTTCCCCGGGCCATTGTCGTCTTTAGCCCCGCCGCGGCCTTCCTTGACCACCCACCCTCACATTTCCTTCTTGAGGGATTCCCCTGGCGCCCATACCACTTGTTTCGGTGCAGCGGCGGGTGGCTGTCCCTTAAAGGAGCCCTCCGCCCCCGGCAGCGCAGCGTTCCGCCATGTCCCCCGGTTCTTGTGGGGTGTCAGGTCTTCGTGGGCTGGGGCGTCCCGAACCTTTTCCCCCCCCTTTCCCCCTTCTACTTCGTACCGCTTTCCCCCCTTGACCTCGGCTCGTTATTTTCCGGAACAATTGACCTATCTTTTCTTTGTTTCCCAGCGCGTAGTTCTTCCCCCCGAACTTTCTCCTTTCTCTATTGTGTGTTTTTTTCGAGCTGCGCCTTTGCTCTCAGGTATTTTCTCTGCTGTTCCGTGCCCTTTCCGTGAAGGAAAGGTTCTTTTTTTCCTTTCATAAGGTTTTTTTTTTTGAATTTTCCGTGAGTGTTCATTTTTTAAGTTGCCCCTCATTTTACTTCTTGGTCCTTCCTTTTCGAACCCGAGTTACTTTTTGCACCTCAACCTCTTGTTACCCAATGTAGGCATTTTTCGTGGTTTTTTCTTTTCCTCCTGGCCCCGTTTTTACGTTTTTCCCTGGATCGGATCTTTATTTTTGGATTGATTCACCTTTTCCCCCCCCGTCAGTTTTGCCCCCCAACCAGGGCCCGATTTTACCATCCCTTTCCTGAAAGTTGCGGCAACTATCCGTCGTGACCCCAGACCAAACTTTTTTCCCGACCTATGTGTTGTTTTTAGTTCAGGTGATGCCCGAGGTCTTTCAACGTCTTTTTCAGGTGTCTAATGGTCCGACGCTTTTTCTTGCATCTTTTTGACGCGCGGTTTTCCCATGAGTTTGCGTTTTTCCTCTCATTCTAATGATAGTCCTGACTCCCCCTCCCCTTTCACGATTCCTGCAACCGCTCGCTCCCCTTCCGATTTTTATTTAATTCCAGATTTTTCGTTGTGATTGGAAGGGCTTTTTTTGATCTTGCTGGGTCTCGCCAGTGCGGGTCTATCTTCCAGTGTCGATGCTTTTCTACCCCCTTGCACTTTTTTTTTTGTTCGGGGTTGAACAATCCCGTAAGTTGTTTTCGAGGGGTTGCTTTCTAATGCATACCCAATTCTTGAGTTCCGGCATTTTATTATTTGAGTAACGAGTTCGCAGTTCTCATTATGTTCTCTCCTGCCCTTCCCCCCTTGAGAACTTCTTTCGGACCCCTTTCCAGGTTGAGGTGGTGTCGGCCGTTTTTCCCCTCCACAGCTTTTTCTTCTCTTTTGGAAAGCTGGTCAAGCTTTGTATCCGCGGTTTTCTCACATATCCCTTTCTTGCTTAGCGATTTTTTACATCTCCCTTTTCCCTCCTCTTGTTTTGTGCTGTCGACCTTTTTGTCAACAGCTTTCCTAGTTATCCCCTCTGAGGTCCCCCGCCCCAAAACCAAACTTTTTTGCCAACATGTACTTTCCCTTCTAGAGGTTTCGTTTTTTTTTTTTACGCCTCTTATTTCTCGCTCACTTTGAAAATTTTCTCTTACGTTGGATCATTCCGTCTTCTCTAGGCATCGCGGATGCCCCCAAATGGCAATTTTTCCCTCTCCGCCGACCCTCATCACATGCCGTCGCAATAGACGGGGACTTTTTTTTCTTCCCTTGCAAAACCCTCGACCACTGCGTTGATGTGCCGCCCTTAAACCCCCCCCTCCAAGATAGACTTAGTCGCCTTTGCGGCGCAAGCTTTGCGTTTGGCCAACCCCGCGCAATCCCCCCTTTTGAACAAAGGGCCTCCCAACTACCCCGTCCGCATTTTCTATAACAATAGATCATTAGTGGTTTTCCTCTATTCAGTTTTAGGGACTCCCTTTGGCTATCACTTTTCCAGTCATGTTTTTCTCGGAAACATTTTTCCGTCGTGCCACCTGTGCGTTAACAACAATCCCTTCAATTTTTCGCCTTGGCGGCCGTCCGATTTCTTAGACTTAGGTCATCCTCTGGAACATCGTCGCACGCTTTCCTTTTTCCCAACCCCAAATTTCCTTCTGATACCAAGGGTTTTTCGTTTTCTCTCACTGGTCTATTTGTCCTTTTAGCTCCCCGCTTTTCCACTTTCTTTTTGGACCAGAAGTTGAGGATGTTGGGTTGACCTTGAGTTTACTTTGAAATTTACCCATTTTTCTTCGACCAAAGCCGCCCTAGTTGCTGTTCGGTACCCCATTGCCGTGGCCCCTCCCTAGCCCCTCTTTTTTTTGTCCTAACGTCTTTTTTCTCCTTTCCCCTTCCCATCCTAGTTATCTAACTGGCCGTTTTCCCCCCCCCCTTACGTTTCCCTTCTTATTTAATGCGAACACACCTCACGCGTCCTCCCACGACCCTTCATACACTTCCGCCTCTTTAACGGGAAAGTTCCCCCCCCGGAACATCCCCTCTCGGCTCTTCGTCTTGTGGCCCCCCACATTACTTCCTCCCAGCGCCCTGCAACTCCCTTTTTTTTTCCCGTCCGTACGTGCCCCTGTCTCAACCCCCCAGTCCATTTCTCGTCGCCTTAGCGGATCTAAAGTCTCTATTTCCGTACGTTGGCATGTCGGCTGGTTTTTTCGCACCTCCTTTTCGGCGACCGCCCATCCCCAACAGTCCACTTTTTTTTCTACGTATAGTTTGCTGTATTTTAATTATGCGGACATCATACCCATTGTCCCCCGCCCGCCCCAACCTTGGGTCTGGTTGTCATTTACGGCTTACCCCAGTTCTTTTCGACCTCTTTTGGATGGGCGCCACCCCTCTTCGCCATCGTAAATTTCCATGTGCCACAAGTATTATACCCCTTTCGAAGAAGACCACACTCTTGCCCCCTACAGAGAAACAACTGCTGGGACCCTCCCCTTTACTTTTGTTATTTTCTCTCCCCCCTCCTATTTAGTTTCAGACTCAACTCGCATGGGTGCCTATTGTGACAGACTCCTCACTAGTTGCTGTTCATTTATACCCGTCCCATTCAAGGAGAAAAGTGTTCAGTACTCTCAACTTTTCGGCTTGATCGATACGAGTACCCGGCCTGCTTTGACTTCTGGGCGGATCTGCTTCTTTTTTTCCCACGGCCTCCATTTGTTTTTCCTCGTCCCTTTTTGTCTTTAATACCTCCCTTTTTAGCGAAGTCTACAGTTCGGCATTTTTGATATACGGGTACCCCCACTGGTTTTCCTCCCCTTGACACAGCTGCACTGTCCGAGTTTTTGTCGTCATTTTTTCTGACCATTGTTTCTAACAATAGCCCCTGCGATCAGTCCGCAGCTTCTTTAATCTCGCGCTGGGCCATAGTCGGCGTGTTCCTGTTCGTCAGCTCACCACTCTTGACTCTGTCCTTCCACCCCCTGCATTCCCCCCCCCGTGCCGAGGTTCTGGCCCTTCTTTTTGCCACCCTTTGTTTTCGTTCCCTCCTGTCTTAGGTTTTTCACCCTTGCCGCCCGGGTCCATGACCCACTTTCCGGAGCCTCTTGAGCCCACAACGCGGGGGAGGTGTGTTCCCCTTGTGGTTTTCTATACGTCTCACCTATTCGGGGTCTTTTTCATCTCGCCCGATTTGTGATTCACAATTTTTTTCTTCCGATTTTTCGTTCTCACGACAATTTTCCCGTTCTCGGCTTACAGTCTGGTTTTTTCCCCCTAGCACCATGCGTTTTCCATTCAGTTTCTTGCCCCTCGGGCTTTTCTTTTTACCTTTTTTCAGCCCTACAATAGCAGTTTTTCGATCCTTTTTGACATACTGGGAAAGCTTAACTGACTTTCTCACTACACTTCTCTTTCTCTTTTCATTTCCTAGTTTTTTTTTGTCGGCGAGTGAGTTCCCTTCCATTGTCGCTTTGTTAGTGCCCCCCAGTCGATACCCCTGGGAGTCGTTTGCCCCCCCTCTTATCTGTACTCTTGACGATGGTTTGCAAAATTCTCGCACGCCTTGCACGCCCCCGTTCGGTTGATTTTCAATTAAACAGCTTGCTCTTCTTATCCTTCGAGCTTCCCAATTTCGTAGCAGACCTATTCCAGACCAACGGTAAGTTTCCCTTCACATATTCAGTCGGGCGCTTTCGCCAGTTTCATTTCACTTTAGTCTTGCAGTTAAAAACGTACCGTGTCGTGTTTGCGTCCCCACGTCTGGCCCCTCTGGCTTCCCCAGTCCAGGATTGTTTCCACCCATCCCCTGAAAGGCATCTTTCCCACGGCAATTTGCTCTTGACAGTTTTCTGACTTTTGTTATCCTCTCTTTATTTGTCACTGTTGTCCTTTCCCCCTCTTTGTACCCCTCCCCGCCACAGTCGTGGGACCCCGGCTTTTTGTTGCTTTCTTCTCCCTATTCGTTTTGCCTATGATGTCTGGTCGGCGGCCAGTTGGGGAGTCCCCGCTCCTGCAGCGGATTTTCCCGTTTCGCCCCATTGGAAGTACCCGTTGGAACTATCGGTTTTCTTTCCGACCAGTTCTCCGACCTTCTTCTTCCTGCATGTCTTTTAGTACTCCTTTTAGCCTCTGTCAGGCCATTGCTTGGTTGTCCCCTTTTTTTCATCCGAAGAGCCTCGCATTTCAGTCCTCCCCGCGTGCCCAGTTTCCCCCCTAGTAGCCTTTTGAGCCAAGCATTGTTTTTACAGCGGGGCGACATTTTTTCGGATACCGTATTAGACATAACCCCTTTCCAGGTTGCGCTTCCGGTCCCAGGTCGTTTTTCTCCAAGGGCGGAGATTCCCGTCCCCCCAACGTTCCGTATAGTTTTCTGCCCTTAACTCGCCGTTTGTTCGGGTGCTACCCACCTTTCGGAGCCGCACTTGGTCATACCCTTTTGCTCTGGTACAATGTTTCCCCCCCTTCTCTTTCCTGTCGGCAACCAACCCACCTCAGGCTTATCCTTCTCAGGTCCCTTGCGTTTTCCGCCCCCCATTGCCCGTGTTTTGGTTCGACAGGTGGCCGATGGTAGCGTTTGAATTTGCCTCGCCGGCAGTCGCCACCCTGCCCCCCCTTGTTCTTTTTTGGGGTGATGTGCTCTATGGCCGGGCGCGCTTTCCGAACAGTTTCCCCTTTTTGCCCGAGCCCTTTCTTAGTCCCAAGCGTCCTCCTGTAATTTTACGTGGATTTTTGTCAATCATCCAGATAGTCGTTTCCCCCTCTACTTCTTTAAGGGGCCTTTAAGTCGAATGTTTCTTCCCTCGATGATCTCTTTTCCGACGCCTCCCAACGATTTTTTCCATTCTGGAAGTTCCGCCGGGTGCTTTTTCAGTTTGTTTTACTCATCCGGTCTGTGAAGGACCCATTTCCTGGTTTATTTTTTCATGATGTCGCCTCTATCGGTAATTAATTTTTGGACTATCCGGACGTTTAGTTCGAGGAGTTTTTGCCTTAGTAAGACCCACCCTGTGCACCATTTAGTCCATCTTGGCTTGGCTTCCTTTCTTTACACTACGCCAGTTTACCCATAAATCTGGATCGGATCCTTGTTGTCCATAAAATTGTTTTTGTCTTTTCAAGTTACCTTTTGACTGGTGCCCCCCCCCAAGAATGGTCCATCTTTCCCCTCAAGTGCGTTCAGAGTCACCTTGTTTTCCCATACCAACTCTCCCAAATCTTGGAGCCCAGACCACCTATTTGTCTCCCGATCACATGTTGTTTGAGACTGTTTTTTTAACCCAGCTGACCTCAGATTTACCTCAGGGACCGGAGGTTATGGCTTAAACCAGATGAGCATCTTTTCATTTAATTATTTTTTTTCCCTCGCCCTTTCATGTAAGGTGAGATGTCCAGTCGACCCAAGTCATTTAATGATATCCCTTGGAATGTTCCATACATTCAAGACTACCGGAAACCGGCTCAGACAGCTGTTCCGTTATACTAGGTCTTTTTCTTGGTTTTCCTTCTTTTTGTTTTCTTTCTTTGCAAATTTGGTTGAGAGGTGAGCCGGAGTGATCCCTTACCCCTGGGCGGTCCCTCCCCTCCCAAACTCCCAGGTTTGCTAGTGGGTTTGCATTCTCCTTTGAAGCACGTTCCTGTTGTTTTGAGTATTGGCTCTCGTTTTTCACACCTCACGCCCCTTTCATGGGGCGTCGAGCTGTTGCTGCGTGCGAAATTCTTGCTTTCGTAAATGTTCAATGTTTTTTCCCTCATACTTTGGTTTCATTTGTGCCTTTTCACCCCCTCCTAATGCCTTTTTGCTTCGACAGTCTTACCCAAGCCCTTTTTTCCGGAGTGTACTTTTCTCCCTCGTATCCCACCGTTTCGGTCATCCCCTGTTGAACAATCTATCTTCATCTCCTTTTGTTGGGAGGATTGCACTTCATTCCACCGTGTTTTTTTCCCCTTGGTTTTCTTCTCGAACTTTTGCCACTCCTTCCCCCCCCCGGCGCCGCACCACAGTTCAGTGCAGTAGAGTTTGACCCCATAACTTGAACAAAACGCTTCGCCCACTGCCCCCATTCCCGTAGTCGGTCTCAGGGACGCGCTTTTGCATAGCACTCTGCCCATTTTTGTTCCGCCCCTTTCCACAATTCTTTCTCCATACGAATTTTTGCTCATTCCGCTACCCTCCCACCCCCCTCGTCATTCCCCCCACCTTTCGGTGCCGTTAATTTTACGAATCATCGTTTGAGCGCTCCTCCGTTTTCGGTTCACACGCCCGCATCCCAGTCCCCTTGAACACTTCACCGACCAGGACTTTTTAGAGATCACATCCCTCCTTCTCTCTGCCTTTTTTCCGTTATAGTCGTCCGTGCTATCATTGCCGGCTGTTGTAGCCGCCCAAGCGCCCGCGGCACCTGTAGAGTCCCCACCCCTCCTTACCAGCGACAAGTATTGGTCCGAGACCCTCGACAGACCCTCGACTGGGTTCCTCCCTTCATCCCTAGATCTTTCTTCTCCCTCTGTCTTAAAACCCTACTTGAACATTGTTGAGTTTTGTTTCCCCCCCCTCTGCCAATTGTTCCTTTGTTCGCTTTGAACGTCCTCCCACCTTTGACTTTTGAGACTTTTTTCTTGTTTTTTTCCCCCGAACCGTTGAGTTAATGGTTTTTTCAAACCCTTTCCGGCGTTAGAGCCCTCACGGCCGATAAGGCTTTGCGGCTTCCTTAACCTTCGTTTGTGTTTTTTTCTTCCTTTTGGACGCGAAGCTGCAACACTCTCCCTTTTTCGGTTTTCTTACGGTACCACCCTTTCCCTGTCTTACCGATGAGGCCATGTTCCCATGACTCTCCCTGCGAACAGCTTCCCACCCCACCCCCTATTCCCTAACGACTTGATGCTCCTAATTTAAATTTTTGCGTCAAGGGCTTTGAGTAACCCTCTTCCCCCTCTACTTTTTACTGGTGCCTACTATAGGACCAAATTACAATAGACACGGTCTCCTTCCCCCTGCCCCCACCTCCCTTGAAAGTGATTAAGGCCAGACGTTCCCCCCCCTTCGCGCAATCTCCAGCGTTTACCTTCTTCCTACATTTAGCGCGTGCAGTCTTTCAGGGTCCTTATGTTCCCCTGTTCTCCTGTTTGCGACAATTTTCGAAAGCATACCCCCCCCCACTTCCGTTGGTGATTCTTAGGCGTGCTTGCATTTCGCCCCTGTGCAATACAGCCCCTTTAAGCACTCGACCAAAGGTGGTCAATTGTCCTTGCTTTCACACCTTTCCCCTTTTCCGCGACTTTCTCCCCTCTCTTGGTTTTCTTTTGGGCCTGCGGCCTCCTCTTGACAATGTCCGTTTTTTCCTAGTCCCCCCGGGTTCCTTACCTTCCTAACGTTTTCTGTTAGGCACCTCTACACGAACACGGTCCCTGTTCAGTAGCCTACTCGTTTTTTTTTGATATGTTTTCTCTTCTTTTCGAATGTTTCCGAACTCCCTCAGAGGACTTCTGGTGAAGCTTCAGGACCCTGGGTTCGGGGTGTTTATCCTGTCTCAGAGGCATTCCTTTTTTCCCCGCTTTTCCCGACCTTCCCAACCTTGCTCCCCCGGTCCCCAAGATTTTCCCGTTTTGATTTTTTTTGACGTTTTGTAATGGCAGGCTGTTGTTCTCTTCCTCAGCCTTGTATATCAGCTACATTTTTCCGGCCAACTCTTGTTCAGTGCATATTACTACCCCAACTACACCTGCTCACAGTCACATTACCTTACCCCGGCCCCCATGCTGTGCCTTCCCCCCCTTGTCCCTTTTTTGACCCTCCTCCTTTTTTTCTGATACTTGGTCAAGGCGCTACTGTGTTACCCCCCTTCTCCCCCACTCTCTACTTATAAGAATGCCCCGCCCGACTAGGATTAGTACTCGTCTCCACCATTCCCCTGGGATTTACGTCCAAATCATATGACGACCTAATTCCCCTCCTTTCCGTGGCCACCCTTGCAGCCGGACTCAGATCAACTGACGTTTTTTTCCCTTCCTGAAGCGGCTTCTGTTCCCCCACGCCTTTTGACTTTTGAACATCGGTCCATTTCCCTACCAACCCCTCTGTTCTTACTTCTTTTCTCGTCTAAACCAGTCAGCGTTACTATATTCCGCCAGCGGGATTCCAAGGTACTCCTGTAAGTAGTTTCCTTTCTATCCCCTTCCGGCCCAGTACTGCCCCCTTTTCGAGCCAGTTTTATCGACGGCCGGTGGTTCGTGAATCACGGTTTTTTTCCCCGTGGACTTCTGGGACGTTTCTCTCCTATCCCCTTATAGAGAGTAGTGGCACTCCTCCGAGTTATCTCATGTCAGCACCATCCTACTGTAGGTTTCCTCCAAAATTTTTTACCCATACTTTGTTGTTGTGTCTATTGGTCCTCATAAACTGTTGGTAGCACCTCAGGTCGGGCTTTTCCTTTTCTTTCCCTAGTTCTTTCGTTCACCTCGTTATTGGTTGCTTTCTTGGGACCCGTAGGACCCGCTTTGACCGCCCGATTCTTTCTTTCCTACCTACATTCCTCTCCCCCTCTTAGTACTGAGCCTCGATTCCCTATTAGTAGTCATTGACTTTTAACCGTTGCGCCTTCGGCTTCCTTTATAATTTTTCTTTTCCTAACCCTAAGCATTTGCGCTCCCCCTCTCCGATGTCTGCTCAGAGATGACTTTTTCCTCTCACCCCACGGGCGGTGTTTGGTTTATTTTGCAGGATTTTCTTGTCGCCTTCCCTTCCTTTGTTCACCCTTTCTCCGGCCTTGACCCTTTCCACCAGGTTAGCTCCGTTTTCGCTTTGGGTCCGCACTTTCCCGCCGAGAGTTACCATGGAGTATCGGTTTCCCTATAACATCAAGGTCCCTCCGGCCCCGGCTGGTAGTCTAGATTATGTCTGGCTTATTCTTGATCTGATTCGGGTTTCTCCCACCTGCGTTAGATAATTTTGCCTGAGGTGAGTTTTTATGCGTTTTTCGGACTTGCATTGTGAGCCAGGGCCCTTACCCTTCACACCATCCGGGCCTTTGCGCCCCCTTCCTTTACGACCCCTCCGGCAGCTGTATTTAGGGAGTAATTCCGCTATTCATTCGATGGTTCCGGACCCATTCTTTTCGGTGTAGTCTCCCCCCGGTCCTCGAGACGGACCAGCGGTCATTCCCACAGTCCCGGGCCGTTGTCCGCGAACGTAAGCTCTGGGCGCCCTGCAGGGAGGTTTTTTTTTTGTCCAGCTTTTCTTTTTCTTGCCCGGGATTAGTTATCTGCCCACCATCCGCTTCTTTCTGATTAGTTCTGATGAACCAGAGTTCGATTTTTTTCTACCGTACTTGCGGAGTTCGCGCTCCCCCTTCCCCCCCTTCTTTTGCTGACCTGGCAATTGACGTTGTCATTGGTTCGATTGACCTACAACTCAGTTCGAGTCTACCCCCGGTTTCACCCTAGTTTTCCCTTGACCTTGTATCTTTTCCAGCCGCGGTTTGACAGTTGAACCCCACACCCCTTCTCCTTGCTTTTCATTCTTGTTCTCTTAACGACCAATGGCCCTTGTTGGTCTTCTTTAACTTGGGATTTGAGAATGCCTAAATTCTCCTCTCCCTTTCATTCTTTTCCCCAACCTGTTCTTGTTTTTTCTGTCTTTTTATAGCGTGCCCCTTGGCTCTACCCTCCCCTCCCCCGTGTCAACTCGGTCCCCCTGTGCCAGACGCGTAGTCGACTCTTTTTTTGTACCCCTTCTCGTTCCGCGCCGGGTCAATTCGCTCTGACGCTTTATGAACACGAGAGTTATTTCCAGGGTCCCGTTACTTAGATGGTTAACTTTTGCTGCCGCCTGAGACCCCCTGATTTTGGAAGATGCCCCCCTTCCTGTGGTGCAAGGTACATGAATTTACCTAGTTTTGTATCGTACTTGTCTTATGACGTAGAGTTTTCCTTTTCCCCGTTTCTCCTCTTTACTTAAGTTCTCGTTTTCATATATTATTCCCTCCAGTTTTCCCTTCACGTACCTAGCTGAGTCGCCCTGTTTTCCTCTTCCGCTGGTGCCTTCTTCCGCCCCCGGAGTTTGCACTTTATTTGAGTATTGATGCTCCCACCTGGGTCTTCTTTCACCGGCTCTCAACAAGGGCATGTTGCACACACTTTCACTCCACGCGACTCTTTTTTTCCCCCCTTTGCCCCCTGTTTATAAAACTGCGTCGATCAACGCCCCTTTTTTCCCCCCCTGAGCCCCATCACCCCCCCCTTCTTGTCCCCCCTAGAACGCTTGTTGAGGACTTTTTAGGTTCCCATACCTATGTACAGAAAGGACTGACTCAGGTCTCTCTTGAATGGCCTCCTAGTTCCGGTTGTTTCCACTATTGTTGAACTCTCCAGTTTCCTCGGAACTACGTGCTCTGTGAAACCTGCATGGAAACTTTCTATAGTCCTCCCTTCTTCCCCTGGACTCGACCATTACTTCCCCCCGCTGGTCTCGTGTTCTCGAGGTCCATCTGTAATGTTTCGTTTGGACCTTTGTTTATTCTTTCTTCGTCCTTTGGCCTCCCTCCCGTTTTCCTATTTCTCCGCTGTTACGTTCCGATCGTGAAATTTTTTCTTAGTATTCCCACCCCTCCTCGCAGTTTTTATCTTCTGGGTTTCCTGGGTATCCCACGTTTTACGCAGCGATTACGAGCCTTTGTATCGAGTTTTCTTCCCGCGCGAAGGAATTTCCTCCCTCCGTAATGCCAGTAGGCTTGAGCGGAAATGTCCATGGGTCTTGTATTTTTTGATTCTCTTTTTCACCCTCTCAGGAACGTTCTGGTTTTAAGGCCCCCGTTTGTTAAATCCCCCCCTTGCCTTTCGCCCGTGCGTTGCTCAACGAGATTTTTTAGGGAGCGACTTGACATTCTTCAATTCAAGTGTTTTTTCTGGATCTTTTCTCACGTTAATCTGTCCCTTCACCCCCTTGACTTCTCTGAGCACGCCGCCCCAAACCGCTTTCCCATGCGTCCCCCGACTTTTGTTCCTCGATTGTGCCCCCTTCCTCCTTTGACCCCCCCACTTCCTGCTACCCTTGACCATTCTCCTTCTGCGCGCGGTTTGCACTGCGTGAGGCATCTTATGGCCTTCGTCTCTTGCCTTTCGCCCCCTAGACCCCCGCTGCCATCGCCTTTTTTCCATGGCGTATCCCCGGCCCACCATTCCAACTTACTGCAGCAAAACCACTCAATGTCGCTCCTCTCAGTTGCGCATGCGCCGTCTCCGCCCTCCCCTTTCTTAGGCCCAAAGCCCGCCTCCGCCCTTTCCATGCCACTGACCCCTCTTGAAAGCGTCTTCGTTGACTTTTTTTCCCATTACGTCTCCTCTCTTTCTTAATTATTGTATGATTTCCCGTGGTGCTCTTTGCCTTTCCTGTTTTCCTCCTTGCACCCGCGCCCCCTTTCCGGGCCCCAGTCGCGCAACAACCATAACCAGTAAAGTTTGGCGATCCCCCGAGTCTTCCGCCTGCCGTTAAGTAATCTGTACAGATCTGTTCCATTTGTCCCCCCACATCCGTACTGAGACAACTTTTTTTTGTTGGGAGGCCCGCGGTTTGACAATTCTTATCACTTCTGGTGTATTCTCAGTCAAGTTGACCGTTTATGTGACCCACTCTCGTCTGTGTTTGGCCACCTGAAAATGGGATCTGATTTTTAAATACCAATTTGTTACCCTGCAATCACGCGCAATTTTCAGTGCAATCTTTCGCTCGTTTCTTCGAACCCAGAGAACTTTTGGACCCGGTTGCCTTAACGTGTTTGTGATTCAACCCAACTTCTTCCTCATTGACCCTGACCTGAACTCCCATTAACCCCGTTCGTCCCTTTTTTCAGCCCAAGTAACCACTCACCGTTTCCCCCTTCCTACACTCCCCTGAGGATTCACCCACTTGACTCTTTGGGCAAATTGAATTTTTTCACACCCTCCCCCACTCCTTCTGCCTCCTTCTTCGGCTGCAGAGTGATCATTCACCCCCAGAACCCCCCCCTAATTGTGCCCCTCTTTACCGACCTTTGCTCGCCTATCCCTTTTAGGACGTCTTGAATTCCTGTACCTCCACACGACTTTTTACCCGTCTATGGGCTAGTTTGTTAATGAGGACTCCTTGGGAACTTCCTTCTTCCGGCGGCCCCCGGCGGTCTCTTTTCCCTCTAACCCCAATTTCCCAAGTAGTCGACCAGGTCCGAGGGAAATTGGCGGCCTTTGACTACCCACCGTCCCCCCGGGCGTCGTCCTATCCTTTTTTTCGTATCGCTGAGTCCGCCGCCCGGAGTGTGTACGTTGTTCTTTCTTGCTGTGCGCTCCATCGCTTGTCATCTTTCTCTTTCTCCGAGGACCCCATTTTTTCTTCTTTCCCCACGCATCT
>Ga0179593_1417212_pt1 | contig 13723 bp, 15 predicted proteins | sample CZODoug2_1_08_16_FD_185931 | JGI IMG/M metagenome (GOLD analysis project Ga0179593, IMG submission 185931) | Vadose zone soil fungal communities from Angelo Coast Range Reserve, California, USA - CZODoug2_1_08_16fungal (PacBio error correction) | ecosystem: Environmental > Terrestrial > Soil >... | reverse complement strand
CCTAAGTTTGTGTCCTTGCTTCCCGATGCTGACCCACGGTGCGTTTTGCACCGCCAGGTTCTGGTAACCTTCACTCCCTTCCCTCTTCTTGCCTTCTTAGATGCTTCCTTTTACCCATGCCCGGCCCTTCTGAAAGACTGTGTCTTTTTCTTAACCCGTCGCTTCCCCGTATCACATGTCTAACTTTCCTTCCCCAGCCGGATGCTGCGTCGCTTTTCTGGTAACTTTTAGACGTTTCCCTCTCTTTGGTTACATCCGCTCATATGAAAGGTCAGAGCTACGCCTTTTGTTCCCAAGTAGTCTTTTCCTTCAAGTGCGTCTCTTAGTCCCGACTGTGTTTCCCCTTCGCTATAAGTCACCGCCTGTTCCCCCCCCCTCTGGAGCTCCCACCTTTTATCGACTTGCCCAGTCTTCCTCTTCCCTTGACAGAATACCATTTTTTTGTATGAAGCGAGATGGGTGACAAATCGAACGCCTTCCTCTTGTTCCAGGGCATATTTCCGGTGAACACCCAGCTCCCTCTTGGCGTTTCTTCTTCTATCTTCGGTTTCTTCCAGTGTTCTCCCCTCTGTTTTTGAGAGCTCCTGTCTTTCTCACTTGCCCCTCTTTTTTGTTTTTGGGGGGTGTATGCCTCACCTCTTTTTCTCCATTTCTTCCAGGGATTACCCTCCCGACATTGCTTCCCAAAATTCACGCTGTTCAGTTAGGATAAGGACCCGGACGCTCGGCTTGGGGACACGTTGGACTTTAGAGTTTCCAAAGCTACCCCGGTGCTGCTGATAATTTCTTGACCGAAAATGGTAGGCTTCCTCCTTCTAAATGGGCGCAACCGACGATTTTGCGCCTTTTCTTACGGCCACCCCCAAGATGTGGGGACGCCTGCGCCAAAAAGCTCTGCGGTCCCCTTCATTTTTTTTCATTTTTCCCCCTTTGACCAACCTTAGAAGCCACCAACCCCTTTCCTTTCGGACTAGGGTGAAAGAACAAATCCCGCGGGAGATTCGGAAGAACCCGAAAAAGCTCTATTAGAGTCATGGCTGGCCTCGAAACGTCCTCTTAAACCTTCAGTGTTTCTCATACACGATGATGCAGACTTAGAGGCTTGTGCTCGAACTGGTGACGAACGATCCACGCAGTGGTTTCCTTATGACAGTCAATGCCTTAGTCCCCTTGTCGATCACACACCCGTGACTCTTGTGTCCCCCCGTCGGTGCCCCCCCCCCCGCCCCGCCCGACGCCACCACCCCCCCCATTTGTCTCCTTGGCCACCGCTCAACCACCCCCCCTCTTCTCCGCCCACCCGAGCACCTCACGCTCGGCGAAGCACCCAGGCTTCAAAACCCCTTACAGAGGCGTCGTCAAACCGAAAACGAACCTCAATTCCAGAACACATGCCCCCCCACTTAACCAGAGCCCTCTCATTACGTCCCCCCCTTTTTTCCCCTCACGGCCCCCCCCCCCACCCCCCCCCCCCCCCCCCTCCCCCCCCAAATACCCAACAGCGACACCGACCTAAGTCCCTCCTTAAGCAGGATTCTGTTTGGAGTCTGCGAGGAGATGAAGAAGCGCTCAAATGCCACAAGCTCGAGGGAGACCTCTACTCTAGAGTTCTCGGATCGACCAAATCGCGTTTGTTTAATTGGACCTCTTTGACCCCTGCCCTCCCCCCCCCCCCCACATGTAAGAGATGTTTTCTTATCGCTACCTTCCCCGCCCCCTGACGACCCAGGCGCCCGCCTCAAAGCAAGGTCCCCATTTTGAGCTTTTCGGGATTTTGACGTTTTTACCGCTTTCGCGGATTCGGCGAAGGTAAGTTGGCCGCATCGGCACGGGAGAACCTCTTTTTTTATTAACGCTTTCAATAACCCCATCCCTTCCGGCTGTTGAGTCTTTCTGACAGTTGCCAAAATGGAGGTCCTCTTCCCTTGCCCGAGGTTTATCCACGTGTGGAGCTCCCTTGTTGCGCCCCGCTTCTTTTTTGCATCCCGCCTGCCTCTGAATGCTCTCTAGCCTCTTCCGTGTGCCCTGAGGTGATATTTTACGTTCCCCACAATCGCCGAGCCATGGTCCCGTGGATCAGTATGCGAGTAACCCCTGTATTTGCTTGTGGTCAGACTGTTTCCCTTTTTTTTCCTCCATCTACCCTTGGCCTACAGCAACGACTTCTTGTTTGGCTTCTTATTTACTTCTTTCCCTCTTGGATTTGTCCCGCTGACTCATGGGAGAAGTCGTTTTTCGACACTTGTCTTCTACCTCCGGATTGCGTCCGGAGCAGGGAGACCTGATTGTTGCTTTTTTCTCTGATCTTCGCTGCCTCATCAATTTCTGTGCGACGACTACTATGGGGTTTTCTTCGGATTATGGAGGCGGGTTCTTCTGTTGGCTTGTCCTTCCCCTCCCTATTTTATCCCCCTGTTTTTTGAGAAGAGCTCCCTTCCTGCACTCCCCCCGCCTCCCTTTTTTTTGGAAAGCCGCAGGCCAATTTTAAAAAGCTTTCCTTCTCTCCCCCTCCATTTCTTGCACTTTTTCCTTTGACCTCGTCTTCTCATTTTCTTTCCCCCCACCCACTTATTCTCCCCTGCCTGCCTGCCCTCAGAACTCATTCGTCGCCTCCCCCAGCTTTTCCCCAAAACATCCCTATCCATGAGTCAGCATTTCCAAATCAATCTTGTACCGCTCCCTCTCCCCCCCTCCCCCTCACAAATCCCGTTCTGCGGTGCCCCCTCGAGGAAGCAATCCGTTTCCCCCAGTTATTAGAAGCCAGACCCTTCCAAATTTTCCTGTTCCTTATCCCGTGAGCACGTTCCCGATTTCCTTCCCCGATGTGAACTCGTAATATCAACTTCCGTTCGAACGATACGTAGAGTGCTATTCCTCGCACTTTTATGCTCGCTTTTTAGTTCCCCAAGGAACAACCCGTTGCTTACATCTTTTCTTTCCTTTAGTTACGAACTACAAGTTTTCCCCTTCTTTTCAGAACTTAGGACGGTCTTTTTCCCCCGTTTTCGTGGCTTATCTTCATCGCTCCCTTCCCTCTGCATTCTCTTCCACCCGTCCTCCTTCTGGCCTCCTATCTTCTTTACAATTTTTCCAAGCCCTAGACGCTCATCCTTGTCCTTGCCTTTATTCTTTTGTAATGAGGGTTGTGGCCTCAGAGAAGCAGACGTAAATAAACATTTGCTTATTCCATTAGGCGTTCCATATCTCCAAATAGTTCCCTCCCACACACTCGGACTTTGGCGGATGCTCCCTTATTCTCCTTTCCTCCAGTGTCATAAAATCCACGCTTTTTCCCATTTCTGGCGTTCATTTTTGGTGGCCCAAGTAGGACTAACCCCAGATTTCCCCTCCTTTTTCGTAGACTAGGTGGGGGAGAGGTTTTCTTTTCCCCTTTCTTCCTTTTCCGCCCCCCTGCCATCCTTGCGATAGTTAGCTCTTCCCCACCTTTTCTGCGGTTTTGTCTCTTTCCCCCCGACCTCTTACCCTTTTTTTCCCAATTAATCAACTTTTTTCGTTACAGGTCATTCGTCATTGCGATGTCAAGGCATCCCCGGCTTAGGACTCGCGTTTTCGTTCTTCCCCTTTTTCACCTCCCTTCAAGGTGTTTCGTGTTTCTCCCTCTTCCCTTTCCTTTTTTCTCCGTCTCCCAAAGCCCTTGCGACGTCTAGAACCTTTGCCGTACTTCTTTCACAAGATGGATACGAGTGTTCTATATCCATGCCTCTTTTTGGCTCTAATGGGTCGGTCCTTCTTCATTCCAGCCTGTCCTCCCTTCGCCTTTCTCATCTTTTTGAAACTTTATACGCCGCCAAGAGCGTAGAACAGCCCATTTTTGTTCTTTTTCTTTCATGAGCCGCGTAGGTCCGCTCCCGGTCATTTGCTGATTTAATTGTTTTAGCTTTACAATATAAGTTTACCCCCCCTTTCCCCCATCTTCATCGTTTCTTTTCTATTTCCCTCGACAGACGGACCTACTAATTGGAAGCCCAGCTTTTCCTTTCCTTTTGAGGGTTTTAACGCTTGCTGCCTGTTTTTGCCTTTTAAGTTTCCCCCCCCCGCGCTCGTGACACAACCTATGCTTTCCCCCTTTACCCTCTACCGCCAGGGTTCCCCTTGAGTCTCGCGTGTCTGGGTCACTTACAGTATTTTTCCTTTTGAAGCCCATTTTTCTTCGTGTCGTCCGTCCTTTTTTCCCCAACCAAAGCTCTCCGGAGTGTTTTTTTCCAGCGTATACCCTTTTCCCCTCTCCCCGCGTTGTCTACATCTTCTTCGCCCTGCGGTGGAATGATAGCAAGGTGCAGTCCAAACACACATCGTCGGGCTTGCGATGCTCTTTTACGCCTTCTGACAATTCCCTGGCTCGTAGCTCTCGACTTTTCTCTTATGTCCTCTGCAGCGCTCTGAGGGCCCCCCGACTTCGTGTCCTGACCCCCTGCCTTCTTAGCTTCTCTGTTTCAATATACCTGTTTTGAAACACTCCCTCAACTTGAACGTCACTTTCGCTGTACCAGTAGTACCTCCTTTCTTTTTTCCCCTGTCCTCTTAGGGCAAGAAGGTCCCCCCTTATAGTGCTTTAGTTTAGTTCCTTTTCCATTCCCTGTGCCTCGGCGTCGCAACCTTTGAGGAATATCTCCACAGCACTGACATTTCCCCCCTCCTGATTCTCCTCCTCCTTCAGTTGTTTGTGTGATAGTCCCTTTTCCTTTGGTTTGTTACTATTCCCCCCGGGCGGTTCCGCCGAGAGCCCTCCAGGTTTTTGTGCCGTTCCCCCATGATCTCCCCCCCCCTATTCATTTTCCCCTGCATTGCACGATATTTTGATGCCTTTCCCCAGACTTTCATTATTTGTTTTCCTTTGTCGCGCAACTAGTTCATTCGTTTTGTCAAATTTAACAGCCCCATCCTCCCTATTAGTAAGTCGTCGGGAGACCCGCATCTTGCCTTCTGGACATAATTTCCTGGACCGGTCCTCTGCTACGCGCCAGGGAATTTCCCCCTCTTTCAACCCCTCCTAGTTCTCTCCTCAGTTCTCGTTGTTATGCATTCCCTATCACGTCCCCCCCCTGCCCGTGGAGAAACGCGTCTTCACCCCTCCTTTTATCTCGCCTTAAAAGGCGGCGTATAAAACACTCCTGAGCTTCCTCTTTTTTCTTTGGTTTCCGCCGACACCTTCCAAAATTTAAGATGTCCCGGTCCTCCTTTTCTGGGAAACAGTCCCTGCTGTAAGCATGTGACTTTCCGATTGCTTTGTTCAAGTTGCACCCCCCCGTGTGTGCGAGTGCAATTGGCTTCCTTTATTGCATGAGCAGAAACAGCTTTGAGATCTTCAAGTCCATTCCCCTCCCCTAATTTCTGCCCAGCGAAGTGCCACCAACAACAACCACACCACCAAAAAAAACCCACTTTCGAAAGGCTGAAGTTTGATTCTACGGTCTGACTGCTTACGGCTTGTGAAACGTTTTTTTCACCCCTTTCGACCCCTCCCCCACACGCTCAATATCCTAATTTTCTCCAAAATGGTAAGCGGGACTGCGCTGTCTGCCTGAAAAGCACCGAAGAAGTCTCGGGCTTTTTTCGGGCCCCCCCCCAGATGCTGGGCGACCCCGAATGAGCCAAGCCTCCCTGATGACTTCTTGACTCTCACTTCCGTTCCCCACCTCCCCAAATACATTTCCTATTGGACGAACCCGCTGTATTACCCCCCCCCCCCCGGACTATGTCCCTTTCCCCCAGCTTTCATCGCGCCATTTGCTGCGATGGTAGAGAACCTTTCCAATTCACTCCTTCTCACGTTTTCGCTGCTTTTGCCCGCTACCTGGGACTCGAGGTGCCCCCCTCTCATGCCGTTTTTCTGTTATGATCTATCATGCGGAATGAGCTTTTGGGTCGACGCCCCCCCATTTTCCTTTGAAATTTCACCTATGGTTCCCCTGTTGGAAGAGGGTTTTCCCCGAAATGAAACGTAGGAATCGGCCTCCTCCCCACAGGAGGATAACCTTTCCCTCTTAACCGACGTACCGGCCAACCCTTGACCCACAATCTCCTCAAAAGCAGCCTTAGATTTTTTTTTAGAATGCCTTTCTCTCATCCTCCCCATTGCCCAATTTTAGGCACTGTCCTCGTCGCATCCTTAGAATCAAAATCCCTCTTTTTTGGGATGACTGGGGAATGGGCGGATTTTTCATTTCTCCCCCCAACTGACGCCGTGTTGTATCGTCCGGGCCCCGTATTTCCCCCCCCGCTCTTTTCCCACTCCGGAAGCCTTACCCGGTGACCTGGGTTCTTTGACCTGTGTGGAAGATCGAGTTCCTGCTTCCGGACTTGTGGGCGCCTTCTGCTTTTCCAAGCCCTGTGCCCCCGTTTCGCGATGAACTTGGTACAAGCCCAAGCAGTTTTCTAACTTCTTCCTTTCGCTTTCGTCGGGCCTTGAAGGTGGGTTCTCTCAAGGCACTACTTGTTGATCCACTTTTGTGGGGCCTTGGTGTCGGACCCTGCGATTAGACCCCGAAGCTCGACGAGCTATATCTCATCTTAACTTTGCTCCCCCCCCTGATTTGCTTTTTAAGTTCAAACTACTATTGACTCTTGCCCTGTGGATTACCCGAGAACACTCAATTTTTCTTTGTGTTCGCCCAAATGTTTGCCCCTCTCTCATAGATTTTCATACTATCACTTGCTTTTTTCTTCGGGATGGTTCTTCTTCACATCTTGATTGGATTGGCCCTGCCTGCCTCCTGGATGGTTTTTGGTCAAGTTGATGACCCTTTCTCCCCCTTGTTTTTGTCAGGCTCATGTGAATCCTCTTTTTTTTTTTCTTTCTCCTTTCTTCCATGATAAAAGAAAGAACTTGAGGCCTCCTTCACAAGCTAAGTTTTCTTGGTCTGGCTCCTTTTTCTCCCCAGCCCGGATTTGGAGGCGGTTGGCAAGTCCCTCTCCTACTTTTTTCCTCCTTTCCTCCTTTTTTTTTCTAGAGCTTCCAGTCTTGCAATAAAACAGAATCCCAGATGTCCCTCCTTTCGTGCAAGCCAAGAAACCAGCCTCTTCTTCCCCTTTTTAGCCATGTGTGCTCGCCCTTCTTTCCCCTCAAGTCATCCACCCCCCTAGGCTCGAGACTGAAGAACCAAGGATTCTCACAGCTTTTTTTCCACCAAAGATCCCTCGTCCGTTCTTACCCCTTATCCATCGACCACCCCCTCCCACACATAAAGTTATGAGTTCGACCACTCCTTACTCCATCGGTAAACGTCTTTTTTCCAGACAACGGAAACATGTTCTCTTTCATGTACGGAGCCACGTTACCCTGATTTAAGAGAGTTGAACCCGTCCAATCCTCATAATCCCTTTGTTCCATGATCTGCCTCTCCTTCCCCCTCAGTCTCGGTCTCTTCCTCTCTCGGTTCTAACCAAGTCGACCCCAAAAGTTGATCAACGTTTCCTCCTTCTTCAAACCCCTTCCACTGTTTCCCTCCTGTCCTCAAGTTTTTAATGTCCGTTTTTGGCTTTTCCCAGCTGTTCTCGCTTCCACTGTTGAACATTCTTTTTGTCCTGACCACCATTCCCTCTCATCCCCGTGCTCAAAAAAAGTCAACCCTCCTCGATGTGGTCCTTCTTTCGGCTTACTTCTTTTTTTTTGCCTCCGTCTCCCTTCTCCAACACCTGCGCTCCAAGTTTTCGCACCCTCGCAAATTTACCTTTTTCCCCCAAAACGGACTTTGCCTTGCTTTCACGTATTCTTCGACGTGTTAAAGTCGCTTGTTTCACTTTGCGGCTTCTCCAGTCCCCCCCCTCAGTCTCACCCCCTACCTTCGTTTTCCCCTTAGTTTCTTAGAACTTAGTGGATATGTTGTATTTTGAAGTTCTTCCTGTTCTTCGGGCGAGTCTGAGATTTCGATATCTATCCCCCCCCCCTCGTTTTCTAGTTCGGGTACCTTCAACCCGAATTTCCCTTCTTTTTACTTTTGTTCCAATTCCCTCCCATGGTGTGCTTCGCTCCAAACATTAAGCCGTTCCTTGAGAACTTGCTTCAGATCGACCCCCTTCCCTTGATCTGGCTCCGTCTTTTTAGAGCCCGGCCTTCCCCGCCCTGCTACCTTTTCTTCTCCCCCTTTCTAGGACTTTTTTTTTCGTGCACCTCTCAAGAAGGGCAGTAGTCCCTTTGTCGTCCGAATCGTCGCTTGTGTTGACCCTTATTTTTCCCTTCTCCCATATTTCTCCCTGCATTGCTTTTTGTGCCTTCTGACTTTTCGCTAAGGAATGGTCCTAATTCTCAGTACCCCACCTTTCTCGAAAAGCTTTATCCTCCAGCACCCAGTGCTCCCCCCCGCTTCATTACGTTGCGGCCTTTAAGAGATTCATTTAATCCCCCCGTTTGCCTTTCGATTCTATCTTTACTTAGAAGGGTTCTTCTTGAAATAAATTCGTTCCCCTCCGTTCAAGCAGTCGGGTCCCTTATACTCTTCAGCTTTCCCGAACTGGAACTCGTCCTTTCCAAGACCCATTCCTTTAAGTCTTCTTCAACTCCCTTTTTTTAGATCAGCGAAGCTTTGCATTCACTGCACGTCTTCCTTTCCCTGAAGAAAAAAGGGTATGGTCTGCCAACTTCCCCACCTCTAACCCCCTCGCACCTTTCCCCCTGCGCGCCAGCGGTTAGATGTTTTCCCCCTCCGATTTTCCTTTTGTGAACAGCGTCAAGGCTTCCTTGGTCGGTTTCCCAAAGCGCCTTTTTTCCTTACAAAAAAATGGTATGTGTCTCTTTTGTTTTCTAGCCGATCTTTTCAACGTCTCTCCCAGACTTTCTCTCACGCTTAGGTTCTCCCACTGATTTTCTGATAAACACCTCTTCTTTGCTGCTTATGACTCTTTTATAACGCCACTTCCCCTGTCTCTTCTCGGACGGTCATCCCGATATCCTTCCCCCCATCAGCGCCTCTGCGGTCCAGTCTCCTTGATTTTCACTCCCCTTCCTGGCTTTGATTTATCTTTTGAAATAGAAAGTGAGACCCCCACTAAGAAGACTACGGCTCGTCCCCTTCCTTTCTCATGTGGTAAAGGCAGCATAGTTGCCCCGCACTTTTCCCCCTCCTCTAGTGGGTACTGCGGCCCAGCCCCCCGGATGCTTTCTTCTCCCCTATTTTGCTGATGCACTAACATCACTCCAATGTACTTTAGTCTATATATCTTTTTCCTAATAATCAGTGTGTTGACGATATCGAGCCCCTTTTCCCGATCGATGCTTCCGCACAAGTGCGTTCTTTACTTCTCTTCCCCCCCTCCATTTTTCTTGAAGCCGTGAACCCTGAGCCTAACTAATATGAATGGAAAAATGTTTGAGCTTATCTTCCTTTTACCTCAGCTGAAGATGTGCGCGTCCCGTAGTTCCTTTCGTTAGTGTTATAAAGTATCTACCGGGAAGCCAATCGCATTTTTCGAGCCCTTGAGTCGAGTCCAAGAATAGGCGCTGCCCCGCGACCCTCCTCTTTCCCCCGGTTCCTCTCTCCCTATTCCTGGATGGAGATTCCTACCTCTTTCTCTATGCCATCAGTTCCCAGTTATGACACCTTAGATTAAAGTCAACGTTTTGGCGAAAACCGACGCCTTGAGTTCCAACGTTCCGAGCGTTACAAGGATTCCCTTTTCGGCTAACATCGTCTCCAGCGAAACCTTTTTTTTATGTATTCCAGAGCCGATTGTTGAAGAAGACCCATCCCTATCTTCACTTTAGTTTTGCCACATACCCCTCTTTCTAGTGTTTGATCTCTTCGCGTTGTTGTTCAAGTTCTAAGACCATCCCCGGGGCCCTCTTTCTTTCCCTGGCCTAACAGTTCCTGCCCCCCGCTTATGAGAAGACCGCGTTATCCTTTTCAATTTAAACTGCCCCCCTTCCCAAATTCAGACTTCCCTTTTCCAGTTTTCGGAACCCAGGGGAGAGGACCCCCGTGACTGATTCTTTTTTGGGAAACTGGCCTTCTCTTCAAATTCCCCGGCGAACCAGCAAGATAGGTTTTCTCCCTCCACCTTTTCTCTTCCCCGCGGCTTTCAGCAAGCCAACAGAAGCATTTCTCTGGATACGTTTTTGCGGCTCCAGATGCGTTCCTAAGAGCTCAAAAGTAATGAGGGTCCTTTTTTTTCCGATTACCTTCCACATTCGACTCAACCCCATTACCATTCCTTTCTCATATTCTACAACCACGATTACCCCCCCACCGATTCGGCCTGCAAAAGTCCCCCGCGCCCGCTTGCGATGTGCGCACGGCGCAAAACCTTCCCTCCTGTTCACCCCCTCTTTGATGTCCCCTAGTCCCTTCTTCCATTTCTACTCGCATTCATAAATACTGCTGATCTGAAGCCACCTGCAGGCCTTCTGAGTGGTTGGCGGTCTTCAGCCCCCCCCCCCCCCCATGACCTCACTTGCCCCCCCCAACTATTTCATCCGACTATTCGTTTTTGACTAGTTTTCCCCCCCCTTCAAGGAGGGTTTGCAGCGATACACAAGAGCTAATCTTACCGGAACTGTCGAACTAACCCATAAAACAGCGACACCTCCCTACTCCCCTACCGCAGCAGCACTCTGGTTTGTAGACTGCCTATTGAAGAAGAAGTCCCCATTAAAAAGACGTCGATGTATTCCATTGAAGCGCGAAGGGCGGAATCGCCCCCCCCCCCCTCCCCGGGGAGGTGAAGTTTGTTTTTTCATGGTCTTTCTTTCCCCTTTCCGAAAATTGACTCGCTGTGATGTTTCTCTCTGAATTCCTGACTCCCCCCTAGATTTAACAGACCTGTTCCAAAGGCTGATTTTTTCCTCTAGGAGGGCTTTTGTGGCCCGCTCTTAGGAGCGAGCACGGGACTGGTTCTCGCGGAACGAATGGGCCCTTTCGCCGCTGCCCTTCACACTCCAAATCATTACCTTTCTGTGAGTTGGCTTCCGGAATCCACTTTGTGTCTATGAACGCACTACGCTGTTGTTAAATTTTTGCGGAATTGTTTGCTTGACCTTCTTTTTCTGCACTCGCTCGCATAGCTCTCCGAGAATCTTTCCAGGGTCGCCCTTGACGTTGAGATTAATCACATCGACGATGGCAACAATCGTGGGCTCCTATGACTCTAACAAGACCTTTTAGTGCTGATGGCGAAGACCCTGTTTGTTCCCGAATTTTCCCCTTGGCTACCTCCCACTGGATTTTTGATGGCGTTAGGCTGTCTCTTTGACTCTTTCCATGCCTTCTTTCCCTGGAGAATTCGTTTTTGGAAAAAGTTCTGGTACAGAGTTTCAGTGAGTGTTTTCTTTCCTTGTTCGCGGGAATCACTCTTGTGGGTTCGTTTCTTTATACTCTGTCACCCAGCCATGACTATGGCACTCACAAGATAGAGTTCTTTTCCGCGGATTTTATTTAAGATCAGTTTTTTTTTCTGCGTTTTTTTCTTTGATTTTTATCGATCGTTTCCCTCACCCTCGTTTTTTTTTTTTAGAGATTTACAAGTCCTCTCAACGCTTCCGGCCGCCCCGATTTTCCCTCACCAGCCACCTCCCTCCGATAATTTTTTCGCCAGACCCCCATTTTTTTTCCCGGAGATCCCCTTCCTCATTTCCGAAGTCCCCACCAACCCCCCTGGATTCCCTTCGAAGGTCCCAGAACTCCCCTTCTGTTCTCTCTGTCCAGCTAAACGACTTCTCCCCATTCTTAACCCTGGCCCCAAATCATCTTTTTCCCTCTCCCCCTAAATCCCCCCCACCCTCCCCGTTCTGCGGTCTCAGCGATGGCCCCCCCACTTCGGTCACACCTTCCCTCTCCGAAACATTCTGTTATTCTTTACTGGCTCTTTTTCCCTCTTTTTTTCATCGTGTCCGTGAACTTAATCTAAATATCCACCCGTTCATTTCCCCCTCTCTCGATTTCTTCTATTCTCGGCTATATGCCGCGGCATGTTCCGCCACCCCCTAGACCCCCCCCCCTTTGCTTAAAAGAGTCTCCTTTTAAGATTCCCCACCCAAGTTTTCCCTCATGTCGCAAGCTCCGGCCCCTGCCCCCCTTTTCCTTGGTTGATTAACAATCGTTAATCGCCCCCTTTCCCCCCCCATGAAAGGATTCCTTCCCCCACCATTCCTTTTTCCCTTTTAAGAAGTTCCTCCTAGCCTTTTCCACAACTTTAACTCCCCTCTTCTCATCCCATTTCCTTCAAGTTCGGATTGTATGATGTGTTTCCTGGACGAGTATTATACATCAACAGAGCTTTCCCTTTTCTTCATCTCCCCTCCCCATTTAAACTCACTCCCCCCAAATTCGGATTGGGGCATACGGCATTTCGTATGAGTGCCTCGCTTTGGCAATTTGCGGTCAACCGTCAGTCTCACAACAGAAGTCGTCTCTGCCTATTCTTAGAACTCTTTTTCTGTGTGTAGCCATTTTTTTTTTTTTTCTTTCCTGTTCTCTAGCGCCAGCTCTGTTATTAGCTCTCCCCACCCTAGTTGATAAGTGAGGTACTCCAACCGCATCTTATCTTCCCAAAGAGGTTGCCCCCCCCCCTTCCCCCCCCCCCCCCCCCAAGTTCAAGGTTTTTGCGTCCGTACAAACCCCCCCCTGCTACTTTCCGTGCCCCTTCGCGCATTCTCTAGACCCGCAACAAACTGGCTTTCGCTTGCTTTTTGCGTTACTGCGCAAGGCCTCCACCGCTCCCTCTTGTACTCCACCTCGTCGGTGACAATGTTTTTGCTGCTTCGTTCCATCGCACAGAGATTAGAACGCCTTGTTTTTCGTGTGCGCCGTCCTCGTCCTGGTATTCGCCGTGTTCTTTACACATCGTCCTGAAGGTATGGTCTTCGTCCGTGTAAGGATAAGTTCCTCCCAAGCCTTTCCTTCCTTCGCTTTGCGCCACGTTTCCCAGCATTTGTTATCAGCCTCCAGTTTTAACTGAGCCCTTCTTAGGTTTTCCCTTCCCTTGCCGTTTCCGTCCTACGTTCTTTTCGAAACTTATGTTTTTTTGCTTCCCTTTTTAGCCCAAAAAGTTCCCCCCCCCTTTTCCCAAGCCGAAGCATGTCTTTTTCCCTTTCCTCTTCCCCCTTTCCCCCTCCAACCCTAGTAATTGGCAGACATAGGTGAAGTGGCCTTAATTTTCTTCTCTTTTCCCCCCCGCTTTTTTGTAAGCCTGGGCAGTCCCCCTGTCGCGTAATCCAATGTCGCTCTTCCCACAAGGGATGGTCGCCCCCCCCCCCCTTTTCCCCACGCGGAAGTTCGGCAATCGTTGCTCTTGTAGGTATCTGTGAACGCACCTCTTTTCCTGAAAAGCGAATTTCTTCGGAGGGTCGTCCACAGCGCCATAAAAAAAAGTTCGCTGTATCCGTCTTATAAGCCCCCTCATTTTCCCTACGATACCATTTGTTTTCTTCCGCGTCGTTAGAGGCCCTTTGATTGACCTACGTTTCCGAACACTTCTTATGGCGATAAGAGACTGTTCTTTATCCCTCTGCATTGGATCTCGCTCGCGACCTTGTCCTTTTTTTCTTCCAAGAGATCAGATCTTCTTTCAAAAGTGCTCTCCCCATGGCGCTTTTTCTGCTCTATTGTAAAAGCTTTTTCGAACCCAGAACGAATGAGAGTTTGAGTCTACTCATGAATTTTTTTCCATAGCGCACGCATGTCTTGAATAGTATCGTTAAGGGCCTGATTGGCCCGCCCCCCTTTCTTGCTCTGCGACAGCGTTTTTTTCCGCCTCTCACGGAAACTTTCGC
>Ga0179593_1304314_pt1 | contig 13724 bp, 11 predicted proteins | sample CZODoug2_1_08_16_FD_185931 | JGI IMG/M metagenome (GOLD analysis project Ga0179593, IMG submission 185931) | Vadose zone soil fungal communities from Angelo Coast Range Reserve, California, USA - CZODoug2_1_08_16fungal (PacBio error correction) | ecosystem: Environmental > Terrestrial > Soil >... | reverse complement strand
CTTAACGATGTTCTTCACCGATGATAGCCATCGTGCCTGCCCAAACTGTCACCCTTTTTGTTTGGAGCCTTTCAGTGACGGTCCAGACCTTTTCCGCCTACTTGTCTCTGTGATTTGAGACGAATGCCGGCAACACGAGTCCCTTCTGTTCTCATTCCGCCAGTTCCCTTTCTTCTGCTCTCCCCTTCTATTCCTCGACTAATTAGGGACCATTGAAGATGATCTGTTTTGACCCCCCCTTCGAGTTCATTTTCCCTTCCCACCGTTTAGTTATTGCAACCAATCCCGGACGATTCTTACCCCTTGGTAGCACTTTTTCCCCTCCCCTTCTCCTCTGTCTCTGGCGTCACCGACTTTTTCTGTGACATGTCAGAAACATGAGGCGTTTTTCTTTTTTGGCCCTGAGTAGACCCCCCAAACCCGTATGACAGAGGGGATTAGAGTTCTTTTTTCGTTCACGATCCTCTTCTTCCCAGTCTTTCCTTTTTTCTCCGTGTTGCGGCTTTAAAAGTCATTGTCAAGAGCACGCCAACGACGAGTTATCCCTTTCTGCCTTTCCTGCGAAAGTCTTTTTTTGTCTGCTCCCCGGTACTCGTAGCGAAGTAGGTTAAGAAAGGAATTGGCAGAAGTAGATTATAGCAGCTCTCTCCCTTATTTTTTTCGTATCGCCTGAGTGGTCCAGGATTTTGACGGGTACATATTTTTCATTTCCTGAGATGCCCAGGTCAGGTCTTTTCTTCAAATTGTTTTTTTGCCGGCGCCCTCAAGCACAAACCCCAAACCCCTCGTGATACTTTTCAAGCTTTTGCCTTCTCTTCATCGTATCTTTTCGACGTCTTAGTCATCAGCCAACGATGGCCGTCTGCTTCAAAGTTTTGACTTCTTGGCATGCAAGCCGAGTCGATGCTTCTTAGTCGCCCGATCGTCCGGTCAAAGTGAAGGCCTTTTTTCTTGCTTCCTTTTCAGTGGCGTTCTTTCTCTTTAAGAAAGTAGTCATAGGCGACCCTGCTTATCCCCCCCCCTCCTGATTTTAGGTCATCGTGCCCCCCTGTGAATGCTTTCTGGTCCCATGGACCTTTGATTAAATGGATTTCAAGTGATTTGACTCCTGTCGTTTTTCTTTCCCCTTCGCCGCCCCCCCTTTGGCGTTCGCCCCATCCTCTCCGAATCTGTAATGAAGGTAATTCTACTTGGAGCCCCTTCACTCCCAGTACCCATCGCGACCATTTTTCCACGCAATACCTCGTTCCCTTGTAGTAACGGAAGTTTATCATTTGACAATTCCCTCTGTTGTACTGTTTCTCCGATTTCATTGACAATCTAAGGCCACAAAGGTAGACCTCCCCGTCAGTGTCGTCATCCCTGCGTGTTAGGACGTGCTTTGTCTTGGGTCCCGTCATTTAGCCAAGGTTCCTATAAAGTTTGTGCACGCCGATCACCTCCTCCCCACCCTAAGTTCGATACTATTTCGGCTGTCCAATCAGACGGTATTTTCCCCCAAATCCCCCAGTACGCCCCCTGTTTTGTTCTCTTTTTTCCGTTCTAAGGTCCGACATCCATTTCCTTTTCTGTCGAGTTCTCCTTGGTGGGGCAATGTTTCTCTTTCGTTTTGTGGCAAAAAGTTGCCTTTCAGGCCTTTCCCCCTCGTAATTTTTTCGCTTTCACCGTCCTGTTCCGTGTCTCCTTGAACGAGGTTATCTTTTTTTGGACTTAGGAAACCTTTAAACTTGATCCTGTTACGGTTTGGTTCAAACAGACTTCACGCACCTTCAGGGACAGAACAAATTCAGAGTATGCAATTTTGGGTGTATCGTCGTCATTCAACCGTTCTTTTTTCTTTTCCTCCCCTGTCGTCGCCCCCGGTAGTTAAGTGTCCGGGATTGCTGAAGAAGGTTTTCTTCAATTGATCCCTCGACAAGGAGTTGCCCCCCCCCCCCAAAAGAGGAGCTTGAAGATTGGTTTTCTGTCCTCTGGTCCCATCACAATTCCTTTTCACCTTGTCACCTTCGATGACTTGTTGCTGGGGAGCTTTTTTCTTCCTTCTTCCCGGTCTGGATCTGCCCCGGTAACTTTCTTATTTCTGTTTATTTGCGGCCCCTCTGAATGATATAGGATCTGAGCTGAAATAGCCTTTCCTTTTTGTTCTGATCCCCCGGAACCCTCCTCTTCCCAGTTTAAACGCTCATCTATTTTCCTTCTCCTCTTTGGAGCGTTTCTTGCATCGTCTTTATTCCAGTCCTCTCCACCCCCGAGACCTTTTTGTCTTGTGGATCCCCCCCATTTAAAAAAGGAATGGGACTCCTCCCGAACGCACCCTCCCCCTTCTCCCCCTTTCCCGTGCTCCCTTTAAGGATCCTGCAGAAGACCGTGGGCACACCCTTCATATCAACCAGTGACTCCTTGGCGCCAGTATCCCGTCCTTGTGGTGATCTTCGGCACGCGACCCCGTCTTCCCCTTCTTGTCGCCCCCTTCCTGTTAGAGTACTGAAGACGCTTTCTTCCCCCTCCTGAACCCCTTCACACAACTCAACCCCCCCCGTCCTTCGATTCATTGAAGAAGGTGGTTGCTACTCTCCTCAAGCTTTTTCCTATTCTCCTCTTTTCCTTCCCCCGATTCTTTGAGGCCCTCGTTAACCACCGTCCACGCTCCTTTTTTGCTCCCCTCCCAATTCCCTCCCCCCCTCGGGCCCTTTCTCCAATCTCCTTGTGAACGAAAATCCTAAAGCTGCAGTTTTTTTTTTCAAACATGACAGTTACTCTCACCTGCACCCCCTTTTTTTCCGTAGACCAGATTGATGAAAATGGTACTGGACTCGTTACCCGTAATTCTCTACCCGTCCGCAAACCAGTCGTTCCCCGCTTTGGTGGCGCACGATCCACCCTCTTGTGACATTCTCGGTCCCAACTTCGTTAAACGTTATATTTGGCTTTTTTTCTCCCCCGGCGTTTCACCCCCAAACTTTATCTCCTTCTTTTACCTTACTGCAAGAACCAACGTGGTAAGAGACATCATCAGGGTCCTAGCAACGATAGAGTACCATGAGGTCACAGACCCACTTCATCGGCGTCCCTGCAGAACAACGTCTTCTTTCCCCCTCCTTTGCCCTTACACCCCCCTCTTCAAACGAGCCAGACCATTTTTCTTTGCCGAAAGATCAGAGAATGACTTTGTCATCCCTGAAGTGATAAAGCGCAATCTGCTTCAGAAGACTCCAATCACTTTCTTTTTCCATTTTATCCCTCTGGCCTCCCTCCCCTGTTCGCCGCACCCCGACAATTCGGCCATTTTACCCCCCCCGATAACCTTCAGGTCCATTTATTATACTTCATTTTCCCACTCAACCCCTACTTTAAATTCCGACTAAATAATAAGCTCATGCTTCCTCCCCCTTACGGGCTTAGCCGTAACACGAGTATTATTTCCTTCCCCGTACCTGACCTACAAACCTTTTTGCCCTTAACAGTTATGCTCTGTACAGGTTAAAACTCCTCCCAAGCTATTAACCTTCCCCCCCCTACTTTTCCAGATCACTTTGAAGCATAGGGCTCCCCTTTACTTACTTCCCAGAGTCTTTTTTTTTTTTTTTTTGTTTTTTTGTCGTCCCCCCACTCTCCTTTAGAGGGTGTTGCAACTAGGTTACCATGAGCTTTTTTTTTTTGCGGTTTTCGCAGGAGATGTTGATCCCAAGAGGACCTCCTTCATCTCTGATTCCTTTTACTCCACTTCCCCCTTAAACTCGGTACATGACCCCAAAGTCTACCTTTTGGAGCTCTCTCCCTCCCACAAATCGTGGCTCAACCCGACTTTTCATAGAAGTCAGTCCCACCTCTTCTGGCTCTACTTCCGCCTCTCATTGCGTAACAGCAACCCCACGTTCGCTTTCCCGACTTTTTTGGAAAGACGTCTGCTGTTCACCAGGTGTTCCCTTGCTTTTCCCCTTGAATGGGAGCCAGGACATGAAAGCCCCCCTTTCCCTGAACTTTTCTCCTTTCGGCGCACGTTACCCGACGTTTGAATGACACTGACCATCTTCTTGTCCGCTTAGTTGGAAACAAGTAAACAACCCAGCTTTGTTTCTGATTTACTTGCAAAGATGACCCAGAATGACCAACTTACTGTATAGGACCAACGTGCTTTCCCTTTTCTTTTTCCCTTTCTGTAATTTCAGACAGCTAACCTGCAGTTACTCGACATTTTTTCATCTTTCACTATTCCCCCCCGATCCTAATTTACCTCGCTCTGTAGACTTTAGCTAGGTCCGCCGTGCTTCCTTCATTTCTCACTTCCTGTCTTTTTGGCTTTTGCACTGACAGTCACAACCTTCCCCTGATGTTAGCCTTTCCCTCTGACACTATCTCCCCCTTTCAAGGATACGTTTTGGCCAATGTTTTCCTTCATTGAATCACGGTGACGAAAGACTTGTCTCACTCCTTTTTCCCCTCTCCCTTTTTTTTCCGATACCCTTTCTTTCCCCTTGATAGTAGATGGCACTTTGACCGTCATCCCTGTTGTATGGTCCCATGTAATGACGATAAAAGTGCTTACGCCGCCGGTAATTTGAGTTGTCGACTGCGCACACTCTGTCTCTTCAGGCTCCTTTCACTAGCGCACGATTGATCATCGAAGTCGGCCATTGTCCCTCTCTTTAGCTCTGGCCAAACAAGGTCCTCAGGTATAAGGGTTCAATTCTTTCCTATCTCTGTAAAATCCGTAACCCTTATAATGTCTCCCCTTTTTTTTTTCCCATATCCTATTTTTCTTCAGTCCTAGAGCCAACCAGCAAACGCTTTTTTGAGTTACGAGGGGTCCGACCCCCCCAGGTTGAACCCGGTTCTGCCCACACAGAATTCGGACCCAGTTTTAGTAGAAAAGGTTACTGCACGGGTCGTGAGACGTCCTCGTATCAAAGGCCGTTCCCCTGGGTGATGTGCGTTTTGAGGATTTTTACCCATAGTCCTTGTACAGACCCGCGTGTCACCACATTTTTCCGAATTTCCCTACTCTCCCACCCCGGGAGTTTCCAGTATGCAGTCGAAGTGTGGTCCCGATAGTAGTTTTGGCGCCCCGTCCTGTCCCGGCCCTTCTTCTTCGAAGTAATGAGAAGAACTCCCCTCCCTTCTCCCCAAAGTCTGGTTCGATTCCTCCACGCCTGCCGAGTTCTTTCTTTTTCTTTTCCTCCAAGTTTCTTTTTGCGTACCGCGTGAACACACGCGGATAAAATGCTTTCCCTTGACGCCCATTTTTTCCACAGCAACAAATCTTTGCCCCTGTTCACACGTGCCCGCCTCTAGATTTGTTAGACCTCGTTCTTTCCTTTCCTCCTTTACGATTCTCCCTTCCTTCCCTCTTCACCCCTATAGGACCTTGCTGTCACCGGAAGCTAGTTTCTCCGAGTGTTTCAAAGAGTCCAAATTTTTGATCGAACGTTATTTAATCACCCGGGTTTTATCATACATTCCATGCTTTGCTGATTCGAGTCTACTCCTTCTTTCAGTTGAATGACGAACCGATAGTAGATCCCAGGAGAGTGTCCTCGGCAACGTTGGAGTTTATTGAGACCAATGTCTTACATAGTTATAAATTACTTAGTTCATTGTATACACAGTGGCCGAAAGGGTGTCTCTTTCCCCCCGCGTCTCCAGACCCTTCCTTTCTCTCATTAGTCCTTGCTCTTTGAGGTCGTCTAAGCAAGGTCACTTGAGGCGCGACTCCTCTTCTCTTCTCGGACTTGCAGACACCTAATAAGTCGTGTAGGGTTGTCATGGAGTCTTTAATTCTCAATCCGCATTTTCTTTTTCTCTGGTCCTTACGGAAATGCCAGGCTTTCCTAAAGTGGGAAAATGGAATCGATTTCATGAACCTTCTTAGGGCTTTATTGAATCTTTCCCTTTCCCCCCCCCCCCCCCCCCCCAGGGGCGCAATTGCTCTTCAGATACAGAATATCTTGATGGAACCCTCCTCTCACCTTTTCCCCTATCACTAAGCCTTCTGAGCCCGGCGGACATTCCCAAGAATCGGTATCGTGCGCCCCCAGTCCTCCCTCCGAGGTGGTTTGGAGAATGGGGTCGTGCTTTATCTGTTCGAGTCGCAGTCAAGTTTTCTCCTTGTTCCTAAGGCCATCTTAGTTTCGGCCCCCATTGTGCGTCTGTTGCCCAACGGGCCGTTTCGCTTCTTCTGGAGGTTTCTCCACGGTAATTCAGAAGAAATTCAAAGCGGCTATCGGCTGCTGTCATTTCCCGCGATCAAGGTCCTGTAGTTGCGCGAAAACGAATTTCCAAGGACGAACAAATTCTCCTCGTATTCCGTCGAATTCACCCCCTGGCGCTGATTTTCCTGCAAGTTCGCACTTTGGATTGAGAGTTGCTCAAGAAGAAGTCTTTATCGTTCCCCTTGGCAATCTCCCCCTTTCATTCTGTATATCTAGCAGCTGTACTTTCTCCGTGCTTGAAATATTCCCCCCGTACGCGAAACCGGTGACCTCGTGAACTGGTCCGTTGTGACAAAAGGATGACTGTGATTAGTGCGATGATTCTCCCCTTATACCCTGCTGGATAGAAAAGGTCAGAAGCTCATTGTTTTGTTGGGGGCAGTGGGTATTGTTTTTGTTTTTTTTTTTGGTGTGTGTGTGTTTTTTCCCGACGAGGGGGGAAGTGTTGATGTTTTGTGCATTCGTATCTTGGAGTCCACTTGGAGGGCTGTCCTCCCCCCTCCTCTATTCGTTCGGTTTCTGATGCCCATTTTCCAAGACGATTTTCATTTGAAGAATATATATAATTTAATCCCTTCCCTGAAGATTGGTTTGTTGATCCGCTTCTTTTTCCCGTTCCAGTGTGCCAAGAAACCCATAAGGGATCTTCTTTTGAGACCCAATTATAATCCACAAGCAGGCATTTGCCGCTCAGCCAGAAACCGACCTCTATAAACAACCCCGGGGCCCGATTCGCCTGGTTTCTTATTTTTCCCCTTCCTCCCTCCGAAATTGAATTTGCAACACACCTTTCCCCAACCAGTGCCGTATGGAAAGTATAATTACTTTTTGATATTCCAGGAGAGACAGTATTAATCTCACCCTGTGTCCACCCCCCTGAGCATTCCTTCCTTTTTCTAACCGCAATTAGGTGACTCTGAACGTCCCCCCACCCCATACCGGGCTATAGACCCGAACTCCTGTGTTTCTTTTTCTCCCCTCTTTCCCCCTCATTTCTCAACTCTGAGTCGGACCGTTTCGTTGCCCAGTCCCTCCCTTCCTTTGTACCCGTGAGATAGCTCCGTACCTTTCTTGAAACTGCCCTTTCCAAAGTTGAATTTAAACCTGCCAGTGACTGTCCTCTTCCCTTCGGCCTGTCGCAAAGCTGCCTCTCCCCCTTGTTTGACCCACCCCCCCCCAGTCTGCCTTCGAAACCTCCTTTTCCCATGACTGACGACTCTAGTGTGAATAGCTTCCCCCTGTCCCCAAACCCTTCCTCTGGTGTTCCCCCTGTATGGAGTGGAAAGCTAACGTTATGTGGTTCTCTGCTTCCAAGTCTCACGGCCCCCAAGTCGTTATCGATCTTCGGAAAAAAACTCCTCCTCCCCTTACCTTTTTTTATGGCCCTCCCCACCCCCCCTCCCTCCCATGTTTCCCCCTCTTCTTCAGTAAAATGCCGGGCCCTGGAGCGCCCCCCTGGTCCTTTCCTCCCCGCATCCGGCGACCCTCCTTCTTCTTTACTGGATGAGGACGTACCGGACCCCTTGTCCAAGACAGTCGCCCCCTTGAGTTTTTTTTATTGCGGATCATGGCTAGAAGAGCATCTGAAGCCTTCAAGTTTCGTCTCACGCCGATCCTGGCCGACTCCTCAGAAATGAGCCCAACAGTTTTTCTTTATGTTCGCTCAAATTTTGGGGGGGTTTGGGCGAGATCCAGAGACCCACTTCTTTAAGTTTCCCCTCTTTCCTTTCCTTAGTTTAATAACTAAGCCTCAATTTTCCTCTGGCCTCACTTTCGATCTTTGTAGGAAAGCAAACTTTGTCAGGCACCTCACCTCCTGAGGATAGCCATTTTTTTTTTCCTCCCTTTTGATCCTTCTCCCCCTCCACCCTGTGGCGCTGTACTTTGCCGCTGTTCTCTCGTTCCCGCCATGACTCCCATCGACTTCTTTTTTTGAACTAAAGCCTATTTGAATCCATCTGGCATTACAGGTCTCCTCTTCCCCTTCCTCCTCCCCTCCGCGTTTTTTTCCTTCCCCCATTCTTTTGAGGTTCGCTTCTTTATGCTCCCTTGAACATGAGCCAAGCTTTTGCTTGTCTGGAGCATTGTGAAACCATTGACTCCTCCCTGACGGCTCATCAGTCCCACGGTCTGTACTCCCCCTTTCCCCTTCCTCCTTCCAATTCATGACCCCAGAAGTTACCGGAGCGTCCCCTTCTTCGTCCTCCCCTCGATTGCGAACGAATTTTGCTATCGACTGGCGACTGAAGGCGCGCTAGAAAGGAGACCGCTATTTTTTTTTTTTTTCCCCCCCTTTTTTTGGTTTTTTGGTTCTAGGAGAACACACGGACGGACCCCCCTTCCTCCCTTCAAGCGTACGTGACTTTTCCCCACGTGTCCGCCCTACTCAATGAATATACCGAGAAGGAGTGAATCAGCCTAAACTCCCCCCTCTCTGTTTTAGGACTCTTGCACTCCCGAACGAGAGTCCAATTGTGTTCCAAGCCCTTGTCGGACTCGTCCCCAACCCCCAGTAAACCCCCCCAGCACCCCTCGCTTTTCTTCTTGTTCCTTTCACGTGAGCCTCCCTTTTCCGCCATCCCCCCGATGGTACCGTATTGGGAGATAAGGATTGTACTCGTACGAAGACCTTCGCGTTTAGAAAACTTTTTTTTTTTTTTTTTTTTAAAACCTCTCCTAGAGCATACCATTTAATCTTCAATGGCCTGTCCCTTCTCCTACTCGCCTGTTTTCCTTGACGGAAGGAAAAGAGATCGACATGTTTTCACGGACAGAGACAAGAGACCCTCAGAAACCTTACGATAACACATCTTGCATGAACGCCTCACGTTGCCCTTCCCCTTGACAACTCTTCACCAGATTACATTCAATTTAAGGCCTTGAACGTTTCAATATCACGGTGGTGACCTCCCCCCCGTATATGACTTATCTTATCATCCATTGATGTTAGTGTGATTTTACTATAAAGTTGTTTCTTTTTTCCCCGGTTCCTCCTCTTCCTATAGTGAAATTGCCATCCCCAGTATACGAATTGTTGGCAAGTGTCTACGAGGTCCCCCCCTCCTCCCCCTTTAGAAGTTGCTGTCCTTTTGGGGGGGGGAATTATGTAACGTTGCGCGCCTTCCCGCTTCTCTTTTTCCGTAATCTTCTTTCCCGGTCGCAGAGCTAATCTTAAGTTTTGCCCTTCAGATGATTGAGTCTTCTTGGGCCAACAAGGTCTAGGCGGGAGACAAACTGTTTATTCGCTTTAAGTTTTAAAAATCCGACGATAACCATTTCCCTTGAGCCCCTTTTTCACTCTCGATGTAACGATTTAACAACGAAAGTGAGGTTGTTTAGTGGGTTCCTTTTAGGGCCCCCACGAAGGATTTCCAAGTGGACTTGGTTTGTAGTGCGACGAGTGCTTCCCATTGCCCCCTATTCCAGTTTTTTTCCTTTTTCCTGGTTCTCCCCCATTGGAGTTAATTGTTCTGAAAACGACGTTTCCAAATTAAGATCTGCCGAGGCAGCCTTTTTTTCCGTTTTGGTTGATGCCTCTGATTGCAAAGGAACTCTGTAGATGCCTCCGGAGTGACGTAGCCGTCTCTGCTAAGACTCCACTTCCCTTTTCTCCGCTTGTAGGCGTATCTTAGGCCTCGGGCAAGGTCGTAAGATAGTCTTCATTGGCCTTCTTAATTTTTTCGCACGTTTATCGTACAGGTGTAATCGCGATCCTTGTAAGGTCGCGAAGCCCCAGCGAACCGGCGCAGCCCCCCAGCAAACAACAGCTTTCTTCTTAATTCACCTTTTTTCTCTAAGGAAATTTTTTGAAGTTTCAACAGATCCCTCTGTACTCCCTTCCATGCCGACATGCTCTCAAAGGAGGGAACTTCCCGTAGCCCAAACAGGTTGCCGCGATCTTCGTTGTTTCTCCGCACGCTATAGCAACCCCCCAGGACTATGAACCCCTTTCCCCACTTCGATGTCATTAAATATTTGAGCTTTGGCTAGCATCAGAAGTATTAACTAGTGTCTCTTGTCCGCCTGTCATTGTTCTTCATTTTCCCCTCTCTTTTGATCGGTCCTACGGTCCAAAATAGAAGCTAAAAGTGCCATTTTTGAGACCAGATTTCCCAGTGGTGGGGTGATCAATTTCCCTGAGTAGTGTTCTCTTGAATGGGAGAAGAGGTAGCTGGCACAATATGGGCAAGGGTCAAAAAAAGTTTCCGGAGGAGGAGGAAAAGATCTGGAACCTCAAACAGTTCCAGGACTCCTCGAGTCGGTCCTACCTGACACCTTCTGACCCTTCTGTTCTTTCCTGATTAATTCTTCTCCCTCTTCCCTTCTCCCTCCCCTTTTTTGACCCATACTCTCTGGAACTCCCTACCATCCGGAGTTCTCCCTTCGGGGGACAAGTCGTCCTCTTCTTCCTCTGCAGGTCACGCTGTCTGAAGAGTTAGTTTCATTGTCAATTCCCTTCCCCTTCCCTCTTGCCAGTAGTGAGTGTAATGCCATGTCCATAGGAGTTTTCTGCCGGTCTCATGATAAGGTCGCGGCGATAATTGGGTGAACGACGCTGAACGTCCCTAGCTAAGCGCCGCTGATGTCCGCGCTATCCCCCCTCCTCCTTTATTCTCCCCCTAAAGAAAGTTTTTGCATTTGGTAGTCGGCTCTTTCCTCGTTCCGACTTCTAGTCATGTATAGGTCATCCTTTGGTTTTCCCCAGGTGTCGACCTCCTTCTTTCAGTTTCCCCCTTCCTCTGCCTTCCCCATTTCGTTTTTCTGTCTAACAAGCCGTGAGCAGTGCCCCTCGTGTTCTGGGTCGCATAGGCTCAAATGACATGGCGTTTCTGATCAACAAGAATTACTCCCTCTATTTCCGAGTTTTTTCCAGCTTACCTTCTTCTTCTCGGCCTTTTTCCCCCCCCCCTTGATGTCCTGTACTTTCAGTAGCTGAAGTTCTTGCATAGAATCTTTCTTTTGCTTCGGACACTCAGCCTTCCTTACACAGCTTTCGCATTGCTATTCAGACTGTAGAGTAGGTTAATATCCAAAGTACGAGTACCGTTTCCCCTCTTCCTCCATGCTTTTCAGATAAGGGTTTTTTGGCAATTTAGGCCTATCTTGAAGCCTGTTACGTCGTCTGAGGTATATAGACCTCTTCGCTTGTAGATTCTGATGTAGATAAGTTCGCCTGTGTTCTGGCTTTTCTTCGCCACCCCGAAAAGTATTTTATAGCCCGGCCTGAGCCCGCCCAAGAACTCTTTCATGCCATATCTCATTCTCATTCCTCCTCGTTGTTGTTTGCTGATACTCTCTTTTGAAACGTTACTTTCCAGTTGCACTTCCTTCCCCCCCCCCCCTCTCACTCCCTGTTTGTTCTCCCTATACTAACTAGCGGCGCTGACGAATCCCTCCTTCCCCCCCACTGGAAGGGGATCATGCCTGGATCTTGTCAACGAAACGCAGAAGAGACCCGTGTCACACAACCATTTACGATTTCCACGTTCCCCGGGACTTTTGTGATATTCTTTTTTCGACCGTCGACCCCCATGCACAGCCCTCCCGCCAATCCTTTTACTCCGGCTTCCCTTCCCTCCCACGAAGTTTCGCCTGCCTCCTTGTAACGGAATCGAGTCCTTTGCCATCAGTCCCTCCCGGGTTTTAGTTAGACAGACTCAGAGAAAGTTTCATAAACTTTGCGTTCTTCCTTTCTGGAACTTCATCGGTTCCGGTTCCTTCGTTTTGAACCAACCGTCCCCCCCCCGCCAATTCCTGTGCTCCAACGATGCTAAAGAGAAGACGCGGTCCACATGCTCACTTCTATCTTCCTTTTTTCTTCCCCCGCTATCCTGCGAAAGCGTGATGACATCAAGTTCCCTCCCCCCTTTTCCACCCCACCAAGTCTGCCTTCTAAAGATTTTCAACTTGACTGCGTTCCCTATAATAGAAGAAACCGCGCACAAAACCCGTCTCAGGTCTTGGAATTGTGGTCTCCCGATAAAATTTTTATTATGTCGTCTTCGCGCTGTTTGGCTACTCGTGCCAGAGATTTTCTTTCTTCGTTCACCCACCTTTTTTTTTTCTTCGCCTTTGAAGGACGTGCGTTCAGTACCGCCCCCCTTTACTTTACGCCTGGATTATGAACGGACGACTTTTTTTCTTCGACTCTGAGAGAACTGGGCCTGTGACATTGCAATGCCCCATGTTAGAACCGTTCGTGCCTTTCCTCACTGATTCCTTCCCCCCTCCCCTGTAGGTTATTAACCCGAAAGGACCTTTTTGAGTCGCGCTCTTGACGAGATGGACGTTGACCTTCCCTTCCTTCTTTCCAGTCACTTTTCTTTTAGTTCTCTAAGAGCGGTTGGCTTCCCCCCTCCTTTTCTTTCCGCCCGCCCCAGAGAAACTGCCATTACACAGATTCACTTCGTTCCCAATTGATAAGTGTCCCCCCCGTCCCACTCACCTCTTCTCCCCTTTTTCCTGACCCTTAAATTAGAACTTCATGCGTCCTTGTCAATAGGTCGAAACCTCTTGAAGACTTAGAACTGCCCCTGCGTCAAACTCACTCCCCCACCCCTTTCTCCTTTAGGCTTTGTGTCCTTTTTTTGGGTCAACCGGTACGCCACATCCTCCGATGATTTTGACCCTTTCCTCCGTCTTCCCGGAAATCTTGTCACCGGGATCGCGTCCCTGGTAGGACGCTCTTCTTACACCCAATAGAATTAGGCTGACCCCAAATCCCCCCTGGGTTTCCCATTATCAAATATTTTTTTTTCTAGGAGCACACCCTTCACAAAACCCCAAACCCAATGCTCCCTCGACTGCCAGCGTGGGAGCCAACTTTAATCCACCCCCCCGTCCCCGCACGTCCAACATCCAAGGACGCTGCCTTGCGTGGCTTAAAACCATTTGTGCGAAACTTTCCTTCTTCGGTACTCTCGTCAATCGCCTCCGAATTCCGTAGTATTACATATTCAACAACCCCAAACCTACGGCCCCCTTTTTTGTGGGAGCTTTCTTTTTTCGTAACCCACTTTCTGAGTGTCTCAATTGTGGGGTCCCCCCCCCCCAGAAAAGCAATTCTCTCCTGTTTCGTCTCACGCCCGACCTAGAAGCACAACTTCACCTGTCTAATTTTAATTAACGGCCCCCACGTACCCCCCCCCCCCAACCCCTCCTTTTTATGGACCAGCAGTCAATAACCCTCTCTCGTGATGTCCCCCAATTTGTATCAGGGGACCCTTTTTCACTTACAGAGTTGAGAACTTTATTTTTCGCCCTGTCCACCTTTTTCCTGTGGCCACCTAAGAAGATGTCCATCACCTGCTATTTGTGCTTGCCTTGATTCATACTGTCAGTACGTGACAGGCTTCCCATGTTAAAGAGATGATTTTTCCGCATCAAGTAAGTACCCAAACGGATTATGCCCGCACGGGTGGGACATTCCCATGACAATTTAACAGACGGCACGGATACCTTGAGGGCCTGGCACGTCCAGGAACCCGCTGATTCACGGGTCGTCAACCCTTTCTT
>Ga0179593_1457934_pt1 | contig 13725 bp, 13 predicted proteins | sample CZODoug2_1_08_16_FD_185931 | JGI IMG/M metagenome (GOLD analysis project Ga0179593, IMG submission 185931) | Vadose zone soil fungal communities from Angelo Coast Range Reserve, California, USA - CZODoug2_1_08_16fungal (PacBio error correction) | ecosystem: Environmental > Terrestrial > Soil >... | reverse complement strand
CGGGCGGAGAGCGACGGTGAGAGTCTATGCCTTCGAAACGAAAAGGTGTACCGGACTACGTGCCTGTTCGCGGTCTTTTGGCCGACCTTAACGCGTGCCTTGGCACACTGCACACCAGCCGCGCCATAACTCCGCAGGGACGAGATGTTAGGAGAAATGCGGCCGCACTTTTATCTTCCCCTCGGCAGTTTTCGTGCGTAGACACTACCGCAGAGAGAGCGCGCAGTCGTTTCTTCCCAAGGTTTCACCTTCGACCTTTATGAAGCCCACAAATCAACGCATGCGTCGTAGACCAGCGAAGGCGCATAGCCGCGTCTTCGGGCCTCGGCTCAAGGGAGAGCGGTTCCAGATCGGTTGTGTATTTTATTTTCCCCGTCACCGATAGGGATTTCTGGTGTATGCGTGGGCTTCTGACACGGCGTTCTCTGGTCTACCGAACGCCCCTTTGTCCGACGAATCTAAGGTCTATTTAGTGTTTTTGCTGCGAGGGCTGGGGCATACATACGGCAATTTTACGACCCCGAATTCGGATGGAAGGCGTTGGGCTTCCGCACTTGACCTCGATCACCGATCAGTTTTTTGGGGCGTGACGCCTCAACAAGCTCAGCAGCTCACTAGTTCTTGCCGAAGACGGGATCGGCCGCTGTTCTGGTCAGCAGCTGTTCGGCTCCGCATACCTTGTCACCGGCCTTAGAGAATGACACCTCTTCGGCCGCGTGCGCCTGTCGATGTCCGTCGATGGGTCGCTTCGTTATCTCAAGATGCAACCCGTACATGCAGTTCTGTTTTGTCTTGCCTGCGGCAGGCGATAAATACAGCTCCATAAGAACACCCGAGGACCTGATACATCGGTCGGGGGGGTTTTTTTTTTGTTGGGTGGGTGGGTTGGGCGTTGGTGGGGTTGGTGGGTGGGGGGGTTTTTTTAAAGGGACGGTGGGGGCGTGGGTGTTTGCGTATCTTAACGAAAGAATCTTTAGCCCGTTCGATCGGTTCCGCTTGGCCCCGAGGTTGCATCTCGATTTTGAGGCTCGGGGCGCCAGTAAAGAGTCGATTCTATTTGTCCTTCGATCGCGAGGCTATTTCAGTTTTCGCTGCATTGGTCGTTTTAGAGCCACTGCCGTACATCGACATCGTTCGTTCCCAGGCTCGTTAGGAGCTCTGCCGACGGCGAGGAGGATCGGTTTCAGATATCTCGAGCCGTCACTTTCTGCCACACACGCTAGGCCACAGAGTTGGTTTTTTGGCATTCCACAAGAAATACTGATGACGCAGACCTCGATCCCGGGATGTTTCCATCGGGGAAGGATTTCCCGATCGGCTACAGAGCTCCATTGGATCTGCCTTTTTTTAGTCGAGATTCACTCCCTTACTCCCGCTTTTACCGCGGCTTTACACAGGTTGGATGAATGACGTATGCCCTTTTCAGCCTGACAGATAGATGTCAGCCTCTCGGATGGTCGTTACTGGCCAGATGGACGTCTTTTAGGAAACTTGTCTTTTTTCTCTCCTTCACCCCACTTACACCATCTTCAACCTGCCTCCCCCCCCCCTCTCCCACCTCCCCTACGCCTCCTCTTCCCCCCCTCCTTTCCTGCTACCTCTTCCTCTTCCTGTTTTCTTACACTAAAGTTTCTTTCCGCTGTCACAGATCGAAGATTTTTAGTGACACTCTATACCCCGACGCACTCGCGATTCCACTTTTGCGGAAATCGATCCTCACCTCTGACCTCGGTGGGGGCCCGTTTTTTTTTACGCGTGGTAAATCAGCCTTCTTGGGCGTCGCGACGATCGAACGTTTTTTTGATACAATTGCTGCGAGAGGTTCGTAGCCTGAGGGCGGTTTTTCGGTCGGGGGGTCCGGCTGTCCGCTCTCTATCCCAGCGCTCGGCACTTAACGTTCCGGGGCTTCCGGCATCGCGCTATGCGCTCGCCTTATACCTGTGGTGACGACCCACCCTTCGGGAAACTGCATCGGACGTCGCCCCTGGGGGTGGGCTGGGGGGGGGTTTGACTTTTCCTTTGGATCGGCACTACGACATGTCTCATATTTCTTCGTGCCGTTCGCTCTCAAGCAGCGTAGACCTTTATTGTGCTCGAGCATCCCCCCGTTACTTAACGGCCAGACGACATGCTGTCTCTTGCCGGCCCGTTAGGGGTTATCGAACAAGTGACTCTTTCTACATCTCCTCGTTGTTTTGTGTCTTTGAGGCGAACACGGGTCCGTCTCTCCGACCTTGCGAAAGAATGGCAGAAGTAGACTTTTAAGTTCGCCAGGTATGACTCGAATCCCATGTAAGGGCTGACCGGGTGCTGGTTTTTTTTTTGGTGGGTCTTTTTATTTGGGTGTGGTTAGCGCGCAGGGACCACGGCACGACCTGCGTAAGATGACCTCTACCCCCTTTTGGAGGTGGCAGACGGAGGTGTCCCCTGCGTGAACGCCGTTTCGCAGTCAGATAGTAGGGTGGTGTCGGAGCCGAAAGGGTATCGGCGACGCCTCAGCGCGTAGAGAAAGACGCGGCCCTTTTGCCGTTTTCTCGCTTCGGGTTGAAGAGCGGATCGGCACCTGGCTGACGTGTGGGAACTCCCTCCGGTAACGTTGCCTGGAAGGTCGCGAACCGTCTCTGTCGCGCAGGCCCCCAAATGCCGTTGCCTGGAGTTTTGACACGTAACTTAGGGGCCCCCGCCCGTTTTTTTATGCGATCGAGTTCTGACCAGAGGTTTATTTCTCGGCATCTCGAGGGTAAACGTGATTGAGTGGACTCCATCCTTCTCTTCGAATCAGGGTTTGGAGTGCGGACGCCGTTATTTTGGGTGGAAAGCGGACTCGTGCAGAGTGCGTACTCCCGCATAGAGCGGTGCCGCGTCTGCATGCATCGGCAGACGGAATGTTTAAGCCCGCAGGGGATTCTCGCTTCGGGGGGTCATGTTGAAGGCCGGAACGGCTGAAGTCGATTCCAATGGCATCGGTTTTTTGCCGGATCTGTTGGATCTTCCCGTTGTGCCTGCAGGGATCTCGGTCGGAGTCCGCAGCAGCCCGTATTTCTGGTGTTTTCCGAATTGTTGTTTCCAGAGGAGCGGTGTCGAGAGGTCGGGTGGAGCAAATGACCACGTTCTCCGCTCCTGACGCTGTTCGAGAGCGACCGGGGTTTCGACCAGCGGTTTGTCGAAGGTCCTAACCTTTTATTCGGGCAGCACCCCGCCCACAAAGTGCCCCAGATAGCTCAGCGAGGTACCATTCAACTCGCCTTTTACGACCTCTCCTGGCGCCCTATCATCGAAACTGATCTGCTGCCACACTCCGGGTTGCAATTTTAAGACCTGGGAGCGAGCGGGGCGAGGAGCTCCGCCGGCCCAAGTCCCCTTTCTCTGGGCGTTTCGGGTATCCTGTCATGGGTTTGCCGAGGTACGGATCGCGATGATAGCCGTCCGGACAGCAAGGTCAGATCGCTTTTCCCATCGGCGGACGGTTCGCGTATGGTCCGGTTTGCGCCCCATCGGCGCAGAGGATAGGCGAATGGCCGATTAGGATTCGGTTCCGTCCAAACGATTCTGTGAAGGCGAATGTATGCGGATCGACTTTTCCACTTAGGTTGCAGATCCTCCAGATCCGGTTGTTCCGCTGCCGCGCCGTCTTCGTCGTTCGCAGCAAGGATACACCTCTCCGGATGCGGGTGCTCTGGCAATTGGGCTTTTTTTTCCAACGCCTTCCCAGCCGTCAATTTTTACGTATTCTGGCCCCGTCGCGCAACCGCCTGCCGGCGCGTCTTTCGGAACAGTATTGGTTCTGGTTCGCCAAAGCGCGTTCCCTCGCGGGCGGGCAGTCAGCCCAGATCCGTGACGTACGTTGCACCTCTTTCGCTTGAGATCTGGCCGCAAGCTCATCCAAGCGTCTCCGTAGCCCGAACGTCCCCCCTAGCGCGTGCGCCGTGGTACGTTCTACTGTACTAGACGGTGCGTGATTTTGTGCTGTGTTTTAAGCGAGCGGTCTCTGCGGTGCGTGGTGACCAGGACCGAAGGCGTTCTGCTGATTAGGTCCGTTGTGTCAGCGCTCCCCTGCCGAAGTGTATGCGATTGCTGGTAGACCGTATTACTTACCCGGTCCCTCTTTTTTTTAGGCAATCCTGGAGCGGCTTGTGTGAAACCCGACTTGGTCGGACCAGCCAAAGAAGAACAGGGGCCCCCATGACGTCATTTGCCCCCTTCTCGTGCGGCCTTTCGGTAGTAGTTCATCCTCTGAGACTATCCTATGCCTTTTCCCTGTTGTTTGTTTTTCGAGAGATAGCGCCGAGCGATGGATGTTCCTCTCGTTAACGGCCAGCTCTTTCCCGGCCTTGGACAAAGGGTACATCGGCCCTTTTCTTGATTTGATGGTACTACTTACGAATTTCCCCCCCCCCCACCCCCACCACCCCCCCCCACCCCCAACCCACCACCACCCCCCACACCCCTGGTTCACTGCAAAAGCACCTTCCCGTCAGGGTCGAGACCCCAATTGGAGAGAAATGACTCGTCGACCAGGACTCTTCCATTACACTTCGAGTTGCGCTGCTCGCCCTATCAGAAAGAGAGCGCTGTAGCCCTTCGAGGTCCCGCCCTTACCTTTTTTTTCCTTTGCCCAAAATCAACGCCTTCTTTCTTTTGCGACCGCGACGTCACTCGCCGCGGGCGGGCTTTTTTTCCAGAAACGCTGGATGAGTGGCTGTTCTGCCGATCGGTTCTATCGGCGGTTGGCACGTCACGATAAAGATCTGGTGTTCTTGCTGGCTTTTTTTTCGACCCGGCGCTTGTCGCGCCTTGGTGGAGACCCGCTTAATGTTGTCGTACTACCCGCAGGCTGTTCTCAAGGTTGGCGAGGGGGGGCCCCCATCGGCAAGGCGACGACCCCGAATTCGTTTTTTTTTTTTTGGGGGTTTGGGGGACAGTTTGGGCGACCCCCATCCGGACTACCGGCTCTTTACGTGCCAAGAACTCTGCCGGCCGGCCGCCGGCGCCTCCTCTTATTGCGCGCGGGATGGTCCTCTCCACTCGGCAGCTCTTCCTGTTGGAGATTCAGTTGCTGCATCATTGACGCCTTCCCCCTTGACTGGAAACCGAGGCTCTGACTATTCCGCTCTGATGGCTATATGGCGCCATACTTCCTCGCGAGCCCGTCCGCCGATGCGGCCTGGTGACCGTGCTGTCGGGCGGGATCCATCGTCTACAGACGCTTTCAGGGACAGGGATATCAGACGGTGCTCTTCTGGGTCGGGGATTCGGCGGACTCATAAGCCCGGAACTAGGATACGCACATGTCTAAGAGGCTGCCTTCAGTTTTTTTTAGAGGTCCCTTCAGTTGCGTCTGGCTTGAGGCTCCAGGCGTCAAAGAGGGGTCCATTTTATCGCGCGAGAGATTCCTTCTTTCGGTTGGGAGGGTGCGGAACTCGCTTATTATCTTTTCACAATGCGCTCTTTTTGACAAAAGCTCCGTCGGACCTTTTTTTAAGGCGAGAGGCTCAGCGCGGTGTCTCTTATTCCGAGCCGTAAATTTCGCCCGTTATCTCGCCAACTTGTCGGCCCTTTTCCCCTTAAATACGATCTTGCTGAAGCTTCCCCATGCCGCTAAAGGTTCCTTGCCCCCCAGGCTATCATCGGCCTTTTTGCCATTGGAGGCGCCGTTAAGCAAATTCACCCAGGACCGCAGACCCGCGGGTAGCACTGCGGCTTTCACACGGTTTTGAAAGATCAGCCGTGAGCGTCGTTGCTCTCATTGCGGTTTGGGGGGTTGGTAGCGACTGCAGCGAGGCACCGTTTTTTGTGACTGACACACAGGCAGTAGCGCTAACCCACGACGAAGGGGGCTGGGACTCCTAACTTTATCAAGATTTACCCCTTACTCGCTCAGCTAGATCCTAGGTCGCACTATCTGGGGTTTGGTTTCGAAAACCTGGGATGATGGTGGGCTCTTCTTTCTTGGTACACATAAGCACCGGCAGTTTTTTGCGACGAGCCGATCGAGACGGTTCCGCAACTTCTTGTGAGAGCGGTATTGAATGAGGGCGGTCTCCCTTTTTTAAATAGTTCTGATTATTGTAACCTTAAGTTCTCACAACGCTAATGTAGTACAGTCCCACCTTTTCGGGCCGAGCGCGTGAGTATGGCATACTCGCAAGCCGATATTTTTTGTTTATTGTAAATGAAAATGCTTGAGGCGCCTTTTCCACACCCTTTTTGGAACTGCCCGCATCGTTTACGGACGACTTTGACGCGTTCCTGAGCATTATGAAAACTTACAATTTTTCCTTTTCGTCGCATTCTGTTCGTTTCGAGCGAATCCCCTAGCCGCCGTCAGCCCTTCTGTGCACTCAGAACCCGGGAACATTACCCAGGGGGCCGACGCTTTCTGCCGTTTATTATGACGTCGGAGGGCGTTGTTTTCTCATTGGACTATCTCTCCTTTCTCTCTTTTTGTTTTTGTGGTTGTTGAGAGTGGATATCAACGGTTCGCGATCTCCCGTTTCTCCTAAGACTTACGCTCGGTAGGAATACAGGCGTTTTTATGCTAGAGCACACTTGAAGGGCTTGACGGCTCTCTCTCTCGCAGAACCGTAAGAATGGCGTCCGCTGACTACTCGTTATTGGCATATCTCTTCTATAAATTCGTTTTCCGTCTTTATGGGCTAGTTAACGAGTCTTTTTTCTTGTACATGTGCGCCTCCAGCAGTTACTTTTTTCTTGCTTACTAAGAAGGGATCTTGCCGTTTTCTTAACTAGGCCGGAAAGTTCGTTCCTTTAGAGTTCGATTTCCTATTTCTATGTCCTCCAACTTTCCGATGCCTGGCCCTTTACCGCCCTCCCCCCTTCCTGGATACCCGTTTATCGATCATCATCCTCTATCCTTCTTTCTTAGTCGTTCGAGAATTTCCGGCCGATTGAGGTTTACCAACGGCATAAAGGAGATGCACCCCAGCCCGGTAGTGGTTTTGATTCTTCCTTTTTTTTCTTAAACTCTTTCTTTTGTCTGACCTTCTTTGGTATAGTGAAACTTTCGGACTCCCTCACGTCCTTTTCAGCATCCGGGTTTCTAGCTTCGGAAGCAGTTCGGTTCTGTTCGTCTCTTTCCTGCTTTTTGTTGCTCATTACTCGCCATTCCGCCCATTTAGAGGAAGAATGTCTCTTGATTCTTGATTCTTGCAGCCCGGCATTGTTCCCCTCCCCGCAGTTTTCTTCCCGAAGCTCTCCCTGTTCATGTTGCATTATCTTGACGGCTACCGTTCGATCACCTTTTCTCGGTTAGAAGGATTCGTTTCCTCCCCCCCCGTATTGCCTGCAGTTGATCTCCTGGTAGGGTCAGCCTGATGTATTTGGTGGATGGACAGCCGACCTTTGACGCTAGCGGTTTTTAAGACTTTCTTTCGCTGGAGCTAATTCTCTTCTGTCCCTCTTTTTACATGTAGTCCGCTTTATCTCTTTTATCAATGTTTAGTTTCCCAAGCGCGAGATGCCCGGTCCTTGTTCCTCGATAAGACGAAGTTTCTCACGACGCACACAACGGTGAATATAGTAATACGAGCGTACTTCCAGTACTAGCTTCTTCTCCATCTTTTTGACGTTTTCATTGACTCGAAAAACTTGAGCTTCCTCGGCCTTCGAGGCAACTGGATATGCTTTTTTTCTTCTTAGATTTTTTTTTCTCACTGCACCCTACTCCCCGCACCCGTTAGGCAGTCCGATGTCCTCAGTCCTGGGTTTTTCATAGAGAAGGATATCGATTCTCTCTCCTATCCCTCCCTGTTCCGATCAGTACTGAATCGTTTCTTCCCCGATATCGGGCCGCTATGAGCAAGTCTTCCCCTCTTCTGACCGAGGATTTTTTTTCCTTCAGTCCGGCCTTCTGTTTATTCCCCCCTTTTTTTTTTGCAGGTGCAGGTCTTCGTTCTATACCCTGCCCGTCTTGTTCTTTTCCCAGCGGAAAGGATTTCCTTCTTTTTCAACACGTACGGCTGTGCTGACTTTTAGAATGTCCTCCATCGGAGTGAGGCCCCAAGTCCTTCCTTTTTTTCGACACTATTGCACTGGGTTCTTTCCCCTCTTCCCCCCCCCAAAAAGCAAAGTCCAGCCTTCGTTCTCCTCCCCTTTCACTCTTCCCCCCCCTCCTCTTCTCCCCCCCCTAACCAGATCCCCTACACCCCCTCATACCCTCTTGGCTTTTCACCCTTTACTTCTCTACCCGTATTCTCCTTCCCCCCTATTTATCCACTTCTTCCTCCCTCCCCCCCTTTCATCCGCTTCCCAATTCCCCCTTTTTCCCCCTCCTTCTCTTTTTCCCTTTCTTCTCTCTCTGTCACCTTTCACCATTCCCCCAATTGTTCCACTCCTCTGCGCGTTCCCGTCACTCTTTCCCCCTCTCTTCCCCCCTCCCCTTTTCACTCAATCTCCCTGTGGACGTTAGTAGTGTTCCCCTCTGCTTCCTCCAAAGAACGCGAAAACTGTTGTTCTTGACTTGCTAGTGTTCCCCCACACACCAACACCCCCAACACCCCCCCAAAACCCCCACTTACCAGTTTTTTTTCTTTTAGAAACCGCTAGCCTCTCCTGGTAGGTGTCACCCAGAAACGCTCCTAAAAAGATCAATCTGTATTGCAGTCCCCCGTACTCGCTGCCTCTTTCCGCCGATCTACCCCTTTTGCTCCTTTGCTCCTAAAGATTCTCTTTTAGCAGTAGAGTGTTTTCTACTCCACGCCGGGGAGTAGTCTATTTGTTCCCTCATCTCTGGCTTTCTCTTCTTTTTGCTGGTTGCCCTCGCCTGTCTCCCGTTCTTTGCGATAGATTCCCTCTTTTTCGAAAAATTAGAAGTGCTGATTTGATCGATTTTTCTGCTTTCTTTATACCTCCTTTTCTCTGTACAGCCGGCGTCCTTATGGCGCGGTTTTTTTGACCCGTCAAAGCTTCCTTTTTATCAAGCCCCCGCCTAGACCACTTTGCCCTCTTTCTTCAAAATTTTCATTCGCGTCTTGACGCAGGTATTCTCCCTACCTCTGCTCTGCGATATTTTTATACTCTTTTCCTCTCTTGTTGTTGAGAGCTCTTAGCTGTCTTCTCTTATGAGTTGGTCGCCCCCGGTGGTGGTTTTTGGGGGGGTAGGTCGGGGTGGGTTTTTTCTTTATTTTTTGGTTTGTTTTTTCTTAACCTCCCTTCCTGACCCCTCTGAAAAGGAAGTCTCTTGTCCCTTGAGTTTGGTTCCCCTATAGTTAAGGAGTCACATTCATTGCCTTCAATTTTGATCCTTCATTAGGCGGTAGGTGTACTCTTCTGCGTACAGGCATATTCCCCTTTCCTTGCTTCCTTACTCTGCCCATCTAGATTTTCGCTAGTTGATTCCCCTTACCCTTTTGGCGACACGACCTTGCTGTCGTTTCCCTCAAAACTAAAAAGCCTTTTTTTCGCCTCCCTGCTTCGCCCTTCCTTTCTCTTGTTTCAGTCCACCACCCCCCCCACCCACACAAACCCCCCCCCAAACCCCCCCCCCACACCCCCCCCCCACCCCCCACACCCACCAACCCACAAACCCCCCCCCCCCACCACACACCCCCCACCCAACCAAAACCCCCCCCAAACCCAACACCCAACCCCCCCCCCCCCCCACCACCCCAACTAGAGGTTATAGGAGGATGAAATATCTTCTTCTGTCTTTTTCCTTCCCCGCCAATTTCATGTTTATCTTTTTCGTCCAAGGAGAGTTTTTCCCCTTATTGGTTTTCTCAACCTCCAAAAGTGACATGGATAATCACCTACCCTCCTTTACTCCTCCGGTTCGACTATTTGGTGGGTCAATCCACCTGCAATACCTTCACTCCCAAATTTTTGGTCCAGGAGTATTGGCTCCAGCCCCTTGGGAAAGAAAAGGTCTCAAACTCCCCTTTTTATTTTAACTCCCCCTTTCGTGGTCCATAAAGCGCATTCGTTCTCTCTCTTCTCCTAGGGATCAGTTGTTCTCTCTATTTTACCCTTCTTCAAGGAGCACGTAGCGTCTTCTCTACTTCTCCCACCCGGAACTTTTTCGACAACTACGTCAGAGTTTTTCCTATACTCCCTTACCTCATTACTTTTCTGATTTGAGCATATATGTCCCAGATTCTTCCCCGTAGCAAGTCTCTTTTCGATTTCTGTATGACCATTCTGTTTCTTCCTTGGATACATGGATCTCCCTCCCCTCCTGCCCCCCCTATTACAATGATTAAATAGATTCCTAGTCCCTTTTTCTTTTTGGAGGTCGGTTTCTCCCGAACTTCACCGCTCGGGTTCCCTCCACAGTCTCTTCTCTTCTTTTTCTCTTATGTGGCTATTTCCCATTCCAGGATTCTCATGAGGAGACACCTGTACAAAGATTTCCCCCCTCCCTCGTTTTCCCCTTCGACCGCTTCCTTGTTTCCCATGTTTTGGGCTTTTTGTGTGGCTCCTTCTCCCTGTACCCCAATTCTCCCAATCGAGGTATTTCCCCCCCCTTTTTTTAGTGACCTTTTCCGGACGATATTATATCGCGTGACTATTACCCCTTAACGAAGCATCCACTAGCCTACCCCCCCCAAATAGCCTCTTCCCCCTCTTTCAAAACATCACTTACCGCATTTTCTTCTCTACTATTGCTCTCCAGGAAATTTCCAAATACGTGCCTTTCCTCCCACGACTTTTCGATGACACGTTTTCCTCCTCTGGCTATGTTCCTCTACAATTAAAAATGCCCTGAAGAAACCATCGGTTGCTTTCTTCTTTTTTTTACCCATTCTTTTCCCTCCGCGTCTGCAGTATAATATCTCTTTTCCCCCTTTCATAAGGAGTATGGTCTTTCCTTCCAGAGAGGCTCTTCTTTCTCTTTCCCCCCCTCCTCTTCAGACTTAACCCCCCCCCCCCCTGCTCGAAAGGATTTTATGTTTGTTTGTACACTTCTTCCAAATCCTTCTTCGCGTACAGCTCTCATTCCCCCTTTAGTCCCCCATCTATCCGCCTAAAAAGTACCGATTAGTGTTTTTTGGTGGGAACTACTTTATTGGTTACCACAATGAAAACTTCCTTTTTGCCCTTCTCCTTTCATGCCGATTTTCTTGCCTTTTGTTCCACCTTTCCTTCTCCGAGAGAGCTGTCAGACTGAGTCCTTTTAAATTGAATTTCCCCTTTACGTAAACTGGAGTACTCTTCCTCCTTCATCTCTCTTGAAAGAATGGCTTTTTGAGAGGGAGGCTTCCTCTCCTTACTTTTCTCGCCGATTCATTTTTCTTCCTCCTTCCCCCCACCTCTAGGTTCCTTTAGGAGTTCTGTGCCTCTGTGAAGTTCCACTCCTCTATGCAACCTTCAAGAAATGTCGTATAGTCGGCTACCTTGCTTTTTATCTTAGGAGTACTCCCGCGTATATCATTTTATCTCCTCAAAAGTGAATCCTAAAGGGTGATAGCGCCTTTAGGTTCCTCCTTCGTTATCGTCAGAGCCCATTCTTTTCTGATATACTTTCCAATTCTTTCCTCCCGTTGTGTTTGTTTTTTTATAGATGATTCTCACGTTGTGCTGCCTAATCCCCCCCCCCTTTCCCGTACTTCTAAAACAATCTTCATCTGTAGCGCCCCTTTTCAGTTGCTTTGCGTTTGAACACCTTGAAGGGTTTTGAGGACGTCTGCTCTTTTCGCGCGGATCAGATCAACTGCCCCTACTTCTATTTATGACTTTCTTGCGTTGTAATCCTGACCCCTTTTCCCTTTTTTGGTGACTTTTGCTATGAGACTTCCCGTCTTAGTGTGTTGTTTTTTTTCCGCGTCCGAACGGTATTAGTCTCTTCTTGAAGAGAGGAGATTCCGAGTTTGACCCCCTCGAAAAAGTGTCTGCCCGTTCGGGGAGCTGATGCGTTATTTTTGAGAGCTTGACTCCTTCCAGACGATACTAGAGGCATGTGCATGAAAAGTCGCTTTACAGAGGATCGCTTTTCATCGAATTTGTTTTTCCCTGTCACACCAGTAAATATAGGTTGCTTTGCTCATTCAGGTCAGTTGATGAGTTCTTCAAATTCCCGTTGTAATCTTCCAAACCCCTCTTTTCTTGATTTTTATGCGATAGTTCCTCCCGCTGATTTAATCGCTTTTATCTTTTCTTTGTCCCGTTGCCAAGAATTGAGTTTTTTGACTATCCCTCTTTTTATTCATCACTTATGTGAGAGGCGGTGATCTTGTTCTTTTTGGGTCCTCTCTCGAAACTAGTTTCCTCTGAGACCGTTAAGTACTCGTTCCATCCGCACTCTCGAGGCGGTACGAACCAGTTTTCCTTCATCCCGGAATGGGTAGATATTTCTGAATCGCATTCTTCTGCCGTGTATGTTGAAGGGAGATGAACCGTTGACTGTCAATGGCGCTCTCGGGCTTCGTTGAGACTGTTCCCCTATTTGGTCCATTCCTTCTCTTTTTGCTGTACGAATCCTATCGTATGGAATGGGTTCCTGCCCGCCTGTTTGAGGATGGTGCCCGTTTTCCTTTTTCCTTCTCGTCTAATTTCCCCCCCGCAGGAGATGATTTCTCCTCTGGCCAGTTTTTCCTAGGTCAGTTGTTTTACTCGCCCCAAGCGAGCGATTGTCGGCAGTTTTTTTACGCGCTAAAGAAGCATTGGCTCCCCCGCTCAACGTGAAGGATAGTCGCTCGTCGAGAGGGACAAATCGCGGTTGTTTACTCTACGCTCTCCAGATTGCCCAACTGACTTTTATTTCCTTCTCCAACGAGAGTAAACATAGTTCTCGACCTTTGAGTCGCCGCAGGGTAGTGATACGCCTCTCTTTTCCACCCTTTCTTCGAGGCCGTTCGGGTCCCCACCCCCGTCTCTTTTGGCAATTCGTTATATAGCGATGATCGCAGCTGGACACACGCAGCATGTACGTTCTCCGTTTTTTCTGCTCGGGCCACTTGCGCAGAAGACACCGTTGGATTATGATATTCCGTCCAAGAGTTACTGAAGCTCTGTTTTCCAAAAGAGTGCGGTGGTAAAGGCGCACGTTCGGCGGATCTCCCGGCGCTTCATTCCGCCTCTTGACCCGGCCGATCAGGCGGAGCACCTCCTCCGGGCCGAGCCGGCGTGCTTGTAACCAGGTTGCTTTTTTGTTTTCAAAGCCCGAAACAAAAAAAAAAACAACCCCAACAAAAACTTGCGGGTGCTCCCGGTAAATTCCTATTTTTTTCGCCCAACGTGCCTCGATTGGGGGTCTTCGTCTTGCTCGGATCTGTTCCCCAATTTGCGAACGTGCGGCCGGGCGCTCGGCCCGTCTTGTTTAGGGACCCGAAGCGCACACGCCGGGCTGAAAGACCTAATAATAAGCACAAGGATCGTGAAGGTCCCCCCTGTGCGGCACCGATATTGCACTTCTACTCCAGTTTGCTCAGCCCGCGACGCGGCGTTATTCGCCGTCGCGGTCGAGACGACGCAGAAGGGCGTTGATTTTGGCTTGCCACCGTTTTTCAGGGTGTCGAGGAGGTTGCCGGTACCTAGGAAGTGGTGACGCAGTCACTACTTGATAGATGTTAGAGCAGCCGAAAAATGCGCAAGTGTGTTATCTTGTAGAAGCGCATTTCTTTTTTTTCCTCCCCTCCGGTCCTTAGGAGCAATGCGAGGCCATTTTTGTTTTAACCCGGAATGGCGGTAGGACCGCAAAAGCCTCGAACGATGTCCTTTGGCAACTTATTATTCTCGCTGCAATCCCCACACCCACCCTTCATCGCGCCC
>Ga0179593_1604941_pt1 | contig 13726 bp, 25 predicted proteins | sample CZODoug2_1_08_16_FD_185931 | JGI IMG/M metagenome (GOLD analysis project Ga0179593, IMG submission 185931) | Vadose zone soil fungal communities from Angelo Coast Range Reserve, California, USA - CZODoug2_1_08_16fungal (PacBio error correction) | ecosystem: Environmental > Terrestrial > Soil >... | reverse complement strand
TTTTTCATGGTTTTTTTTTCACCTAGAATTTTGGACGCTTTTTCCTTCTCCGGAGGATTTTTCCCATCGTGGATTTCGCTTTTTTGGAAAGCCGTTCTCAGATCAGGTTGTCAGAATCGAAAGAAGCCTTCTCTTCTTCAAACTTACATTTTTCTTTTTTTGAACTCTGGGATTGACGTCGGGTCGGTTTTCCCGGATAGATTTCCCCAATTAACTTCCTGAGAATCCCCCTACTTTGGTCTTTCCCCCCTTAGGCCTCCGAATTAAATCCGGATTTTTACCCCGTGCATTTTTTTTTTCCGTGTGATTTTTGTTGTCATCGTTTTTCTTCTAGCTGTTGTGCTTTTTCAATTTTCCTAGCTCTTCCCTTTGACGGTCTCCTTTTTTGGTTCTTTCCCCAAAACTTTTCCCACGACAGGTGTAATTTAGACCTGAACTTTTACCAATCTTCTTTTTTTGTTTTTTTTTGTGAGTCTTTCCGGCCAGCTTATAAACGGTCTTGTTGGGGAGTCCTGAGTTTCCATCCCCAAATTCGGACTTCTTATGATCTTTTTGAGGGCCCTTTAAGGGAGTGTTTGTCGTGAGTTTTTTCTTGCAATTTGATGAAAGTGACCCTTTTGAAAGGTTTTCCGCGAACTCCATGCTCAGTACTAGTCCGCTTTTCTCATCTTGTCGGTAACTCCTTTTTTCTCATTCTTGAAAAGAACCTACGTCCCCTGGGACGTACCTTTCAAGACCCCTTTCCATTTCTGAAGTCCCCTCCCGTTCTGGAAGTCCCTCACCCCTCTTTTTAAACCCCCTCCCAAGACATTTTTCCACGCTCAGAAATTCTCCCCCAGGTACTTTCCCCCTCCCCCCTCTTGGACCCTTTCTTTTTAAGCTTAGTTTTCCTCTAACTGTCGCATTCCGGAGCTTCAGCAAGCTTTCTCCCCAGTAACTTTTTGAAAGGCCTTTTTTTTTCGGCTGGTCTGCGTCCCAGCTAGACGAACCTTACCGACGCTAGACGTTTTTGGACTTTTGATGATTCCGAGAAGTTTTCGATCCTTTTGACGACCCCCCTCTTCCGTGCCCTGCCCTTACTTGAAGCTTATCCCCTACGCCGCTTTGGACAGGAACCTTTAGCCCCTCCCCTCTTCGAATTTCTCTTCCAGAGTGAAGCCCTTTCGATTTGTCTTCGTTATATTTTTTACTGTCCAGATTTTTAAAAGATGCTTTCCCCTCCTTGGGGGCTTCGGGTGGCAAGAGAACCCTTTTTTCGTGGAGCTCATAGATGTTTTTTTAGTTAGGCTCTTGTCCTACACTTTTGTTTCTCTTCTTTTCTTTTTTGTGGGTGTTTCCCTTTTCTCCTCCGAGGATATTTTCCTTGTCTTTGGTTTTGTTTTCCCCTTTCTTTTCGGCGGTTTAAGCCTTTCAGGTTTTTTTTTGTTGCGGCCCCCCCCTCCTTTCCGGAGGTCGCTGCTGTTAGCCAGCCCTCTTTTTCCACAAATTCTTTATACAGTCCCCAAGCTTGTTTTCCTATTGACTCCGACTCTGTGGTCTCTTCAGAGTCTCTTTCCTGACGCTCGACTCCTCCTCTTTAAGCCTGCTGGTGGCTACATCGTCCATTCTTTTTCTGCCTAGGCTCGACCCCCCCCGCTGAGCCCGTCCTTCCAGTGCCCCTCCAAACTAAAACTTCCCCCAAAAGGAAGGACTTTTCCCTGAGGCCTTCCCCTTTTTCCCCCCCTGCCGCTTCTATTTTTCCGCATGTTTCCTCCTTTTTCCACCCCCTCTGTCTTTAGTCTCGCCCTTTTCTTTTTCCAAACCGTTCCCTTCTCCCACCTCCCTTCAACTTTAAACCTTTTACAGTGCTGTGTATGCTACCTTCCCGTGAGAATGTTTTTCTCATATCTGCCTTTTGGGTCTCTTTGTCCTTGCGGGCGCGTGAGCGCAGGTCGCCGGCGGAGTTGTATCTTCTTTCTGAAGTCGATCAGCGATTTCGTAATTTTTCAGTCTCGAACACTGTCTTCGTGTCTCCCGTTTTTGCGATGTTTTTAACCGACTCTCTTTTCTCTTTTCTCGGGAAGGTTTCCCGGTTGCAGGAAGGCGGCGGTCCTGGTCGTCCTGGCCTATGATCTCCCTTGCTGCTGAGCCCGAATTTTTTTTTCTTTCCTTTTTCTTGAATGTTTCCATCCCCTTTTCCTTTTGCGAGTCGTGTCTCTGTTTTCTTTTTTTTCCTGGTTTTCCCGGATAGACTAAGATCCTTCCTTTCTTCCTTTCCGGAGCCTTTGGCTTTCCCTTTCACGGCTGGTTTAACGGTCTTTTTTCGGTGGGGCTTTACTCCGAACAGGGCTTTTTTTTGAAGAGAGGTCAACGATCCTTTTTTCCCCTTTAACGGGTTTTTTGGTAGAGTTATTTTCTTTACAGTCCCCCCCTTTTTCCTGAATTCCTATGCGCCTCCCCAAGAATTGATTTCACGACCCCATTCTTCCCCCTTGTGTTTTTTCCTTTTTCGGAACCTCTACAGAATTTAATCCTAGAACAAATATGCTCCCCTTCACCCCTTTCCAGAGATTTTTTTTCCTCTTTTGCTCCGTTCCCTTTCCGTGACCCGAACCTGCGAGGTCCGCAAGGTGTTGTTCCCATGTAAGTTCGCCCTGTTTTCCCCTTGTCCTCCGCCACGTCCCTTGAGCCCTCATCCCAGTGTGGGTTTTCTTCGTCAACCCCCCAACAGTCACGTCCCTCGCCCCTTATTCTCAAAGAACCTTTTTTCGCGAGCTCCTCCGATTTTCTTTAGTTTACTTCAGTGCCTTTGAATTTTTTTCCTGTCTGGGTCCTTTTTCGGTATCCACTCGCTGACGACCTTCCCCCGTCCTTTCACATTTTCCCCATATCCCACATCCTTTTAGGACCTTTTTTTCAACTTCTCGCAGACTTTATCCATTCGGTGATCCTCACCATCGTCCTTGACGCCCCCCCATAATTTCTCATTTTTCTCACCTTTCCTGTTACCCTCGTTTTCCTACATTCAATTTCTTCCGCCTTCGAATTTTTTTCGTTGAGGTCTTTTATAGATCTCTTGGTTGTTGAGAGAGATTTTTTTTTTTTTTTTGTGTATTGTGTATTTTTTTCTTGTGTTGTGTTTTGTTTCACTCTCAAAGAAGTTGTTTTTCCAATTCTTCTTTGTTTGGTTACAAGTCCGCGTAATGCTTTACTCCCGAGGGAAGAGTTTTCTCTGGAGGAGCCTTCTCCCTCTAGGAGAGCCGACTGGTTGTTCGCTGCCGCCAGGATTCAGAAGTTTCTCTCCATTTGGAAGGCGTTCTGATTTGGAGATTTTTTCTGGAACAAAGAAGAAGTGTGTCGAAGTTGGTCTTCTGCTCCTAGCATGTCGACGGTTTCCGCACCTTCGCCCACCCGACTTCCTCCTCCCCTCTTTTCGAAGTTGTCCGATTCCCCCCCTTCGGACTTTACCCCTTCAGGGGATCCCTCTACCCCGCCCCTTTTTGTTTTGCCGTCTCTCAGTGAGTCCGTCCTTTGTTGCGAGGTCGATTCGAAGTTTCTTGTGTTTTTCCCCAGAACTAGGAGCCGTCGCTACAATTTTTTCCCTTGATCCTTTTTTCTCAAAATTTTCCCCCCCTTCTGTGACCTTCTAGACCCCACACGCCTTCCTCGTCTCTTTTTTACGGGCGTTTTTGAGCTTGCAGTTTTGAACCCTCCCCCGAACCCGGTCTCTTCTCCTCCCTGGGGCTTTCATACCCTCTCTTTTTCTTTTTTTCCCTCTCTTCTTAGTCCTCTTTCTAGTCCTTTCGGACTTCCCTTTTGTTTGTGGTTGTGAGTTTTAGAAGTTGGCTTTTTTTTTTTTTCTTCCCCCCGGCAATTTGTCAGCCCGGGGGCCAGTGGGGGCCGTCCGGGCCCCGAGAATACTCCCTTTCACTAAAACCTTCTTTGCCTTTGCCTGGCCTGCTCAAAAATCCCTAAATTTCCCCACCTTTTCCCCCTACGGGAAAGGTTTAGGTTTTCGTAGTCCCTTACCAACAGGGGTACCGCTTAATACTTTTCTTTCTTATGTATATTCCAAATTGCCAACAGCCTTCCTTCCACGTTTTTCCCCCCCGGTCCTTCCTCCCCTAGGTCTTTTTACGCTTTCCCCTCTCAGAAAATGTCATCCATGTTGACCTTAATCCCCCCCGCGACGGGCCTGGTTGAAACTTCTCCTTTTAACGCTATTGTTTCTTTGTCTCGGATTTCGAAGGCTTTAAGTTTCTTTTAACGTTCCTCGATTGGCCCCCCCCTTGGCCTTTACCCATTCGGTTCTGTTTTAATTAGGGTTTTTTCTCCCTCTAGGTTTGTTTCCTCCGCCCCCCGACCTCGGCTCCTTTTCCTCGTGGTCGCCCCTCCGGAGCCCCCTCTGGTTGGTTTTTTCGTTCTCCGACGTTTTTTTTTTCCCCCCTACAGCTTTGCTTTTTTTTTTTTTTTCTTTTTTCTTTCGTTTTTGTCTTTTTTTCTCGCCCCATTGTTGGCGGGGGACGTCTTTTTTTGACCCTTCTTTTTCGTGTCCCTCGCTTTTTTTTTCTTCTAACTTCTCCTTTTGGTTTGTGTCCCCTTTCTTTTCCCTGGACGAAGGGGTTGTAGGGTTTTTTTTTTTTCCGATTCTCTTTCCTTTTTTTCTTGGTGGCTTTTTTTTTCGGGCCGCCTTTTCCTTTGACTCCCCCGGTTTGGGTACGTTGCCTCCTTCTGAAGACGTTTTTTTGTCTTTTTTCTTCGTGAACACTTCCCGGAACGAAGACTCTTGTTTTTTTTTAGATGGATGGCCGTGAACTCAGGGGAACGACGCGTACGTAGCCGATGCTTCGTGATACCCCTCCTAGGGAAGTTGCTCTCCGAGAAAAAATCAACTTTTATAAGAAAAGAATGGACTCTTTAATCCCTATCCCCTCTCGGATGAGCCCCCCCCAGTAAGCCGTACACTATCTCGCCTTCCAGCACTCCTTTCTCTTTTTCGCGCACATTTTTTGGCCCCTTCTCCTCCTCAAATACTCTCTCAGGCCTTTTCAGAGCTTCTGGTTTGTGTTGTGTGTTGTGTTTTGGGGACCTTTTTGACCACTTTTTTCCTAAGGAACTTTTTTCTGCGTGGTTCCCCTTTTCCTGAGGTCCCCTTTCTGAAGACTCCGAAAGCCCAGTCTTCTCGAGAGCTTTTTTCTACCTTTTTTTGCGAGGGCCCGTGACTCCTTTCGAAGTATTTTTTTCCTGGAGCCCTTCTGTATGCTTAAGGGTCCTCCCCTGAGTCTTTACGGTTCTCCCCTGACCCCTGACCTCCCCCTTTTTACAAGGCCCCTTCTTCATCTTTTCGAGAGTTTTGAGATTCTGACTGTGAGTTCGCAAATTCCTCCAACTCCTCCGCTGTCTTGGTCTTACGGTGACTTCGGCTTTTGCTTTTCAGCGGAAGGTTCTCTGGTTTCCCCGCCTTTCTTTTTTGTTCACCCCTCCTCCTTCGACTCTTTTTTGCTTAAACCCCCCCCCCCACCCCAACCCCCCCACCACCCCCCCCCAACACCCACCCCACCCCCCCCCCCTAGACTTTCTTCCCTTATTTTTTTTTCTTTCTTCCTCGTTTGGCGTTTAGTTTTGCGTTTTTTTTTTCTGTCTTTGTAAGACCCTTTTTCCTAGTTCTTCTTTTCCCCGTCTTTTTTTTCCGTGATCTGTTTTTTTAGGTGCTCTTGAATTTTTTGGTGACGCCCTCCTTTTTTCCCCCGAGCAGGCTTTCTTAGTTGTTTTTTTCGGGATTTTCTGGGTCCTTCCCTCCGTTTCATTTTCTTCATTCCTTTTTCCCCGAAATCGTTTTTTTCTAATTAGTAAAGACCCCCCCCCTTCACAGTCCCGGTTACTCAGAGGAGCCTTTTGCCTCCTTGGAGTGGTCATTCCGTTCTTAAATCTCTTTCTACCACTTCAGAATCTTTCTGAATTTCATTCTTTCCCGGATCTTCCTTTTGTCGGTTTGCCCCTTCTCCCGAACTTTGACTCGTTTACCTCTTGTGGTGAAAGACTTTCAAATGGCCTTTTTCCTCTTTAGGTCTCTCGTCGTGACTTTTTCCTAATGGTTCCCTTCGTTCCGTAAAAATACCCCAAAAATTCTTTTGTAACTTTACCTCAGAATTTTCTAGACTGCCCTTCCCTTGGAGACGATTGCATAGGTTTCTCAGATGCTATCACCTGTTGATCCTATTTTCTTTTTTTTGGTTTTTTTTTTCTCTTTGGTAGCACAGCTCTAGACTTTTTTTTCCCCTTTTTTAAGTGCCTCCCTCCAAACTCACGCGTAAATTGTACTTTCAGTCTTCGCCAAACCCCCCTTAGGATTCCCCCTCCTCCCCTTCTCCCTACTTCCCTTTTTTTGCCTATCGTCTTTCTCTTCGGGGCCTTCACCTTTCGTACGACCAATTTCCTCATTCTAGCTCTTAAGCTTCTTTTTCCGAGGGCCCTTCAGGGCCCCCTCTTATCAGCCCTTCCCCGATGGATGTATCCTTCTAAATCATGCTGCCTCCTTTTCTTCTCATTTTTGTTGGTGTTTCCTCTTTTTTTTGAAGCTGTTTTCAACTTTTTTTTCTCCTGCTCCTTCTGCCATCTTGTTCGATTACGGATCTTTGCGGGTCTTCCTCGCGGGCGTTGTCAATTTTAAGCTCTCCGAGATTTTTCCTTTTGATCCTTCTTTGATTCTGAGTTGTGAGTCGCCTTTTTGAACTCGGAAAACTGTTTTTTCCCTTTTGAGTCAAGTTTTTTTCTCAAGTCCCTTGATTCCCTTCTCTTTCTGAGGGATCTCCCCTTTTGAGTGTTTAGACACTTGAAGTCCTGCCTGTTCTCAGAATCGCTTCCGGTTTCCCTTAGGTTTTAATCTTTTGCTTTTTCCTTCTTCGCCTTGCGTCCCCCCCTTTGCGGTCCCTTTTTTTGTTATGTTGCCGCGTTTTTTCCTGATGTTTTGCAGATCTCGATTGTTTTCATTTTTTTTTACTTTTTCCAGCAAGTGATGCCTAATGTAACTACAGTTCCGTTGCAGGTCTTTTTTCAAAAACCTTTCGATCTCCCAAGCTTTTTGATCTTTTCTCATTTTTCCCCTCCAGTCCCGTCCGTCCAGGCACTCTCCTGAACCGTTTGTGCCCTAATTCTTTTTTATATATACCTTTCCCCTTAACCCTTCTTCCTTTCAGACTTCTCCCACCCTTTTTGACTGGATTTTGGGTATTTTCGAGATCTTTGTTTCGGCTTCTTCCCCCTAAATTTTTTTTTTCCCTTTTTTTTAACCTTGTCCCCACACAGTGCCTTTAACCTATTCAACAGATCTTTGGCAGGTCTCAATTCTAGGGTTTTTTTTTTGCCTTAGTTCTACAGAATCCCTCTTCCTCTAAGAACCCCCTTCCATTCCTCCTGGGTCACTTCAGCCCTTTTCCCCCAGTAGTCAAGCCTTTTTCAAGAAGAATCGAGTTTCTCTTGTTTAAGAACTTTTTTATTTTCCCTTAACAAGTAAAAAGATTACATAAGTCTTTAATTAGCAATTTCTTTTATAGAATTTTCCTCCATCAATCTCGCGAGGTCTTTTTTTTCTTGAAAGCACCGTCCCGTCACCTACTGGACCCTCCCCTTCCCCTTCGGATTATTATCCCACGTCCTTTTTGACGGATTTTTTGTTCCTCTGGTACCCGTCCAAAGCTACTTTCCTCCACCTTTATTTTTTTTGGAAGGTTCACCTCTCATTTTTTTTCCCTTCCCTGGCCCTTTCCTTTTCTTGCCGCGACATCGCCTTCCTCTTTCAATGTTCCCCCTCTTCTGCCCCTCTATCACTTGCTTTCCCGAGGCTGAGGGCTCCGTCCCTTCAGATTCTCCGGGATTGATGCTTTTCTTCTTTTCGGTCGGCCTGTCACGTTTCTTTTTTTTTTTTGGCTTCTCCCTTTGTGAAGTAGTTTTTTCCCGGAGAATAGCTGTCGCTCTTTTCACCTTCTCTTTGTCGTGGTACTTCCAACGTGTGTTCTCCTTCTTTGTCTTTTCTTCTTTATGTGTACTTTCTTTTTTTCTTTCCGCTTTTTCCTCTTGCTTTTGTCTTTGAATTCCTCGGTTGCTCTGGTGGGCTCTTTGATCCACAGCCTTTTTCCTTTGCGATTTCCCGACGTCCTTCAAACCACATAGATCTTTTTTTTCTTCCCACATCAGAACTTTTTTTTGATCGATTAGTGATCTTTGCACTGGGGTTCTTTCGTATGGGAGCTCGCGCTTTGCTGCGTCCGTTTCTTCGACATTTTCCCCCTCCTTTCCTTCGGCGTCCCCTTTGAAACAGTTCCTCTCGCTTTTTTCCCCGATTTCCCGCCTCCAAGATATCGTCTTCCCCCTCCCCTACAGCGCACCTTTTCGACAAACCTCTTCTCCCCCAGAGTTCTTTCCATCGAGTGTTTTTTTTTTGAACCCTCCTTTTTTTTAACTCATTCCCTTTCGCGTTCATTGGGCCCTGACATCTTTCCCCTTTCCGCAGAATGAGCTTCCCCGGACGATTCCCTTCTTTGGATTTATTCTTCCGGAGATCTGCCTTTTTTTAGTGATCGATCCTCGCGTCGCGGTCTTCTGACCGGGTTTTCGAGGTCGTTTTGCTCGCGTCCCCATCGAACAATTTTTCTTCGGATTTCCATTCTTTCTTTCGGCTTTTCATTTTTTTTTTCAGTTTCCCTCTTGCAAACTCCTCCTAACCGCCGCAGGCCGACTTTGGTGTTTCCCTTTTGGCGGCTTTTTTTCAGCAGCAGTTCTTCCTGCACTTTCGGTCAACTTCTTTACTCGAGCTGAAACTTTAGCTCCTCTTTCTTGATTGCGACGTATTCCTCTTCCCTATTGCGAATTTTCGCTTGGTTACTTCTATTTCATTCTTTTTTGATTCTGCCAATTCCCTTTTTTTTTTTAGAAACGAACTTATTTTTTAGATTATATATTGGTATTCGTGGCTTCTTCGGTTTCCCTTGTGTTTCCCTCTTCAGCCCTTTCCGGTCTCTAGGGCATTCCTTCTTTCTCGACACCTTGTTTTTTTTCCGCCTTGATGGTAGAGCCATTGTTTCCTCAAGGTTCACAATTTTTTTTGGCCTGAGCCTCCCCCTCTTTTTTCTCCTTTTTTTTTGCCTTCCCAACACCCGGACCTTTCCCTATGATCTTTAACCCTCTTCTTCTTTCATTATTGACTTTTTCCAGGGAACGGAGCAGGTCCCGGTGAATCGTGGCCTCCCTTTCCTGACCACGGCGTTTCTTTTCGTGCCAGAACCTTTTTTTCTTTTTGGGACTCCCTTTTTCCAAATTTTCGGGCTCCCCGTGTTACATTTTTTTTCTTCCCCCCCCCTCAAGTCTTGGGATCCTCTTCGTCAGGGTTTTGATTTTCTCATCGGAAACAATCCTAACGCGTTTTCCTCCTGAAATTTCTTTCCCGGAAACGACCTTTCCTTCCCGGGTGACCTTCTGATCCAATGGCCTTTTTTTCCCCTTTGAGCTTTTTTCATTAGATCCCTTGTCTTTCCCTTAAGGCGACCTTTTTTTCTTCAGCCCCTCTGAAGATGATTAATTCCTCATTAAAGTCCTTTCTTCCCATACTATAGGTGTTTTCCTCCCGTTGCTTTCCCCGATGTCGTCAGCTGGCGCTACCGACTTTCTTCCCCCCTTCTTCGTCTAAGTACTTTTTTAATTAGAGGCCGTTTTTGTGGTGTTCTCTCCTCCCTGTAACCTCCACTTTGTCTTATACTCCGCCTCTCCCCGCTTGTTCCCGCCTTCTACTTCCTCCACCTCTATCTTACTCTCTCCCGTGCCTCCCCCCTACTATCTACTCACACCTTCTCTCGCTATTCAACCTCTCGCCCTCCCCTTCTCTTCTATTTCTTCCTCCACCCGACTTACAACTTCCTACTCGCACACGACTTTTTCCCCTCTTTACCTCCCCTTCCTCCTCCCTTCATCGTCCCTCTCCTACTTTTTTCTTTTAGTCGTCCTGGGTGGGTCTGGGTTTTTTCTCTCCCCTCACCCACTTCTCCCCTATTTCCGCGCTTCCCTCTGAACTCCGCTTAGCCTTCTTTCACATCAACCCTTCCCTTCCCTCGCATCTCCTCCATCCCCGCCTTCGCCGCGTGCTCAACAAACTCCCTTTATAGCCCTGCCTAACTCCTCTTGCCCCCAGCTCCGCTCCTTGTTTCGCACCTATCACCTGTACTCTACCTCCCTCCCCTCTTTACACCCCTCCTCCTTTGTCCACTGTCCCGAAGCCCCCCCATTATTCTCTTTGGGGTTCTCTCTTCTATTACTACCTGTGGCCTCTCAATCTAACTCACAATCTTTATCCGCCTCCACCTTGCCCCTCACCTTAACCGGCTGACTTTCACTCTTTTTGGACCCCTCGCCGTACTCTTGCCCCTATATATTCAACTCCCCCCCGTCAATCTGTCCGCTTTCCTTCTCCCCATCTTGTCCCTCACTACCTCACCCCAGCGATTATGCCTCATTACCCTGATACTCTCATTTTTCTTCTCCATCTATTCTTCCCCTTCGCTCTGCTTCTCCTTCCTGCCCCTTTTCACATGCGTTCTTCACTCCTGAGAATATCTGAAACTACTCCCTCAAAGGCAATTCCCGTCCCGGCCCCAGTCATTTCTCCCCCCCTCCCTCCGTCGTCTATTTTCTTCATTCTCAATTCTGTTTCTTTCTCACTCCTCTCCCACCCCTCTTCCGCATTCTCCCCCCACCTCTTCTCTACCGCGCCCCACCCGTTCTATATCCCCTCCTCAGTCCTTTCTCTGTCCTTACACTCCTCTTCCCCCTCCGTCTTTTTTCTTAATGCTTACTCTCTCCCTGCTCCTTCATTTCCTTAATCACCCCGAGGATCTTCCCTACCCCTACCACTTTCGCTCTTACATCCTTTACCGCCCCCTCTTCCCTCCTCTCATCCGTATTCCTCTCTTTTAGCTTTTTGCTTATTCAAACCCCTATTCCTTGTCGTTATTCCCTGCTACCCTATTACCCCCCATTGCTTTCTTTCTTCCTCCCCATCCCCCCCTTACACTCCTCATCCCTCCCTTTTTCCTGTCTCCTTTCTCCCATTGTCCTCCCCCCTGCATTTGCCCTCGTATCACCCCGACCACCTTTTTACTTCTACCTTTCGCTCTCCCAGTTCCTTCCCTAACCCTCATTTACTGTCTACTTCCTATTCTCTCTTGTTCCCACCTTTTCCTCCTCTCTCTTCCACCTCGCTTTCTTCTTGTCGCTTCCGTGCTCTCCCCCCCTCACTCCTACCCTATATATCCCCTTGCCTTCTACCCTCACCTCCCCCCCCCACCCCTTTTTCTGCCCTTCTCTCTTATCCCTTTCTGATTAACCTTCTCGATCACTCCACCCTCTTTCCTCCCTGTTCATCAATTGCCCTCTGCCCACCTCCCCTTTTATCGTCCACTTGACGTCTCTTTCTCCCCCGTCTCTCCCCTTTCCCCCTTTTTTCCTCGTTTTGCCTTCGATTACTCATTGCGCCCTTACCTCTTCTTCATCCTTTAGCCTTCCAAGGGCTCCCTCTCACACCTTCCCACCTATCCCCTCCCCCTCCCCACCCGCTTGCTCTCCTCCTCCCTTTCCCTTCCCCGTTTCTGGTTGACCCTCCTTCTTTAACTCTCGTAGCTATTGCCCTTCCTTCCTCTCGCGAATCTACCATCCCCTAATTATCCCTTTTTTCCTCTCCCCTCCCCCGCTTGTAGTTTTCCCCCCCCGTTCTCTTCCCCACGATCTTGATTTTTCCTACCTCCATTTTTTCTCACTTCCCTCTCCACTCTTTTCTCGCCCTTTCCTCTTCGTTTTCCCCCCCACCCCCTGTCCTCCATCACCGCCCACAGGCTTTCTTTTCCACACGCTTACCCCATTCTCTTCCATTTCCTCCTCATACTTCTCACTCCTTCTTCCTCATTTGTTTCCCCTCCCCTCCCACCAAACTCCCCCACTGCCCCCATTTCGCCTTTCCACTGCCTCCTTGTTTTTTGTTGGGTTGCCGTCCGTTGTACCCCTCTACCTGCTTCGAATTTCTTCCGACTGCTTTCCCCTCTTTTCTCTTGTTGTTGTTGTCTCTCTCTTCGCCCTCTCCACATCCCCTGAATAGTCTAACCCTTAGTTTCCTTTCGGAAAACCTTTGCTTTTGAAAGGTTCCTTCTCCGACGTTTTTGGTTTTAAACTAGATTTTGAACCCCCTCTTCAGTTCAGCTCTTAGAGGCCCCCTTTTCAGAAACCTCCGGTGTTTCAAAGCTTTCCCTTTTTTTTCCCCTCTTGGGACTTTTCCACGAGAAGTTTTTCTTGGACGGTATCATCGCTTTCGTGTCCCTCCCCCTACCACGTCTTTTTTTTTGGATTCTCGACCTAGCGGCCGACCCTTAGTCCAAACTCCTGCTTTTGCTGGCGGAGGATCCCCCCTTTTGGGTATTTTGTCCCTTCAGATTCTCTTAGAGATTTTTTTTCTTTTTGACGACTTCACTTTTTCTCCAGCCTTGGCAATCTCCCTTTGGGGATTAACCGGCCCCCTCGCGGAGAAGTCCCCCTTCAATTTTTTTTTTGGAGCGATCTCGGGCCTTTTTTTGCACGCCGTCAGTCGGCCCTCCCTCCTCTCTTCCTTTTCTTCTACTTTTTTCGTCTTTCGGAGTTATTTAGAAGCGGCTTAACTCGTGACCTTTCCGCCCCTTACAAGGTTTTTCCTTTTTTTTTGTAGTTCGGGTCCGTCCTCAGGCCTTTCGGCGGAAAGGATTTCTTTCCCAGTTTGGCAGTCCCCCCTCTGTTTTAAAAGTACTCCCCCCCCCAGTTGCTCTACTTTTTTGCTGCAAATTTTAAAGTCTCCCTCTTGATTTCCGAATCCCCCCTTTTTAAACTTTTTCCTTCCCGCAACCGGGGTGTTTTTTTAATATCCCTCCTGGAAAAGTCTTCTTGCAGATCCCCTCTTCCAGTGTCTTTCCAACTCCTTTTTTTCCCTCCCTCCCCTTTTTTCCTCCCCTTCTTTCCCCCCTCCCATTTCCCTCCTGAACTTTTTCTAAAATGCGGTCGCGCTTTGACCGTTTTACGACCTTTTTCCCTTTGAAAATCCCAGCCTTTAACCTTCACACCCAGCTTGCTTGATGCATTTGTTACCTTTTTTCCCCCTTCACCCCTCGCCATCTCCCCGACGCCACTTCGTCCTTTCCGCGTTTTGCTGGGCTCCTACGATCCTTTTTTGGCCTTCCGACCCCCCTTCGCCCCCCCTTCTAATCCCTCCTCCTCCCCCTTTTGTCGCAATACCGCTTGGAGTTGCTTTTTGCTTTTTCTCTTTTTTGAATGTCCATCCAATCCTTTTCTCCACTTCTCTTCTCTTATTTCTTAGGTTCTATCCCGGGTGTCCTCCCTATTTTTTCTAGGGGGTGAAAGCGACACCTTGCTTTGTTCGGTCTCCCCCAGTTTTTTCTTCTTTATTCTTCCTGCTCCGTGGTCCGGTTTTCGCCTAGGTTTGACGACGGTTTCCGAGGATGTTAGGGTGGCTTTTTTTTCTTTGATTCTCTGACGTGGGGTTTCTCCGGTAGTCCCTTCCTTTGTCTTGGTTTGGCTTTTCCCTTTTTTCACGGTGGGCTTTTTTTTTTCCAAGCTCTTCCGGAAGCTCTCTTCTCTCTTTTCCCACAGATTTTTACTTACTTTTTCCCTTCCGAGAGTCCCGTTTCCGTTTCTTCCCCTACTTTTTTTGGGGTCTTTTTGAACG
>Ga0179593_1567979_pt1 | contig 13726 bp, 24 predicted proteins | sample CZODoug2_1_08_16_FD_185931 | JGI IMG/M metagenome (GOLD analysis project Ga0179593, IMG submission 185931) | Vadose zone soil fungal communities from Angelo Coast Range Reserve, California, USA - CZODoug2_1_08_16fungal (PacBio error correction) | ecosystem: Environmental > Terrestrial > Soil >... | reverse complement strand
GTTTGAAGGTCTTTCCCCCTTTCGCTAAGTCCCCCTCCGAAATCCTTTCTTTTTTTTCGTCAGTCTGTTGTTTTTTCCCCCGGTTTTTTTACAAAAACTTTTCTTTCCTGGTTTTCGCCCATGGAGTCAGGGGCATTTTCTTTTTCCAACTAACACTTTGATACAAGCGCAGGCTTTTTCTCCGTAAACTTTCCCCCAGTTTGCCATTTAGAACCTTCTTTCTGAAGAACGTCTTTTCCCCGTCGCGGTAATCCCCAATTTCCCCCCGCTACTTGTACTTTTCTTTTTCTGAATTGTTTCCCCTCCTGAGACGTGCCCCCCGCAACCTTCGCCCCTTCCTTTTTACTTTTTTTTCTGAACACCCGGACGGGGGACTTCTTTGTTGTTTACTCTTTTAGAAACTCACACCTCAGCAACAAACCTCTGCCTTTAGGCCCTTTTTTTTTCCTTATTTTCCTCTCCGTTTACCCCCCCCCCTTTCCTTCCCCCCTTTTCCGCCCTTTTTTTTGCTTTTCATCTTTGTCCTTGTCACGCCAGTTTTTTTTTCTAGACTTTTGGGCACCCCTCTTTTTTTTTCCCCAAAAGGCGTACCCCCCCCCCCCCCCCCCCCCCCCCCCCCCCCCCCCCCCCCCCCCCCCCCCCCCCCCCCCCCCTCTTTTTTTTCTTTTCAATGACTTCAAAGTGCTCCTTTTTTCCCCCGGACGGCTGAAAACCGTGGTTTCGACAGCCTTTCCCTTCTCAGGTGCTGTACACCCCCCCTCCCCGATACCTTTCCCAGGCCGTGGCTGCCCCCCCAGGGTTGGGACGAGCTCTCCCCGAACGGAGGTTGGTGCCAAAGCTTTTCCACCCTTTTGACACGTTTTCAGTCCGTACGCTTCTCTGGATTGTGTGGTCCCCCCTATGTGTGTCTCTTACAGTTAAAAACCACTCCTTTGTCCAGGTTGCCCCCTTCCCACACGTGATGGCATCCGATGGAACTCGACCCCCCCTCTTTTTTTTTTTCCCCACGTTGGAACCCTTTTTCCCCTTGTTTTTCACCGCTTTTTTTGCGTGGCCCTTCCCCCCCCTCTTTTCCGGCAAGTGATGGAGCGGGGTTTCTTTGTTCTGGGGCCCTGCCCCTTATGAGTCCCTGATTGCTTTGTCTGGGGATTGAACAAAATTTTCCCCCCCGGAGTCATTTTTTTCTCTCAAACTTCCTTTTTTGGTCAGTACCCAGGTTTTTCGATAAAGCTCCTTTTTTGTTGCATTGGTTTTTTTGCCGTGTTTTGTTTCAAACCGGTGGGCGCTAAACTTTTCTGTGTGGAGACGGTTTTTTTTCTGTTTCCCTTCGGAGTTTTCCTACGCCCTTTTCTCCCTGAGGAATTGGCCCCCCCTATTTTTCCCCGTGGTATCGCCCCAGGTTTCAACCTTTTTTTTTCCCTTGATTTTTCTAATTCCTTTCTTTTTCTACAGATTCCTTCGATTGTTGTTGTTTTCCCCTCCCCTTAATTTTTTTGTTGATTTTTTTTTCCCTTTCACCTACAGTTTTGCGTCCATGTTTTTTTCCCTTTTTTGCTGGTCGACGCTTTCTGCGGCCTTCTTTTAAACGATTTCCCCCGTGTCGCGGCGACCCCTTCTTCCAATACTGGCTCCCCTTTTGGAGCAACACCCCTTTTCCCCCTTGGAGACCCCCCTCCTCTTTTTAAACCTTTCCTTATGGGCTTGGAATGTTCTTTCTGATGGCGTAACTTCGTTCTTTTTTTTTTTTTTTTTATTCTGCAAGACTCCCAACCCTGAAGGAAGTTGTGTTGTGGGGGGGGGGCCCCTTTTCGTGGGGGTTCCAACCCTTTTCACAAATCCAAACCTTCCTTTTTCTATGGCCCAACATTTTCTTTTTCGCATGTGACCCTTAGGAAACCATGTTTTTCTTCAATCATGGATTTTTTTTTCCTGATATTTTTTTTCAGGGTGCGTTTTTTTCACCAACTCTGTTGTGTTTTCTTTTGATGAGGGTTTCCCCCCCCTTGTCGTGTGACCCCCTTCACTTTTTGCTTGTTTTTTGAAAGTAGGGAACAAGCCGTCTTGCCCCTTGGGCCCCTTTTTTAGCTTCTGCATTTTTTCTCCCCTTTTTCGACTGGAGTTCTATTTCGAGAATTCTGTTATTTCTTATAAGTGTTTCCCCTTTTCCTTCTCACTGCTCGTGGCCCCCCTTTTATGGTTTCTCGACCCCCCCAAGTACGCCGTTTCACCCCCCCCTTAGAGGTCTTTTCTTTTCCCCTGGCGTTTTCCGTGGTCCCAGCTTCTTATGGACTCCGAAACGTTTTACCAAGGCCACCCCCTCCCCCCCAAGACCTGTCCTTTTTCCGACCAGTGCCGAACGTTGCGGCTTTTTTTTTCTCCAGCACGAACCATTCCCCTCGTCCTGATTTTTGCGGCCCCGCTTATTTTTTTTTTCTTACTTTTGAGACAATGAGAGGACAACCTTCCTTTGCACGGCACTTCCCCCTTTTCTGAAGGTTCGGTTTTTTTTTGTTTGGTAAGAGTCCTTTTTTCGTGGCTTTAGTTTCCTTTCTTTTAGTTGAAGATCATTTTTTTTCCCCCTCCCCCCTTCTTTCAATCCTCTTTCCCCCCTAACCTCAGCGATGCCCCCCTGACCCTACCCGTCCATCTGTCCTGCTGCCAGAGTTCCTTTTTCTTGGCGTTTGTTTTTTTTTTTCGAGATCGCCGGTCTTTTAGGAGTCCATTGTTAGCAATGTTCTTACATGTTTTTTTTTCCACGCCCTATGGGCCACCTCTCCTTCCGAAGTTACCGGCCCCCCCACCCTTCCCCTTTCATTGGGTCAACGTGGTTTTTGGAAAACTTTTTCCTTGTGTTTGGCCCTTTCCTTTGGGCTTTTTTATCGTCTGCAGAACCAGCCCCCTCCCCCCCCTTGGCCTTACGCCCCCTTTTCTTCTAGAACCCCCTTGGACAGACCCCTCTTTCCTGAGCCCTTTTCCTGATTTTTTCCCCTGCAATCCTCCCCCACTTTGGTTCTGCGAGGATTTTTATTTTGCCCAGTCAATACCCACTAAAACCCCCCCCCACCCCCCGCCGATGGGAAGGTCTTTGAGGCAGGCCCCTTGGAAACCCCCACACGAGAACCCTTCCCCCCCCCCCCCCCCAAAGCATTTTTCAAACAGGATACCCGCTTCCCGATTTTGTGCCAGGGTTTTTACAGGGCACCCCCATTGGCCCCCCCCCCCGAACGAAAAATTGTTTTTTTCTTCCGGACAAGTCCTTAAAAGCTTTTTTTTTGCTTTTTTGGGTGGCCAGAGGTTTTTCTGCCACTTCCTTTCTGGCATGGCTTTTTATTTTAAATCCGGTACGTTTTCGTTCTTTCTCTTTCGTTCCATTCAAGCATTCCTTCCCCCCCCCCTGTTTTACTTTCCCCCCTTAGCGGGGGTCATTTGTCCCCCACGGTTTCCCTCCTGGCCAGTATGGTTTCCCTCGCCGGCCCTTCCAGGGGGAAACCCTTTTCCCTGAATAGGAAAGCCTTCGGCGACCCTTCATGGATCCCTTTCTTTTATAACTGGATTTGAAGGTTTTCCCAAAGTCACCCCTTCCAACCCCAACCCCCCCCCTGTTTTTATACACCAAGCCGGGCTTTTTTCTTACTGTACACCTTCCATTCAACAACCGTTAAATCTGTAATTTCTCACCCCCTTCTGAAGACGGAATGGCGTTTTCCTTTTTTTGTTTCGCTCCCCTTTTTTCCCAGGTCACCCAGGGTTTTATATCATTTTTTTTTTTTTTTTTCTTTGGCCATTCTTTCGATTTTTTTTATAGGGCATTTTTCCCCCAGGGGTTTTCTTCCACCCTTTTTTTTCGCGCCCTTGAGTTGTGATTTCCCCCAAAAACTTTTTGCGGTCCCCCAAAACCCTTTTCCCCGGTCCTTCTTGCGTTTACCCTTTTTTTTTTACCCACAATAGGCTTTTTTTCCCCAATGACGCTGATTTTCTAATGGCTTTGTCCTTCCCCCCCTCCCCTCTTTTTTTCCTTGAAAAAGAATTTCCCCAAGCCATCCTTTCCTTTCGCCTTCCGTGTTTTCCCCCCTCCCAAAGCGTCAGAATTCCCGTTCCAACCCCAGGAATTAGAATTTGATTTCCCTTTAGGGAAAATTTCCTGACCTGGATTTTTCCGGACACCCCCTTTTTTTTGTAACAGCTTTCCTTTTTGGTCATTTACCTCACCCAGGCCAAGTCGGGTGTTCCCCCAAGGACGTCCCCTGAGGCCAGGCTTTTTTCCTTTTTTTTTTTTCGTTACCCGTTTACTGAAGTTCCCCTTGTATCTGTTCGTTCTTTTCGGTAATTTTCCCACCCCTTGCCTTTCTTTTCAAGACCCCTAATTAGATTTTTTACTGGTTTTCATCCCCGACCCGCCCCCCCCATGATCTTTTCTTCTTTTCCCGATCATTGTGTCGCCCCTTTTTTTTCCTCCCCCTGGCCCGAACTTTCGTGGCGCTTCTTCTTTAGGAAGCCTCTGCTTTTTCGTTTTTCCACTTCCCCTTTTTCTGTGCCACCTTGTACCTCAACGTTCCTTCCCACAAAACCCTTTTGCAGGAACCCCCCCCCCTACCCTAGCCTTGCTCTAAACAGTTTTTAGGAAAACCTATGATTTGTCCGTTTTTTTTTTTTTCCCAGAAGAACCCCTACCTTTTCAATTTTAATACCTTGATTTTTTGGGGTGACTGTTTCTCCCCTCCCCCCCTTACTCCCCCTTTTCCCCGTCAAAATGCTTTTTTTCCGCTCCTTGTGTTAAGCTTTTCTTTTTTTTTCGTTGCAACGGCCTTTCTTTTTTTTCTTTGAGGATCACAGGGCCCCCCCCAACGAGTCTTTCTTTGCTTTTTCTTTTTGTGAGTCTTTTTCCTTAACGTCCACGTTGTTGTACCCCCCCCCCCCCCCCCCCCCCCCCCCAACTAATTTGCTCTCCCCAGGAAGCCGCCAAAAATGACCCGGTTGGGCCCCCAAATCGCTCTTTTTTTGAGTGAAATCCTTCTGCGGTCCTTATTGAGGCCGGATTCTTCGTATGTTGTTTTTTGTCGGCGGGCCTTTTTTTTTTTTTATGATGGAAAAATCAAGGACGTCCCCCTTTTTTTTCCCCTTTCCCCACGTAGAACCTCCTAAATTCTCCCCCCGAAGATATAACCCTTCTTTGCCTTCAGCTTTTTCGTCCACAGTTTTCATAGGGACTCCTTTTCTCGACTTTCATCTCTATTCTTTTTCCCCCCCTTTTGTTGTTTTCCTAGAGATGGGGAAGTCGATGTTACCAACGCGACAGCCCTCGTTTCCATCCTAATCCTGAGAGCCTTTTCTCCTCTGCTGGTGGAATATTTTTTCCCCCCCCCCCCCCCCCTGAACACTGCGGCCTTCAGAGCAGCCAAGCCGCCCCCCCCCATACCCCCCCTCCCGGTTTAATTTTAAACTCGCCCTATAGGTCTCCCCACCTGGGAGGCCCTCCCCGGGGCATTTTCCTTCGCGGCTTTCATGACTCCCTTTTTTTCTTTCAACCCTCTTCTGCGGTAGTTCCCAAGCAAGCCATTTCTTTGTCCTGCTTTTAATCCTCAGACCATTTCCTGACCCCTCCCCCCCCTTTCGCACTAATGTCTTTCCGGTGCGGAAACTTTTTCCCTGCGGACGGGAAAGTGTTTCTTTTGCCCGTACATTCACTGCCAAAAAATTCTTTTTTAGGCCCTGAGCGTTTTTTCCCTTCTTTTCCTCTCCGTACACATCCCCTCCTTTCCTTTAGCCCGCCGGATTTTTCTTTTATGTTTTCAATCGTTTTCCCGGCAGCTGCGAATCTTTTTTACTTTCTGCAAAGTCTTTTTTTTTCATGCGTAATTTCTCTGCTTTATAAACCTCAGTACAAAAGTTTCTTTTCTGGCCCGTATGCCAGTCTTTCTCGTTTCGGTCAAGTTGCCTTCTTACCCCCCCCTTTCCCTTTTCCCCCCAATTTGCCCCCCTCCCCAAAAGCTTAATTTGATTTTCTGAACCCTTTACCCAAGGTTTTTTTTCCTTTTTTTCCTCCCCCCCCTGGAAAGTCCCCCCTCCCCTTGACGACCGATCATCGAAACCTGGTTGGAACCCTTAGTCCGTCCAGAATCCCCCTTTTTTTTTATATGCTATTTAAAGGCTTACTATTCTGTGACCCCCCCCCCACGTTTTTTTCCCCCCCACTTCCCGAGGGGCGCTCAGACACGTTAGTAGACTCCCCCCTCTTCATCCCCATTATTTAGAACGGTCACTTTTTTTTCCCCTTCTGTCCCTCCCCTTACTCCCTCGATTCAAAGTGATTTGTGTCTGGACCTTCCTTTTCATCTTTTTCTTTTTGATTCAAAAAATTCCCCGTCCCTTTTTTTTTCTCGCGTTCCTTTCTTTTCATTTTTTTACGATCCCCCTTTCTCGATAAAATTTTCTGTCTGTTGCAGGGCCCCTTTTTTTTCAGTCTCTTATTTTTTCCCAAGTGGCGCCTTCAAGTAGTGACTTCCCCCCCTTTTTTTCAGTTCTCCCTGGTTTGCCTCCGTCCTCTCTTTTCGGATATAGGGACTGTCTGCCCTTGGCCCTGTCAACCGTTTTGGGAGGCTCACCCCTTTTTTTCCCCCCCGCCCCATTCCTCCTCACGGGTCACCACGACCCCTTTCCCCCCCGCTTTTTTTTTGTTTTTTTTTAATTATTGTTGATTAATTTTTTCTTGAGCCGACCCCAATAGTGGTCGGCCTCGTTTTTTGACTTCGTTCATTTAAGGGATCTGGGGCCGCTTTCCACCCCGATTTTTCAACCCTTTTAGAAGGAGAGGCTTTTGGGACACCAGGTCTACCACGGTCTCAGCCATTTTTTGGTCCCCACCTTTTTTCCCCTCCCAAGCATCGCTTTTTTTTTTTCCATAGTGTTCCCTTTTTTTCTTTTTTTTTGCTTATGTTTTTTCCCCGCCCCTTCCCCGGATGGCTTTCCCTCCAGACGAAAGGCTCCCCATTTTTTTTCCCTCCCCCCAAATTCTGGGTTCACTTGACACCCTTTTCCACCATTTTCCCCCTCAATTGTCTTCCCCTTTGCTTCCAACCTTTTTTGGAATTGTAAGCCAATGACCTTTTTCCCATGTCCCCCTCTGGGAGCGTACCTAGGGTCTTTTTTTCCCCGGTTTTGTCTTTGATGGGGTTTACACCCCTATTCTCCCTCCCCCCCACCCCCCCCCCCCCTGGCGCCCCCTCCCCTTTGCGTGGTATTTATATCTCATTAGTTTTTTTTACCGGCCCGCCTTTTTTGCCCTTGTCTGAGTTATTGGCTCCTCCATGACCCTTTTGAGCTTTCCGCCTTAGAGTTCTGTTTTTTTATTCCGATGACGCCCGCTTGCGTTCCTCAAGGAGCGTAGTTCCCCCATGTGTTTCGGGTTTGCGCTCTCCCCCTGCAAAGGTCCTTCCCTTTCAACCACTTTCCTTCCCCAGCTCTCCGGGAAACTTCAGACTGGGGACTTTTTTTTCACCCGCTTTGAACCCTGACTCCTCCCATGCGCCTTTTGACCTTAACCAACTCAAAGCCTCCTGATTTTGGCATTCCTGAACGTCCTTTTCGTGCGTCAACGACCCCCCCACAACCCTTTTTTCCTATGTTATTCTAACTTGGAGGTATGGGGCTTTTCCCCCCTGCTCCCCCACTAGCTCGCACCCTCCGCGCCACGCTTCCCGTCGTCCTCCCTTTTTTTTTTTGCAGTAAGGATGTACCGAGTTAGGGAGAGGTTTTTCATGCGAGAGCTTTGATTTTGAAGGAGGCGCCACGGGAAACTGAGGGAAGCCTTTGGCTCCTGAAAAGAAGGCGTATTGTTTTTCCTGCAGTCAAATGAACCAAAAAGAACTGCCCATCCTCCTCTCATTACCTCCTGCAAGATTTTCCTCTAAGGGATGGGGTTTTGCCTTCAGTCTGGTTTCTTCCCTATTTCTCTCCCGGACCCCCGTTCTTTTTATTGATAGTCTGGGGAACCTTCAAATTTTTCTCAACAAGCCCGTTTGGGCACTCTCTACCATGACCTCCCAGCAAATTTGCACAGAGAATCCTCCTCACGCTCCCCACCAGGGACCCCCGAACCAAGACCTTGGTGTTTTTTTGTTTGACCAAACAGGGGCCTGACCGTTTCTGTTTTCTCGCAGTTTTGAAAACCAAGCTTAAAAACCAGGCATTCTTCCTATCTCCCTTTTGCGGTTTGATCTTCTAGAGACAAAATATCCATTCGACCTCTTTCCCTTTTCGGTTTTTCCGGAGTCTGCTAACCCTTCCCCCTTGTTCCCTGTTTTCTTCCTTCGGACCTTTTCAAGGATAAATCCCTTCCCCCAAAGTCCCCCCCAGTTGTTGCCCTTTTTCCGGCCCTTTTCTATCAGGAGTCCCGTTTTTTTTTCATTTACCCCCCAACGTGTCCCCAAAAGTTTAAAAATCCCCCCCTTTTTCTTTACGCTTTGCCCCCCTCATTGTGCAATTGGATGTTCATTCCCCCTTTTGGACTCCACCGGACAGGGACCACCTGTTGGAGTCCCCCCTTTAAGACCTTCCATTGGTTTCCCAGTAGGTTGCTTTTTCACCCCAATGCGGGCCCCCCTCGGATTTAATTCTGTCAGATTTTGGAAGACCCTTTTTTTTTTTTTCCCCTCACTCCGGTGGCAGGGAACTCAGGAGCAAAAATTCCCCAAGTTTTTCTTGTGTTTTTTTGGTAACCTTTTTAAAAACCCCCCCAAGATTTCTTTTTGTCCTGTTGTAACCCTTCTTTGCCTTGCCCATTGATTGTCTCCCGTCTGGTCCGTTTTCAACTTTCCCCCTCCCCGCGCAGGAACATTCTTGCGTTTCTCCCCCTTCGGCCGTTTCGTCTGCCCCGTCGTCCCCCCAAAAAATTGCCACTGTCTTTTTTTTTTCCTTTTCTCCCCCCCCAGTCACAAAGTCCTCCCTTCAATTACCCCCTTTCAAAACCACAAAAAAAATACGTTTATTATGGAGAGATTCCCTTTCCCCGTGCAGGACTCTTTTTTTTGTGACCCCCCCCCAGGGGTTGTACGAGCCCGTTGTGACCCCTTCGTTTTTCTCTTTCCCCTCCCTTTCCCTTGTTGATCGGGACGTGAGTGTCCTTCTCTTTTTTCCTAGGATCCCTTTCCAAAGGGGCCTAGAACTTTCTCCCTCCCCTGCCCTGGTTTTTTGTTTCCCCCCCCACAAAAAAACCTCCCCAGGGCAACTCTTTTTCAACCCCTTTTCGTCGTCTTCTCCCTTGATATCCCAAACCGGGGGATTCCCATTGACGTCTGCTTTTCCCCGGTGCCCCGATATGGTTTTCGCACCTCCCCCCCTTCCGAGACAACTCCTTCTGCTCCACCGATCTTTTGACCCCCCAAAACGGTTCCCTACAAAAACCCCCACTCTCCATTCTCCTTTGTGAATTAGGGATTTTTTTTTGGACCTCCCTCCTTTTTTTTTGCAAGGGTCCCAAAGTCGGAGGCACCCTCCTAATTTCTACTCGAAAACACTTGAGCTGAAGTTTGGTCAATTTTCGGGACTTCTCACTGATGGAGGGAAACCCGGTCTTTGAGAAGGGCTTACGTTCGGCCGAGCGGGGACTCTGAGCGAAAAAGAAGGAGGGGTTTCCCATCGAGTAGTCCCCGCCAGAGGAAATTCCCGGAAGGGACGCTTTTTTCTGTAAACCGTCTTGTTTTTTTCTCGACGATGAGGGTCTTTTAGGATTTTTTCCCTTTCCAGGGCGCTTCCCCCCACCCTGTGTCTAGGTTCGTTATCAAGCTAGGGGAAAATTTCCTTTATTTTTGCTTTCAAAAATGGCTGAAAGCCTAGAGGAGGGGGAACCCGAGGCCTGGTAGGAACTTTGGGCACGGTTCCTTTTTTTTCGTGCGTCCTTTATTTTCTCATCCTTTTTTTCACGCTTTTAGTACTTTCTCTTGGAACCCCACAGTCCCTTTTCCCCTGCGTTCGAGCCCGATTGGGAAAAACCCCCCCCCACCTCTCGCGGTCTCCCCCTTGTGCATTTTTTCCTTCCCCCAACCCAAACCCCCAAGGGGTTTGGTAAGGAGAGGGCCACCTCCTTCCTCAGGGCCTCCCGGGTAACGTTTCTTTTTTTATGTACGGGCTTTACCCCCGTACCTTCGACAATGAGGTTCTTCGAAGTGTCCTTCTTCCCTTCCAGAATGATGTTTTTATTTCGGTTTTTTCTCTGTTGGTGGGCAACGTGCCTCTCTGAGTGACCCACTTCCCGGACACTCGTCCACTTGCGGTTTTCAACGTCCTTTTTGTTCCCCTTGTTTTTTGTTTTGTGTATCATCACCGGCACCCCTTTATAACCCCACCCAGTGGGCCCCCCTTTGCAAGGTTTATTACTCCCCCTTAGGTCCCTATCCTTTCTTATTGTTTCTAGCCGAATCTTTGTCTTTGTTTCCTTGTTTTTTGCTGCTCTCGCTGACCCTACATTTTCCCCTGTCCAACCGCTTAGTACCTCCCTGCCTTTCAGAAGCCCTTCTTTTTTCCTTCTTTGGCAGGACTCTTTGTTTGTGTTCCCTCTACCACTTTTTCAAGGGAGAGGATATTTTCCCTTTTTTTGTTGTTTGAGATAGATTTCTTGTTCCGTTTTGTTTTCTTTTCACAGCGAAGGGGCTTACTTTCATCCCTGATGAGGCTTCTAGAGGGTGCATTCCCCTTCCCCCCTGCCGCCATCCCCCTCGCAGTTTACGTCCTTTCGGCTCCGAACCCCCCCCACCTCCCTCGTTCGTGCAGCTTTTCCCGATAGGCATAAGTTTCTTCGATTGGTGTCCACCTTTTTTTTTTTTTTGTTTCAGCCCACCCCTTTTTTTTTTTCTCCCTGTATCCCTCTTCCCCTCTGCTAAATTTTAGAGGTACTTGGCAAAAAACGTCCCCCCCCGATTTGTTTCCTGCCTGTTTCACTCCCCCTTACATCCCCCCAAGAAACCCCCTTTTTCGAGGGGCCGTGCCCCTGGCCTCGCACTCATTTTGCTTTACAGGCTGTCCAAAATCATTTCATTTTCCCTGGGGAAAGCCCTGGTATCCTTTTGCGTTAGGCCCGTACCCCACCCCCCAGTCCAAAACTTCCCTTGGCGGTTGTTTTCTTTCCTCTTCCGTACAACCTCTCAACCTAACTCATGTTTAAGCCCGCCCGGCATTTTTTGTGAAGAACCGCCTCGGGAATGTGCCCACCTGACATTCCTCAGCGTCTTCCTAAACCGAAGTAGGCACCGGCACTTCCAAGTGCACTCGACAGCCTTCCTTTTCCGTTTCCCCCATTTGCCAACCTCCCCCCTTTAATTTTCCCTTGGCTTTCCAGGTTTTGCTGCGGCCCCTGGTTTTTCCCGGCAACGGCCGACCTTCCCCCCCCCCCTTTTGATATCCGGTTGAAAAAAACGTCCTTCTCCCCCCCCCCACCCCCTGTTCTGGTTCTTTTTCCCCCGCTTCCCACCTCTGAGCCGCCCTCCTGCGGGCGCGCCTTTTCCCGCCCACGTCGCCCTTTTTTTTTCTGGCCCTCGGCCTTGTGCGAATTTTTCGGGAAAGTCTTTCCGGCTTTTTGTCCCCACACGTATTCCCGCAAAAGTGCTGGAGATTTGTTGGCTTTGTTTTTTTTTTCAATTTTTTCTTTCCGATTTTCTTGATGCACCCTATCCCAACGGAGTTCAGCCAGCACAATTACTATCTCCCGATCCTTAGTCATCGATATGTTGGCCCCTTGGTTTTTTCTCTCTTCTTGTTTAAAAAATTACCATTTCGGTTCAGATGACTTCCCCTGTCTTCCCTTTTTGATCGGAATAAGACCCCGGAGACCCCCCACCCTACGAAAGTCCCTTTTGCGTCTCCCCCCCCCACACTGTGATGTCACCGTTTTTCAGTCCCCCCAAGTGGGTTTTCCTCCAAGTCGGTTTTTTCTTAAAGTGTCTTCTCCCCGATCCCAGTCTTTTTTTGTTGTGTTGTTCCTTTGTCCCCTTCTCCTTTTTGTGATTTTTCAAATAACAAGTTTTTTTTTGCTGAAATCACTTCCGACGATTCGTGAGCTTTTTTCGATAACGCACCCCCGTTTCCTTGTCCCTCGATTCCCAACCTTCCTCCATACTGGCTCATTTTTCAGGCAAACTTGGGTATTTTTTCGACCCCATCTTTTTTTTTTTCCGTCACCTTTTATCTTGAATGATCCCGTTTTTACAAATTTCCCTCCCTCAGCGGACCCCCATCCGAATAGTTGCCGTGTCTAAAGCCCTTTCCCAAATAAAACTGGGACCTAATCCCGGAAACCCCCCCCCTTTATTCTTTTTTTTCCTTTTTTCCCCCTGTGACGAAACCAATTCCCCCCCCCAATTTTGGTCCCTTAAAGGTTCCCCCGGGTGTTCTTTCACCCTTGGTGAGGGTTCGTTAAACCTCGGTTTCAATGTACCTCACCATTTCTTCCTTTCTGGATTGGGCCCCAAATTAGGGTCCTCCTGTTTCCCCAAGCCCTGGCCCCTTTTTCGTTCTTTTTTCCCACTCAGTCTTTCAATGGACTCCGAGCCTCTTAGGTGATTTCTTTTCTTCCTTTTTTTTCAAGGCTCCTCTGGCCTGCTCGTAGTTCCCCGGGTTTCTCTTACAAGCCGCCCCAAACTTGCCTTGTGTCTGGGAGCTCCCCGAAGGAGACGGGTTCCCGTCTCCCCACGAGTTAGGTATTCTCCAATGGCCTCCTCCCCTCTCTCTTGCCCCTCCCTTTCCAACCCCCCCCCCCGCCATTTTCGGTCTTTTTTCTGGACGAAACGGTCGTTTTTCTTCTTTTTTAATCAAGAACACTCCTCGAGGTTAGGAGCCCCCCTTTCTAGGCTTTTGGAGTTGCTTTTCTTCCCCCTTTCAATAGCTCTCCACTGGGGAACATCCGCACACCTCCTTTTATCGTCCTCCTTTTCCTTTGTTTGAGGATCGCTCTTTTTTTTTCGATCTTGAGCTTAGTTGACTCCCTTTTAGGTCCTTTTGCAACCAATCTTTCCTTTTTTTTCCTCAAACCTCCCTTCATGTCAAAACTTTTCCCCGAACGAAATCATTTTTCCTGTTCGTCCTTTGCCCCTTTTCAGCGGAGTTGGAGGTTTGCCTTTTCGACGAATCTTTTTTTTCGAGTTCCTGTTTTAGAATGTACCTCTGTGTGTTGGGCACCCTCCCATGGGCATCTTTCCTTTTTTTTTGTGAAGTTAACCCCCGCCAAGCCCCTGGTCCCCTTTTTTTTGAATGTTTTTGGAAACTGTTTCCCTTTTTTTTGGCGTGTGTCTCAAACAAAGACCTTTTTTTCGCCTACGCTTTTTTTTCTTTCTGAGCCTCTTCAGCCCCAGGAACTTCCTCGATTGTCAAGTGCTTTGTTGGGTCCCTTGCAAGACTTTTCCCTTTTTCCCAAGGCTGTCCCCGTTTCCCCCCCCGAATTGGCAGAGAGACCCTACCATTTAAAAAGTTTTAGTTTTCCCCGTTCTGTTTTGCCCCTAGGGGGTAACACCGCTCACTCCCCCCCACATCGTTCGGGGTGGGTCAAACCACCCCTAACCCCTTCTCCCGTCTTGCCCCCCTTACCTTGTGCCCTTCTAGATTGTTCAGTTGACCATGCAATTTCAAAGAAATTCCCCCCCAGGGATCTATTGATTTGTCATTTGGGCCCGAGGGGGGACTTGGCCCACACCACACTTTTTCTGGCCGTGATTTTACTTCCCCTTTTTTCTGCCGATTTTCC
>Ga0179593_1430752_pt1 | contig 13726 bp, 14 predicted proteins | sample CZODoug2_1_08_16_FD_185931 | JGI IMG/M metagenome (GOLD analysis project Ga0179593, IMG submission 185931) | Vadose zone soil fungal communities from Angelo Coast Range Reserve, California, USA - CZODoug2_1_08_16fungal (PacBio error correction) | ecosystem: Environmental > Terrestrial > Soil >... | reverse complement strand
CCAGGGCTTCCATTTTCAGTGGTTATTTGCCACTAGCGCCATTACCCTCGCTTCGCGACGAAAGCGCCCTCTCTCACGAGTATTTCTCCTCAAATCTTCTAGACAATCCCGGCCGTGTATTTGAATTTCCCTCCTTTTGGTACCCTTTCCCCGCCCTTTCTGATCATTCGCCTTTTGAACTTTGACTCGCGTCTTAGTGTTCTGAGGGTCCGCAGTTTTCCGATAGTCAGCGATTGTCCTTGAATTCCGACTCCGTTTACCAAGCTCTTCGATTGTTCGGATGTAGTCCAGTTGTATTTCTTTCTGCTGAACTCCCTCATGACTGAGATTTTGAGCGTTTTACAGTCTTCGCCTCGTCCCCCTAAACGTCGGTGCACTTCCCCTTTCCCCCTTTTCAGGTAGAGACCTACTCTGGAGCTCCTTTTTATCTTTCCTGCCGTCTTCACGTACTTATGAGTAGCCCCTAACTTCACCGCGCGCTCTTGTTTCGGCTTCTGATTTTCTATCGAGTCCGGTTCATTTTTCCCCCCCCCCCGAGCCCCCTCCCAATCCTTGGCCTTTCTCCAATTCCCACCCTGAGAGTCTTGCCGTCCCCCTTTTCTCTAGAATGAGTTTATCGGTCGCTGAATAAATTCCACCCTCAGGGGGAAGAGGGACAAAGACGGCACTCGCGTTCTTGTTAAAACACCGAATTCTCTCTGCGGCAGCCCCTGGACCCTGCCTTTACGATATATAATGCCTTCCAAGTGCCTTAGTTCGTGTGTCGAAACCTTTCTTCAATGTTTTCCGTTGGCATCCCTCTTTTATAACCTTCGTATCTTCCTTTCGCGCTATTTCTTCCTGCAGATTCTTTTAGAACTAGATTAGGTTCTTTGGACCTCATTGATCTGGTCTGAACCCCCTTGAATACTTTTTTGCGCCCTTCTTCAAACCCTTTTACTTCCCCCATTGCTCTCCATTTGACCTTAGATAAGCCTTTGCAGATAGATTTTGTCGGCATGTGACGGTTTTTTATCCTTCAACACCTGTCCATGAAGCTTTTAAGAGTTTACTTCCGCTACTTAGTTATGCACTCGAGGTTGCCCTGATCCCGCACTCTTTTTCTATTTCTGCCGGCACTTAATTTACCCCTTTTCTTGTTTGTCGTAGGCTTCCGACCCTTATTTCGGTAAGCCTATAACCACTTGCCGTACAAAGTTCAGTCGCCCCCTACGCATTCAATTCGTTTATTTTTTGGCTTTTATACTCGGTCAGGCCTGCCTCGGCCGAGTGGCAAAGTACAAACGTCGAACTCTGCACCCCATGCAACTACTCATACCTCACTCGTTTTATGCGTTTAATAGAATAGACCCTCTCTCCTTTCGGTCTTTCTCCATGCCCGACCTTTTGTTGTTTTTAGCTAGGTGTTTTTTAATATATAGTCTCGTCCTGTGCCATCCAGTACTTTGACCCCTTTCCTTTTTCCCTTCGCGCCGCCCTTACCCCCCCCTTTGACAAAACTCTCACGCCCCCAGTACCCCAGACCTTCAGCCCAAGATATGGAGGGTTTCCTTTACGAGGGTTGCCTGTTCCATTGAGCCGCACCCAAGCATTTTTAAGTTTTATTTACAGATTTTTTTTTTCCCCCTATTTTGAGGGGCCCGCCCAACCCGCCCTTGGACTAATTTAAGTCTTCGGTATCCCGAACGTCGGCCTTCCTCTTTTATCCATTTGATCGTGCTCTTGTGGAAATACTTATTCTTTTTTCAACTCCTGAGTACCCGTTCTTATATAAATCCCCAGAGCTGACCCCCCCCCCCAGAGTGAAAGATAGGCAGGTTTTGCATCGTGGAGTATTCTTCTGTTATTGAGTTGCGCCTTTTAGATTTGTCGAGCCACAGAATCTCATTCTCTCTCAAAGTTTGCGGCCGGCCTAACGATAAAAAATGTCCTTTCTGGCTGCTTTGCACTTGTAGTCTCACGATGCCTAGTCGTCCACTTTCCCTCTCTCTTTTTACAATTCAACCTTCTCTTTCACTCTACTCCCCCCATGTCTCTTGGCCAATTTTTTTCCAAGCAGAGACTTCTTCGTTGAACCGAATCGTCTTCCCGGCGCGGTCCTCACGCCCCACTTTTGTGACATGGATCGTCCCTTTCCCTGCAGGCTTTGTGGCCTTGCTGACTTGACCTCCCACGAAGTAATTATTTCCCCCCTCCTTTGACCATTTCGTCTGCGTGCCGCAAACGACAAATATGGATTGTTTCTTCCTCAGTCGCTTCGGACGGCTTTGTAAAAAAGCGACCCTCCTCCCTCCTTTCTTCCTTTGCCTTCTGTTTCAACCAGTTTTTCTGGACGACGCCCTCCCACTATTTCAATGCTCGGGCGGATTGCAGTTAGAGAGAAATTAACTCTTCCAGATAGGCGTTTGTCCAGACACGAATTGACTTCCCCGTTGAATACTGTCATTGTTCCCAGAACCTTTTTCCTCCCTCTCTCCTTTCATAACGTACTCTTCCCATATCTTCCTCGTTAATAATTTTGCCACATGAGATTGTATAGTCCACCGGTGCCTGAATTGACGCCCCGACAGATGAATTCGCATTGTGTGGTTAAACTCAGACTCCGATTAGCCGGGCTTCCTAAACTCTTGTATTGATTTGTATTCTTTCCCCGACGTTTTTGATCTCCCCCCGCGACTTTTCAAAACACATCCTTTTGATAAGTAGGTGATTTTGATTTTCCACTTCCTCAAACTAGATAGTTCCTTGAAATAAGATATATATATTTTCCTACTCTCCGTTGGTTGAGCTATATAGGCCGGATCCTTCCCCTTCCTATTTTTTTTGTTGGCCTTGCATCCTACCCATCCCAACTCTTTTCTTCCCATTTCTTTTTTTTTCCTTCGGCGATTTACCCCGGAGTTAGTCCCCCACCCTACCACCAGACAGCGAGGGATTCAAGTCGACCTTTCTCGTACCTGCCTAATTCTCGTTAGAGGCGTCCCCTGTTCGTCCTAACTTCTCCTTCTGGTGATTCTAAGACAGGGCCACGATCTGGGAAGTTCGTTACTGTCTCAGCCTTGATTGACACTCCCGACGATTATCCTTCCCTTCTTTGCTGCTAAACCCCTTAAAATCATTCAGAGTCTTTCCCTTGTCGATCTTTCCCGCTAAGAGACAACTCTTCTTTTTCATGCTTGTCTTGAGTGTCGTTCACCGACCCATCGAGTTGACGAATGTCCCGTCCATTCTGGTCGTCTCCCATCTCTATTTTTGCCACACCCTGTTTGTTTTCTCCTCCCACCCTTCCTTCCCACAAGCCTCTTTAGACCCATTACCTTTGTGAAATGGGATTGACAGTCATCCCCCGTCGAGATTCTTCCGCCGATCGCCCCCAAGCACTCCCTTATGAGAACTATAACTGGCCTTTGTCTTTCTTTAACTCTCTCTTGACTCCCCTCATATTCGATGAGTCCCGATCTCCCCAGGATCGGCCTTCCTTCCCCCTTGGCCATCGCGCCTTTTTTGCTTCTCTTGAAATATCCCAATGGCCCCTTTTAATAGTCAGGCGTTTCGTCCTAGGCATTCGTTCTTTGCCCTCCATTTTTTTCCCCCAGCCCGCGTGCTTTTTGCGCGGTTGCAATGCCGGTGTGTTCTCCCACCCTTTCCCCTCTGGCTGTTAGGTACTGTGGTGCTTCCTATTTAAAAGCGACTTCGCACGCACACTTCCCTCCTTGACATCCCAGCACATACCCATTTCCCCTTTCCCTTTTTTTTACTATTTTAGTCAATTTTCTCCCTTCCCCCCGGTAGCGCATTTTAGCCCCGTGACCTTCCTAGGGATGAATCATTCTTGCCCCCCCCCTCCCCACTCGACAACGTCAGTAATCTCCGCTACCGTACGTTCGCTCCTCCCTCTTCCTCTGATATACCCTGTTGCTTCGGTTGGAGTTCCACAGAAAGAAGTGACTATTTCCCCCCCCTTCTCTCTTCTTGTGGTCTCATCTGCACGGGTCTTGCCTCTCTCTTCCCCCCGCAACCTTGTTTTAAGGAATTTATTTGACTGCGCTTTTTTTCTCCATGTGGGTTTATTCTTGCCAATTGACCCAGTCAGCCCTCTTCTTCTCCTTTTTGGCGGATCCTTATGTGCCCCCCTCGCAAGGACTCCCATTCCTGGATTTAGTCTCTCCGCCTCGAGATAGCGTTGCTATGAGTTCACCCCCTAGTCTGATTTTCACGGGCTTTCATTTTTCCTCGCGGCTAGTTGTATTTTTGATCCCGTGCAATGACCCTTCCCGCGGACCGCCAACCCCATCCTCCTTGAACTTCGGAGTTTTTCGTCACTTGACTTCCTAATCACTTGATGTTTCGTAAACCCCAAGAGGATCTCCGCATAAGACCACAGTGCCCCGGCCCCTCTGATAATCCCACCCCCTTCAAACAATGAGGTCTTTGACTCTGGAGGCCTAGACTATGCAGAACTCCCCTTACCAACGTAGGTAAGATGCTTGAATTTTTTGCATAAAAGTAGTTTTCCATACGACCCCCTTCGACTGCCTCTTGACAGCAGTGAGGATCTTCTTCCCATCTCGTCGGACACCCTGTGCATACTTTTTCGCTCCCCGCTTTGAGGACATCGGCCAATGGTTAACCCTAAGAGATTTAGAATTCCCATCTTCAATGAACCCTTTCCTTTTCGCCCCTATCTACTAAAAGCGGGATCCCAATCCAACCCCCGTCAAGTAAGCAATTCAATACTCCACATCCACACCCTCCAATCTTCCCTTTTCCTTGAAGGATACTTCCCTGTCCAATTTTTCTCAGTTTGCCTGCCCGCCTCTTCAATTATGCTTTTTTACCTAAAGTGGATATCCGTGGTCCGTAAGCTAATTTCGTTTCTTAACCGACTCACTGGTCTCCTTCATAGTCCTCTCTTAATTCTTGCAGTTTTTCTCTTCTCTCTTCCTCCTTTTTGCCTCTTCTAGGCGCACGTCTTTTTGTGGAGATGGGGTTAATGGTCAAGGTGGCATGCCGAACTCCCTCTGCTACGAACCAATCTCCGCGGGTTGACATCTCTCCTTCACTTCTACTTTTTCCTGTCCTACTTTCGCGTCCAACGCGATCAGTGATGCGAATTCGCATTTGGAAATATTTGCACATCCTAGGTGTCGAATCCGCCATTCTTAAACTCGAACCACCCGTTATCTGCTCGTTCTGGACCCTTAACCCCCAAAATCCCCCTTCCTACCTCCTGAATAGTGAAGTCCTGGCCGCTCCCCCAACCCTAGTTGAAACTCCGTCCCCAGATCGCCTACTATCTTTGCCACCTTAGCAGCAAACACCTCCTCCCCCTCCCTCTCTGATCCCGACCCTTTTGCTCCTTTATACTAAAGGCCTTTTGTCCTTTCTCCCCAACCAAATCCCCGTTTCCCACTTACCAATACAGGCGCCTTTGCAGCCTCTTGAGCTATACATCCTTCATTGAAGCAGAGTTCAAACCTTCTTCTTTGGAGGTATCCTCCTTCTTTTCATTGCGCTCTTCCATTTCCCATCTTTTTTCATATACCAATTTACCTACTAACTTCGTTGTTGTTGTTGAGATCGCTTATCGAAAATGGAGTCTTTTTTGTAAATTCGCGCCATCACTCCCTCTTTTATGAAGAACGAGCCTAGTTATTAGCCTCCATTATTGAAGTTTTTTGATCCAACACGCTGCCACAGTCCTCCGTTACTTGAGGCGGTTTTTTTTTACGACGTCCCCTTTTTTCTGATCATTCTTTGAATTCGAGAGCTTAGGGTCTTCAGACGTTTTCGGTAAGAGATACCTTTCCTTGAATCCGCATATTTTTCCGATGTTGGCCATCGTCTCTCCGATTTTTTTCATAGGAGTATCCTTGCTTTCTTTGGTGTTATGACTACAGCCCCGCGAGGTTTTTGTCTGCGTGTGCCTTCCTGGATTCTTAGAGACATCGTGGTGATTTCCATCCCCCCATGACATCTCGAGCCGCCCTCTCCTTCGAGATGAGCGCGTCCTTCTTACCTCCCCCGTGTAGTCGAGCTCAATTCACCGAGCTCTTCCGGTCATCTGTCGGAGGGATTCTCTGCCGGTCATGACCCCCCTCTACAAACTGAAACCACGGGCCTTTAATCTTCACAACGTCCTCACCGAGCTACAGCGGCCCCTCTTACCTTTATGCAGAGACCCGGTCTGCAGGCTGTAGGCTCTAACCGCCCCACATCTCCCTTTTTCCTTGAAGACCGACCACACCATCTGAAGGACCCCCCCCCCCCGCCCCGTTCTTTCCCGCCGGTCTTTCTCTCACTCCCCCCCCCCCCCAACCTCTGTAAACTGTGGACTATTTCTAGATCATGTTTTCCTTTTTAAGGAGTTAGTGTGGCTTTTTTTGAAACCTGGCGGAACTGGCTTCCTTTGGGTCCTTAGGAAGTCGCCTTCCCTCAGTACCTCGCCCCTGAGTCCAGATGCCGCTGTTTTTTTTTTCAAGGTGTCACCTGGCAATCATGATCTGAGAAATTTTTTTTTCTCTCCCCACCTCTTTTCCACCCTCGTGATTCTTCTTTTCAATATGAATACCACGCCTGCGATCCTCTTTTGTCAGGACTGTAGCCCCCTTTGGGTAGATCCCAGGCAACAACTTCGGTTCTTGTAACTACCGCTTTCCTAGGAAGTGTCTCTCCCTTCTCCTCGATCTGAATCCGACATTCGCCTCAATACTTGTTGAGAGGTGTTTCTGTAGGGAACGGCTTTCCTTTTTTTGTTTCGTCTGCTCGACCCTTGAGGTCCCCTCTGAGACCACCCTTTGGTTGGCCTTTTTTTCCCCCCGTCCGTCTCTACATACCGCCAATCGGCTAGTTTGCCTTTTTCTCCCTATGGTTTTTAGGAATTTGAGGCGTTTTTACAGCCCCCAGTCTCCCAGCGAGCATGCAATGCAAAACCTCTTCAGCTCGTTATTCGTCCTCCATCATGCATATATATCATTGGGTCCCACATAAGCCCCCGAGTTATTCGTCGTCTTTTTTTTTCCGGTTGCAGCCTCTATCCGTCCCAACCGGGGTCCCTCTTTACGCCTTCTGCAGTGGTCTGCCCCCGCACTGACCCCCCGTTGAGAAAAAGCGCCGCCGTTAACCCACTCCCCCCGCCCCCCACAATACTATGCTTTTGACCCCCGGTACAGCTTTTAATTGGCCCCTTAGTCCTCCCAACTCTTCTCTAGGGTTCCGTTCTTAGTGCCTGAGGACCTCCAAACGAAATCCCTGACTCCTCTCTGCCGCTCTTCCCTTCCCGAATTACTTCCCCATCTTCACCCCCTTTTCTCTTGGAGCTTTTGGACAAAGAATCTTTATTTCACCATAATGCTCTTGCACCGCTTCCTGCTTTTCCCCTCCGAGTGTTTAAACCCCCTTCGACTTTGCTTTTTTTCGCCCTTCGTGTCTCGGATTTGGATTTACTCGGCTGGTTCGCCTTCCGCTAAATCTGTAGCGCCCCAAGTAAGCTCCGAATGACTCTCCTTCTCAGTCTTTGTGGCCCCCCCCTGCCCCCTTTTCTTTGTCCCCCATCGAAAAAGGTCCCGTTTTTCCCGGTCCTTTTTGTAATGAGGTTTTCATCATGCCTCTTTCGCCACTTCCCTAGATCTGCTCCCTTTTTGTCCTTGGACGAGAATCCCCATGCTCTCTTCCAAATTTGGGGGGAAACCGCTCCCTCTTTTAGATTCTTGAACCATTGTAATATCGTCCGGCTCAATGTCTCGGGACTTCCCTCCTTTCAAATTTTTCCCATTTCCTTCGTCCAGCCTTCCCTTCCCTGGCCTTGTGAGCATCTAGCGTTAGCATTCAGGACATTTCCAAGCCCCCTTCACGCCGAGCGTGGCCCCTCCTCGTTGCCTTAGCGTTCTTCTCTTGATCCTCACTTCGTTAAACGATCGTCCGAGGAGCAAGAATCTTTTCCGGCTTTTTTCAACAACGCTCGGGGCGCGGCCTCACCCCTTTAACATCTCGGGTTTCCTTTTCTGCCTTTTTTCCCCCCTCCCCTAACTCGCATAGATTTTGGTTGTTTTATAGCTCTCATTGAATATCTGTATTCAGCGAATTGTCTCAATCTTTTTCCTCCGATATCCTTATTAGTCTATGGCTTCTCCCTCTCCTTCCCGTCATTGATACTCCCCCTTGAAGTTCTTGAGACGCTGCCTCTTGGTCCCGCGCGCCGATTTTTTTTCCTGAGGGAGGCCCTCTTCTACTTTTTTCGCTCCCTTTCGAATTTGTATGCGCCGTGCGTGACTGACCCAACAATACTGGATAACAGCTTTTTGACCTTCCCTCGTGCCAACATCCTTTTTCTTTTCGTCTCTCCCCATTCCTTTCCTTTTCTCCTAATCCTTGTGTTTTTTCCTAGAGATAGCGTATCTCCGGAAAACTTCCTATTTTTCTTGATGAATGGCACTGAAGACATCACCTTTTTCTCCAAACGGTTTGTTGTTTTCAGTTCGAGGCGCGCCCTCGGGAGTCCCTCCTACCAACATTTTTTTTTGCCTCGGGGCTTGATTTTTTCCATCGGCTCCTCCTTTCCATTTCCTAGGAAGCTTTCGCATTGAAACTTGGTTAGTTATACCCGAGCCTCTGCGGATTTACGCGGTCCTCCTTATCTTCGCTTTTGATTCGAGGTTTTTTTTCCCCACTTGCGCTTTCCCTCTTTTCAATCTCCAATCGTGGCTGCCTCCCCCAACCCCCATAAATCTATGTTTTTTCTTGATTTGAAGCGTCAATCCGCCTGATAGCTTTTAGCTTTGGTTAGTCCTTTTCCTTTGTCCCTCTCCTTTTTCCCCCTCTTAACCCTTGACGGACTTTTTGGTCCGGAGTCCCTTTTTTTTCACCACAACTGCCGTACGCCTTGATACTTTACGATTCCTGGCCCACCGCCGATGTCCTTTTCCCACTCCTCTTCGTTACTGGTTTGACAATAGAGTTCTCCGCTTTTTGGCCTCCTTCGTCCACCACCAATTTTTCATCTTTGATGATTACGATCCCAGGGTACATGTTTTTTTGCCTCCCTCTCCTGAGAGACGTCTCTGTGCCGTAGCCTTTTCCCTCAGGACAGGCTTTCGTCTTGTCCCCCCCTCCAAGCTGCTTCCTTATAGTGACAATTAGTTCAGGAGGTTCCCTATTAGGACGTGGCGCCGCTATTCTTTTACTTATTGACACAGTTTGAGCTTCTCCCTCGCATTTTTTTTTTTGTGACCCTAGTTCCGTGTCACACTTCGCGCGATGTCTTTAGATGGCGTTAGGGGCGCCTCGAGGACTCCTCCCTTTTTTCTAACTTAAATGCCCTCATTGTTTGCAATCCCCCCCTTAACCCTCTAAAACCTCCTTGAAGCGTCTTCAATGTGCCCTCGAGTTGTGAGCTGCCTAAGCGGTGCACGCAACCCTTTTTAGACCTCTTCCCCCTTTCCCCTCTACCATGGAAGAATATGCTTACTGTCTTAGAGAAGAAGCTGCAAGCTATACTCCGGGGATTTCGTTTCGATTCTAGATCAGCCCCTTTCCCTTCGAGCCTGCTTTTTCTTCCTCTGCCCCTTGTCGAAGCTATTACCTCCTCCCAATATATGAATTCTTTTGCCTGCGGCCGAGTTTTTGCCCTTTTTATTATTCGGTCCCGGCCCCATTTCAGCATCCGGCCGGCCCCCTTTTGAAGTAGATATGATGCCCCCCCCAACGCTCCTCGTACCTAGGATTCTCTTGTTAGCCGCTTCCCGAGATATCTTTCGCTATGTCCTAAAAATCTTTTCTTTTACCCCGTTTCTTTTGAATTGTGCGTGACCTCTTGCTCGTTGTCCTTCCCGCGCGATCCCCGGCAGGCCTGAACCTTCGTTCCACCACGACTGAATTTTTTTTCTCTACGGAACGTTCCGTCCAGAAATTGGTGAGAGCGCTAACCCTGGATCCCGCTCCTCCGACCCCCCCCCCACACAGGTCCAGTTTAACCCTATCATAACACTTCTTCCGTCTACGACGAGCGAGGAAGATAGTCGAAGCCAGCATTGGCCGTTTTTCAATTTTTTTTGCGGTCCGTTGCTCGGATCCCTTTTTTCCTATAACTATCCCCGTCGAATTCCGACGTAGACAGATTTCTGCTTTCTCGAAATTCCTCTTTTTAATGCAGGAGCCCCATGTTCATGTGCGAGGGGGCGCGATAATGCTGACACAAGTTCCAATCCAACCCCCCCCCCACCCCCCCCCCACACCCACCCCCCCCCCCCACCCCCCCCCCCCCCCCCCCCCCCCCCCCACCCCCCCCCCCCCCCCACACGGAGAGTTCGATGCAGAGGATTCCGATTGAGCGTTGTTTTTTAGGAACTTCTCGGCTCTATCCCCCCCACCCTAGGGCTAACCCCCTGTTTCCCCCCCTTTAAAGTTCTTTATCCCCTGAAAAATCCACACGACCTACTTCCCCGTTCGACCTTCCCCTCTAGGCTTCACAGGTGTCGCGGTTGCTTCCCGCCCCTTTGTCGCAACGGTTGGGGAACTCGGATCTCCTTTCATTCCACGGAATGTCTTTGTCTTACACCGACGCACGGGCTCCCTTAGAGAAGTGAAGAGGGCCGCTGTTTTCTCTCGTCGGCAGGGTTTGGTCCCCTTGGGGAGTCAGCTGGTCCCCCCATTGTGTTTTTTTTGTCATTATGGGCCCTCCCTCCCGTGCGAGAACAAGACTTCTGGGAACCTCTCGTCGAGATAACGTTCCCTTTCAGATTTTGTCTCTCCCCATGTCTCGCTCATCTTTCTTTTCGCAGACTTTCAGTTCCCCCCTTCTGCAGGCCCCGACCCTGGTATTTTTTCACCCCCTTAAATTCCAAAGATCGTTTTTTTTTGCGCCCTTCGTCCTTCGGCCCCACCTGTCTGATCCTTTTTGGTGACAACCCATTCCTTTTCCTAGGCATTCAATCCCAGATCGCGGTACGACCTCTGAAAAGTAGGAATGCCTCCGCCCATTAAGTCTTCTCGACGCGCTTTTTTTTCGTCGCCATGCAATGTTCCGACCTGTACGGATTTTCCCCCAAAATCCGGAGCCACTCAAATACACGGCTTTTGCCCCGATCCGAGTTGAGCGCTTCCTTTGCCTTTTTCCTCAAGATGCGTGGCGTCTACGAAGTCCTTTCTTGCACAACTTTCGCCCTTGGATATCCCAGCGATCTGCCATTGGCCTACCTCCCCTTTTTTATTTGGGGAGCTTTGATGGATATCCATGGCTCCCCCAAGGTTACTTGCCCCAGCGCGCCCCGCCCGCCTTTGTAGAGGCCCCGCTCGTTCTCGCTCCCTGTCGTGCTTTCTCTCTCAAACTCTCCTGAACAAGTTGACGGTTATTGAGTGAGCGGCCTTTTTCTTGATCCCCCGGTACCGGCTCTCCCGTGCTCTCGTTCCTTTTTCTGAGGGTACTGCGGCTCTCATTTTGTCAGACGGTTAAAGGCCCCTTTACTTGGTCCCTTGCTTAGGTCCCTCTGTTGCCCCCGCGCCTGCTTTCGATGGCGGCTTTTTAATGGATTGTGTCTTTTTTTCCTTGTTTTTGCGTCTTTTCCCGATTTCGGCTGACGACCCCTGTCGGTTGACGTCTAGTTCCCCCTTCGGTATTCCGTTAACGTTTGTCGGGGATCGAGTCCCTACCACGTACTTCGTTTAGTCGTCGCTACTTCCCCCCCGCGCTCGTTTTCCTTCTCATTGTCGTCTGGCTCGATGCGTTCATTCCCAGCACCGCCAACCCTGGCCCCCTTTCCCCTTTATCGAACTAGAGAGCCCTTTCCGATGACTTCGAGATTGAGGAAACCGTTGCTTTGCTTTATTCTGGTTCCCACGGACGTTCTCCGGATCGGTCCCCAAACCTCCTTGATTCACGAGGCAGCAAACCTCTTCCCCCCTTTTCCCTCCGCTATCTCGGCAGGACCGTTATTTTTTTTGGATTTCTCCTTTCTCCGCTCGAAAAGGTGCCCGGTACGTCTTTTTTTTTTAACGGATCGGTTTCGCCCCGCTCACGCTGCTCCCGTCTTCCTTCGAAATAGCTTGCCCTGGTAAAATTGGAACGTCGATAGCGCAATCCTTAGAAACTTCTTCCATGCAGTATTATGCTTCGCCAGCTTCCGCCCAGATGAGATCCCGCTGTCCCGGCCCTCCTTTTTCGTTGTCTTTATCTTCAAAACGACGGGTACTAAATGTCGCCAGGTCCGCGTTACCCCCCTGTGAACTCCCTTCCTGCTTTTTCTCTCTCTCTCCCGCGTCCTCGGAGCTTTTTTAACAGGTGCTTTCGTTACTTGCAGTTTTCCTGGTCTGTAGGCGATCCGCTGAGGTACCAATGCAGGTCCCCGCTTTAGTCGGCGTTGTTTGTCGACGTTTTTACTCGCGAGCTAGGTCCCCGCAGAGAGATGAATCCCGACGACAGCAGTTTTTGCGCCATAGCCATCTTCTTTCTTTTTCCTCCTCGTCAGACGAAAATCCGGTTCTTTTTGCTCTTTAGTTTGATAAATATTCCAGGGATTGCCATCCATCTTATGCAATGGGTCATTTGCCTTAATTCCCCCCAACCTTGAGAAACCTCCCCGGTCCTACGTTCCCCCCCCGCATAACCAATTGCGGTGCCGATTCTGCATGGGCCAGAGCCTCAACGTCCGGCTCTAGGGGGGCTTATGAGTGTCCCATTTGATCTCCCGCCACACTACCTCCCCGGAATATCTTTGAAGCTCGGCGGCCTCCTACGGCCGTTAACTCTTCTATCCATTGAATCGTGTCTGACTTTTCACGACTTCGTTAACTCCACGAGTACTGGCCCCCCTTCTTCCGCTACCGTTCCCGGCGCACCAACATTGCTGAACGATGACCGAGGCAGGTTAGGCTGGGGCTTCCTGATGGCCGGGCGTGAGACGGTAGTTCCATCGTATAGTTGTTCGGTGCCGTCAAGTAATAAGACTTACCTTTGGCTCCGCGGCATTGACCGCGGCAAACATGTCCCTCTTTCTTGATGAGCATGATTCTTTCCTTACTGCAAATGCCTCGTCTCCCAGTCCTAGAACCCCTCCGTGAGAATCCCCTGCGCGCTGTCAAACGGTTTGGCTATTTTCCCCTCGACCGAGACTTCGACCGCAGGCGCTTTCCGGGTCCCAGGCGAGGTCCTCAAACTCACGCTTTTTTACCATGTTCAAGCCTCCTCTCCCCAAGGCCTCGGGGGACAGCCCCCTATCCTTATTCTGTCCCCAGCCCATGTGACCCACGCCGAGCGTGTGTCTAAACCACATCGTTCTGTGACTATTTGATCTTAGTAACTCCTCCCTTCTTTTTTTCCCCCGTCGCCCTCCAGCCCTGGTTTGTCAACCCACCCCTCGTCGGGCGCTGGTACTCCTAAAGACCCAGCATAAGCTTTTTTTCTTGCTTCCGCGCGCACCTCCTTTGCGGCATTGGTTGCTCCGCAGAATTTTCGGTGAGATTTTTTTTTTTTTTCGCGTTTGGACCTCCTAAGGTGTACCCCTCCAAGATAGCGATCATAAGCTCGTCCCCGCTCTCTTCCCTGTCACCCTTTGATATCCAACCGGTTTGCCGGCCCTTGCGCAAGCTCTAGCCCGGTAACGCGCGCCGTCTTGGTCGCGGGCGGCTCCAGGTCTACCGTTTTGGTGCTCACCCTCAACTATTTTTCCCCCCCTCGCCTGCGTTCCCCCCTCCATTTATGTGAGTTTTTGCAATCGGCAAAATCTTCTTTTCG
>Ga0179593_1382959_pt1 | contig 13726 bp, 22 predicted proteins | sample CZODoug2_1_08_16_FD_185931 | JGI IMG/M metagenome (GOLD analysis project Ga0179593, IMG submission 185931) | Vadose zone soil fungal communities from Angelo Coast Range Reserve, California, USA - CZODoug2_1_08_16fungal (PacBio error correction) | ecosystem: Environmental > Terrestrial > Soil >... | reverse complement strand
TTTTCAAGACTTATTGGACCTCGATGTGAACCACACTGGAGATGAGTTTTCGGCTTGGCTCCAATGTCCCCTTCCCCTCCTAAGGGGTTGCTTCACCCCCCCCCTCATTTTGGTGAGTGTTCCATTGTACTCCGTGCATTTTTCTTTGTTGATGATTGCCAGTTCGTTTGCAGGAATCACACTTCAATGAGTTTCGCGGTGGACTGTTTAGATTCCATTAACCAATTCCCCTTTTTTCGGTATTGCCCCGGAAACAGTTTTGTTACATTTTCCCCCCCAGAATATCTTTTATGTTTTTCCCTTGAAAACCCCACCCCAACAATCTTCCCGTTCACCCTGGCACTTCTCACCCTCCCCCCTTCCTTAATTAACAGTTTCTCGTGTAGGTCGTCCCTGTGTCTTGTTGGTTTGCCCTCCATGCGGTCGCTCCACTACCCACCATTTGTAACGTAAACGCTCCTTCACTCCCCCAGTGTAACTCATTTTTCCCTTTCCAAGGTCTCTTCGTTTCGATTTTTCACAATCCATTTGTGGCTTTGTTCCTTGTTTTCCCCCTCCCCCTTCTCTTTATGTATCTTGTCCTTATTTCCTTTCTTTTTCCCCAGTTGCCTGGGGTGTCTTTCCAACTTTTACAATGTGTACCCATGTATACTGCCCTGAATTATGGCTGACTCCCCCCCCCTTCCCTTTTTTTCAGTGGCAATTTTCCCAATCCCCTCCTTTTTCGAGGGTCTGTCCTTTCCCTCTCTTCCTAGTACCAGTTTGCTTTTGGGTATAACCCCGTTTCTTAACACTTCTGTTTTTTTTTAAGATTCTGCTCCTGGTGACTATTTCATTCCTCTTCCACTTAAGTGTGGATACCCCGTTCCGGTTCCCTCCCTTAGTGTGTTTGCATTTCCCTCTAAGTTCAATGAATTCTTGCATTTAAAACCCGCAGGAGGCTTGACCTCTCATCTTCTTTTGTCTTAAATGTGGTAAATCCTTGTTAATCCCCTATGTCCCCCCATCCAGATCTGGGCGCTAGTCCTTCTTTCCAAGACTTTTAGTTTCTACAAGATTGTTTATAGTTGTTCCCCTTTTTGTTTGCCCGAGGGTGTTGATGTTTACTGCCCTTTTTTTTTTCCATTTCATTAGTCTTCACCTGACATCTTCCTTTTAGGCGTAACCTGCTGTCTAATTCCCCCGTTGCTGACCAGTCATCATTGTTCTTCCAAAGTTATGTTTCTGGATCATAATATTGTTTTTCTTTTTTTCACTGACCTGTAATTGTTCTGTCCCCTTTTAACCCCCTCTTCTCCTTATTTAAATAACGCCATTTGCACTGTCCACCTGGTCATGTCTTTGATCTGTGCCCTGACTAGTCTTCTGAATCAAGTTTCAGTATGTCTCATTGCTTTCATTGCTTGTCCCTCCTCTCAATCTTTTGAGTTTCCTGGTTCCTCTCCTTTCCTTTCTATTATTCCCCTGTCATTGTCCCCATATTTTCAAAAAAGACCACCTTACCCCACCAGAGCTTGTTTCATATTCAAGGGTTTAGCTTAGGAAGGGAACCCCTTGTTTCCCTGAGGTTGCCTTCTTTTTCTATTGGTCTCGGTTCGTTTGTTTCCCCCCTCCTTCTAATCTTATTACATGGATACCCCTTTATCCTTCAGACCTATTCCTCCCCTTTTTTTCCCCCTTACAGTCCCAACCCCTGGTTCTTTTACTTTCACCTCTTTCGGGTTGATTTTTTATGGAAAACACACAGTGCGAGCTTTTCCCCAGCAAAGTCAACTTCTTTTCCCCCCGTCTCCCTTAAGTGCTCTCATTTTTTAGATGTCCTTCATCACCTGGTCTTCTGCTAGTTTTTTTCTGTAGTGAGTCTTGCCTTTTTTTCTGACGTTTACTACTTTCCCTTTCCACGGTCCCTTTCTTGCTAAATGCACCCTGCATTTCTCTTCACCGCTGATTTTACCCCCAGTTCCGCAAACCCATTTTCTTTTTGGGTTCCAGAACCCCTTTCCACTTCGTGATCCAAGACAATGCTCCACAACCCCTTTGTTTCGGAAAACATCAACTTAACAACTTACACCTTTTTAATTTTTATTTTCCCAACTCTCCTCCTGACTGCCGGGGTCAGGAATAATTCTCACAAATGTAATTTTCGTCTGGTCTGCACCGTAGAATCCATAGTCCCCGTCATCTCGGCCGACCCAGGTACTTGGTCAAAACTAGTACAATAGATTAAGATATCTCGGTCTTCTTTGGTCTCCTTCGGCCTCCCCTTCCTTAAAGTGTACCAAGCCTATCTCGTTTCATGATACATTTGAGCCCTGAGGAAATGATTTTTTTTTTGGCTCCCCCCCCCTGTGGCCTTTTCATTAATGTTAACCCCTCCCCTCGCAAGTTTGCATGGCCACCATTTGGTGATGGGTATTCCCCACCCCCCCTTGGAACCGTTGTCGGAACATTGTTCTCACGGTTTTTCAAGGATCATTTCCCTTGCAGGGTTTGGCCTTTGCTTCCCACCCCCCTTCCCGGGTTTTTCAAACTTGCCTCTCCATTTGGAGTCACTTTCCTCCCCCCAACCCAAAAAGATCATAGTATCTCGTTCCCTCTTCCAATCATGTACCCTCTCCCTCTGAAGCCTGACAAAGTTTACCTTCCTCCTCTCCTTGCCCACCCCCTCTTTTTCGATAGCCAATCATTTTGATAACCCAAATCTCCCCTCTTTCCTACCCATCTAAGTTTTTTTGTTTTTGTTATTTTTTTTCCTTTCGATATTGTTACTCCCGAAAACAATCGTTGGTTTCCCTTCCTCCTTAGTCAGTCCTGTTTTTTGTGATGCTGTTTTAGAGTTTTCATACTTATAACTGGGCCAGCGATTGAACACCCTAATATATACTACATTTTCTATGTGTTTGGTATTTTTTTATCGAGTTAGTGTTCGCCGCCCCATGGAGATTTACCGCCCCCCGGGTTTCCCTTTCCCCGCCCTCGTGAATGCAACATTCCTATCTCACACCAGTTATGATGTTACTTTGACAGGTGCCCACTTTTCACAGGTTTGTTGTTTCCCTTACACATCCCCCCCCCCCCCTTGCCCCCTGCCACCTGGGGCGATCTGGGTGGTATGGGGATGTCTTTGGCAGATATTGGGCATTTGTTTATCAACCCCGGTTCCAGGTTGCTCCAACACCCCATCCTCTACTCTCCCCCCAAGTCCTCCTCCTTTGATGTGGTCCTTTATGTTCCGTTTTTTCTTTGTTACCGCACATAATCCTCTCTCTTCTTACCTATGGCTCCCCCCACTTTGTGCCTTTTCCCTTCACTGGGTTAGATTTTTTCCTGTCTACTTATCTGTCTCCCGTCCTCAAACTACTTTCAACCCCTGTGTTTAGATTCTACCCATAGTCAGTATGGGTCCTTTTAGATTTTCGTCTCCCTTTACTCTTATGAACACCTTTGTAATTAGATTTTTCTAACACTGTTTTGTTCTCTCGTTTTGGGGCTTTGCCATCCTACTCCCTTTTGTAGGACTGTTCCCCACCCACTGAGCTAAGTCTGACATCTTTTTTTTCTTTGGCTTAGTCGACATTCATGTTCCCTTTTCCCCATCCCTCTTGGCAGCTGTGGCTTACTGTCCGTGAAAGAGTCCAGCGGTTATTTTTCCCCTCCTAACATGAAGCACCAGGTTTCTCTGTACATCCTTTTCCCTCTATGATCCCCCTTCCTTTAGTCCCCTTTGCTTGGGTCACACATTTTCCTTCTGTTGCTTGCCCCGATCTCCCTGGGTCCCCTCCAAACTGGCAAATCCCTCTTTCTCCAGCACTGAGTGTTTGTTTCATTCTGTGCCTGGTCTGCTTCTCGCGCATTATTTCTAATATACTATCTACCCATGTCTTTTGTCTTTTCGAGAGGATCACCCCCTAACCTCTCATTCACATACGCCCTCCCCTCCTACAAACTCTTTCCTTTTCAGGTTATGGCCCTTCCATCACGCCAACCCACGTAATTATAAGCTCCCCCCCAAACACGTTTTTTGTCCCCCCCCCCCATTCTCTTTTTATCCGAAGTCGAAAAAGACAGTGGACGTTCTCCATTCCTGAGTTGTGAACCCTAAACTCTCCCTACAGATAGGGATGGAAATTGCCCTTTTAATCCCGAGCCCACTTTCCTAATGAGTCACCTGACAAGTTCCCCCTTCCTGATCCCCTCCTTCCCCAGGGTGAAAGATTTAAACCCATGGCCGCCTTCCCGGATGAAGAAGTTCATCCCCCCCGTGAATTCCCCACTCCTCAGGTCATTCCATGCCCCACCAAAGATTTTTTATCCAGCTTTGGCCTCAAAAAATATTGGGATAAAACTGCACGTTTTATCAACGGTTTCTTCGAACAGATTTCCAGCCTCCCAAATTTCTAGTTTTTTTTTTCTTTCTTCCTGACCTGTACGAAGCCCCTTCAGTCCCCTCCAACACTTGGCACATAAACACGGGGTAACCCCCCCCCCACCATCCTTCTTCAAAATAACGGGAATGCCCCTTAAGGTTTTGAATCCATCTCCTTTGACCTTTGTGTGGAACTCTATTGAGGATTCCCCCCAATTCCTGGAGTGCAAACCTTTTCCACCCTCCTGTTGATCTTCCGCCGCATGTTTATTGTCCCCTCTTGAACCTCTCATGGTTTCCCTGCCCCCCCCAATCCTACTTCTCTTTTTTTTTCGTTGCTTTCCCCCTAGTTCATTGCTTATCGGTTAGTTTATATTACTCTGCACATTTCAGACTTTTTTCCCCTTTTGTATCCATATGGTACAAAATACATTTTTCCTGTTGATGTACCCAAGACTTAGCCTGTACTTCTCTCCCTGCAGATACCTACCCAGATGTCAATTTTGATCCCCCTTATTTTTAAAACTGCCCCAACTCATTGTTGCCTTTTTCCTTGCCATCCGTGTTCCCACTTGTTTCCATTTTTTCCGCCCCCTGGCCCCCCCCAGGCCTTGTGGAAGAAGAAATCCGTGCCCCGCATTAAAAGAACCGATAATTTTCTTTTTTTTTCAAACCCAAGTTTGGTTTCCCAACCCAGGGAAACAATGTGTATATTTCTTTGACTTTCCGAGACATGCCTTCCACTTTTTTCTTTTTTTTTCTGCCCTAATGGTGATTTCTTGATCCTTCCATTACAATGTTGTTTTCCCCTTTGCCTCAGGGAGTTCGCACCCACACGTCCCCCTCCCTTACCCTCCTCACCTTACTGGCGTCGGGGACTCGCTTTGTACAAGTCACCTTGTTAGGACTGTTTACCACTTTTAGTGTGAGGGGGAAAGGAAAATTTTTTCGTCTTTGCTGGCGCCTGTACCTCCATCCCTTGCCTGTTTCTGTGAAGAACATGTCTTTTGGTGAATGGTTGTAGGGGAACTCTAAATTCCATCACCATTCACCAAAGCAGTTGCCCTTTCTCGGTACCTCCTTTGCCACATACCCTCAAAAAGTGCAATGTCCACACCTTCCACTATTTCTTTCTCCTACACCAAACCCTTTCCTTTCTGTGTTGGATCCTCCCTCCCCCATTGAAAGATTGTTTAACATAATATTTTCCCCCTCTCTCTCTTTTACTCCTACCTTTGTTTTTTTTGTTCCAGCCTTCTTTTTTTGACTTATGTTTTTCCACCCTCAGATGGATATTCTCTTCCATTCTACTTCCCCTGGCCCTCCTGTTAATGATGTGCAGGATCCCCAAGATTGGTAACTTGGTGTTGACTAGTTTCTTTTTATTGGATTTTCTTCCTCGTTGCAGGAACCCAGTTTTCCCTTCTTTCTGTTTGAATTGGGGTCCCTCTTTTTCCCTTACACTTCCACTCAATGTTATTCCCCTCAGGTTTAACAATACATTTCTAGCCCCAGCATAATATCATTGGTCCTTGCTCCCCCTATTGAAAAGTCCCTCGCCTTTGTTGCACCTGCCCCGTCCCACGGACAGTCGTATTTCCCTTGTAGTAAATGTTCGGTGAGACACATGTCGTCTTTTTGCCTCCACGAAACTCTTCCCACCAAGTCTTCTCCCCCCTGCCGTTTCACCATGCATGACCAAATTAGGTCTTTGCTCGACTGGTCCCCGCCCATCTATTCCCACCTTTGTTTGTTGGGACCAGGGTTGGGTCCCCCCTTTTGGACCCAGGCCCAAGGGCTTTGAGCCTTCCTTTCAGGAGTTCTGTGACGTCACCCAAAATTCGGGGGCTGGGGTCTGCCTTCCAAGACCCAGGCCTTTTGCAGTTTGCCCTTTTTCCCCCCTTTGGTTGCCGTGTTTGCCATCGGGCCCCACTAATTCAGCTGTTATGTAATCTTCATTAGATAATCTCCCCTTTTCTCTTCTGTTAAGCAAAAGATTTTTAAACTTCTTTCCCCTATTCCATTCCCTTATTCCTTTAATCTTCTATTCCCTCCTCACCTCCTTCTCTGTTACCTCACTGGTCTCTTATTGTTGAATTCACATGATCGGTTTTCCCTCCCTTTCCCTTCACCATCTTTTTTTAAAAATTTCCTCTGGTTTTTTCTGATAATTTTTTGTTCCTCCCCTCCTTGGTGAAGCATCACTATTCCCCCAATCCTCTCCCTTTATTTGAAGAGGCTTCAAGTCTGCTCCCTCCTGCTTTTCAATTGTCTCTAGTTTTTCCATTTTGTTTGCTCTTTTTTAGTGACGAAAGTTTGAGTACCCTTTCTTCGCATAGTACTTTCCCACCCTTTTCCTGATCTTGTGCTCTTTAACTGAGGATAATCAACCGTCTCCCCAAATTCTCTTTTGTGATCAGCTTTTGCCCATGATCCTTTCGGGTTGTGTGCGTCATCAATGGGTTCAAAAGTGTCCTGTACCCCCCCTTCCATCATTCTTCTGCAATTCCGCTTTTCCCGGCGTTGATCTATTTTCAGTGGAGCTTCCCCCTTTCAATCCCTCCCTTGCCAGGAGGTTCTCATTTGATTAGTTTCCTTGCCTTTCCCTAAATTCTTCTTAGATTTTAGGGGTAAAGTTTCCCAGTCCTTTTTCGCATTTTGTATTCCTCCTGTCATTTACACCCGACTCTTCTTTTATTCACCGAGCTCACTGACATGTGGAGTTCTTCAGGTCGGGTTCCACCTGGTGCATTTCCCCTGAGGTTTGTACTTCTTGAGGTTATTAGGGTAGTTGGTTTTTTTGTCCCTCCCCTCCACCATGGGGTATATCCCATTATACCTCCTTCTCCTCTCCCTAGAACCAGAATTCCTACCCAAACCCACATTCTTTTCCCCTTAAATCAGGTCCTATGAGTTTTCATGTTTGTCCCCAAATGTTTTCCAGCACAGTTTTTCCCCATTTCTTTTTTTTTTTTTTTTTCCCCCCCAAGTGCTTTCTTTCCACGTTGTGACATATGATTTCCCCTTTCCCCGTCATCCCTTTTTGCTGTCAGTTGTTTGCTTGTCTCGATGACGCTGAGAAGCTTGACCTCTACTTGTTAGACACAGCTGCCATGCTGTATCTTAACCAATTCACCTACTCAATCAAGCTGATATACCCCCCGTTATTGCTCATTGGTGTGTCAGACCCTTACCCATGTCTTCTTCCTGCAATCCAAGACAGAACAAAACCCTTGTTAGGAAAACAAACACCCCTCCCCCCCCCCTTTTACCCCATAATATTTTTAGTTTTCAGCCCCCCAACCCTGCTTGCACCACTCCTTTTGTATGTACCATTTACACATGTTCCTTTTTTTCTGGTAGGCACGCTATTTTACGTCCACATTCTCGGCCCCCCAGGTAATGGGACTTCACAATTTTCGCTCTAGACTTTTCTCCTGTGTTTTAACCCTGCATTATTACAACAATTGTCCCCAAAGCAGCGTCTGAAATGATGATTCCTTTTGTTGTTTATGATTTCCCTGATGTGGATGGGGGATCTTTGCTGTTTGATAAGAATAAAACCCCCCTATTTTTCCAACCCCTTAAAAATAGCATAGTTCATTGGTCCCTTTTCGGGCTTTTCCCCCCCCCACCTTTGTCCCCCTTACTTTCGGTATAAAGGTATGCCAGATAGTTGACTTTTTATGCCTTTGGGATTGTCCCACACCGGTTTTCTCCATTCATTATTCCCTTGGTGACCTCCTAGACCCAAATACAAGAGAATAGTTCTCTCCCATTTCTTCAAAATACTTGACCCTTATTGAGTCGTCCCAACTCCACCCTTCCCTTGACGCTCCTCTTTGCCCCCCCTGGCATGAATCCTCTCTTTTCTCCAAAACTATCTTATTCTTTTTGTTTTGAGTATCATTTTGATCAGAGGATTGGCTCTCATCCCCCATAGGGTTTCAGGCCTTAGGTCACCTTTTTTTCTTCTTTTTTTCCATCCTCAATTGTCCCGGGATTGGCATTAAAGTTAACTATACTCCGGAGATTGTGGTTTTATTTTTTCCTTCCTAGAGTGTTCCTCCCTGGATCCAATTTTTCGCAAACCCCGGTGCATCAAATCCCCTTTCGCAATGCACTTCCTCTTCCCCATTTCTCCCCCTGCCCTTTTTAGAAATTTTTTAACTTGTCAGGTTTGTGGGGTTCATACCCATTCACCCATTTGCCCCCCTCCCAACCTTTATTCTCTTTTTTATTTTCATGTTGCAGCACCCATTGCCCCGGAGAACTCCACATCAGTGCATCTATCCACCCAGGTCATCATCAGTGTTCTTCCTCTTTTCTTTTTTACCGTTTCACGGTATTTGTACCCATCCTCCTAGATCTCTTCGTCCCCCCCTTTTTCCTTTTCCACTTAACTGGTGGCCGCGATTTTTGGTAGATCTCCCTTGTGACTTTTACCCACAAACCCAAATTACTGTGTTGCGTTCCATTGCTTTTTGCCTAGTATTTCATGTTTGGTTCTCTTCCTCCCTTCGGAAAGACCCCAGACAACCCCAAACCCTTTTTGAAGTTTTTAATTTTTTTCCCCTTTTTTTTCTGTTGTCTTGTTCTGCCACCCCACCCGCCCATTGTATGCCTTGTAGTCCCACCTTTGCGCACCTTTTTCGGTTTGGTGGTTGGTAGTCCTCTTCTTGAGAGAAATTCCATTTTCATTTTACCTCCTACAGAATGGGGCTTTGACCTTTGCAATCTTTTTTTCAGCTTCTTGTCATATCATTCCCCCCTCCCCGCCACCCCTTACGCAGCATACAGGTTTTTTGCACCTCCACTTCTGATCACACCTTATAGTCACGTTTGGGAACTTCCCTTTTTTGACCTGTGCTTGACAGAGCGCCGGTTTTTCCCCCCCCCCCTCCCCAAAACGGAAACCCCTCCTTTCCCCCCTGTATTGTAAAGTACACATCCCCCCCCTGTGTTTGGGCCTTCCCCTTTCTGTGCCGGTTGTTTCTATGCTTTCTAGCGTTCTCTTAGGGAGAAGTCTCGATAACGCAATGTTAGGCTTTTTTTCCTCTCTTCCGCCACATGAAACTCGGCCCCCCTTAAGTCCTCCCGGCCCAACAGCAGGTTAGCTCAACCAGTTCTGTGGAACGCTCCCGCCTCTCCCCCCGGAGCTTCCCCCCCTCCTCTTTGCCGAAAAAGGTTTTGATCCACGACTGTTGCACTATCACCGGGTCTCTGAAGTTTTGGCCCTCACCCCCCCCTGATCACCTCCTGATGTAGAGGGCCGGCCATCAAGTTAACCCCCTTCCCCTTTCCTTGATTTACCTCAAGACTATTCAAAGGTCCCCTAGGAACAGCCCCTGCCCCCCATTTTCCCTTTCCCCACCTTTGCAGCCTGGAAAGCCTGGCTGCGAGAGTTGTCACACTGCTGAAATGACCCAGTACCCTTTTTTCCCCTAGCCCCCCAACCACCTTTCTCTGTTCTTTTTCATATGGAATCCTGGGTTTCTCAAGGGTCTTTCCCCCCTAAGGTTCCCCCTCACAACGAATATGTATTGTCAATCTACAGCTGAAGAATGCTCCAATTTACTCAGCCACTCCTTTTTCCCCAGTGAACCCTGTTCAACCATATTCCCCCACTTCCCTTTTCTTCCAACTAACCTTTGATGGAGGCCGACTTACTTGAAACCATCGATCCCTTCTCTTTTACTTAATTGGATTACCAAAGGCTTTCCAATTTCCGAAGTTTTTGATTTTGTAAGCCTCCTGTTTTTTTTTTCCCCTCTTTTCTTGAACCCTTATGCCCCCCCCCTCCTGGATTTTTTCTTTTCTGCCCTTTCTCCCAACCCGAGGCTTCATTTTATGTTCTCCTCTAATTTCAGTCCCCCTCAAGGAAGGCGCCCTCTTGTTCCCCCCCAGAAGGTTACCCTTTCTGGTTCTCCCCCCCCTGCCCCTGTAACCTCCATCTATCGAGTTTCACATAACCTCTTCAATTCGTGACTTTGGTCTCTTACCTGCCAAAGCGGGAACTGGTTTCTCCCCCCCCTTTCTGTTCACTGGGAATAAGTTTTTCCGAGTTCAGCCCCCCATAACGACTGTTTTGTTTTAAGAAGGCCAGACTATCCAAAGAATCCCCGAATAAGATTGTCCCCTTTTCCTTTTTTACCACCGGTTCCCACCCCAAAGGGTACAAACCCAAACCCTTGTTTTTGATCCCCTTCGTCAGTCCCGACCTACATCTTCCCTTTGTTTCCATTCTTTAATTTTGACTGGATTCCTTGATATTACCCCCGGTTTCTTTTCCCCTGCAATGCCCCTCCTGTATGTCTACAATCCTTTTAATACCTAACATCTCTGTGCCCATCTCCCTTTCTTGTAGTTCTTCTTTGATTGTCCCCTAAATGGCCGTCTTCCTTTGAACCATTTTTATGTTCCCCATTTACTTTTCTGATCCGTGCCTGGCCCTTTTTTGCCCCCTATTTTTCTGAGGGTTAATGGTGTAAGGGACTCTCCCGACCACTTAATAGTTCAACTTCTTTCCCCGTGGTTTGCAAGTTCTTCATCCACCTCCCACAGTTGCCCTGTTCACACCCCTTTCCACATCATTATGTTCTTTTTCCTCAGCCCCTTTTCTTTGCGTCTCTTGCTTTGCCTCCCCCATCCTTCTCCTCTTGGTAAAGTTTTCCCCCCCCTTCTTTTATTTTGTATCCTCTTTTTTTTTTTTCCCCTTTCATCCTTTGTTCGAGAGATTACTATGGATAGTTACCCACTGATGGATCTTATGTCTTTCCCCTAGTTCACCTCCCCCTGACCGGGTTCATGAATTTTTCCGGATACACATAATGATGCCCCTTGTGTGAATCAGGGGAATTTTTTTGTCCTGCTTTTGCACAGTTTGTTGCCCTCATCACAGTTCACCTGAGTTCCTTTTTAATGGCTTTCGATTTCCCCTGCACCAGTTCCCCTCCCACCCTCTGGTTTTTCCCCCTCAGGAACATGGCGTACATTCTCACGACCAAATTACTCATGTTTTTCGCACATCCCCCCAACCCGTCCAACAGTTCTACTTTGTATGGCTCTCCATTCCTCCAATTACCCCATTTCGACCCCTTTTTTTAGTAACCGGTTCTCAATCCCTGCGGTCCTGGAGGAAGAAACAAAATTACTCTCTCCCCCCTTATATACTTCCGTTTCCCAGGCATTGAACCCCTTTTCGGTTATTCTTTTTTAACCCATGCCCCTAGATTACCCCCCCCCTTTTTTTTTTTTTGTTTTTCCCTTTTGTAAAAATACAACTTATTCTTTTCTTGTCATGATTTTCTTCCCCACCCCCGTTTTTTCATGGTGTCTTTCAATTTTCACAAGTGTCATTATTTCTCCTTGAATTTCCCTTCCTTTTTGTTTTCCCCTTTTTTTCCCTTCTTTAAAAATTTGCATTTCGTATTTACGTCTTAACTCTCTTACTCTTCACTTTGCTCTGGGTCCTTTTCCCCCCAAGAGTAACCTTTGTTGTACCTCTTATACCCCCATGTTCTTTTCTTCCTGTGAATCCTTTCCCACATAATTTTCCCCATTATGTGTGCCTCCCCCGTAATGGTCCATCTTTTTATTTCTTGTTTTTGCTTCCATATCATTTTATTCCCATTTTGTCCCTTACAAGTATTTACATATCAACTTGTTCTTGGGACTTTTTTCTCCATCTTGGAATCAATTATTCAAAAGAAGTTTTTCCTCTCTTCTGGAGTCCTTCAGTCAGTCTTTCCCCCTCATGACTTCCACCCCCTGATTCTTTGCCAATTTTTTGGTGCCAATCCTTTTTGCTTTCCTGCAATGATTATTCACCTTTCTTTCCGTAGTATCACCCGTCCCCACAGATTCCCTGTGAGGTGTTTGGTGCTCAATCTGGATCCTACCTTCCAAGTATTTTCATTTTTATCCAGTTAGAGTGCACTGGTTCTCTTTCTTTGTTGGTTTCATGTACTTTTACTGTAAAGTTTGTTTTTTTTTCATGTTAACTTCTCCCACCTTTTCTCGGTCGTTCCTTTTCCATTTTCCTCTGTCACAGTGTCTGTTCTTTCCCTTTTTTTACAGGTTTTCTTTCCTTTCCTTAAACCATGGAGCTTTTGCTCTTTCATGGCCTCTTACCCCCTCTTCTTGATCTTAGTGGTACCCTTCTTCCCTCTTCTTTGACTTTCCGTCCATGTAATGGCATTTCTTCCCCAAGGGAATCCTCGAGTCCAAAGATCTTTTGTAAGATTTTAATATGCCAAGGGTTAGTTTTCTTTTTTCATAACTTGCTTCCTCCTGTTTGCTTCTCGGAGTGTTTTTTTTTCTTTACTAGTTTCCTCTCTCTCCTTTCTCCTATGACTGATTATCTGATAAAATTCTTTCCTTCCTACCAGGCCCATCCTTTCCCACCCCCTTGTTAACTCCTTCCAGGGATTTTTTGGAGGCCCCTCTCTCTTCTTCCCCAGTTCAGTGAGTACAACTCCCTTCCGAGCTTTTTCCCTCTATGAGTTAGTGACCTAATCCCTTATGTGCTCCCCTTTTTCTTGTTTTAATGATTTTTTGACAAGGCACTTGTTTCCGTTTCCCTCCCTTCACGTTAGCCACCTTGAAAGTGTATATGGCATTCCCATTTCTTACTCATTTCCCAGCTGTTACCCACTTCCGCTAGTTTTGTACTCAGCCCAGTAACCCAGTGACGTAGGATTCCCGCCCCGACAGCTCACCCAACCCCATTGTTGACCCACAATTACCAACCCACTTTTCCCTCTTCTTCGTATCACCCCCAACTTCCTCTTTCCCTGACCCCTTCGACTGGCTCCTTCTTTTCACCACCAGTCGTTTTGCTTACACCTATATTTCCACCATTTTTCCCCCCCTGTTACTTCCCCCCTCACCCATCTTCCTCTAGTCCTATCTAGGATTAGGTGGTAAATTGCATTCCTCCCCTTTTCAGTAAAAAGTGTACCACATTAGATTATCTTCTTCTTGTTGCGATTTTTTCCTTTAAGATGTGGTTGATCCTGGACTTTTTTAAGCCTTCCCAATATGGGCCCCCTCCCCCCTCTCCAAGTTTGTCACCTTTGTTTTTTTGGTAGTTCCCCCCCACAACACTTTGTTTGACCCTTCCATTCCCTTTTTGTTTCAGTCTTTGATTCCCCCTTCGTCTTGCCTTCCAAACGACAGTTTTCTCCCCCTTTTGAATATACTTTTTCTCCCCCTTGAGTAGCCCCCATTCCCCCCCCAACCCCCATATCTTGTATCCCATTTTTATTCCCCCTTTGACAATGCGCTCTTTTAGAATTAAAAAAGAACTTTCCTCCTATGATACTCTGAAAAAACTTCTTGGCTGATGCCACTAACCAA
>Ga0179593_1377417_pt1 | contig 13726 bp, 15 predicted proteins | sample CZODoug2_1_08_16_FD_185931 | JGI IMG/M metagenome (GOLD analysis project Ga0179593, IMG submission 185931) | Vadose zone soil fungal communities from Angelo Coast Range Reserve, California, USA - CZODoug2_1_08_16fungal (PacBio error correction) | ecosystem: Environmental > Terrestrial > Soil >... | reverse complement strand
TCTCTTTCCCTTTACTTCCCCCTGAGAGTGGCGGTCAATTCGTGGCGAGAATACTCCGTCTCAGGCCCTCTTTTCTTTACCACTCCCCCCTTCAATTCTTTTCTTTTCCGACGGGCTAGCCTCCAAAAATTCATGGCGCGTGATGACCTTTTTCGGCTCGTCAGTCCCCCCTTTTCGCGATTCTGTCGTTTTTGGCCCCCTTTCCTTTTTCCGGTTCAAGCTTCCCTGTTATGAAAAGTCACATGGGTTCGTTTTCTCCGCCATGCACCCCTCTTCTGCATTTAAGGATGTGGAAGACAAGCAGGTTGGGCTCGATAATCCCCCGCCCGACCCGCTAACCCCCCCTGTTTCATGTCTCAAGCCGTGTCGATCCGACGCCAGGATCCATAGACAACAGAAGCCTTCGCCAGGCCTCTTCTCTCCTTTGCAGAGATCCCCCCCCCCCCCTTCTTGAAGGATTATCTATGACAGCTTGCAACCGCCGTTCTCCCGGCATCCGTGAGGGGTAGGGAAATATGTTTATTACGTCTCCTTACCGTCTTCTTCCATCTGTTTACTTCTTTTAAAAAATTCCTAACTTAGAGGTGGTCGGGCGTTGTCTTAATGACGCCCGCTCTTTCTTTTCCTGGCGGGGTATGAGGATAAGCTCTGCCGTGGTTCAGTTCCCATGCTCCAGGAATGATTTTTTTTTACTCTGTTTTTCTGCCACCTCCTTTTAGAGAAAGAAGGACCCTGGGCCAGGTCAGACTCTGTTCGGTTTCGGGAGGTGCGGATGGTTATCGTTGTCCTTTTTCGGAGATTGCTGCGGGCCCCAAGAGAGTCAGCTCTCTGCACTTTTTGATCCGGGCCGATAATTAACAGTTCTCTCTGGACGAAGCAGACACCCCCGAGACCCAGTTGATAAGTGACGGTTTTTTCTTTTTCCTGTCTCTTACCTTCCAGAAAGAGACCCTTTGTTTTCACCGCAAGCAGCTTTGTTTCCTTTACTTCCGGTCCCACCGGACCCAAAAACGATTTGTCACCTTTTCCCCTTAAATATTTCAGAGTCTCTGATTTCAAGTTGCTTTTCAGTATGCGATCATGTCCTTCAGCCCTGAGCTCACATCCCATTGTCGGTTTAGAGCGTCAGAAAAACATGAACATCCTTCCCCCTGATTCAGTGGAGTCTAAGGTTAGGTCTTTTCGTTCCGCTCTTCGATACTTTTTGATAGCCCCTTTAATCCATCGCGTCCTCACTATGGTCCTTTCTTAGCCCGCGCATGATTTCCTAAGATCTCTCTGGTTTGCATTTTTCCTTTTGCACACACGGCGTTTTGGGCCCAAACCCTCCTCCCTTACTTGCGTCATGCGCCGAAAAGATCGCCTTCTTTCTACCGTTCGTCTAGTCGGTTGCCTAGGGTCCAGCTTTTGTGGAGAACCCCCTCTTGAGGCCCTCTTTCCTTTTTTCACCACCAGGTAAGAAGCCGTTTTTTTTTTCTTTCTCTTGGGTGCGCCTCTCCCCCCTAGGTGGTTTTTTTTTACCTGTTTTCCCAGACAATAGGAATCCTTTCCCGAGTTCCTCTCGAGCCGATACTTTCTTTTCTAAGATGCGCGAATGGGCGGGCTCGCTTACCCACCCCTCGGCGGCGCGATTCCCTTTGTTTTCCTTTGAGACCCGCGCTTAAGTATCCCCTCCGCTCCCAACCCCCCCGCCTTTGCGTTGAGCTCAGCGGCCATTGACATCTACGCGCCTCTTTTCCTCCTTGCTCTACGGACGGACGAGGATTCCGTCTGTGTGTCCGTATCTTTTTTTTGTGAAAATCAATCTCTCAGTCCCCCCCTTTCCCCCCCCCCCGTTGACGCCGTGCGGACTCTTAACCTAAAGACCGTTCAGTGCGTCCATGACATGGCGATAATTTTTTCCCCCCCTAGCCCTCCTGAATCGAGATCTTATCCGTCCTTCTCCGTTGTTGGTGTTGAGATCTCTCCACGCGGTCTGCGGGTTTTATGTTATTTTGCCTTGCATCTTTTTTCTTTCCCCCTAAACTTTCTGGTTCAGCCCCGGTAAAAGAGTATCCCCCCTTGACCTAGTCGAAATTTGTTCCTTTTTTCTTTCCTTTTGTTCCAGCATGGCCGGTAAACTACGATTTGCCCCCCGAAACATTCGGATTTTCTCCGATCCCACCCCCACCTTAAAAGGATTGATCGATCACGGTGTTCCCCTTTTCTAACCCGTTTTTTTATTAATCGGCCCTCAATGATTTTGATGATTAAGCGTGTTTGTTCTGTGCAGCCTTCCCGACAGTTAATTTTATGTTCCTTCGAAGGTTTTTTTGGAAGATTGATTTAATGTCCGCGCCTCTTCTTTTCCCTCCCTTCTCTTTCCGAACCCCCGTGGGTATTCTCTCTCCTTTACTCCCCTCCATTCTGGATGAGTATCCTCGATCTCACGAACCCTCTAGGGAAAGATAGCCACCCCTAGATGGGTAAGCAGATGTAGAAACCTCTCTTCCCCTGCTCGGTGACCGTGCACGAAGATTTTCTCCCCCCCGGCCTCTCGCAACTCTCTTTTTCTCCTCGGCGAGACTTAAGGTGCACTCTTTCTTTAGTTTTTTTAGTTAACTCACGTCCAGTCATCAAGTCCTTTTCTCCTGCTCTTAGTTACAAGCGATCGCTGGTTGACGGGCTACTTATTTGCCAGCATTTTCTCTTTTAGAGAGCACTTCCCCTTTTTTTCCCTCACCGTCCCGAGGCTCAAACTTCGTGCTAAGATGGGCGTCGTCTGTCCCTTTTGTCATGATGCCGTCTTTTTTTTACCCCAGCAGGTGCTGGGCTAATTGTTCCTCCTTGATTATCGATATTTCGTCTTTTTCACCCGCTACCCTCGGTCTGGCGGTACGGAGTAAGGGTGTTTTGAACAATCTTTTGTGAAGCCCGTCGTTTGTCGTTTTTCCATGCTCCCTGGGATGATGTTCTTTTTCAACCCGTTCTTTCGGTGAGCAGGTTGTTCAGGCCTTCCCCCGAACTTTTTCTTCTTGGATCGTTTTCTTTTCTCTGTCACCTTATTTCATCCAATATATTCCGGCTTTGAAGGCATCTTTCTTGGTTTTGACTGGTAGGGTTCTAAACGTTCCCAACCATTTCTGATGGGGAAATAGTTTTGACTCCCTCGTTCTTCTCGAAACGTCTCTCCCCTTACTAGAAAAAGCCCCCCTTGACCCGTTCCCTGTTCTCCCCCTTCATTGTCATTCCTGGGGTATTAGCTCTCTGCCTGTTCGGCCTATCGACTTTACGAGTCTGGTTTTGCCTCCCCCCCTTCTGCATAGATACATATATTTGAGCATGAGACCCCTTCTTACCCGTTCCCAATCTCTCTGGATGGGTGGGCAGCTGCGACCGACATGGTATTCTGATGTCAGGCCTGGTCTCTCAAAGAGGACCGCTTTTTTCCCTCTTTCTTTCGTCCCCCCGAGCGTCGGTGTCCTTTTCTAAGGACTTTGATTTCTTCTCCGTTCCCTATCGTTTCGCCCATCAGATAGATTGCGTGCTTTTTGTAGGTAGATCTCGTTTTCGAGGATAACGGGTTTTTAACCCCTAACCCCTTTTTTTTAGCGTTTTTAGAGAAGGGTCATTTGACCTCGCCCCGGTCTTTGTCTCTTCGTCCCCCATGCCTTTAAGTTGATGGTCTTGCGCGAGCAGCCGGTTTTCGGTTTCCCTCCTTTTGTCATTTCAGAACTTGTTTTCACAAAACACCTTCCCCTTACCTTCCCTCATTTCTGAGACGAGCAGAAAACCATCCCGCGCGTTGAAGGACCCCAATGACCTCGTCTTCTTACGGGCGATTCCTTTTCTTTTTCAAATGTACTTACTCGTGGTCCCCTCCCTCTTTTTCAACGCTTTCCCCTCACCTTTTCTTTTCGGCCGTGCGAATTTCACGTTTTTGTTTGTTTCCTTCCCTCCGTTTTGTCTCACATTTTCTGTTGGGAATGAGACGCGCCGCTCCTTGTCTGTATGCCTTAAGATGTCCTCCCAAAGGCCCATAGAAAGCCCCCAAGATTTTATTTAAGTGACCCCCCTTTTGACCGACTTCTCTCCCTTCTTACCAATTCGATAGTATCGCGTTTCGATTTTCCTTGGTGTCCTTTTGTCCCCTTCGGGTTTCCGAAAGGAAAAATTCCAAAAGACCCCTGGGAATGATTCTTTCGAATCTGACCGAAAAGATTGCCGCCTCAGGTCCCTTCCTGTTTGCCTCCCTGAGTCCCACCGCGCCCGTTTCTTCGGTCTCCTCGAATGGCACTTCATTGTTCGCAAGCCCCTTTGAAGCTCCGTTTTTCCGCCTTTCCTCCCGAAGAACCTTACGTAGGAGACTTTCCCCTCTTTCTTCCTCCGATGATCCTTGTACTCAGCATCCCGTTCTCTTAGAAAAGAAAGCCGTGTTCAGGGTCGCGGGCTTTTTCGCTGACCGTGTTTAGTACTTTGTCCATTACGTCTTTCCTCTGATTTAAATATTAAAAGCGAAGTTGGTCTTTTGAATACTGTTCTCTGCCGCATCATATTTCTCTTTATAGTGGGCTTTCTTTAGTCTCCATCTCGTTCTGGGGGAGAGTTTTTCCTCTAGGAAGGCGAATTTCAGAAAAATCTCCTCGATCCGTCGACCCCCTTCCACTGTCATCTTTCGTGGCACAGGTGTTGGATTTCCTTTCGAGATTGACCTTGCTTGAAGACGATTTTTTTTTTTCTTCTTTCAGGAACTGCCAGTACCTAATCTATTCCTTACTTGCCGCTTCTACCCGGTTCCTTTTCCCCCCTTTTAAGAAACGAAAAGGAAGAATTCAGAGTTCTCGTGACTTCCTACTACCGTTCATTTCTTAAAGCAGACGTGAGATTAATTTTCCTGACCCCCAGGAAAGGAGTCACAACAGGATGTCCCCAGTTCTTCCCCCACGAGTAACGCCACCCATATTAGATGTAAAGGCAACAGCTTTCATTTTCTCCGCCCTAGTATCATCCCCCTTTTTAGAGACTTCATGCTTTTCACCATTCTTAAACATTTCTGATGGTTTCCCCCCCATGAGACTTCTCCCTTTTTCTCCGACCCCATGAAGATGGAGTTCTTTGCTCTCCACCCTTACCAATCTCAGTTAGAGAGTTTATGCTTGCCCCCTTCAGCCAGGACCGACTGTAATGCTCTCTTCAGCTGGCATTCTCTTTTTTGTTTCCATAGGAGCACAACCGGGTGTGCGCCCACCCCATCTCCGTACTTTCCCTGAAGCTCTTCCAAGCGCCTAGAGGCTCAACCTTCGTCTCTTCGGCCCTCGCCCACCGAGGGGCATGCGGGTTTCAACGGCTTTGTAGATAGGGTGGCCACGCCTCTTCTGGTCCCTATGTCTCTCGTTTTGCTCCCTTTCACTCACGGTGTCTTCTGACATATAACCCCCTTTTTGGACCAGAAATTACTCTTTTTTCCCCGGGAAGTATCTTGTTGTTTCCTAAGATGATCCGTCCGACCCTCCCGCTGGCCGCGAAAATGATAGAGTGATTACGGTTCCTTTTTTTTAATACAGAAGCTAAGTATGAACAGCCCTTAACCCCCCCCTCCTTTAGATTTGCCCCTCAATCTGGCGATTACTGTTCTCCATAGACGTAGCAGCTCTGTTTTTTCTTTCCACTGTTGTTTTGTTTTAAGATCGTGCGCATGTTTCTTGTTTTTTTACGTCGTTTTTCCCACACGGCCCCCCCCATCTCCGTGTCCCACCTTCCCATCCCAGAAGGAAAAGGCGATTAGTTCCCAACGTTATCGAGGGGACTTTTCTTTCCCTGTTTTTCCCCAGGGATCATGCAATTCACAATACCTCATCCATAAGAAGACTCTTTTTATCTTATTCTCCTCCTATAAGGTGGTCGACATCTGCCTATTTTCTCGGATTTGAGCTGTCTCTCCCCGATAACCGGAAGAAAGTTTCACCCCCCGAGATTGCCCCCGGGGAACTAGTTAATTAGTGGATTCTTTTGCCTGCCTTGGTCCCTTTTTCCGAGAACCCCCCACTTTTTACCTCAGCGGATCGTAATCTCCAAATGTAATAGAAGCTGCTCGCTGCTACGTCTCTTCGGTCTACCTTCGTTTAATCAGCTGACTCTAAAGGTTTGGTCTTTCTTTAGACTCGATTTTCTTTTGACCCCCCAGTGATTGTCCCTTTAGATCAAGTTTGTTTGAGTCAGAGCTTTTTAGTTTAACTCGGATTCTGACCCTCCAATAGCATCTCTATCCCCTAAGGTACGATTTTTTTGTCTGTCAGACTTGACGAAAACGACTTGAGACGGTTTTCAGTGAGACACCCAGAGATAAGACAATTTTTCGTTCTTACCTCCGGCGGTTTTGTTCACCCCGACAAAAAAAGCTGCTTAGCCGCCAGCTTGCCTCCCCCCCCCATCTCAAAGAGAGTTTTTTTTTTTCGACCCCTTAGCCTCGCGCCCAGTTCTTTTTTCGAGGTACCTGCCCGTAACTTCCTCTTCTTTTCGGTCACTCCCCCCGCCGGTTGTTCCCTAAGCGCACCTCGGTCTCCAGCTTCTTTCTCTCTTTCTTCAGATTTGGTGGTTTTTTACGATTGCTTACTCTTGCGGACGCTCGGAGTGAAGATTTCGATTCGATCACGTTTCCCCCTGAATCTTGGTTTCTCCAATACCGAAAAAGACGTCCACTTTTCTTCCTTCATCCCGGACTTCGATTTCTCAATGTCTTTCCCCTGCTGCCTATACACGCAGTCAGTGATACGCCCTCTGACCCCGGCATTCGTCCTACTGGCTTTCTCCTTTACAAGATAATCGGTAGTGCGGTTCTCTTGGTCAGATGTTTGACGTTTTCTTCCTGGAATTCTTTCCGGGCCTTGACCTGCTCAGGATTTGTCACCCCCCCCCCTTGTTGCTGCCCCCTAAGGATAGTCACTTTTTAGGTGGGGATTTCTAGGTGAGGAATGATCCCTATTTCACTTACTGTTTAAGGTCTATTCACGGGTTGGGGTTTATCAAAACGTCGCCACCCTTTCTTCGGTGTTGTTTTCAATATGGACGATCGCCGCTCGCACCCGAGTCTTACCTCCCGCTCTTGTCGCTGCCCTTGTCGAACGGCTTTTCTTAGGCATTCCTCGAGTGTGCGCCATCCAAGCTCGTTCTTTACCCTGACCGCTTGATCACTTTTCCTTCCCTTCTCTGAAAGTGCCAGCGATGGATTTTCAAGCTTCAAGAAAGTTATCTTGTCTTCTTTTTTCAACCATTCAGATTACTCCGCCACACTTCCCTGTACTGTGCAGAACAGGAGATTTTTTCCCCCTAGGATACTAACTAGCAAGGGGTTTCCTTTCCTTCTTTTATCTTAATAGAGGCGTTTTCAGCTCGCTCAGCTTCTGCCTTCACATCTTCCATCTCGCGCAGATCCTGAGGCAGTGGGGCTCCCTTTTTCTCCCCTCTGTCGTTAATCGCGCAAATCTCCCCGGTGTGTTCTAGACCTTCCGTCGCAGTGTCTTTCGATCGAGCCCGAGCACCGGTCTGCTTGCGATAATGACTTTCATCAGTCCCTTTTCTGTCCTTCCAGGACGAGCAGGGATGGTCCAGATGGGTGGTTTTTTCTTTTTCACCCAGAAACAAGAACTTGGTTCCCAAAGGAAAGGTCGACATCTCTCCTACGCTCTTTTACTTCGTCGCGATGTTAGAGAATCTTGCCCTTCCTTTCCTGCCCAGTTATTTGACTTGCCGATTCGGGTGGTTAAGATTCCCCTCCTGATCCCTTGGAGTACGTCAGTCCTTGGAAAAGAAAATGTTTCTGGTGAGACTTCTCCTTCCCTTTTTTTTCTTCTCTCCCTCCTTTTTGGTTGAGATTCCAGGAGTCCAAGATTTTTCTTTTTTTATTCGCTACCCCTTGTTCGGACATCTTTCCCTTAAGGATCGTACCCCCCCAATCCTACGTGCGAGTTTCAAGTTGCACTTCGTGACGGATGACAAATTTTTTTCTCTTCTTTTCTGTCCCCTTCTCTTTCTCTCGATTCTACACGTTAGGGTTCTTTTTCCCCTTCCACCTTTCACATTTTCCTTTTTCCCTTATCACATTCAATATGCTTTGAAGAGGGAAAGTTCGGGCCCGACGGACCCAAGCGACCCCCGTGTCTCTTTCTCTTTTTTCCCTCCCCACTGCGCTAGGTATTGTGCGTCTTCCCTTTTTCTATCCTCGTTCTGTCCCTCCTCTCCATAACAGACTTTTCTTTTTCCTTGTTCTTTCAGCTGTTGTAACGGATCAGTTGTAAAGCCCTTGCGTCTTTAGCGACACCACTCCCGCTCTCTTTCCCGGATTGAGGGGACGGGATCTCTTTCCCTTTTTCTGTCTCCTGCATTACAGGTCGTAGGATCTTTCTTGTTCCCCCATAATACCGCGGACTTGATTAATTCTTCCTTTTTTCCCCTTTGTCTTCTCTAGTTCGCTTTCTAGGCTCAGAAGGAGTCAGGTCCATCGCTCGGATGCCCCTTTTCCCTTCTTTCTCCACCAGAATGCGTCCGCTCCGTAGTTTGAAAGGCCTCCCGAAAAACAATCTTTCGCGTGGCGGGGAAGACCGTTTTCCTTTTCTCCTTGCTCGTGCTGTTTGTAGATGCCAGCCGGATCTTTTCGAATTATTTCCTCAGTCCGACAGTCCCGCCTCGGATGCCTAACTGTGCCCTCTCTTTCTCTCCCCCCGGGCAACATCCCCTTCCAGTGATTTTTCCCCCCTTTGTTTTTCCCTGTCTATTGAGTAGCTCTCCGATGATTGGGTGAAGCAAAAGCCCCAAGAGAGGTGGCCTGTTCTCGACCCCCCTTCTTCTTCACCCCTTGACCACGAGACCTCCCCTCTTTTCTTCTTGTCCCTCTCCCTCCATTGAGATGAATGTAATACGTCCTCTGTCCCATCCCCTTTCCTGAGTTGGCGTCAGCATGATGCCTTGAAATAGACTCAACCTGGTCCGCACACGTGGCTCCCCGCTGCTTTTCTTTATATGACTCGACCATAGAACAGCTCCCCCCTTCTCGCCGGGTCCTTGGTCAGAAGACTGAGATTTCCCTTATGGAGCCCCCGTTTGAAGCTTGGGTGGTCATCTTCTTCGCCCACGGCGTGTGTTTTGCCCACAAAGTTATCATTCATCCCTGATTTTTTTTTAAAAGATCGGTGCCCTTCTTCTTTTGGCGATCACCCCCCAGCAGACTTTGTACCCCGACGAGGGGAATCGATTTTTTTTTTTTGCATTCCTGATATTTCCAGTGGCCCCCCCTTCTCGGTTTCCAAAGGTTTTTTCCTTCTCGACGTTTCAGGTACGCGGTCAGGTCAGTAGCCCGGTTGACCGAAATCAGTCCTCTCTTCAAGTACTTCCCTCATTCGAGCAATTCAGAAAGCATAAGTTGTGTTCCTTTTTTCCTCTCATTACTCCCATTGCCCCCAAACCAAAAATGTCACGGGAGAGTCTTCCCTTTCACGGGCAAGTTCTGTCCCCCGCCCCCTCCTCGTCTGCCCGCCAGCCAAAACGAGGGGGAGTTTTCTTCTCCCTCAGTAATCATGACGCAGACCTCCTTCTTAGCTTACTGGCCTAGTGTGGTTATTTGACTTCAGAGTCGGTCCTGTTGTAGCATCTTTCTCTTCTTCGTGAAAAATAATCCTCCCCCTATAATAAATGGAAACCCCTTTGCTTCCTATTTAAAAGGGTATACTGGGCCTTTCCCAGTTGACCCAGTTGTTATCGTTCTCAATCAGTCAATTATCATGAAAGAAAGAGTGACTTCTCCCATTTACTTAACTTTTTTGTTGTTGCTAGCTTCCCCCGTCCTCCCCTCTGTTTCGTTATGTTTTTTTTTTATCTTTCCGTGATTCATTTCTACCCCGTCCCCCCCTCCTGTACGCTTCCTTACTCCTTGATAGATCAGGCACTGTTTTTCCTTCTTTTTCTTGGTACGGTGGGCCTTCGCTTTGAGTATTGGACTGGTCTTCTCTTTCCCCTCACCTTTCCGCGGATAGTCGATCCCCTTAAGAGCTTGGAGTTCTTTTTCACTTTCTCGTCTCTTCGACCTCCTTTGCCGAGGCATGATCACGAGTGGTGTCTTTTTTTTCTTCCCTTCGGTTCCTTTTGCTTGTCAACTCTGAATAGTGCGCTATTCTTTTTCCCTTTTTCCCTCTTGGGTACCCAGAGTTTAGTTGCACTCATGTAGCGGTCCCGCTACTGGTTCCTCAGAATCCGATTCCTGGCCCAATGTTCATCTACCCCCTCGTAGCGCAACTCGATCCCCTCCCCCCTTGGCGGTCTTTGTAGACCCGGCGGTGCCAACGCCCCTCGGCTTAATGCCGCATGTAAGACTTCCCTGTCCTTTTCTCCCTTCCCCCCGAGGTGATCTTGCCCCTCTCCCCCCAGTTTTTTTCCGCCGCGGCGATTAAAGTTCTTTTGCACCGCCGGTTTGTCCGCTCCAAGCTGCGCACCTGAGAGAAGCTCCTTTTTTGCTCTAGCTTTTTCAGGATTTTTCGTTCTTTTTCCTTGCTTACCTCGGCTTAGAAGGAGAAACCATGTCGATTGGCGCTCCCTATGCCTCTCTTCATCTTCCACCGAACTCAGAGTTTTCCCCTTTTCTTTTCCCGGTCCCGACCGATTTTCCGTTTTAATGCTGACGCTTCTAGAAGTGTGATGGGACTAATTTTTGAAGACAGTCATCGCATTCCTCCCAGGTTCTCTCTAATTGTCGGCGGTAGAGGAACTGTTTTCCCTTCTTTTTTCCTACCGCCTGGTCCCCTTCGGTCCTGCATAACCTGCGGATTTATGTTCTTTCCCCCCCCATCTCTCCGGCTTTCATCTAAGTCGAATGATAATCGTGGATCCTGTTTCTCCTTTTTTTTTTCTTCATCTCTTTCCGGGTTCCAGGCATCCGAGGATGTTGCTGAATGGCATGTCGGCCTCTCAACCCTTCTCACATGACTGAGCAATAGAACCTCTCTTTTTTTCTTCCCCGCTTTATTCCCTCTCACTGATGAGATTTCCTTTTCCTCAGGATTTCTTTCGGGAATTAATGGTGGGCTACAGAAGAGTCTGGTTTCGCCTTCTCTGGACCCCTGACTCTCTCCCTCTTTTGAGCCTCAGACATGAGAAGTCCTCCAGCGTGGATTTCATCGACCCTGTCTTCGAAGGCTTTTTCCGGGATTTTATGTGGAAAATCAGATGATAATTTCAATGGAAGTGAGTCTGCCACGGTAAGGGACGACCCCTGACCCTACCCCCGAGTACTTTCCCTATCTCCCCTCAGGATTTCGTCGCGTTTTGAATTTTTCTCTAAAGTGAGTACGTCCTTCCTTTCCTATGTTGGGTGCACCGCCGCGCCAGCTGCGCGCAGAGCAGTACTGCGCAGCTTTCGATCGCGGGAAAGGGCTTGGTGCCCCCTCCTTTGTTAGCCCCCGGTCGTTGAGCCTTAGAACCGGGTTTTCCTTCGGGCACAGCCTTAAGGCTAGTTGTCCCGGCCGAGCAGGCCCTTTTGTTCTTGTTTCCCCTCTTTTTTCTTGTTGAAGGTACCTTCACGGTTTTCCCCCCACCTTCCAGTAAGGCAGTGGACTGACTTTTTCGTCCTAAAAAAATTTTCATCGATAGAGGTATCACCCGGTACAGTCCCTAGCCCTTTTCTTTCTTCCGGGCAACGGGCTATACATTCCCCCCTCCATCCTTTGTGAGTCTAGATCACTCTTCCCATTAGACTTTCCCCTCAATTTCCTCCCTTCTTTTCCTACTCATCACGTGGTTGGATATAGAACGTCTAAATCTCCCTAGTTTTCGTTTCCCATCTTTAGCGCTTTCCCTCCCCTGTGCTTGTCGAAGGACAATATGTTTAGCCCGGTCGCCGTCTTCCCTTTCCCTTCTAGGTCTTTTCAAATTGTTCGCGTCTGAACAGGATGAAATTTTTCCCCCCCCAGCACTGGCGCTTCGCTTGAATACGTTTTTGGCATGTTATGGTTCTGTTCCAGCTTCAAAGTCCCCCTCTGGTGACCTCACCTGGGCGATAGCGAATACGAAGAAATCCCCTTTTTTTTCTCCATTCACAATTTAAAGGTGTCCCCCTTCTCTTTCTTTCCCTTTTTTCCACTTTAGCTAAAAAGGGTAAGTTTGGCCGCCGGTCGAGCCTTCGACTCTGTTCTCCCCTCCCTTTTTTTCCAGCAACAAGCTGCAGTCTGCATCTCGTCTTTTCCTTTTTTTCCAGGCCTCCGTGTCTCCTATTGCGAGGTTCCCTCCTCCCACCCCCGCGATCGACAACCCCGTGAGTTGGGTTTATTTGGATCCCTCTTGTTCTTGGTCGTTGCCGTGCAATAAAGTCCTTTTTTTTTCCTCATGGGTTCCCCAGCATCTTGCCCGCTTGTCGTTTGACTATGGTCTTCATGCAATACAGATGGCTTTTCCTTTTTTCTTTCGTGCGGGAAGGTTTAGGTCTCCCCCTCTCGAGCCGGGGAATCTATTCTACCTGACGCGGAGACTGGTAAAAACAGAACTTCCCGCTCCCGAAGTATTGACCAGGGCCTCGTTTCAGCTCTTTTATTTTGCGAGGGAATTCCCATCCGAAGTTCTTCTCTGGTCTTTCCCGGAGATGATGCATCAGATTTTGCGACGTTTTCTTACTTTTTGCACGATTGGTAATAGGATGGCTCCGGCCATTCCGAGATTGAGATCGTTTACTAAGTCCTCCACCCGCTCCCTACCCTCTGATAAGAGCGAAAGGTGACGTTCTCTCTCCTCCTTCTCGCCTTTGCTGTTCGAATGGTCTTCCTACACCCAGGACCGGCGTCCCAAGTTCCCCCCCTCTGAACTCCGCGACCAGATGATCGCTTTCCCTTTCCCCAGACAGTAGGCTGATCTCATCAGTTAGTAGAACCCTGCCCCCTTTTTAGACGCCTAATTTTCTTTTTAACATGCGTCCCTTCTTTCGAGCCCGTTGTCGCCGCTCTTACGTATGGATTCCCTCGTCCACGTGATTCTCACGGAAACATTCTTTTTCCCCCATCAGTACGACCTGAAGTCACCATCCTTCTTTCTTTACAATTAGAATTTATCTCTTGTGCTCCCTCTCTTGAGAGCAACAACGGTGGAGGACAACAGCCGGAAGTGACTTCATCGTGCCCCCTCTTAGAAAAGAATGTGCGACTCCTTCCCTCCCTCGTCTTTTACTGATCCCCACACGCCTCTTAAGTCTTGGTTTGGCATCGGCTTCTAGTCCTCGGTGAGGGGAAAACGTCGCTCGTTTTCCCTAAAATTGGTTTGTTGCCTTTCACCCGGCGGGCCGCTTTGGGATTCTTCATGAGATCTGGACATCCCTCTCAATTCACCTTCCCGTTTTTCCCTTTTTCCCTTCCGTCGCGGAATTGAAGCCCCCCTGCTCGCCTGATGACCCAAAACCCCCGACCTCCTTCGACGATTCAAATTCCCCTTTGTAACAGCCAGCAACGGTCTGAACCCGCAGAAGACCCAACCTTTTCCTCTCCCTTCTAAGTTCCTCAAAAGTTAAGAGCCTCTAGCCTTTCCCCTTTTGACACGGTGGGGGTGGGCCCGCCTCTTCTTTATTTTATGTGCGCTAGTTCCGTTACCCGTCCAAATTAGCTTCCCCCACCCGTCCATCCCACGACTCCCATTGCGACTAGGCAGGTATAAAGCTTGTTCGGAAGTCGTCCCCACCGTGTTATTCGGTCCAAAGTCCCTTTTTTTTCATGTCCTTTGTGCT
>Ga0179593_1330737_pt1 | contig 13726 bp, 24 predicted proteins | sample CZODoug2_1_08_16_FD_185931 | JGI IMG/M metagenome (GOLD analysis project Ga0179593, IMG submission 185931) | Vadose zone soil fungal communities from Angelo Coast Range Reserve, California, USA - CZODoug2_1_08_16fungal (PacBio error correction) | ecosystem: Environmental > Terrestrial > Soil >... | reverse complement strand
CTCTCCTTTCGAGCTCATGCCTTCCCTTTGTGTCAAGGAAGGATGACTTGGGGGCAAGGCGCCGTCCTTTGTCCGCGTGGTCCTCTACCGCCCCTCTCCTAAACCCGAAGGATCCTGTTTCCCTTCGTCGTTCTGGATCTAGCAAATGTTCTTGCCTTCCAGGCTCATGCCCCTTCCCTCCCGATCTCCTTCCCCAGTTCCATTCAGAAAGTGATATGAGTTTACATCTTTGTTCTTCCCCCGTCGGAACCTTTCTCTCCTAGCCAAGGAGTCCTTTCTCCTCCTCCCCCGTTCCCTTCTTCTTGCCGTCCCCCTTCACTGATGCACACAGGCCCCCCCCCAGCAGCCTTTCTCATCCTTTTGATGCGAATGGCTCCCTACCTCCGGGCTCGCACGGATCTAGATAACAAAAATAAAACTCTGTCTTATTAAGATCGAAGGCCCCCCCTCCCCGGTTGACATGCCTTAGATTAAGTACATTCTTCTGTTTAAACCCCGGCTCTTTCTGCCGTGTAATATTTTTTTTCCCTTTTCTCGTCCATTGGCATCGTCTTCCCTTCAGGTTCTCCGCACGTTTCGAGAACTGCCATAGATGAACAGTACGGCACAGCTAATCATGAATCCCTTCGATAATTTCCCTATGCTTTCCACTTGACCTTGCCGATCCCCTTACCACAGAGATCTGCCCTTGGACCGACTTTCGCCTGAAAATGTCCTTGAATTCCGCTAATTGTGTACTTGCAGTTTTCGATCGCCTTGGAGTATCTTGTCCTTTCCTCCAATTCCATCCCCAGCCACCCCAGCCCTATCAATTTATCTTAAGGACATACCCTTTTTTATCCCTGCGAGGCTTTTTCGGTCTTTTTTTATAGTTCGGATGCCCTCTCCCTCCTTGAGTCCCCTCCTATTGGTCTCTTGTCATTTGTTTCGTGCAGGCAGGAAGATAAGTTTTCTTCCCTGTATGCCGGCTCACCCCCCCCAGGCGGCATCCCCCCCCCCCCCCCGGCCGCCTCCTTCCTTTGCCCCCACACGAAGTTCTTAGGACCGGATAATGCTTTTTTGATTTTTTGCCGCGCTCGTAGCCGGTGATTTTTCTTCCTTACGTGTACTCTTGTCTCCTCCCCTAGGTTTCCGACTTTGCCCATGTAAGTTCCTTGGCCGGCCGAGGACTCCGCATCGCCCCTGACTTCCCTCTCTTCTTGGTTTCTTTCCGCTGCAACTACCGGACTTTTTACATTTGAAGAGATCTTCCCTCTATGGCCCCCTAAAGGAAGAACTGCGGCCTCTTTTACCCTACCCTCAGAAGAACTTCCTGACATAGAAGATCCGATAAATAAAAGTACTCCCCCCCTCGCATCCAGCTCAGTTGCTCCTTCCTTTCCCCCTGTCCTGGACTGCGTCGTGCGTTTGAATTGCTGACGTACCCCCCCTGAATTTGGATCAGTTATGGGAAAGGATTTGAACCGCATCTCCCCCCTTTCTCTTCTTCCCTTTGACCCAGTTCGGCCGATCCCAAATCATTCCAGCACTTTCCTTCCCCCCAGATCAGCCTTGGTCCTGAACGTTTTTTTTTACTCGATCATGCCTTTTTCTTTGCTGGTTGTTTTTTATCTTTTTCGGTGATTGAAAAAGGTTGCCCCCTGTAACAATCTCTGGTGAGGAAAACGGTTAGCGGCCTTGACTGATGCCGTCTTCCACCGAGAATTAACCACTCTCCCTTCCCCCAGGATTTCCTTTTGAGGTCTCTTCTTTAAGCCCCCTCTTTACTCCCATGTTTTTGATGTCTTGCCTCCCGTTCTAATTTCGCCAATCTCCTGTGGAAGAACCCCAACATTACCAGCTGAACTCTTCTCCTTTTTCCCCTCTTTTCTCCCTCTTGCTCCTCATCCCCCGTCTTTTTGACATCCCTCAAAGCGTGCTTCCCCTAGCCTACCCAATGCTCCCGAACGCAACTCCCAATCCTCTTCGAAGCATACCAAGACCCGGCAGATCCTGACGCTGTGGTCCTCATTTAAGCACCAGATATGTCATGGCCTACTCTGACCACTTCTCCCCCTCGAAGACTGCCGCCCCAACCCGTTGTGTTTGCTCTACGAAAACGGATCGGTTTTTAGAATATGCAGGAGTTCATGTCCCCCCATGCTGCAGCGAGCTTTCTCTTTTTCAGCAGTTCGCTTTTTGACCAGCGGCGCCCGCTCTTGACGACTCTCTCCCGATTCTTCTATTTTCGCAAGCGTGCTGCGCGTCCCTTGACGCGACCTTCTTCCATCATTTCTTAACAGCATACCCGTAACATCGATTATTTCCCCCCCCCCATCAGCAGGATATTGTTGGCCCCCCCCCGCAAGTTTAAGTTTTGAAACCCACTTCAAATAGATCCCCCCTGTAATCTCCCCCAACTACTCCTCTTCTTCTCTTCCTCATGTCCCCCCTCCTCTTCCCCAACAGATCCGTTTGTCAAATCGTAGAGTCTGAAAATGCTCGATGATAAGCGTCCCCCCTCACCCTCGGTCCTTCCCTTCCCCCGATCCCTCCTGCCCTTGTCTGTCCACCCTTCCCCCCTCCGCGGTGCCTCTTCTCCAAAATCTGCTTGCCTACCCTTATCTTCCGGAATTGCCAACTGTAACTCAGTGAATTGACGAAACGACAAGGACCTCCCAATACCCCCTTCTCCTTCCTTGTTTTTTGATACGAGATTTTTTTGTCGTATCTCCTTCATTACCCAATGTGAGACACCGTCTCTTCAAGTAGAGGTTTCCCCCTCATGATTTGGGTCTTGGAAAGAGTCCCTTCTATTTTTCCTTTTCTCTATTTCCTCGTTTATTTTTTCTTTTTTCTTGGAGAGCGTCTTGATGGGGGGGAGGTGATAGACTCTAGTGTGAACATTTCGATGAGGAAAACGTTTCCTTCCTCTTTTTTTTCATCGTTCCTTTTTGGCTTTTTCTATAGCCTGTTTTTATTGGAGCCGTCTTGATGGTTTGCCCCTTAAGGGGTCCTTGGTTCACGAAAAAATTCGTTTGTCAACCCATCAATGCTGATGAGTAGCTTCTTATTTTCTCCCTCTCGGGCTTGGCTTTATGAGTTTCCTTCTTAGATGTAGGGAGATTGAAGCTCCTTCGTCTCTATCCTGAGATGTGACATAGCAGGATCGGGTGAAGCCGGCTTTTTTTTCCCTGATCCAATTAGAAAGTCTCCCCCCCCCTATTCCTGTCCCCGGAGATTTCTTCGCTATACCTCTGCGGTTACCCCGCTCGGGTTTTCTTTCGCGCAAAAAAAACCCCAGGGTTCCGGCCATACTTAATGCCCCACGTCCTTCTTACCCCATTGACATGAGAGGTTTGCTCCCCAAGTATTTATAGGAAGCTATTCTGATGCTTTTCTCTTCATACCTTCCTTTTTTCTCGTTCTTTTCTTTATACCTCCCGACGATTATCACTTTCCCCCATTGTCCCAAATGGTCCTGGTTTCCCGCAACCGGCCCTTTAATTCTTCCAGGAAGAAGTCCTATGAAGACCTTTTTTTTTTTTTTGAAGGGAACACCGGCTGTTTAGTAACACTTCCACTCTTTTATCGGCTTCAATTCCCCTCCCTCGTTCTCCCTCTTATATCTTCTTTCTCTCCGCCATCTGATTGTCGCTACTGCTTTTGCATTCGCGTTCGTGCTCGTTGTCTTTCCTTTCAATCCTCCCCCTTTCCCGCGCCCTGACCTCTCTTTGCTTATCATTTTCCATCTGACCTACGAATGTGGTCGCCGTAAGAGCCGGTAGGCTGTCCGCTTTTTTGCTTGACGGACCCCTTACACGCTTTCTCCCTTTCCCTCATCTGTCCCTTTTTTTTTATCCCCTTTTGTGGGTCAAGATTACGTAGACGTAATTGCAGATATCCTGTCCTCAATAATATAAAGTTGCTTTCTTTTGTCGATCCCCCCCTTTTTGGCCCCCCCGACGCCTTCCTCCTTTCCGGTCCTATGCCCCCCTCTTCTTTATTGCTTTTTCTGTTTTCTTTTTTTCTAGCAGATTGCTTCCCCTTTCTTCTTAAGTTGTTTAAGCTCTTGAAGGTCGTTAGCTTGTCCTTTTGCGCGGAGCTCTTCCCCCCCCCGCTTTTTATTAAGTGCCTCGCTGTTTCCACCCTCCACGTTGTTTCTAGAGATTCCTTTTCTATCCCCCCCCGAGTCTTTTGCCCCAGCTGGACACGTTTTGAATATGACCCGTTTGCTTATAAGCATAACTCTAGGGCCGAAACTCCATTTTTTAGCCCCTCCTCCCCATGGCCGATTAACGTGAAATAGAATATCCCATGTATAGATTCTATGACCTCTTTTTCTTCCCTTATGGAGCCTTCTTCCCGCCTGTGTTTCCCTTTTTCCAATCCCTCATTTCCATCCCCTCTTCTAAGTGTTCCCCTAGAAGACTCCAACCATAGAAGTTTTACTTGATTTCCCCCATTAGGTACAATTTCCTTCCTCAAGCCAGACAAACCTTACGTCTCATGGCCTTGCAAGGGGACAGAGTGCAACCATTTTTCCTGCTTGAGGATGGAGTCCTTTGCTGGCGATTTACATTCCTTTCCCACCCCCTCCCCCCCTCGCGCTGCATGAAATGTAGTATGCTTCCCTTAGATGCGGACTCCTAACTCCTCCGGCTACCTCCTGTTGAAGCTCGAAAGGTTTTCCTTTCATTCCGAGAATTTCCCATCACGCTGTCTTCTCTCCTCTTGACCTTCCTTTTCAGAGTTTATCCTTTTTTTCGTCGAACCCTTACTTTCGTCTAGCGCCATGATCTACTGCCCCCGATCAACCTCTTCACTCTAAGGTTTCCCAGGCCTTCCTCCTTTAATAGAAGGACTCTTTTTACTTGGCCTCGATATGAATGCAGCCCTTGAGTGTGATTTCTCCGTCCCCCCCTCTACCCTTCTTTCATCCCTTTTTGCTGCCCCCCAGTACCATACTGATGAGTCCGGATTTTCCTTCAGTCATCCATCCTTTTCTGACACAGACAGTATACGCGACATGTTTCGCCCTACTTCCCCATTGGATAGGAGGAATTAATTTTCCTCCCCTGTTTCCACGTTCCGGTTCGTCGTTCCCGAATGTTTTGTATGTCTTTTCTTAAGGGTTCCCATATTTCCCTTTCCCCCTTCTTTCCTTGCTTCTGTTCTCCGACCTTCTGCCGAGCCGGATGGTTCTGGCTTCCTTTTGAGGTCTCCTGCGCTGACAAATCTGACGTCTCCGGCCCCCACTCCGATGTTTCCTGGTGACAAGCGTTACTAATATTCTCTTCCCCCAGGTGCAGCTCCATATAATCTTTTTACATCGTTTGTTGCGAGCGTATCACTTTCCATCATTACTTGATAGAAGTAGAGCTTTCACTCTTTTTCCATCTCCTTCTGACTCTGTGCCGGCGTCTGCCGCTTTGTTAAGCCGATGGATCTCCCCACATCAGTAAGACCTCACCATTCCATTCTCCCGGGCTTCCCAGGTCTGATCCGTCTGGCCGCCATACCGCCAACCCGTCCCTCCTCCTCAAAGAATCTTGTAAAACGCACCACGTCTCCCCTCAAAAGTCGGTCATCCCACCGCTGTACATTGTACCGTCGGACCCCTGCTGCCGTGAACCTTCCCCTCTCCCCTTCTTACTTTCTGTCGGAACTCTTACTTTTGTTCCGTAGCTTACGGACCTTTCCCACCGGTTCATCCTAACCTCCCTCCTCCCTCGATGCGACTGGTTTCTCACCTCTTTCTTTCCTTCGCTCTCTCTTTTCCACCCTCACCGGGAGGAATGCAGCTCAAGACCCTCATCCTGTAATGCATTCGACGTCATTCGCTTTTCCAAAAGGTCGGCGATTGTCGTGCATCTCGTTTTTTTTTCGCTCTTTTCCTTTCGCCATGTTCTTCTCCGCACCCAGTTCCTTGCCATCTGCTTAAGGAAGGCATCACCCTCCGTTCATCGGTTCATGACTCTGTGCGCCTGTCCCCTTTACCCTCTCGGCACACTTCCTTATGCCGGTCGCTGTTCTTCGACCCCCCTTAGTCAATTTAACTGCCGCCTAATGGTTTAAGCCTTTTTGATTCCGGGCTCTGATATATCTCTCCCTGCAACTCCCCCCCTTTTTCCAGCACCACAGCCCCCAGATAAAACTTTCCTTTATGAAAAGCGTGCCCCCCCCCGTGAACTCATCGGTATCCCCTTTCCCTTGCGTTCTCGTCTCACTTCCTTTTATACTTTTCCGCAACTTTCTTCTCTCTGTTGAATTCCCGGATTTGGTTAGGTGATTTAAGGTGATGGAATGATGACCCGGCGGTTTTCAAACCCCCGCAGCAATCCCTGTACGCCGTCCTATACTTTCCCCCCTCCCCCGTTCATATATCGCTTAACGTATGCCTCTTTTTCTGTTACTTTGCCCAGTGGGCGCCCTAGCCGGTTATTTTTTTGCAGCTCTCTTCGTGATCGCGATAAATAACAAACTCACAAAGGTTCCCCTCCTCCCAACGGTTCGGCTTGGCCTTCCGTATGTCTTCCTCCATCGCAACAGGACCTTTTCCGTGTCTGGTGCCTCGCCCCCCCCCCCCTGAATGACCAATGCACCTCGCTACCGCCTAACCCGATGGGCACAGAAGCTTGCGGGCATCTTTCCCCCGTCCGTAAGTCCTTTCGTCAAGCCTCAGAGTGGTCCTCCAAATAAGACCCTCACGCCTCCCCCCCAGATTCTCCCCATGTGAAATCTCCCCCCCCCACCCCCCCCCCCCCCCCCCCCCCCGGGCATCAAGGGCATTTTCGTTTTATTTGAAGCCCAGGCCCGCACCCTCCCGCTAATTTGCCTTTTCCTCTGCCGATAGCCCCCAATTTCCATGATCGCGCCCCTCTTTTTTCCCCTCTTTTGCCCCCCTTGAAGCCTTCCCCCCATACAAATGCGCCTTTCTTCCTCCCGCTTGTCGGGTTTCCTCCAGAACGTACGACCCCAGTCGCGTCTCCTTCCTCGCTGTCCCCCCTTTCCCCCTCTCGTCAAGGTCCCCGTTTTTCTTCATACAAAGTTTCTGAAGCAAGAGATAGGAGAGGAACCCCCTTTTTTTTTTTTTTGGGTCTCCTGCAGACGCCGACCCGTTAATTCCCCCACTGCCGTAGCTCCCCTGGCTCCTCGCTTCGTCATTCTGAAGATTAATGATAATCTTTAAGAAAGAGGGTTCGTCAGGGATTCCTTTTTTCCATTAAGAACGGTGAAGGCCTCCCCCCTCCTTATCGAACTTTTTTCATCTGATACGTTCTCCCCTCAGTAAGAAGAAAAAGGAAGGCGAAGACCACCTCCCATCTTGCTCCCTCTCCCCCCAACCCCATATCTTTTTCCCTCCCCTAGAACACTTTCCCCCTCCCGCGCGCAAGATTTCACTCTCCAGCGTCTCCCCTCTTCATACGCTGTGTCGAATGACTCCCCAGTTCTGTTTTAATAAGCTGCCGAAGAAAACGGCTCTTCCTCCAACCTTTTCCTTTAACTCACCTGAGCCCTTGTGTCGGCGCCTGAGTTAATTTCTTTCTCCCACCTAGCAGATTCGCTATTTTTGTGTTTTTCTCGTCTTTGTCTCGGTTAAACCCAGTTTTCAATTGATCGAGATAAAGATAGATAGCGCGCACGCTTATTTTTCCTCTCGCCCTTCATTTTTTTTTGGCCACAGCTCCAGCCCTCGCTTATCAACCAAGGATTTCCCTAGCCCATCAAGATTAGATTGGAAACCCCCCTCCTGTTCTTGGATCCCCACCACAGTTATTTGCCCTCCGAAGAATTCTCATCCCACCAGCCGAGATCGAGCCTCTTACCCTCCCCCCCTGCTACTTGACTAAACACCCCCCCCATTTTCAGGAGTTGAACCCCTATGAGCCTGCCGGGATACCTTTCACACAATCATTCCTTCAGTGCCCCCACTTGCAACGAGCAAAAATGTCCCACTCCTCTTTTTTTCCACGCCTGACTTTTCTCCCCTATCCGATCAAAATCCTCCCCTCTTGGTTCGACGCCGAATAGATAAGCCAGGCCACCCCAACTTTCTTCAGAAACATTTTTTCCGAAGGTCTTCCCTCCCATCTCCCAGCTTCTCCCCCCTACCTCCGTTGTTTTTTTTTTGATTTTTTGATATCTCTTTTTTCTGCTGTCGACTACAAATGGTTCTCGACCCGTTGCCCCCCCCCGATTGTGCATGTGATTTTCTGACGGAGTCTAACCACCCGCTAGATTGTTTTTTACTGATCGTTCCAAGTCGTCTTCCCCTATTTGCAATATTCACCCGGTTCTTTTTAATTTCCGGACTACGGCCTTCTTGTCTGTTACGAATTTTACTCTCTCCTTTCACGTCATTCTTTCCCGCTTCTCCCTATTTTTTCTTTTACTCTCGTGATCAGGAGTCCCATCGGTACAGCCTTCTTGTCTTGATGTGGAGCGTGATTCGCGCTTTTCCCCTTCCGGTTTTTTCTGAGTTTTTGTTAAAACTGGCGTTGTTTTCCCCCCCTCCTGATCTTTTGCTTTCGGATATGATTTCGACGACTATTTCGCATCTGCACGGTGAACAGATGATGTACTCCTGGATCCCCGCGCTCCCCCCCTTTTCCTCTCTACTGCTGATCGTGTCTTTTCTCGAGGCTTCGACCTTTTTTTCCGTTAACTTGCGCCCCACTTCAGCTCCCCTTCCTAAACAATACTTTCCTCTCCCGGATCATTTTCTGGTTTTTTTCCCTCCTGCCTGCACCCTTGGTGTTTTCTCCTCCCTTTTTAAGTGGCCCCCTTCCAGTTCTCCGCTGAGTTGGCTTATACTGGTTGACCGCGCTGGTCTGTTTCCCAGTGCGGTGATAGTGCAGATGGCAGATTGCTGATGTCTCTTGATCGGTCTTCTCTCGGGCCTACCTCTCTCTTTCCCCGCCCCCCGATGATCATCTTTTTTTTTCCCTAACTTTTCCTTTGGGCGTTAGTAGAAAATGTCCTTGGTCTCAGGAGGAGCGGAATGTTCTTCATATGCCGCTGTTGATTTCGTTACGTGATTTTCGTCCCAAAGCTTTCTTCACCCAGTCCTTGCTTCCCATGATATTAATCTTCCGAGTCACTACGCGATTGATCCTTGCGCATTCGCGTTTTTTTCCTTTTTCTCCCCCCCAGTTCGGCTCTTTTTATGAATCAGCGAACATTTCCGCATTGAAGAGTCTTTTTTTCCTCTCCCCCCCCCTTTTTCCATTCTGCTTCCCCCCCCCCCGCCCCAACATTGCAGATATGGCCAGATATTTTATGCCAACGACGCTGTGATTGCGTTATTCCGTGACCCTGCCCCCACTTGAGCTTGAAACCTCTGGACCTTTACTTTTTTTTGATCCCTTCCCTGACTTTTGACCTCTTTCCAGGAGAATTGCTGCTTTTCCTTTCCTCCCTTCAAGAAATTTACTTTTCGTTTATGGGGGCGGCATCCCCCTTTCCCGGTCCGGATTTCTCCATTGTCTTCCGTGTCCATGCCCCTTCTATCTCATGATGTTTTCCTTCTTTATTCCGCAGTATCATTATTTAGAACTGCGTTCTCCCTTACACGTTTAAGCCTCAGCACGCGGTCATTATTCTTTCTCGTTTTCTCCTGTTGTCTGCAAGACTGTATTAGTTCCTGCGATGCTGCACCCCTCCCGGCCTCCTCTCAAGGGTTACACGATACTTTCTCCTTTTCCCTTTCCGTCCCTCTTCCTTGGCCCGGTCATGCCCGTTGATTATCCGCCTTTATCCAGTAAGCTTATCGCAAAAACCCACCGGAGAGAGCGTCCTGCTACGGCAGCTCCGAAATTCCCTGCCGGTTTCTCTATCTCTTCTGACAACCCTGTTATTCTTTGGAGGCCTGTTTCTTTCTTCTCCCTTGCTTTTTCTACTTCCTCCCCCCTTTCCATTTTCAAAAATCCAGTGTGACAGAGACGACCCCTCCCAATATACCTTATCCTTTGTCCCCCTTCATCTTTCACCTGGCTTTTCCCGAACTCCCCTACCCCTGCCAGAGATCTCGTCCCTGTGACGTGGCCCCCCTGTAAGTGCCCAATACTTCTGTGTTTCTGTTTCTGGTGTTTCGCTATTCCATTCTTTCCGTACTCTTTCTTCTTTTCCCCCTTCACCAATTAGCCTTTTCCCTCCCCCCGAGGAGCAATAAGAGCGAATGCATCCTCTCTTTTTTTCATCCGGCTTTTTCATCCAGTTTTTTAACCGCATATTTGAATGATCCCTATGCCGCTTTAGCTGATTGACCTTTAATCCCCGCTTCCCAATCTCGCCTTTTCCTTTTTCCCTGAACAGACATGGAGAGACCTTCGCCATCCCCTCGTCCCCCTCAACCCCCCGATATTCCTACATTCTCCTCTCCCCCCCTTTTCCAGGAAGGTCTTCAAGTCTTCAAGAAGGTCATGCCGGATAATTCTTTTCCTCTTCAATGACTCCTTCTTTTTTTTTCTTTTAGTCAGAGACCTAGACATGCGCATCCCGTTTTTTCCCCCCTTCTCCCCGCTTTTTCCTTCGTTACGTACTGATGCATTTTCCTCAGCACATTTTCTCTAAACGAACCTCCGAGTAGAAATTCCCTTCTCCCTTGGATCTTCTTATATGTTAAGCCCCGTTCGGCCCCTTTTTTTTTTTTCCGCGCTTCTTTCTTTTACGCCTTGGTCTTCTATTTCGGATTTCCTTTTCCCTATTTTTTTACGTCGGCTGTGCACATTGGCATTGTTCTGCTTGTTAACAGAGTCAACTGTCTCCCGCTAATTTCTTTTTCCTCCTCTCGTTTTCTCCTCTTCCCGAGTCTGCCAAGTATGGTCCCCACTCCTCCTCCAGTGCAACTGGTCCCCCCCTTTTTAAGCAAGATAGACGAATTTTCTTGGCAAAAGGATGATATATCTTTCTTCCTCTTTTTTTTGTTTTCTAGGAGACGATATCATACTTATCGTTGAAAGTCGTCGAGATCTCTTCTGGCATCTGTTTTTCCCCAGTATGAAGGATTTTTCCTTGGGTTTTTGAGAAGTTTAGCTTTGCCTCCTCTTTGCTCCTTCTTTCCCGACCCTCCAGTCGACTCTCCATTTCTGGCGTTTTTGCGTGATCTCCTTTGACTCCGCCCTCAATTTGAAGTCCGGCAGAATTTCACAACGGCTCAACTCTAGTAAGCACCAACAAACTTAGGGTCCTCAATCCTTTTCATCCTGTCGGCGAAAATTTTTGGGTCCCCCTTTGATCTCTAACTTCTTTTCTTTAGTCCTCTTCTCTTATTTTCGGTAGAGTCCTTTTTTTATGTCCACCGTGCATCCCCAGTCAACGTCCCCTAATCGCTGGAGACCCCTGGTCCCTTACCTTTTTTAACTTCTCCCTCCCCTCCTCGCGCTTCCCCCTTTTCCCACCCCAAGCGGTTCCTGAAGATTGTGGCACCCATTCCCTGCGGACTCCACATATGAGCCGTTAATTAAGGTTTGGAAAACAGTAGGGAGACTTCTTGTGTTTCCCTTTTATTGGGCGATTCTTTCGTATCTATAGATACAGTTTCCAGTCTTACCACGTGATGAGACTGCCCCTTCCTTACTTCCTCAAGATACATCTTTTTTTTTTGTGCAATATGAGGTCCCTCTCCCCCTTAAACGGCACACCTCCCGTCCCAGTTTAGAGTTTAGAGTGATCCCATGAGAGCCTATTTTGATTCATTTTTCCTTACAGAGTACTCTCTTCTGGATGAGCTGTAGACCTTCTTTCACCCCATCCCTCCTCACCAGCCCTCTCCCTCGCGATAAGTAAACATTACGCCTCACTGGAGCTTCCTTTTCTTCTGGCGAGGATTCTTTGAACAGGACTTTACCCTCTTTCCTCCCCATTTAGCTTTTGCGAGTTTGGGCGGGTCTGTTTTGAAGGATTTTTCTATATTGCCAAATTACCTGTCCGATATGTGGATGTAATCGCCTTTCCCCCCCCGGCTGCCTCCATCCCTGCAAGAAAAATACCAAATCCACTTCCTCCTCCCCCAAGGGAGGTTCATATTTTCTAATTTTCTCCTTTTTTGGCTCTTTCCTGCAGTGTGTGAACTCATTAGACGTTGAGTCTTCTCCTAACAGCGGGGCCCCCGATGACCCCGGGTATTTGGGGAAAGATAATCCCTCACCAGTCCTTCCCTCGATTCCCTTTCTCTGTCCTTCCCCCCCCACCTTTCCGGACTTATGCTTCTCGACTCCTTTTTTTTTTCCCCCCCTGGGGACCCCCTCTCTGTCTTGAATGTCTTAACGTTCGGACCACGCCTCTCGGAAATCCCTTCTCTCCTTTTCCTACATAACACGTCCCCTCCCCATAGAGCAAGAGAGACGGTAAATAGTCCACCTCCTAAGGGCGTCCGGTAGTAGGAAAGGAGGCATTGGTCTTCTTTTTCCCCCCCCGCGCATTGAGATCTTTTTGTGGCCCCCCCCTTGTCTTTTGAAGAACGTAAACTGTATTCGAAGCCCCCTTTCAACTCGTTTGCCCATTCTCCCTCTCCCCCCAACCCACACGCCACAAAATGTCCCTCTTTTGCCCATCCTCCTCTTTTTTTTTTGGTCCTCAAGTCCCAAAGCCAAATCTAGTCTATTTCATCCGCGATGTTCTTCTCCCCAAGCCGGCCCGTTCCGTACTTTCTTTCCCTATGTGAAACCCTTTGAGACTAAAACCTGAGAGGCGTTCAGGATTGCTGTCAGCACGAGGCAACGAATTGACAACGAGTCTTTCTTTTTTTCCCCTTCTCATCGCTCTTCTTCTTTCTTTTTCTTCTATAAGTCTCCCTTCCTCCACGCTTCCCGAGTAAGCAGATTGACATTTTTTTAAAGCACCTTGAGGCCCTCAACACTTCCGTTCCCCTTTTGCTAAGCTGAGCCAAGCCGCCCCGTGAGACTTGACATTTGCCTCACTGCCCCTCCCCTTACTCCTTGGAATCCCCTCCCCTCTTTGATCATCTCTCCACTCTCACTCTTTTTGTGACAAGAACGAAAAGAGTCCCCCTCCCCTCCAAAGAGTCCAGCGTCGCCAGCTGACGGGCCCCAGTTTCTATGTTGACTGCACAATTCTTTCACAAAGTCGCCCTCCCCCTCCTCCTCCCCCGATGCTTTTCCCCCCCTTTTTTTTAGCGACGCACACTCTCCGTTTTCGATTAGCAGGCTTCAATATGACCGCCACAGCCCCTCCCTATCATCTCCGTCTATTGGGGCGATATCCTCTTTTTATCTTTTTTTGGACCACCTCCCTTCTTTCACGCCCCTCCCCTCCGCCTTTTCTTTCCCCTATCCTGAAGGATATAGAGAAAGAGGATTCTCTTCCCCCTTTAGCACTCGGCCCTTTTCACCGCATCCCCTCCTCCGCTGCGCCACATCTTGATCTTCCCCCCCGTAGTATGGCACCCACGCAGTTTACGGAAACTTCACCCCATTGCCACCATCGCTCCCCTAGCGAGCCCACTCCCCATCCTTCCTGATAGTTTGCCTAGAATGACCCCCCTTATAACTTTGACCCCCCCTACCTTTTCTCTCTTTGCCATCTCCTTCCACCTACTGACCCCATAACGCCGCGTCTCTCAAGCCCCTCTCCCCCTCCCCTGAACCCTTCCCTGATAAACATATCTGAGCTAGCCGAGCATCTTCCCACACTCTTTCTAGTTTCTCCGTACGCAGGTTCTGGATCCAGGCAATCGTCCGTGCAGCCCTTTTTTCAGCCGGCGAATTTACGACAAGGCCTCCAA